>Ga0326728_10023497_pt1 | contig 11285 bp, 12 predicted proteins | sample MB3enrmetagenome_FD_207602 | JGI IMG/M metagenome (GOLD analysis project Ga0326728, IMG submission 207602) | Lab enriched peat soil microbial communities from McLean, Ithaca, NY, United States - MB31MN | ecosystem: Environmental > Terrestrial > Soil > Wetlands > Peat | place: USA: New York... | reverse complement strand
GTCCGCAGGCTATCGCGCGAGGCGAGGAAACGGTCGTCCGAGGCCGCGGAGGGAGGCGGTCCGGCGCAGGCGCCGGGCGCGGACGGCACGGTATAAACCTTCGGTCGCGCCGTGTGACGTTGCCTCCCGGTCGGCGAGGCTAAATAATGAGGTCCCGGTCCAACGCCTCAGGGCGTCCGATGGGACCGCTCGATTGGGTCGCGCAAAACCTGGGGCTCGTCACCCTGACGCTCATCTGCGTCGGCCTAACGTTCTACCTCGTCTATTGCATGATCCACCCCGAGCGATTCTAGCGAAGGAGGTCGATGGCGTTCGACATCCGATCACTTTGGGACGTACTCCTCGTTCTCGCGCTCGCCCTCGCCATCGCTCCTTGGTTCGGGAGCTACCTCGGCCGGGTCTACATGAACCGCCCGGTGTTCGGGGACCGCCTCCTCACCCCGGTCGAATCGGCGGTCTACCGCCTGCTTGGGACCTCGCCCCGGCGCTCGATGCGGGCCCGCGAGTACATGCTCGCGCTCCTGCTGGTCAACGCGGCGACCCTGCTCTTCCTGTTCTGTTGGTTCTTTTTCCAGGACAATCTGCCGTTGAACCCGCTCGGGATCCCGGGCATGAGCTGGGACCTCGCGTTCCACTCCGCCTCCAGCTTCACCACCAACACCGACTTCACCCACTTCACGAACGAGTCCCAGGTCAGCCTGGGCTCGCTGACGGTCGCCTGGCCCGTCGCCCTCTTCGTCTCTCCCGCGACCGGTCTGTGCGTCCTCGCGGCGATGGTGCGGGGGTTCGTCCGCAAGGACGGGACCCTCGGGAACTTCTACGTCGACATGGTCCGCTCGATCACGCGACTCCTGCTCCCACTGGCCATCCTGGGAGCCGTGGTGTTCGTGCTGCTCGGAGTGCCCGAGACGTTCACGGCGTACGTGACCGCCCATCCGCTGACCGGAGGCGCGCAGACGATCTACCTCGGGCCCGTGGCGAGCTTCCAGTCGCTCTCGCTGATCGGCTCCAACGGGGGCGGGTTCTACTCGGCGAACATGGCCTCCCCCCTTGCGAACCCCTCGGCGCTCTCGGACCTGTGGGGGATCGGGCTCATGCTCCTCTTCCCGCTCTCGGCCCCGTTCGCCTTCGGCGAGATCGTTCGGCGAAAGAACGAGGCTTGGCCGTACGTCGGGACCATCCTGATCATCCTCGCCGTCGCGCTCGCACTGTTCATCGGGTTCCAGGCGGCGACCAACCCCGCCCTCTCGTCGGTGGTCGGCCTCGGGTCTCAGACGAACGGCTATCCGGTCGGGCAGGAGACCCGGTTCAGCCTGCCGGAGTCCTCCACCTTCCAGGTCGTGAGCGTCTTCTGCAACGTCGGCGCGAACAGCCTGCAGATCGGCTCGCTATCCCCGATCGCCCAGCTCGACCTGCTCTTCGGGATGTTCACGCAAAGCACCCCCGGCGGGGTCGGGACCGGGTTCGCGATGTTGCTCCTCTTCGCGATCCTCGGCATCTTCGTCGCCGGGCTGATGGTCGGAAGGACCCCGGAGTACCTCGGGAAGAAGATCGGTACCTCTCAAGTGAAGTGGGCGGCCCTCGCCCTGCTCATCCACCCCGCGACCATCCTCTTACCGTTCGTCGTGGCGGTCGCCGGGAACTTCGTGGCGGTGGACGGGTCCACGATCGGTGTGACCGCCCACAATTTCACCTCGGTGCTGTACGAGTTCACGTCCGAATCCGCGAACAACGGTAGCGCTCTTTCTACCGGTTCGTTCAACGACACGACGCTCTTCTTCAACGTCACCGGAGCCCTCGTCATGCTGGTCGGCCGTTTCGTCCCCATCCTGGCGATGCTCATGGTGGCGGACCTCTTCTCGCGGCAAGAGGCGCTTCCCGCCGGCGTCGGCACCCTGAGGACCGCCAGTGGCACGTTCACGGTCTACCTCTGCCTGTTCCTGATCATCGTCACGGCGCTACTGTTCCTGCCCGTGATGGCCATGGGACCGCTGGCCCAGATCTTCGGAGGGATGTAGCGTGGCGGCCGAGCTCACATTGGAACCGGGCGCCCACGTGTCGGTCCGCAAGGTCCCGCACACCTCCTGGCGGCGGGTCCTCGCGGCGTCGTTCCGGGGGTTCGACCCCCGCCGTGAGATCCACAACCCGGTGATGTTCTCGGTCTACCTCCTGTTCCTGTTCTTGGTCGTGCTCACGATCGTGCCCCGTGGGTTCCCGGACATCGCTCGCACGTACAACGCCGACTACTACCTGGCCGTGACCCTCATCCTCTTCTTCACCCTGTGGTTCGCGAACCTTTCGGACGCGATCGCGGAGGCCCAGGGGAAGGCCCAGGCCGATAGCCTCCGTGAGATCCAGAGCGGGATCCGAGCCCGCCAGATCCGTCCCGACGGGACCGCAACGTGGGTCGCCTCCGACGTCCTGCGGGTCGGCGACACGATCGAGATCCGCGCCGGTGAGCCGATCCCGATCGATGGCGACGTGATCCAGGGGGCCGCGCTCATCGACGAGTCCATGATGACCGGGGAGTCCGACGCGGTCACCCGCGAGAGCGGCGGGGACAAGACGAGCGTCCTCGGAGGCACTCGCGTCCTCCAGGGTACCATCCGGGTCCGGGTCACCACCGTCCGGGGAGAATCGTTCCTCGACCGGATGATCCGTTTGGTCGAAGGACAGGGACGCGACCGAACCCCGAACGAGCTGGCCCTCGGCGTCCTGCTCTACGCCTTCACGATCGCCCTGTTCAGCGTGGTGGTGACGTTCATCTTCCTCGCCGACTTCACGAACATCATCTACATCGACATCGCGACGATCGTCGCCCTGTTCGTCTGCCTGATGCCGACGACGATCGGCGCGCTCCTTCCGGCCATCGGCATCTCGGGGATCAACCGGGTCGCGCGCGCCAACGTCATCGCAAAATCGGGCAAGGCCGTCGAGGCGGCCGGTGACCTGGATGTCCTGATCCTAGACAAGACGGGCACGATCACGGTCGGGAACCGCCTCGCGGTCCAGTTCGTCACGGCGCCGGAGGTCACGATGCCCGAGCTGCTCGACGCGGCGATGCTCTGCTCGAGCCTCGACGACACGCCCGAGGGGCGCTCGATCGTCCGGCTCGCCGCTCGCCGCGGGGTCCCGGCTCGTCGCCTCGAACCGGGGACGTTCAAGGTGCTCCCGTTCACGGCCGAGCGGCGCATGAGCGGCATCGTTCTTTCGGACGGGCGGGAGGTCTACAAGGGCTCCCTCCAGGCGATGGAGGCGTACGGGGCCATCCTTCCCCTCGAGCTCCGACGCAGGGCGCAGGAGGCGTCCCATCAGGGCATGACGCCTCTCGCGATCTCGAGCGGGAGGCGCGCGATCGGCCTCGTCTACCTCAAGGATGTGGTCAAGCCGGGGATCCGCGACCGTCTGCGCGAGCTCAAGACGATGGGCATCCGCACGATCATGTGCACGGGGGATAACCGGCTCACCGCGGCGGCGATCGCCGAGGAGGCGGGGGTCGACGATTTCGTCGCGGAAGCGAAACCCGAGGCGAAGCTCGTCCTCATCCAGCGGGAGAAGGCGCAGGGCCGGCTCGTCGCGATGACCGGGGACGGCACGAACGACGCCCCCGCGCTCGCGCGAGCGGACGTCGGCCTCGCCATGAACAGCGGAACGAGCGCCGCGAAGGAGGCCGGCAACATGGTCGACCTCGACAGCGACCCCACGAAGCTCATCGAGGTCGTCTCGATCGGGAAACAGCTCCTGATCACCCGGGGTGGCCTCACCACGTTCTCGATCACCAACGACGTTGCGAAGTACTTCGCCATCATCCCGGCCGTCTTCATCGCCGCCGGGGCCGGCACGCTTCCCGGCATCGCGTTCCTGAACCTTCTGGGGCTCTCCAACCCCGACCTCGCGGTGATCTCCGCGCTCGTGTTCAACGCGGTCATCATCCCGATCCTCATCCCCCTCGCGCTCTTCGGGGTCCCCTTCCGACCCCGCAGCGCGATCGAGCTGCTCCGCCGGAACCTTCTCCTCTACGGGGTCGGCGGGCTCGTGAGCGCGTTCGTCGGGATCAAGCTCGTCTACATCCTCCTCGCCTGGGTCGAGACGTTCCCCTGGGTCCAGCACCTCGGCGTGATCGTGGCGCACCTCTTGCCGCTGGGAGGCCTATGAGCGTGTCCTCGCTAGCGCCGGTCGCGCCGCCACCTCCGGCCCACTCCGCGGCCGGGCATCTCCGGGCAACGGCCGTCTTCCTGGTCCTCGCCATCTTCGTGGCCGGAGTGGCCTATCCGCTCGTACTCTCGGGAGTCTCCGAGGTGATCAACCCCGGAGGGGCGAGCGGTTCGCTCCTACGGGACCCGAACGGCACGGTCGTCGGCTCCTCCCTCATCGCCCAGAACACGAGCGCTCCGTACCTCTTCTGGGAACGGCCGTCCCTGACGGATTGGAACACGACGCTCGGGGCGAACACCACCCCGGGGCCGAGCGACCCGGCGCTGGGCGCCCTGCTCAACGAGACGATCGCCTACATGAACGTGGCCTGGAACTTCAGCGCCAACCACACGCTGCCGTACTGGCTCGTCGCCCCGTCCGCGTCGAGCCTCGACCCGGACCTTGTCCCGGAAGCCGTGCTTATCCAGGTCCCGCGCGTGGCGGCGGCCACGAACCTGTCGATCGCCTTCCTCACCGACTTCGTCAATGCTCATATCACGAACCCGGTCATCCCGTACATCGGGGTCCCGTACGTGAACGTCCTCCAGCTCGACCTCGACCTCTTGGCCCACATCGGGAAGTGAGCATGTACCACCAGATCCTGGTCCCCGTGCAATCGCCCTCCGAGGTCGAGCCGATCCTCCGGTTCGCCTCGATGCTCCTCGACGCCGACGGGGAGATCCGGGTTCTGCACGTCATCCCCACCACCACGCTCCCCGAGGTGACCCGGGAGTGGCGCGCGTCGGTCAACATCGTGGTGCCCGCGCACGAGACGGGGGCGGCGCTCGACGTCCGCGTCGACCCGGAGGTGCGGGCGGCCACGGACGTGCCGGGCGAGATCCTCGAGAGCGCGGAATCGCACAACGTGGACGCTATCATCCTCACGCTAGGGGGCGACCGTCGTAGCTCGCGGTTCTTCGTCGGGCACACGGCGACCGGCATCCTCCAGCACGCCCGCGCGGACGTGCTCGTCCTGAACCGTCTCGCGCTCGCGGCCCCGAAGATCCCTCGGATCCTGGTCTCGACGTTCCGGGACTACCCCGCCCCCAAGCCGATGCTCCTCGCCGAGGAACTGGCCGTCCGCAACCCGCCCGCGCCCGTCATCGTGCTCTCGCTCGGGTTGCGCGGACAGCCGGGCGAGCCGGTGGGCGAGGACCACGAGGAGACGAGCACGCGGGGGGTTCAGGTCGTGCACCGCCACTCGCTCTTCTCGGAGGCGATCCTCGGACGTCGGCGACGGCTTCCCGAACTTCTGCTCCAGGCCGCGCAACGGGAGCGGTACGGCCTCCTCCTGGTCGGCGAGGAGGAGCGAGCGGGGAGCGCGCTCCTCACGCGCCGGTTCCTCGAGGAGCTGTTCCGGGCCGCTCCGTGCCCCGTGCTCGCGTTCCGCGACTAGGGAGGTGGTCGACCGATGGGCGAGCTCGCGTTCGTGGGCCTCGGCCTCCACGACGAGCGGGGGGTCCCGGAGCGGGCGCGGGCGGTCCTCGCCGCCGCCGAGGTCGTCTTCGCCGAGGAGTACACCGCGGTCGCGCCGGACGGCACGCTCGAGCGGCTCGGCCGCCTCGTAGGCAAGCCGATCCACCGGCTCGACCGGCCGATCCTCGAGTCCGAGGGACCGATCCTGGAGGCCCTCGCCCAGCACGAACGCGTCGCGCTCGTCGTGGTGGGCGACCCGTTCGCGGCGACCACCCACGTCGCCCTGCGCCTCGCCGCCGAGCGCGCGGGCCACACCTGGACGTACTGCCCGAACGCGAGCATCCTGACCGCGGCCGCCGGCTTCCTCGGGCTCATGCACTACCGGTTCGGACGCACCGTCTCGCTGCCGCTGCCCTCCGAGAACTTCGCCCCCACCTCCCCGCTCGAGCACATCGCCGCGAACCGGGCGCGGGACCTCCACACGCTCGTGCTCCTCGACCTGCGCCCGGAGGAGGGACGGTACCTTGCCGCCACCGCGGCCCTCGCCCTATTGCGCGAGCGCGACCCCGAGGGCTGGTTCCTCGGCGACGCGGACCGCCTGGCGGTCGTCGCCCGCGTGGGACAGGAGAGCGCGCGCGCCTGGGTCGCGACGTTCGCGCGGCTACGGACCGTGGAATTCGGGTCGCCGATGCACACCCTCGTCGTGCTCGCCCCCACGCTCCATTTCGAGGAGGAGGCGGCCGTCAAGCGCTACGCCGTTCCGGACGAGTCCCCGCGGCCGGCGCGACCGCCCTAGTGGGCCGTCGCAGCCCCCGCGGTCCCGCCGGGGGAGAGCGCTTCCGCGAACTGCCGGATGCGGAACGGGCGGAGAAGGACGGCGTCCGGCCGCTGGACGGTGTCGGCTGGGGGGTTCGGGGGCCGCGACGCGGGTGCGACCAGGATCACCCGGATCCCCGGGACCAAGGCGCGGGCCTGGCCGACCAGCGGATTCGCGCTCCCCTCGGCGAGGGTGGCGTCCACGACCAGCAGCGTCGGACGATGGATCCGGATCAGCTCGACCGCGGGGGTGACCCCTTCGGCCTCGCCGTCGACCCTGAAATGATGCAAGCGCAGGAGTCCTCGCAACAGGACCCGGGTCTCCTCCTCGCCCGCCACCACGATAGCGCTGGGCGTGGAGCCGACGTCCTCGCTCACGTTCCTAGGGCCCGATTAGGACCGGGTTCTACCTCCCGGTTGGGGGACCAGTAGCGACCAGGCCCTATTTCTCCTAGCGTTTCGACCCCCACGCCCGCCCGTGGCCAGGAAGGGGGGTCCGAGGGGGGCCTGAGGCGCCCGGAAGGGGGTCCCGGCGTCAGGGCGACCGCGGCTCGCTCTCGCCCCAATCGGCGACGCCCGCGGCCTGGAGAAGGCGGTCGAGCGCGTCGTGGTACTGGGCTGGAGGGGCGCTCAGGAGCTCTCGCGCGCGGTCGCTCAGGGAGGCTCCGAACTCACGTTCGGTCGCGGAGAACTGCCAGGCGTGGGCATTCTCCCGTCCGAGGGCCGCGAGGAAGGCGAACGCCAGTCCCCTCTCCTTCCCTTCGCTGGGGAGGGACTGCAGGATCGCCCGCTCCGCCCCGACCTCGTGGTGGGTGCGGAACGCCCGGGCGACCCGGTCGACCCAGGCCGCCTCCCGGGCGAGACGGGAATAGCGCGGGAGGGCCTCGAGGACCTCTTTCTCCTCGCTCGACCGCTCGGCCCGCTTCAGGAGCTCGACGACCCGACCGGGCGAAGAGCGGGTCTCCTCGATGAGCCGACGGGCCTCCTTGGGGTCCGGGACGATCGTTTGGACGATCGTCTCGGCGTGGTCGCTCCAGAGTTTCTCGAGGGCCCGGCTGGCGCGAGGCTCGTCCACCTCGAAAGGGCCCTCCCACGAGGCGAGGACGGCCTCGAGGGCGCGATGCTCGACGGGGGTCGGCTGGAGGGCGTCCAGGAACGGCTTCAGCTCGTTCCCGTAGCAGACCCCACCCGCGAGGAACGTCGTGCGACCGGCCCGCTGGACTCGGCTCGCGACCTCCGAGGCGAAAGCGTCGAGCAGCCCGACGTCCGAGAGCTTCCCGAGCTCGTAATCGCGGCGGAGCCCGCGGGAGAGCGGCGGGAGAGCCGCGTGAACGCACTCCGGCCCCCCGCGGCAGCGGACGTTCAGCTCCACCGATACCGGGAAGTCGGCCGACGGGTCGGGTCCCGCCGTTCCGTCGGAGAGGCTCGAGAGGAGGTGCCGGTCGCCCTTCGCGCAGCGCCGGCAGACCCGGAACGCGGTCGCCGCGCCCGGCCAGCCGACCTCGAGGAACGGGCGTGGCTCGCCGGCTTGAAGATGGGAGCATTCGAAACGGGCCGCCGTAGGGTTCTCGATGAGCCGGTAGGGTAGGTCGGCCACCTTCTCCGCCCGGAACTCGGGAGGGGGGAGCGCGGAGAGGCCGGAGCAGTAGAGGGTCTTGCGGGTCGCGAAGAAGTGGAGGCCTTTGCGGGCCCACTCGAGGTAGCCCAGCAGGAGGCGGTCCGGGTCGTCCGACTGCTGGACCGCGACCTCGGCCTCCCGGTCCGTGCGGGCGAACGGGGCGTACGAGACCTCGCCGCTCGGAAGGGCAAAGGCGACCACGGAGAGGGGCTTCGGGTCGAGGTAGAAGTGGAGAAGGCCCGCGTACGCCCGCGCCAGCGGGTCCCCCCAGTGCGAGAGCCTCTCGAGGCGTCTCAGGTCGTCCCGGGCCTCTCGGACCGCCTCGAGCTCGGCGCGCCGCCGGTCGAACCGCTCGCGGGGGCACTCCGGCCCCAGCCGGGGCAGGAGCGGGTCGACCGAACCTCTCAGGACCTTCGCCCGCGCGGTCAGGTCGTGCTCGCGGACCCCGGACGCCCTGCGGACCCGTGCCACGCTTCGCCTCGCCCTCCGAACGGGCGGCGGTACTTATTCCCGGGGGTCAACGGTGGCACGCGTCGAGGAAATGACGGAACATCTCCCGACCGCCCTCCGTATGCTCGACCTCAGGGTGGAACTGGACCCCCCAGATCGGCAGGGACGGTGCCGCCATCGCCTGGACCGGGCAGGCCGCCGAGTGCGCGAGCACGCTCCAGCCCGGTGGAGCGACCGAGACCTGGTCGTTGTGGCTCGACCATACCCTCAGGTGCGCGGGCAACCCCGCGAAGATGGGGTGGTCGGCGCGGTCGACGGTGAGCTCGACCGAGCCGAACTCGGGGGCCTCGGCCCGGTCGACCCGTCCTCCGAAATGGCGGCCGAGGAACTGGTGACCCACGCAGATCGCGAGCACCGGCACCTTCCCGGAGCCGATCCATTCCCCGACCCGGCCGAGCGGGGCGTCCGTCCCCTCGAGGCTGAGCGCGCCTCCGGAGAGGACCACGCCGTCCGCGTCCAGCTCCTCGAACGGGGTGGTGTTGGGCAGGATCCTCGTATCGGCCCCCAGGTCGCGGAGGACCCGCCACTCGCGGTGCGTCCACTGGCCTCCGTTGTCGAGGACGGGGACCTTCACGAGTCCTCCTCGTCCAGCGTCGTGTCGGTCTCGGGTGGGGTCTCGGCCGCCTCCCGGCCGAGCAGCTCGGAGACGTCCCGCTTGACCTCCCGAAGGTCGGCGCGCATCCGGAGCATCTCCTCCTCGAACGGGGTGAACCCCGCCGTGCTCAGGAGCCGATGCGACAGGAAGACCCCGATGAAGATCGCCCCGACGAGCGCGAGGAGGGTCGTGAAGACGAGCGCGACGACGAACGTGAGCGGGTCGGCGATCGCGTTCTGCAGGGGGAGGGTGAAGTTGTGGGTGATCTCCGCCAGTTCCACCACGAGCAGCACGACGATGAGGGCGACCCACAGGAGGATCGCGACGCGGCTCGCCCTCACGAAACGCCTCCCGAGCCCACGTTCGCGAGCAGGATGGCTACGGGCAGAGTGTCGTTGGATACGGCGAGGGGGGACGCCACCGACACCCCCGAGGTGGCGGCAGAATAAAGGCTCTGACTGCCGGAGGGCGTGGCCGTCAGGACGTAGAACGACAGCTCCCCGACATACCAGGTGCTCCCGGAGGGACTGATGTAGTGGACCGAGATGTTGAGCGCGACCGGGTTCGCGGACGAGCCAAAGATCATCGAGAGCACGTCGCTATTGTTGTCCCAATAGGTCCAGTTGAGCTGGCTCCACGGCATCGGTCCGGAGCCGGTCCAGTTGAACGAGGTCGCCACGCCGACACGGATCTCGTCATAGCGGATCGTTTCCCCGAGAGCCCAGATGTAGAAGTGGAGGGTGGGGTTCGAGGGGATCTTGTCGACGATGAGCTCGGCCTGCGTGAGGAGGCCCGGGCCGGGCTGGTGGCTGTTCGTGATGAGCTCCGGGGTGAAGATGATGAAGGCCACCAGGATCAGAGCGATCCCGACGAGCGGCCACGGGGCGAAGATACCGAGCTTTCCCGGCGGACGCCGCCGGGTGGCGACCGGGGCGGCGGCCTCCCCGTTCATGCGGTCCCCGTCTTCCAGCCCCGGTACAACCGGTGCGCGACGCCCAGGTGGTCGAGGACCTTCCCCGCCAGGTAATCGGTCGTCTCCTCGACCGACGTGGGCCGCAGATAGTACGCGGGAGAGGCGACGAGGACGACCGCCCCGAGCTCGCTCAGCGTGGTCAGGTGGCGCAGGAGGGTCGTGGAGAGAGGGGTCTCCCGCGGGACCACGACGAAGCGGCGGCGCTCCTTGAGGTGAACCGCGGCCGCCCGGGTGAGGAGCGTGTCCCCCAGTCCCAGGGCGATCTTGGCGGCCGTGTTGGCCGAGCACGGTACGACCACCATCCCCCGGGTCGGGACCGACCCGCTGGCGATCGGGGCCGCTAGGTCGTCGTCCGAATACAGCTGCGTGGCCCACGGGCGGAGCGCCTCCGGGTCGAGGTCACACTCTTCCCGAAGGACCGTGCGCGCGCCGTCCGAGACGACCAGGGAGACCGATACCTGGGCTTCCTCGAGCGCCTTCAGGACTCGGATCGCGATCGGCGCGCCGCTGGCGCCCGAAACGCCCACGACGACAGGTGGCTCCTCGGTCAAGGGGGATTCCTAAGGGTCAGGTTGTCAAGGAGTCGGTTCATAATACGGTTCGTGACGGGGGAGCGCTGGCCCGCCCAGGCCCATCTTCGCGGCCCGGCACACCCAATCCGCGACGCGGCGCTCCGACGTCCGGGCATGAGTGCTGGCTTCCGAGAGGGCGCCGTCCGGGGCCCTGGGTCGGGGTTCCGTGGGTCCCAGGGTCAAGGCGGCGACCGTGGCACCCACGCTGTGCCGACCCAGCTCTCGTAGACCTTGCGCTCGAGCTCCGAAGGTGAGTCCGCCGAAGTGAAGGCCCACTTCGGCGGGGGCGCGGTTCCCGTGGTGAGCGGGACCCGATGGAGGTACCCCCGACGGAAGACCGTGACCTCGACCGGCGTACCGGCAGGGAACTTTTCGAGCGTCTTTCCGAGGTCCGCGTACAAGACCTTGGCCCCGTTGAGGGCGATGATCTCGTCGCCGGGGGTGAGGCCCGCGGCGCGTCCCGGTCGCCCCACAAAGGAGTGCCGAACGCGGGCGAGACCTCCCACGTCCTCGACCGCAACGCCGAGGTCGCCCGGCTCGGGCTCCTCCGCCTCGTCCGGTCGCTTCGCCTTGGGCGCTAGCACGAGACCG
>Ga0326728_10023496_pt1 | contig 11285 bp, 6 predicted proteins | sample MB3enrmetagenome_FD_207602 | JGI IMG/M metagenome (GOLD analysis project Ga0326728, IMG submission 207602) | Lab enriched peat soil microbial communities from McLean, Ithaca, NY, United States - MB31MN | ecosystem: Environmental > Terrestrial > Soil > Wetlands > Peat | place: USA: New York... | reverse complement strand
TGGTTCAGGGCTTTGCCGGGCACGAACTCCATGGCAATGAAATCGAGCGGGTGCCCCGCGGGTCCGGCTTGGCCGATATCGTAAATGGTGATGATGTTGGGGTGGTTCAAGGCGGAGGCGTTGCGGGCTTCCTGGATGAAGCGCCGCTTGCGCGCGGGATCGCTCATTTCCCCGGCGGACAGGACCTTCAGCGCGACGTAGCGGTCCAATCGCGTGTCGCGGGCTTTCCAGACCACACCCATTCCGCCGCCGCCCAACTTCTCGAGGACGCGGTAGTGGGAGATCGTCTGGCCGGTGAGGGAGCCTCCTGTCTCGGTTGTGTCTTCGCTCTGGCGGCGCGCCAGGTTCCTGGCGGCCACCTCCAGCGCCGGATTCTCCAGGAACGTGGCTGCCTGCTCCTCTTGCGTCAGCAGCGACCGGATTTCCCGCTCCAATGCTTCGTCGCCCGCGCACGCGTGCCGCAGAAACGCCTCGCGCTCCCCGGGCGCGCGGTCCAGCATTGATTGCAGTACGGCATCGACCTGTTGCCACCGTTCGGAATCCATCGGCGCTCCCCGCCAGTCAGTTACCGCTGAATTATACCGCCACAATGATCCCGTCCGGGAGCATTCTGCGCCTATTTGAAGTAGAGGAACAAACACATGCACTCAGCCTTCACATTAACTGCGGCGACGGCGCTCTGCGCCGCGCTTGCCATGGCACAAACACCCCGCTATGCGGTCATCGATCTGGGCACGCTGGTGGGCGGGACGTCTAGCAGCTTCGGGAACTATCTGAACGATAATCGCGTAGTAGCCGGCTCGGCGGCCGCGCCGGACGGCACGCAACAATCCGTCCTGTGGTGGGGGCCGCTGAGAATGGACATCGGCACCCCTGGACTCAACAGTGGAATATTTGGGGTCAACACCAGCGGCCAGGCTTCCATCAACGCCGAGGTCTCCACTAAGGATCCGTACAACGAAAATTTTTGCGCTTTTGGCACCGGCCTGGAATGTGTTGCTTTCCGGTTGCAGCGCGGCGTCTTGATCCAACTCCCCACGCTGGGCGGCAACAACTCCACAATCGGCACTATCAACAGCAAGGGCGAAATAGCGGGAGCGACGGAGAACAGCACGCGGGATCCGGCGTGCCCAACCGCCGTGACCGTAGCCGGCACCGGACCCCAATATTTCGATTATGAAGCCGTCGTCTGGGGCCCCGGCCCCAGCGACATTCGGGAGCTCCATCCGCTGCCTGGCGACACAGTGGGAATGGCCCTCTCGATCAACGATAACAGCCAGGCCGTCGGCGCATCGGGCACCTGCGCCAACTCCGTGCTTCCTCCGCTCTCTTTTGGGGCGCACGCGGTGCTTTGGGATGCTGACGGCACGGCCCATGACCTCGGCAACCTCGGGTCGAAGGTCATCAATGTAGCTTCGTCAATCAATAATCAAGGCCAGGTGGCGGGTATTTCGTCGGTGAACGACCAGGCCACTCCGGCCCAGGGGCATCATGCTTTCCTGTGGACCAGTGCGGCGGGGATGCAGGACCTCGGGACCCTTCCGGGGGACGTGGCCAGCGTCGGGACGATGATTGGCGACGCGGGCGACGTGGTTGGCGAGTCGGACGACGCCAGCGGAAACCCACGCGCGATCCTCTGGCGCAACGGCGTGATGCACGACCTCAACGACCTGGCTCCCGGCTCTCCCTTGTTTCTGCTGTGCTCGCTGGCGATCAATTCCCGCGGGGAAATCGCGGGCTTCGGCGCAACCGAGAACGGCGATATTCACGCTTATCTGGCGACCCCGAGCAACGCGGCCGCCAGCGAGAGCCTGTCCGCGGAAAGCCGGCCGGCTACTCTGTCGGAAGACGTTCGCAAGCTGGTCCGCGAGCGGTTGCCGGTGCGGCGATTTTAGTTAGCGCGGATTTCTCGTCGGTCTGGCGGGAACGTCTTTGGCGGCAGAAACCCAACACAGGCAGGAATGCCTGTGCCACGCCGGCTGCACGAAAGGGCGGTCCAAGGCGTCAATTCTGATGTGATGTCCGGCAGATTGATCGCGCTCGGATGGGCGCTCGCCACGGGGATGTTGGCGGCCGATCAGCAGTACACGGATGTTCCGTTTGTACCGACGCCGGGCGACGTGGTGGACGCGATGCTCGATCTCGCCGGCATCCAACCCAACGACGTTCTGGTGGATCTCGGGTCGGGTGACGGCCGCATCGTGATCGCCGCCGCGAAGCGGTTCGGCATTCACGCCACGGGGGTCGAGATCGATCCGGACCTGGTGCGGAAGTCGGAGGAATCCGCGCGGCTCGAGGGGGTGGCCGGGAAAGCGACTTTCGTCGCGGCCGACCTGTTTCAATACGACCTGCGCCGGGCCTCCGTGGTGACCATTTTTCTGACTCCCGGCGTGAACCTGCGTCTGCGGTCCAAGCTGCTGGGCGAGCTTCGGCCGGGAGCACGGGTGGTTTCGCACCGGTTCGATCTGGGAAGCTGGGCTCCCGCCAAGACAGTCCAGATCGGGGGCGATCCGATCTATCTGTGGACCGTGCCGGCGCACGCTGCTTCCGGATTGGTTGAGGGCTCCGGGCCGGCCCGCGGGGGGGCAACTCCCACGTTCGAGAAACTGGCGGCCATGTTCGCGTACGACCCGGCGGCTCCGCTCAACGCCCACTCCGACGAGCCGGTCTTGGCGGAGGGCGCCGCGGTGACGGCGGTATCGTATTCCGGCGCGCGCGGACCGGTTTCCGCGACGCTGGTGACTCCGGCGGGGAAGGCGCGGCATCCGGCGGTGATCTTCGTCCACGACTATGGAAAGCGCGACGAGTTTCTCCCGGAAGCGCTGGCGCTGGCGCGCGGGGCGGCGCCTTTCGTTTCGCTGCTGATCGATGCGCCGCCGGAGAGGCCCGTAGGCTGGCGGCGCAGTTTCAATTCACTCGACAACGACAACGACCGGGACATCCACGTGCAAGCCGTCGTGGACATTCGCCGGGGCATCGATCTGCTGGCCGCGCGCGGCGACGTGAATGCCGGGCGCATGGCCTACGTGGGGCACGGTTATGGCGCGAACTGGGGCGCAATCCTGGCCAGCATCGAGCGGCGCTTCGGCAGCTTCGTTCTGATGGCGGGTTTTCCCAGCTTTTCGGAGCTCATCGACAGCGACGATCCGGACTGGGCGAACCTGCGCTACGGCCTGGGGAGCGAGCGCCTGGCGCGCTATCGGGAATCCATTTCCGCGGTGGATCCGATCCGCTTCACGCGATTTTGGGCGGGGGCTCCGATCCTGTTTCAGTTCGGGCGGTTCGATGCATTTGTTTCGCGGGCGATGGCCGACCGGCTGGCGCAATCCCTGGCCAGCCCGCAGAAGACGTTGTTTTACGATGCCGGGCACTCGGTGAACGACCCACGGGCGATGGCCGATCGGGCGGCGTTTCTGGCGCGCTGGGCGGCGGAAGGGCGGCCGGTTTCCGGGGAGTGAGCACAACACAGGCAGGAATGCCTGTGCCTGGAGCTTCTACATTTCCTGGACCACGGGTGGCGGGTTTCCGTGGGGTGGGGCAGGCGGTTTCGCGGCGGTTTCGCCTGCCCCACCACCGTGGCCCCTGGTCCCCGGCTCCCCTCACTGCCCTCCCACCCCGCCGTTCACCGCGGCATTGATCCGATCCGTCGCAAACTTGGCCTTAAACTCCAGGTTCTGATTCAGCCTGGCCTCGAAGATCAGCTCCGGAGTCTGGCTCTGCAGCAAAGGCCCCCGAATGCTCTTCTGATCGAACGTCACCTTCCACAGCCCGGCATACCCTCCCACAAAATCCAGGTGCTTGGCCGCCACGATGTCCTTGGATTTCTCATCCGCCAGCGAGGCATCGAACGGCCGCATCAGCCGCTCCCCTTCATTCGCCCCGATCAGCTTTCCCGACCCCACCTTTCCCCCGATCGAGACCATGATGTAATACTGGCTGCTATCCGGGCTGAGCAGCAGCGCGGCCAGCTTGTTGGCATCCTCGGGCGTGAGAATCTTGTCCAGCATCTCCAGGCGCGCAAAGGCGCGCGCAAACTGCGGGTCCGCCCAATACACGTCCAGCGAGGCATACTGCCGGTCGAACCACCCCATCAGGCTTCCCGTCAGCCCCACCTTCCCGGTACGGTCCGCCACAATCTTCTGGCAGTCTTCCCTCGGCCACTGCAGGAAGGCCGTGTCCCCGATACTCGCCGCCGGCAGCGTCTGCAGGTAATCCTTCAGCGGCATCTTGTCTTCCTTGCGATCGATGGCGAAATCGTAAACATCCAGAATTTCGATGTTCGAAGCCGACTTGCTCCCCGTATTGCCTTCCACGAACCCAAACTCGCCCGAGGGAATGTCTTCCCGCGGAAACAGGCGGTACAGATCCTTCACTCCCGTGGGGCCGATGTCGATCGTCACCTCGTCCTGGTTCTGTTCCGTGCTAAAGAGGATGGAAGCGTTGGCCAGCGTGCGCTGATCGAATCTCTGGCCGGTGATCTTGCACTGCAACAGCTTGAACTTGCTGACGTCGCGGCTGGGCGGAAAGAACGCAAAGAAGGTCGGGCGCACCTCCTCGAACCGGCTGGTGGAGTGCGCGCCCGGAATGTTGATGTCGATCTTCTGCCGCACGAACGGAATGCTCTTGAGCAGCGTCCGGAACTTGCTGATCTGCACCTTGCTCTGCACCTGGCCGAGCGGGTTCAACTTCCCGCCGCTCCAGATGTAGACGCCGTAGTTCTGCGGCGCGGCGGAAACTTCCGCCGGTCTCGGCGGTGCGCCCTTTCGCGCCGCGACGCTCGTTCCCGTCGCCGCCACCGGCATCGACGCGTTGGAAGCTCCGAAGCCCGGCCGAACTGCCGGAGCAGCCGGCGGAGGCGGTGCCGGCGGTGCGGCCGCAGCCGGCGGCGGAGCAGCAGGCTTGGCGGGCTCGCCCGCAGGCGCCGGAGGATTCATCATCACCGCAATCAGGTTGTCGCTCACTCCCGCCTGTTTCAGCGCGATCAAGCCGTCCACCGAAGTGTCGAACTTCGTCTTCGACTGTTTGATCTTGGCGATGATGGCGTCATCGGCGAGTTTGGCCTTCACCAGGCGGATCACGTCCTGATTCGTCATCGCCGCCGGCGCGGTCGCCGCCTTGGCTGGAGCGGAAGACTTCTTCGCGGCCGGAGCGGCCGGAGCGGCCGTTTGTGCGTTCAGGGCCGCCGCAACTGCCGCCAGCGCGACGGACAAAGCAAACGAAGTTCGACCTGTCATGCGTACCCCCTTGGCGTCCGGGATTCACATCGATTATATATCTCGTTTGTATATCTCGTTTGAGGTTTTAAGGCCGTTAACTCCGGATAGGAGTACAATCGAGAACGGTTCGCATTCAAGCTTGCAAGTCACCATGCCCAAAGTCTCCGTTCTTCTGCTTTCGGGCGCACTGGCCACGGTCCTTTCCGGCCAGGTGCCGTCGCGCATCGCCGGCCCGATCGACGAATCGGCCATCGTCCGCCGCGCCCATACTACTCACCCTCTCGCTATTCCGGCCAATGACTTGGGCCCCGTCGAGCCCGGCCTCGCCATGAACCGCATCTTGCTCCTGCTGGCGCGCGCTCCCGAGCAACAAATGGCCCTCGAGCGGCTGCTGGCCGATCAGCAGGATCCCGCCTCCCCCCGCTATCGCCAGTGGCTCACGCCCGAGCAGTTCGGCCGCCAGTTTGGCCCCTCCGCAGAGGATCTGGAAACCGTCACCGGCTGGCTCGCCGGCCACGGCTTCCAGGTGGCCAATATCGCCAGGGGGCGCAACGTCATCGAGTTCAGCGGATCGGCGCGCCAGGTGGAAGCCGCCTTCCACACCCCCATCCACCGCTATCGCGTGGATGGCGAAACGCGCATCGCCAACTCCCTCGATATCGCCATTCCCGCGGCCCTGGCGCCGGTCGTCAGCGGCGTGCTTTCTCTCCATGACTTTCCGCGGCGCACCGCACATCACACCGGGAAACCCGGAGTGTCTCCCGAGTACACCTCGCCCGGCGGCCAACACTACCTGGCGCCTTACGATTTTGCCGCCATCTACAATTTGCTGCCGCTGTGGAATAACGGCTTTGACGGCACTGGCCAAATCATCGCGATTCCCGGACGGTCGAACATCAAGATGAGCGACATCAGCGCCTTCCGCACCGCCTACGGCCTGCCCGGCAACAACGCCCAGGTCGTCCTCAACGGCCAGGACCCCGGCGACATCGGCGGTTCGGACGAGCAGGAATCGGATGTCGACGTGGAATGGTCGGGGGCGGCTGCCAAGGGCGCGGTGGTGAAACTGGTCGTCTCGGAGACCACCCACAGTTCCGACGGCGTCGATCTTTCGTCGCAGTACATTGTGGACAACAACCTCGCCGCCATCCTCAGCTTGAGCTATTACACGTGCGAAGCCGCAATGGGCAGCAGCGGAAACCAGTTCTTTAGTTCGCTGTGGTCGCAGGCGGCGGCCCAGGGTATTTCGGTGTTCGCCATCACCGGCGACAGCGGCTCGGCCGCTTGCGATACCGCCGACCAGGCCCAGCCGGTCTCGCATGGCTTGGCGGTCAGCGGCCAAGCCTCCACCCCTTACAACGTCGCAGTGGGCGGAACGGCGTTTAACGACACGTCCTCCCCCGGCGCTTATTGGAATAGCTCCAACGACTCCTATTCGGCCTCGGCGCTGGGCTATATTCCCGAGGTGGCGTGGAACGAAAGCCCGCCCGACAGCGGGCCCTGGGCTGGTGGAGGCGGCGTGAGCACCATCTATCCGACGCCCGCATGGCAAACCGGCGCGGGCGTTCCCGCGGCGGATCCGGGCGCGAGCGGCCAGCACCATCGATATCTTCCGGACGTTTCCCTGAGCGCTGCCACGCACGACGCCTACCTGGTTTACGAAGACGGCCAGGTCGCCAATGAGAGCGGCACTTCCGTCGCTTCCCCCGCCATGGCCGGAATCATGGCCCTCGTCAATCAGTACACCGGCGGCGGGCGCAACGGAAATCCCAATCCGCGCCTCTACTCTCTCGCCGCCAGCGTGCCTTCCGTGTTCCACGACGTCACCGCCGGCACCAACGCGGTGCCTTGCCTGGGAGGCTCGCCGAATTGCAGCACCGCGGCACCCGCCGGCAACGTCGGCGTGCTGACCGGCTACTCCGCTGGCGCCGGTTTCGATCTGGCCACCGGCTGGGGATCGGTGGACGCCTACGCGCTCGCCCTGAATTGGGGAACCGCCGGGCCGGCGACTCATTTCACCGTCTGGGCGCCGGCATTGGCCACACCCAGCATGCAAATCAACTTCACCGTCGCCGCCCTGGATGCCTCCAATCGCACTGCTAATCAGTACGCCGGTACCGTCCACTTTACGAGCACCGATCCCGCGGCCATCCTGCCCGCGAACTCCGTTCTATCCGGCGGTAGCGGAACCTTCACCGCCACGCTCAATACCGCCGGCAACCAGACCATCACCGCCACCGACTCCGTCAACCCTTCGATCGCCGGAACCTCTTCCGCGATCGCCGTCGGCGCGCTCGCGAATCTTGTTATCACCTCCCTGACCGCGCCCACTACCGCCTCTCCCGGCGCCCAGATCAGTGCCGGCGTTACGGTTGCCAACCAGGGCGGCACCGCCGCCGGCGCCTTCCAGGTCGAGTTCTTTTTCTCGTCGGGTCCCGTCCTGTCCGGCGCTTCCATCGGCCCGGGTTCCAACTGCCCGGTGTCCAGCCTTGCGGCGGGAGCATCCGCCACCCTCACCTGTACCGTCGCCGTGCCTGCCAGCCTCCCCGCCGGCACGTGGTACCTGATCGCCGACGCCGATTCTAACACCCGCCCGGCCGATACCGGTCCGCTCTCGATCAGCGCCAACCGGCCGCCCAGCCCAATTTCGGCCAATCCCGCCTATGGCAGCGCCCTGGCCCACACCTTTACCTTCCTGTTCTCCGACCCCGACGGCTGGCAGAATCTCGGCGTGGTCAATGTCCTGATCAACAACTTCCTCGACGGCCGCAATGCCTGCTACCTGGCCTACAGCCGCACCTACGGCGTCTTGTTCCTGGTGGACAACGACGGCGGCACGCTGCTCCCCGCCCTCCCGCTGAATGGCTCGGGAAGCGTGAGCAACGGCCAGTGCACCGTGACCGGCGCGGGCTCCTCGGCTAACGGCAGCGGCACCACCCTAACCCTCACTTTGAACCTCAGTTTCACCTCCACGTTTGCCGGCAACAAGGTCATATACATGGCTGCGGGCGACACCGCCGGCAACAATTCCGGCTGGCAGGCCTTGGGCACGTTTGGCGTTCCGGGCGCGTCCACGTTTCCCGCAGTGGGAGGAGTGACTCCGCCGCGCGGCAACGGCCGCAGCCAGACCTTCGTGTTCACCTTCAGCGACACCAAGGGATTCCAGGACCTGGGGGTGGAAAATGTTCTGATCAATAACTTCCTGGATGGCCGGCAAGCGTGCTACCTGGCGTATGTCCGCTCGTCGAACGTGCTGTACCTGGTAGCCGACGATGGCGGAACCCTGCTTCCCGGCATGCTGTTGAACAACACCGGCTCCGTCAGCAACGGCCAGTGTACCGTCACCGGAGCGGGATCTTACGCCAGCGGGAGCGGCAACAATCTCACCTTGACGCTGAACGTTACGTTCTCCGCGTCCTTCATCGGCAACCGCGTCCTTTACCTGGCTGCCCGCGACAGCACCGACGCCAACAATTCCGGCTGGCAGTCGATGGGCTCGTGGACGGTGCAGTGATCGGGCATTCTCCGCTCTTGCCCGCTGTGTCCACTCGCGTCGGGCGTTTTCCGTAGACCTGACGTGACGCATACTCATCGGGAGTGATCTCCGAGAAGGCCGTTTGGGGACCACGTCCGGATTCGGTGGTGGTATGGACCGTTCTCGCCAGCAATCGGTTTTCGCGCCCGCTCACCCCTCTTTCCTAGTGGCGCACGATCCGGGCTGAGTGAATGCCACGGCGTGGGATACGGCCGTAGAACAGACTGTCGCGCCCTCAAGCCGAGGCGAGCGTTAATGGAATCGGTCGTCGCCCATCGATGTCAACAATGCCAAGCTCTTGGGCAACTTCAGCGGCCACGAGGGCCTGTCCTGACCGCTCCATCAGCTTTGAGTCGCGGGACAACGCAGCGATCACTTTGCCAATGAACTCGGCGCTTTCGCTGTTCGAGATGTCCAGCCAACCGCCTCTTGCAGCCTCCAAAACGGCCTCGGTCCTTACGAGTCCCGGGTATAGAGACAACACTGCGACGCCGCTCGGCCGAAGTTCATGAGCCATGTCCGATGACATTTTGTCGGTAGCGGCCTTGGCGATTCCGTAGATGGAATTCCCAATGTACTTCTGCGCTGCCCAGAAGCTGATGTTGACGATTAATCCCCGCCCCTGCGCTGCCATTTGTTTTGCCGCATACGCGGAAGTAAAGAACGCCGCCCGAACACCGGCGTCCATCATACTGCTCCACCTGTGAATTGGCTGCTGCCAGAACGGAACGTTCCAGGTGAATTGACCATTCTCGACCATCTTTTCGTAGCCACCCCAGGCGGAGTTAACTACCACATCAAGAACATGGCCGGACTCTCCGATTTGCTGGAACAGTCGCTCCGTGTCGCTATCAAGGCGATGATCGCAGTTGATGCGCACAACAGATGGCGGTAGGTTCGCAGCGGCGATGCTCCGCCCGGTTGCGAACACACGAAACCCTTGAGCAGCCAATTCGGAGGCAACCCCGCGACCTACGCCACGAGACGCTCCGGTAACGAGTGCGGATAGCATGACCGATTATAGGAGCACGCAACACTTGAATGCCGCCCCCGAAGCAAAGACCCGAGCAAGGATCGCTCCCGTGAGACGCCGTCTGCGGAAACCGATGACCGCAAAGTCGCCGAACCGGACTTCGAGAGAGACGGCTAATTCTCGGTCTCGAACAATGACTTTTCGAATTCCGGCTGCCGAACGATGCTCCGCAGGCCTCGCGTCAGAGGGGACCGTGAAGGCAACCGGAATGGTAATTGTCCTGGTTTCCAAGTGCTCTTGCATGATCCGATGGCTGCCTTGCCGGCGCACGCCGGCGAATCCGTGTTGTTCCAGGACCCGACAAACCTTCGAGCCCGGAGAGAACTCAAAGTGTACCCAACCGTCACCTCAACCTGAGTAGCGAAAACCTCATTGTGAAAGCGTCGGGTGACTTTGGAGGGGCCGCCATGGTCCAACATGGTCCGGCGGCAACGCGAGGCCTGTCAGACGTGGAATCCCGTCGCTCGCAGAGCGATCTGCCACGGGCAACCAACGACCGGCTTCCTCGGTAAGTCGCCCTCTGTCTGCCCCCGCAGCGTTGTGGGCGCTACGAACTCTGCTCCAACGGCCATCTGCCGGCCGGTTCGAACGGCTTTCGTGTTAACGTTAGAACATGAGCGCTGCAATCGGCCTGGACGGCCTTCTGGAGCCTTTTAGCCGCTGTCTCGACACCGAATCCGCACGGCGCGTAGCCGATTTCCAGGTGGCCCCACAAGTTCAACAACGAATTGATACCCTCGCCGAACGGGCGAACGAGGGATCACTGAGCGATGGCGAACGCGCCGAATATGAGGCACTGATCAACGCGGCGGATTTCATTTCGATCCTCAAGCTCAAGGCCCGGCTGTATCTGGACTCGACGATTCAATAGCAGATGGATGCAACCACGCGGGATCTCGTTCGGCTGCGGGCTGGCGAGCGCTGCGAATATTGCCGGTTGCACCAGGAACACAGCGAATTGATCCATCATGTGGAGCACATCGTAGCGAAGCAGCACGGCGGCTCCGATGATCCGGACAATCTAGCGTTGGCTTGCCACCGCTGCAACCTTCATAAGGGTCCCAACCTGACAGGAATCGATCCTCTGACCCAGCAGGTCGTGTCTCTTTTTCATCCTCGGCGTGATCGTTGGTCTGACCACTTCGTCTTCAAAGGGGCGCTCGTCGGCGGCATCACCGTAATCGGGCGAGCGACAGTTCAGGTCTTAGCCATGAACGACGCCCGCCGCCTGGAGGTGAGGAAAGAGATTCTAAAGCACGCCGGGTTAGCTTGACCCGCCGTGCCGTCGGCTGGATTTCTCCCCGCAAGTTAACGCTACGCCCCCGCCCCCGGGTCGCTGACCGCTGAAAGCTGAGAGCTGACAGCTACCGATACAGAACGTCCCGTAGCCGCAGATACCACTCCGCCCCGTACACCCTCGGAAACACCGCCAGGTTCGTTCCCAACAGCTCCATGGTGCGCCGCTCCATCGCCTGCTTCCCCGCAATCGCGCTGTCCAGCG
>Ga0326728_10023494_pt1 | contig 11286 bp, 9 predicted proteins | sample MB3enrmetagenome_FD_207602 | JGI IMG/M metagenome (GOLD analysis project Ga0326728, IMG submission 207602) | Lab enriched peat soil microbial communities from McLean, Ithaca, NY, United States - MB31MN | ecosystem: Environmental > Terrestrial > Soil > Wetlands > Peat | place: USA: New York... | reverse complement strand
GAGGGAGAAGTAGCTGCGGCCCTCTCCCCAAGAGGAGAGGATGTTTCGGGCGTACCTTCTCCCCTCGGGGAGAAGGACAGGATGAGGGGGGACTTGCGGCCACGATGCGCGAAGGCCGAAGCCGTCTCAGCTCCAAGGCCTGGCGAGCGCGGCGTGCTCCTCGAAGCCCTTGATTTTGTCCGCCTTCTGCATCGTCAGCCCGATATCGTCCAGCCCCTCCATAAGGCATTTCTTACGGAAGGGGTCCATATCGAAACGGACCACGCCGCCATCGGGGCCGCGGATCTCCTGGTTCTCGAGATCGACCGTGAGCGTTGCGTTCGCGCCGCGCTCTGCGTCGTCCATGAGTTTTTCTAGATCTTTGGGCGAGACCACAACGGGCAATATGCCGTTCTTGAAGCAGTTGTTGTAGAAGATATCGGCGAAGGACGTGGAGATCACACAGCGGATGCCGAAATCGAGAAGCGCCCAGGGCGCGTGCTCGCGGCTCGATCCGCAGCCGAAATTCTCGCCCGCGACCAAAATCTTGGCGTTGCGGTAAGCGGCTTTGTTGAGAACGAAGTCCGGGTTCTCCCCGCCCTTCTCGTTATAGCGCATCTCGTAGAACAGCGATTTGCCAAGGCCGGTGCGCTGTATCGTTTTCAGAAACTGCTTTGGAATGATCATGTCGGTGTCGACATTGATCATAGGCAGCGGGGCGGCGACGCTCGTCAGCGAAGTGAATTTGTCCATCGGCTTTCCCTTTTTCTTTTCTTTTAGCGGAAGTTTCGAATGCCGCAAGGATCAAGCGGCCACTTTAGGCCGCTCGCCGGACCAAATAGGCGGCCGCCGCAACTCCCAGCCTTGCGCGATCTCGAGCTGGCGCGCGAGCCTTAAGAGCAGCCCGTCCGCGCCAAGTTTCGCAGCGAATTGAATGCCGATGGGCAGGCCCTCCGGCGTCCAGAAGAGAGGCACCGACATCGCGGGCTGCCCCGTCATGTTGAAGGGCGCCGTGAACGAAGCGAAAGCAAAGCTCCTGGCAGCGATCGCGAGCAAGAGCGCTTTTTTGAGCCGCGCCGAATTCAACGTTTCGGCCACGCGCATGGCGAATTTTTCCATGCCCCTCAGGCGATTTTGCCCGATCCGGAGCGGGGGCTGGGCCAGGACCGGGCTCAGCATGATATCGTAGCGGTCGAAATAGGCCGCGAACGTCTTGGACGCTTTCCAGATCGCTCTGCGTGCCCGCGACTTGTCTGCGGCGGTCATCCCGCCTCCAACGCTGGCGAGCCCCCAGGTCGCGGGCTCGACCTCGGTACGGACGGGCTTGTAACCAAGCGTTTGCGCGGCGCTGTCGAGCACCTGCCTTATGCTGATCGTCCAGTAAGTGAGAAACGCCTGCCTGAACTCGGCGAAATCGACCTTCGGCTCCGCGTCCTCGACTTCGTGCCCCAGCCCCTGCAGGAGCTTGGCTGCGTGGTCCAGGGCGGCGCGGTTGCCTGGCGCCACGGTTTCGCCGAACATGGCGCTTCGTACAGCGCCGATCCGCAAGCGTCCCGGTCCGTTTTCAAGACCGGCGAGAAAGCCTGCATTGACCCGGTTGCATATGGCATCGAGGGTAGCGGCCGAATCCCTGACGCTGCGGCTGACAACGTGATCCACGCCAAAGTCCTCGGTGACGGTTTGAACCTGCATGACCCTCGGGTTAAGCCCGCGCGAAGGTTTCAGTCCGAAAAGGCCGCAACAGCTTGCCGGGATGCGGATCGAGCCGCCGCCGTCGGAGGCATGCGCCATGGGCACGATCCCGGCCGCGACCGCCGCTGCGGCACCGCCGCTCGATCCGCCGGGCGTGCGGCCCAAGTCCCATGGATTGCGGCAGGGCCCGAAAAGCTCGGGCTCGGTGACCGGCACGAGGCCGAACTCGGGCACGTTCGTTTTGCCGAAGACAACGAGGCCTGCGTGCTTGAAGCGCTTCATCAGCTCGCCGTCCTCGTCCGGCACATAGTTCGCAAACAACTTGCTGCCGGAGGTGAGCGGAGCGCCGGCAAGCGGCGGCCCTAGATCTTTCGCGAGAAATGGCACGCCGGCGAACGGCTGGGCTGGATCGATCTCCGCCGTAGCCCTTTCGGCCTGCGCGTCCGTGCGGTAGATGACGGCGTTAAGCGCCGGATTGACCCGGTCGCAACGGCTTGCCGCTTCCAGCAGAAGCTCGCGCGGGCTGACATCCCTTTTGCGAACGAGCCCCGCAAGGCCAACCGCGTCGTAACGATCGTATTCAGAAAATCCGCCCATCGGCTCTCCCTGAAGGAGGTTTGATCTTGTCACACAGGGCGGGTGAAGATGCCGGCGCCCGCAATGCCATTGAACACCGATTGTACAGCAATGGCCGCAAGAAGAATGCCGAACACGCGCATCACAACTCGTTGAGCCGTCACCCCAACCCACTCGCGCAATTCCTGCGCCGCGAGCATGAGGAGGAGCGTGAAGGCCATGACCGTGAAAAGGGCGGCGATCACAGCGGCCTGACCGGCAAAATTTCCCTTGGCGTTGGCCATCAGCAGCATGGCCCCCGACATGGCGCCAGGACCCGCGAGAATGGGGGTTGCCAGCGGGAACACGGCAATGTCGTCGTCCTTCGCCTGCGCTTCCACGTTTTCCGGCTGGGAGATGGTGCTGCCGCCGATCTTTGCCTCGAAGATCATATCGAGCGCGATGATGGCAAGGATGATGCCGCCGGCTGCCTGAAGCGCGGGGAAGGTTACGCCCAGCGCCGACAAGATCGCCGTACCGAACAGTGCGAAGAACAGGATGATGCCGGTTGCGATGCCGGTGGCTTTCAGAGAGATCGCGATGCGCTCAGCCCGGCTGAAGCGCGGGCAGAAGGTTGCAAACAGCACCGCCGCCTCCACCGGCCCAATGGTGGCGAAAAAGGTCGCAAACGCCGGCAGCGCGGTTCTAAGCATGCTCTTAAGCATGCAGAGTGCGCGCTTGCCGTCAAGCCCCACGGATTTTCTAAAACCTGTCCTATCGGCAAGGAACCAGGATACACTCTAACGACGCCCGGCCCCGCTCACGGCTGCGCCGAAGCTGCATGCCGGTTTTCTCTCGTTGGCGGGCAGGCGGACTGCAGCCCGGGCGCGCTCCCTGCCGCTGCAGTGGCACGGTGCACGGCATAGCGTTTGTTGCACACGCTGATCTGCGGCGGAACGCGGGTTTCCTCGAACAAATCGTAGGCCGGCTTCAGGTCCTGCCAGAATTCCGCCCAGGGGTGCCAGCCAAAAGCAGCGAGGCGCTGAGCGGTCATCCGGAACGGAAACATATGCACCCCGACGCGCTCCTGCCCGCCATCAAGGGCCGCGGTGACGAGCTGCCATAGCTCGTCGATCACCGGGTCGGTCATGGCGTAGCAGCCTATGGACGCGCATCCGCCGTGCATCATCAGGTTGGCCCCCGTGCGGTTATGAGCGCGGTCGAGCAGATTGGGGTAGCCCAGATTGAAGGCGCGATGGAAATGGCTATTCGGATTGAGTTGGGCTTTTCCGATCGTGTAGAAGCCTTCGGGCGCCTGAGCATCGCCCTCCTGCAGTTTCGGGCCAAGCTGGCCCGACCAGGCGCAGATAGGATAGGTGGCGAACAGCTCGAAACGTGCCGCTCGCTTCATCCAGAGCTCGACCTGCAAATCGCCCTTGAAGATGCGGATGAATACTGGATCGCCGAGCTTGAAGCCCTGCTCCTTCAGCCGCTCGTTGAGCTTGGCCGGATCGGGTGCGCCGGGAAGGCTCGCGCCGTGAAAAAAGCCGAAAAGACCGAAGGCTTTGTGACCGTTGGGCGAAAACGTCACCGATGTGAGGTCTATGGTGCTTTGCGCCTGGCCCGCCTCCACGTCCCAAAGTTTCAGCGTTTTGTCTGCGCTCCCCGAAAGTGCCCGGCGCCCATCGGACGAGAACACAGCCGAGGTGACGCCATCTAAGTGGCCTTCGAAGGTCTTGATAAGCTCGCCAGAGCCCGCGTCCCAAAGCTTCAGCGTCTTGTCCTTGCTTGCCGATAGGATGCGGCGGCCGTCCGGCGAAAACGCAACCGAGAGCACCTCATCGGAATGCCCCTCGAAGGTTTTGAGCGGCTGGCCCGCCGCCGCGTCCCAGAGCTTGACGGTCTTGTCCCGGCTCCCCGAAAGGGCTTGCCGGCCGTCCGGCGAGAGCGCGGCGGAAGTCACCTCATTCGTATGGCCTTCAAAGGTCTTGAGGAGCTGGCCCGTCTCCACATCCCAAAGTTTGAGCGTCTTATCTGCGCTTGCCGAGAGGACTTGACGGCCATCGGGTGAGAACGCAACCGACAAGACCTCGCCGGAATGGCCCTCGAAGGTTTTGAGCAACTGGCCCGCTGCCACGTCCCAGAGTTTGACCGTTTTGTCCTTGCTTCCCGAAAGGGCCTGAACGGCACCCGGCGAGAACGCAATCGACGTCACCTCGCCTGTGTGCCCTTCCATGGTCTTGACGATCTTGCCCGTTCCCAGATCCCAGAGCTGGACTCGGCTGTCATTGCCTCCGGTCAGAATCTGACGGCCGTCCGGCGAAAACGCTACCGAGTTGATGCTGTTCGTTTGCGCGTCGAAGGTTCTAAGCAGGAGGCCGGTCGCGGTGTCCCAAAGCCTGAGCACATTATCTTGCCCGCCGGAAAGCGCCTGCCGGCCATCCGCTGAGAGGGCGGCCGCGTTCACCGCTTTCGTATAGCCCAGGAAGAGGCCGATAAGCGGATCGGTCTGAGCCCTTGGACGGGTAGCCGTCAGGGCGCACACAATCGGAAGCAGCAGCGCCAGCGGCAAGAGGATCCGGACGTAGCGTACCATGCATTTTGCCCTAGTTGGCTTGGGGCCGGCAACGCCGCAAAGCCTCACGCGCCAAGAACCGGTAACAGACCTACAGCTGTCACAGCCGCTGCGCAATCTTGCTTTGCAACCTATCTGCGGCTTTCATCCGGGCGGCGCTCCGGCGTAATGCGTGCGCCCTTAACTTCGCCGCGCCGGAGCACGCGAAGCTGCGCCTCGCGCCCGATGGAATTGCGGTCGAGAATGCGGTGGATGGCATCGACCGAAGGCGCATCCTTGCCGTCGACTGATAGGATCACATCGCCTGCGCGCAATCCGGCTTTCTCCGCCGGGCCGCCCGGAACGATTTGCACGATTTGAACGCCGGCGGGCACCGCGATGCCGTAACGCGCGGCGGCAGCCTTCGGAAACGGCACGGTCTGCCCCGCAAGGCCCAGATAGCCGCGGATCACGCGCCCGTCGCGCATTAGATCGGGAATGACGCGCTTCGCCGTGTTGATCGGTACCGCGAAGCCGGTCGCGTTGGCGCCTGCGATGATGGCGGTGTTCACGCCGATGACGCGGCCCCGGCTATCGAGCAGCGCGCCGCCCGAATTGCCAGGGTTCAGCGCGGCGTCCGTTTGGATGATGTCCTCGATCAGCCGGCCGGTGGTCGCGCGCAAGGTCCGGTGCAGCGCGCTTACCACGCCGGCGGTCACGGTGGCCTGGAGGCCAAAGGGATTGCCCATGGCGACGACAAGCTGGCCCACGCGTAAGCCATCGGAGTCGCCAAGCTCGACCGCGCTGAGGCGTCCGCCATGCACGCGCACGAGCGCTGTATCGGTGTCGGCATCGCCGCCTACCACATCGGCAGGCGCGGGGCTGCCATCTGCCAAGAGCACCTCGATTGCGCTGGCGCCTTGCACGACGTGATTGTTGGTGAGCACGTAGCCGTCGGGCGTAATGACGAAGCCCGAGCCCGTGCCGGCATGCAGCCGGGGATCGCCCTGGCCTGCGCCCGGCCGCGCTTTCCGCTGGATGCCCACCATCGCGGCCGCGACGCTGTCGACGACGCCCGTGACTATGGTGGAATAGGCGTCGAGCGCTTCCTGCTCGCGCGCGCTAGCGGCCGCCCCCCGCGCATCGTTGCCGTTCAAACCAAAACTTATGGGAGTGATATTCATGGTCCATTCCGGTGCGGCAAGCTGCCGCTTTTCTGTACGGCGTCAAATTGGTTAACGCGGAGCGAATTTCAATTCCCGCATAGCCTGCGGCCAGCTTGAAGCGGCCGGAGGGGTGGAACCCGCGCCGCACCGGGCGCACATACGGGAGGGCCATGACAGGTTCTGCTGGCTCTCGATCTGCGTTTTTGACTAATGGATGCCCATGAAAAAAGCCGCCGAACTGCTCATGCCAGCGGGATCGCTGGAAAAGCTGAAAGTCGCCATCCTCTACGGAGCCGACGCTGTCTATATGGGCACGCCCGATCTGTCGTTGCGCACGCGCTCCAATTTTTCGCTCGATGAGGTTGCCGAAGGCGTCGCCTTTGCCCACGCCCATGGCAAACGCGCCTATTTGACCCTCAACCTGTTTTCGCATAACCGCGACATCGAGAAATTGCCTGAATATATTGAAACCATACGCAAGGTGAGCCCAGACGGCGTGATCGTCGCCGATCCCGGCGTATTCAATTTCGTCAAAAAGGCCGCGCCGGAGCTGGAGATCCACATCTCCACGCAGGCGAATGTGTGCTCCTGGCTGTCCGTGCAATTTTGGCAATCGCTGGGTGCAAACCTCGTCGTTCTCGCCCGCGAAGTGTCCTTCGGCGAACTGAAGGAAATCCGCGCCAAATGCCCCGGCATCAAGCTTGAGGCCTTCATTCACGGTGCGATGTGCATGACCTATTCGGGACGCTGCCTGCTCTCGAACTATATGGCCGAACGCGGCGCCAACCAAGGCAACTGCGCAAATTCCTGCCGCTGGAACTATAAAATCAAGGTCCGCCTGAAAGACGGCACGCTGAAAGACCTTGAGTTAAACGAACACACAAGGGAGCTGCTCGATTTCTTTCTTGAAGAAGAGCAGCGGCCCGGCGAATTGATGCCCTTGGAAGAGGACGATCGCGGCTCCTACATCCTGAATGCCAAAGATCTATGCCTGATGCCGCGGCTCAACGACTATCTGGCGCTGGGCATCGACTCCTTGAAAGTGGAAGGGCGCAACCGCAGCGCCTATTACGTGGCCGCGACCGCGCACGCCTACCGCATGGCCATCGACGATTGGCGCAAAGACCCGGAAAATTGGCGGCCCGATGCTTACATGCGCGAGCTTGGCACAATCCCGAACCGCGGCTATTCGCTGGCATTTCACGAGGGGCAGCTCAGCCACCACGCGCATAATTTCGAAGACACGCACACGCTTTCCCCATGGGAATATGCGGGCATGATTGCCGGTGTCACCGGGGATGCCTTTTTGCTCTCGGTGAAAAACCGCATGGAAATGGGCGATGTTCTGGAATTCGTTCCCCACACGTCCCGCGCGCCCCTTTTGCTGCGCATTTACGAATTCGAGGACATTCGCCACGGCCGCACAACGACGGTGGAGGGCATCAACGCCGGGCCGCAGCCCGTGATCCGCATTCCTTTTTCGTGGTTCCACGAGGAGGAAAATTTGGGGCGGTTGCGCAACGATTTTCCGGTGCACACGGTTGTGCGCAAGGAGCGGGCGCTCAGCAAAGATGCCTGGGAACGGCTGAGGCTCGACCGCATCGCGCAAGCCGCCGAACTCGGCAAAGACGTAGAAAGCGAGTACCAGGTAAAGCGCCAGGGCCTCATCGAGGCTCTTGCATCGCAATATGAAGGCGTGACTTTCCGCACCCCGCGCCTGGGCGTCGAAGGCTGTTGCGGGCGCGGCTGTAACGGCTGCCAGCATTTCTGGAACGATCCGCGCTATGCCCGCGCCCGCGAGCTTCTCAAATCCAAAAAGCAGGGGACGCTGCTTTCGGACGAAGAGGCCCGGCAAGCGAAGGATGTTGCCAAGGAGCTGGTTGTCTAAACTACGCGGCCGAGTTTCGGCCTCTTCCCGTCCAAAGCCACTTGACGGAATGAAACGAAACGCCATTACATATCGAGCCAGTTGGCCGGATGGCCGCTGCTTGGGGGGCGCGCTGTGGCCGTTCGCGGTTGAAGCGCTCCCTGAGTGGAGGAAAGTCCGGGCTCCACGGAAACACGGCGCCGGATAACGTCCGGCGGGGGCGACCCCAGGGACAGTGCCACAGAAAGCAAACCGCTTTCCAGAACCTAAAGCAGCGCATGGCGGGCCAGATGGCCTCAAGTAGCGCAAGGCGCGGTAGGCCCACTGAGAGAGTAAGGGTGAAAGGGTGCGGTAAGAGCGCACCGCGCGGCTGGCAACAGGCGCGGCAGGGCAAACCCCGCCGGGAGCAAAACCGAATAGGGACGGCACTGAGGCGCGCCCCCGCGCGCTTCGAAATGCGTTTCCGCATCGCCGTCCGGGTTGGTTGCTAGAGGCGCCTGGCAACAGGCGTCCCAGATGAATGGCCATCGCGGCGGCGCAAGCCGCCGGCACAGAACCCGGCTTACAGGCCAACTGGCACTTTCTCTTCGCGAGCTAAACCTCGATCTGCGCGCCGGCGCCGCCACCGGAGAGCCGCCGGTCCGCTTCGCCTCACCGGCGAACAGCTTTGCCGGTCTTATTACCAGCCGCCGTTGGTTGAGCCGCAGGCGAACATCGAGGGAAGATAATCGAGGTTGAAGCAAGTGTTATCCCATCCGGTGGCGTTATCCCTATGCCGCCAGCCTTGGCAGTCCACCAACTCGCCTTCGGGGGTTCTATGAAGTTGGCACCCGGCAGATCTTACCGGGTAATGGCGGTGATAGGCCCGGTGATGAACCTGTGTCCTAGGTTCGGCGCTCGCGGCTGCTGCCACGGCGAGCATCGCACAACAGGCAATGAGAGCCGCCAGCTTAATGTTCGCGCTCATGGAGATCCTCCCTGCTTGAACACTTTCGGCAGTATCTATTTAGCTTATGTTAGTTTATCACAGATAACGCGCACAGAAAAGTATCATAAAGATCAACATCAATTGTTTGCTTCTTTGCGTAATAACTTAACCCTAACAAACTGTACTTAAGCTATAGCTACATCCGCTAAGATTGCCAATTACGATTCTCTTGCTGCACAAAACGGAAAAGTCTATTAAATAGATTTCCATCAGTTCACGTTTTCTTCTTCCCGCGCCTTCATGCTGAGCCGCCGCACGCGCTCCATGAACGCCCAAGAAGCGAAAATCGTGATGGGCAGCGCCAGCGCCGCCATCATGTCCGCGGTCATACTCTTCGGCAGCCACCCGGCGTCCTTCAAGCCCTTGGCGAGATAAACCGTCAGCCCTGAGAGATAATAGGCCAGCGCCGCGATGGAGATGCCTTGAACGATGCCCTGCAGGCGCATTTGCAGCCGGGCGCGGCGGTTCATGTCTTGGAGCAGGTCGCGGTTTTGCTGTTCCAGCTCGAACGTTATGCCGGTGCGCATGAGATCGATGGCGCGCTCGACCTGATTGGACAGGCGCGTTTGCCGCGTCTCGACCGCGTTGCAGGTCTCGATGGCGGGATCGAGCCTCGCGCTGAAAAAGGCGGAGATGGTGGTGTAGTTACCCTCTTTGGCCTCCCGGATGAGATCGAGACGGTTTTTGACGATTGCGTGGTAGGCGCGGCTGGCGCCGAAGCGGAACGCGGTGCGCGTCGATAGCGCTTCGCTCGAGGCCAGAAGATCGCTGAGGCGTTTCAGCAAGTCCTGGCTGGTGCGCGTGTCGCCGGTCTGGCTGAGCGCATGATTGATCTGCGAAATTTCGCGCTCCATGCGGGCGAGTTCAGGGCTCGCGCGCCGCGCTTCCGGAAGTCCGAGCAGCGCCATGGTGCGGTAGGTTTCGATCTCGAGGACGCGCTGAACGAGCCGGCCGGCCCGAAGGGCACCGATCTTGTCCGTTTCGATGAGCAGCCGCGTGAATTTGTGCGGGCCTTCGGCGAAGTCCGTCACGATGTGAGCAGCGCCTTTCGCCGCGCCAACGATGCACAGGCTCCGCGGGTCGAACAGCGCCGCGAGAGCCTCCAGCGGATGACCGCTCTCGATCAGCGCCAGATGCGCCGCCACAACAAGACGGCCCGGGGCCCGGAACGCGATCTCTCCTTCTCCGATAGGATCGGGATGGGCGAAGGGCTCCGCGGCACCCGATGACGTAGACCATGTATACGTCGTGAACTCGGTATGCTGCTCCCAGCGCAATTCCCAGTCGCCCAGAGCGACGCGGTGGAATTTGGCATCCTCGGGGAGCTGAGCGGCGCCGTTCGCCTCGCTGAGAGCGGCGACAGTCAGGCGGTCGGAGCGCGCCTCTTCGTCATTGGTTGCAAAGGCGAAATGATAGATGCGCCGCGGCACCTCGACGGGAAGGAAAGGGCGCGCGTGAAGTTCGGCGAGAATGGCAGGGCGCGCTTCGTGCTCGCGCATGCCGGGCTGCCCGTTTGCCGCGCCGTGCCCCGCGTCCCGGCCCTGCGTCATGTCTCTTCCCCCTCATCCGGCTAGGTTTCGCCCCGTCAACAACATCGTTTGCCGGCTCTTGTCGAGGGGCAAATGAACGGCTGGGTTGCCGGGCAAGTTCCGCCGTTTCATACGGCGAGCGTGACTTCGTGGTAGCCGGACCCTGCTTCGCGAAGGGCGTCCTGGCGATTGAACTCAAGCGCTTCCTTCAATGTCTCGCGCAGGCTTTCGAGCAGCTCGTCGCGGGTGCGCTCCTGACAGTTGACGCCGGGCACCTCCTCGATCCAGCCGATCCACCAATCGCCGTCCTGTTTCAACAGAGCGGTATATTCGCCGTGCATGTGTTGCTCCCAGATGTCAGGCGCGCGGCACAGAATCTGGCCTTACAGGCCAACTGTCGCTACCTTGCTTGGCGTCGAGTGTAGGAAGTTCTCGGAAATGAGCATCCCGTCTAAGACGGACCTAGCCGCTCCGTTGTATCCGGGAAATATCGATGCTGCTGAAAAACCGAATTTATAACAGCGGACCAATAGATCGGCCGCTAATGTTCTTGGAAGCGTAATCTTTTTAAATACCGGCTTGCCAGTAACAATCGTCGACTCTAGCGACATTCCAAAGGTAGAGCTGGGCGGCAAGGCTCGCCAAGCGGGCCGGGTTCAAGAAAGCGGCGGTTGCGCTGGCCAGGAAGCTGGCGGTGATCCTGCACCGCATGCTGGCGGACGGCACGCCCTTCGATGCGGCCAGGGCGGCGGCATGAGAGGAGAAGCAAGCAAGGGTTTTCGGGCAGGATAGACACCCCTTCCCGAAGCGGCGTCCCTGCCGGGACGATGGATTGGGTCAGGCCGCGCACGGCGCAGGAGGTGCTTGGAAATAAACCAAGCAACCCGCTTAACGTAGATTGGACCGGCCCTTTCCTCTTCAAACACCATCAGGCGGCAGCCCTGCGCTGACCCCGG
>Ga0326728_10023493_pt1 | contig 11286 bp, 10 predicted proteins | sample MB3enrmetagenome_FD_207602 | JGI IMG/M metagenome (GOLD analysis project Ga0326728, IMG submission 207602) | Lab enriched peat soil microbial communities from McLean, Ithaca, NY, United States - MB31MN | ecosystem: Environmental > Terrestrial > Soil > Wetlands > Peat | place: USA: New York... | reverse complement strand
TGGAAAAGGACGATTTTTATCATGAGCCGCACCAGCATCTGTATGCGGCCTGCGTCTCGCTTTATGCCCGCAGCGAAGCAATTAACCAGATTACGGTAGCGCAGGAACTGGACCGGTTGGGGAAACTGGAGCAGAGCGGCGGGGTGGCTTACCTTTCGCACCTGATTTCGGTAGTGCCGACGCCGCTGGATATCCAGGATTATGCCCAAATCGTTTACCGCCTGTCCATCAGCCGTCACCTGATATCGGCGGGGCAGCAAATCACCAACATCGGTTTCATGGCGGAGGCCGAACCCCGCGTCAGTATCAGTAAAGCGGAAGATATCCTGCTGAAGCTGGCCCAGACACGCGGCACCCGCGATTTCATGCATGTCCGCCAGGTACTGGACTTGTACTTCGAACCGCATCCGGTGGGGGAAGACGGCGAGACAGTGCCCATCCAGAAAGTGATGTCCGGTTTTAACGCGCTAGATAATATCACTGGCGGATTCGGGCGTTCCGACCTGATAATCGTGGCGGGCCGCCCCGGTATGGGCAAGACCTCATTTGCTTTGAACATCGCCCGCAACGCCTGCGTCGAACAGAATGCCTGCGTGGCTATTTTCAGTCTGGAAATGTCCAGCGAAGAACTGGTGACCAGGCTGATTGCGACCGAAGCCAGCGTCCTTTCCACCCATGTCCGTCTGGGCATGCACTCGGAAATGGATGAACGGAAAATCATGAGCGCCATCGGCACGCTGTCCGAAACCAAGATATACATAGATGATTCGCCGAAACTGCGCATGTCCGAAATCCGAAGCAAGGCGCGCCGCCTGCTGTACGAGCAGAAAGTGAACCTGATTATTATCGACCATCTGGGCCTGATTGACGCCGACAGTTATATGAACAACCGCGTGCAGGAAATCGGGTACATCACCCGCAACCTCAAAGCCCTCGCCCGTGATTTGCAGGTGCCGGTTATCGCCGTTTCCCAGTTGAGCCGCGCCGCCGAAGTGCGGCAGGACCGTTCGCCGCAGCTTTCCGACCTGAGGGACTCCGGCACCATCGAACAGGACGCGGACATGGTCATTTTCATCTACCGCCAAGATTATTACTATCCCACGCGGGAGAAATGGGAAATCGACCATCCGGACAAAGAATATCCGGAAGGCATCGCCAGTATCAACGTTGCCAAACACCGCAACGGGCCGACCGGCGAAGTCAGCATCCATTTTACCCCGAAGTATTACCGGTTTGAGAATATCGCGGCGCAGGAAGAAAGCCTGTTATGAACGACTTTAACGGTTTTCCGGCGAGAATGGAACATACCCCGGTGCCGAATATTTTCTTGAACACGTTGCTGCCGGAAATTAACGATACGGTGGAACTGAAGCTGACGTTGCACCTTTTCCGTCTGCTTTACTTTAAAAAAGGCTCGCCCCAATATATCACTTTCAAAGAATTGACGGCGGATGCCGGTTTGATGGCCAGCATGGAGAACAACGAAGAAACACTGCGGCAGGCGCTGACTGCGGCAGTTAAAAGAAATACCATTTTACATGCCGCGGCGGAAGGCGGGAACCACGATGATATTTATCTGCTGAACACCGCGGCTAATCGCGGGAACATAGATAAAATCACCGGTGGGGAAACACATCTGCCCGGATTTGAAACGAAGCGAGTCACCCCCGAAGTTCCGGCGACGTCACAACCGAATATTTTCACGGTGTATGAGCAAAACATCGGGTTACTGACGCCGATGATTGCCGAAGAATTACGGGACGCGGAAAAAACGTATCCCGAAACCTGGATAAAGGACGCAATCAAAGAAGCGGTGAACGCCGGTAAACGGAATTGGCGCTACATTGCCGCCATTCTGGAACGATGGGCAACCGAAGGCAAGAACGATGGAACACATATCCGAGATTTTAAAAAAACAGACCCTGACAAATTCATCAAAGGCAAATACGGGCATGCCGTCAAACGCTGAGCCTGTGCAAGCCGAAGAGCCCGAGAAAGTCTGTTCGGTCTGTAAAGGCGCACGGTTCGTGCACCCGCTGCTGGCGCCGGGCAAGCCGGACTACAGCCGGATTGTGCCCTGCCGCTGTGTCGAGCAGGAATCGGACACCAAGAAACAGTCCCGACTGCAGACCTACAGCAACCTAGGCACTTTGACACGACTGACGTTTGCCAATTTAGTCCCGGAAGGAAAAGTTAAGGAAGCAGCCGCTCAGGAGCAGTTCCGCCGGGTTTATGACTCGGCCAAGAAATTTGCGGCCAAACCGGAGGGTTGGCTGGTGATTACCGGCCATTCTGGCTGCGGTAAAACCCATCTGGCGGCGGCTATTGCCAACGAATGCATCGCGCATAAAAAACCGGCCTTTTACGTCACGGTGCCCGACTTGCTGGACCACCTGCGGGCCAGTTTCAGTCCCGGCAGCGAAATACCCTACGACGAATTTTTCGACCAGGTGAAGAACGCGCCGCTGCTGATTATGGACGATTTCGGGGCGCAGTCCAGCACTCCCTGGGCCAAGGAAAAGCTCGATCAGTTGTTGAATCACAGGTATGCCAACAAACTGCCGACCGTGATTGTTTCCATCGTGCCCGTCGAGGAGCTGGAAGACCGGACGCGCAGCCGCCTGACAAATACCGATTTTTGCCAGATACATACCATCGGCAGCAAGCCGCCGGCGCTATATTCCAACGGATGGGCGCCGTGGTTTGAGCTGCAGAAGAAAATGACCTTTGAAAATTTCGACTGGAAACGGGTCAATCTACCGCTGGAGCAGCGGCAGAACCTGGAAGCGGCTTATAACCTGGCGCTGGAATTTGCCAGGTCACCGGAGGGCTGGCTGGTTTTCGCCGGCGTCAACGGCTGTGGGAAAACCCACCTGGCGGCGGCGATTGTCAATTACCGCTATAAACTGGGCAAGCCGTCGCTGTTTATCGTGGTGCCGGATTTTCTGGACCATTTGCGCTCGACGTTCAGTCCGGACAGCAAGGTTTCTTACGACCAGTTATTTGAGAGTGTGCGCAGTTCCGAACTGCTGGTGCTGGACGATTTCGGCGAGCAGGCCGGCACGCCCTGGGCGCAGGAAAAACTGTACCAGGTCATCAACCACCGCTACAATGCCAAGCTGGCGACGGTGATTACGACTTCCTGCTCGCTGGACGAGATTGAGAACCGCGTCAGTTCGCGGCTGGTTGACCCCAAAATCAGCATGTTTTTCAATATCATGGCGCCGGATTTCCGCGGCGATAGACCAGCGGCGAAGAGAATCTACCGGCCCCAGAGAAAAAGCTAAAGCAAGCTTTTACAATAATCAAGACCATATTAAAGCGGACGGCGGGCAGTATAAATTAGAGGGGAGGTAACTTGATGGAAGCATATTGTTTTCATTGCCGTTCTAAAAAAGAATTAAAAGATGGCCAGCTGACAGTGCTGAGAAATGGTGCACCCGCAATAAAAGGGATATGTTATGAATGCGGCACCCAGGTTTTCCGTACCGGAAGAGGTGCAGGCTTTTTGACGTCTGATAGACCTAATCCCAATTGTGATCAGCTAAATGAAAAGGTTGGAGATTAGATTCATGTCGTTATGACATCATACCGAACCAGACCAGCTTTCCATCCAGGCTCTAACGGAACGGTTCATTTCGATTGCGAAATCCGAGTTAAATTTCCTTTTATAATATTGCCGGCCGATATCCTCGAGATTTTCCCTGGTGATTTTGTTATTGTAAACCCGCTCCGGGTTAAAAAACATCTCCGTGAGTTCTTCGGAATTTAACCGGTGATAGGTATCTTTGGAAATAATGAACTGTTCGTCGAACCGCGGCGTTTGTTTCCGTTTTATTTGCCCTTTTGAGGGATAGCCGAAACAAAGCAGACAAACAGGGAAGGTATAACGCGGTAGGGCGAACATTTCCCGGTGTATCTCGCAATTTTCCATGATGTCGCCGATATAGCAGGACCCGATGCCCAGAGATTCGGCCGCAATTACCGTGGTCTGTGCCGCGATAATGGCGTCACAACAGGCCAGCATCAGGTCGCCTTCTGCGGGCGTGCGCATGGATACGTTCTGCAGCATTTTTTCAATCCCGCAGGCGATAAAGTAATCATACCAGCGCTGGTAATCAGCCAGAAACAAAAGAACCAGCGGTGCTCTGGCGATAAACGGCTGGTTATCGCATGTTTTTGCCAGCACATTCTTTTTAGCCTGGTCGTTCACCTCGATGACGGAATAGAGCATCATGTTCCCGGAAGTCGGCGCCCGCATTGCCGCCCGTAAGATTTCAGCCTTGGTTTCATCGACGATGAGCCTGTGTTCATAGACCCTCACGGATTTCCTTTGCAGAATCGTTTGAATAGTACTGTTCATCGTAATTCACCTCAACCATTCTTAGCAGCTTTTCTGAAGTATCTGATTATAATCCTTTCACTGTGTTCTATCAATCATACTCCGGAATCTGTCGTGTGCTTTTTGGTAAATTGTCGAAAGCAGCTGGGGCAGAATCACGAATGGATGTCTGATTAATGTTTAAGTCCGGATTCGGCAGCTGCCTTCAGAAAGATGGTTTTACAATCCTGATTCTCAAAGCGCATAATGTTTCATATACACCGATTTACCTTAGGGAATAGAAAAAATGATAATAAATCCTGAAGAAAAGGTTTGCGTAATTGAGCGGCGGAATTTTGTCGAAGAACCCATCCGGTTCTTTACCGGGCAGGTTACCGCAGCTTCGGAAAATGCCTCACGGATTACCGGGTACGTTTGGATCGTAGACATCATGAAAGGAGTCACCCGTAAACCCGATATCATGGAACGAATCATTTATCCGAACGAGGGGACTAATATTAATATCATTCCCAAAGAAGTTAACATCGAAGAACTCAAAATTATTCTAATTCCCGGGGAAGGCCTTGGTGTGACCGACGGCAAAAATTACAATCTGGATATCAGCGAATTCGGCGTGTCAAAATAGGCAGCAATTATTTTTATGGATACCTCCCTCGTAAGCATCGGGACCTCGACGATCAGGTCGGGAATGACAAACCGGGGAAAACAGCTTCAAGTTTAGCTTGAAGCTGTTTTCTTTTCAATATCATTGTCGGGCTTGACCCGACAATCCAGAGATTTTGGGCAGTTTCAGGTTCTCCGGCTGATTCCCGAACATTAGCCTCAATATTTGCACACTTGCTTGATTTTCCAGTAGAATAAAACTAATTCTGCCAGAGAGAGAAGTGTCGCAATGCTTGACCATTCCGTCCTTGTCCTGAACCAGAATTACGAACCTTTGAATATCTGTCATGTCCGGCGCGCTCTGACGCTGCTGTACCAGAGCAGGGCGGAAATGCTGGAAAATGGCTACGGATACATCCACACGGCCAACCGGGAGGTCCCCATTCCCTCAGTCATCCGCCTCCCTTACCTCGTTAAACGTCCGTTCCATGTCGCCCGTAAAATCAGCCGCGCCGAAATTTACAACCGGGATCAGTTCACTTGCCAGTATTGCGGAAAACAGACCAAACAGCTTACCCTCGACCATGTAATCCCGCGCTACCGCGGCGGGCAGCACACCTGGGAGAATGTTGTCAGCGCCTGCGCCCCCTGCAACCGCCGCAAAGCGGGCCGGACCCCGGAAGAAGCCAACATGAAACTGCACAAAATCCCGGAGCCGCCGCAAAACAGCCGCTATTCCTATCTGCCGATTCATTACATGAAAATGCGCCACGAATGGGAACGGTATTTCCCCCACTAACAGGTTCGTACCCGACCGACATCGATTTATGCCAGCACCGGCAATAACCGGGGAAAGTAAATCATGGGTTGCAGGAGGGGACAATGAAATTCGTGAGCCTGGCCGACAATGTCTTTTTAGCGGAACTGCCGGCGGAATTGACCGACCCAAACGAAAAACTGATACTGGACGCCACTGTTCCGAAAAAATCCGGCAATAAAGGCAGACTGCTGCTGGATTTCTCGGCGGTTAAATTCATAAACGGCCAGGGCGCCTATCAACTGGCCAAGCTGAACGCTGTCGCAAAGCACCGCCAGCAGCATCTGCTGGCTTTCGGGGTAAACCAGCATTACCGGGAAGTCCTCAAAGTCACCGGGTTGGAAAAGGCAATCGCAATATGCAGCAGCAAAGCAGACGCCTTTACTGCCGCCGGGGTTACTCCGGACAAACCACCGGTTGCTGAAATTAAGTTAAACCCTTCATTTGACACCACCTTCTGGGCGAAGCCGGTTGAACGGTTGAGCGTGCCGGAATTTCCGTCGTCGGCGATTAACCGGAATGTGGCGGGAAGACAGCCGGTGGGACCGGTGGACGGCTTCGGGCAATTGTGGCAGAAAACCTACCGTCTTGAGATAGATAAGCCGGATTTATCCCCGCAGAAAATAATCAAAATACTAAAACAGAACCTGACGGCTTTTCAGCCTGCCTATAACCGGTTTTATCTGTCACCGGCCGGGATTGCGCCGGGAGAAATCGTGGCCATTGATTCCTCGACGCCGGGCGGTCCGGTTTCCACCGGCGTATTGGTGCTATACGCCGATGATGTTTCATTCACTTTCATGACGCCCCAGGGACATCCCGAATCCGGCTGGGTGACCTTCAGCGCATCCGAAAGCGACGGGAAAATTACGGCGCAAATTATGGGATTGGCCCGCGCCGGTGATTTTGTTTATGAAGCGGGTTTCCGGGCAGTCGGCGCGCAGATGCAGGTTAAAATCTGGAAACACGTGCTGACTGCGCTGGCGAAATACCTGGATGTTCCGGTAGTTGTTACCGTGGCTCCGGTTTGCGTGGATGAGCATTTACAGTGGCCGCAAGCAGGCAATGTCTGGTACAATGCTCAGATAAGGACTATTTTTTACATGCCGTTCCGGCGGATGAAAAAATCAAACAAAAACAGCCGGGCAGAAGGGAAATAACCTGATGTCTGAGAAAAAATACGATGCCGTAGTGGTCGGTTCCGGCCCAAACGGCCTAGCGGCGGCTATCACGCTGGCACAAGCCGGGCATTCCGTTTTAGTCATCGAAGCGCAGACAACAATCGGCGGCGGACTGCGTTCCGCCGATTTGACACATACCGGCTGCATCCATGACATTTGCGCGGCGGTGCATCCGCTGGGGATGGCCTCGCCGTTTTTCAACTCGCTGGAATTGTCCACATACGGACTGGGGTGGCTGAATCCCTTAGTGCCCCTAGCGCACCCGCTGGATGACGGCACGGCGGTACTGCTGGAACGCTCACTTACGACGACGGCGGAAAACCTGGGTACGGACGGCCGAAATTACTGGCGGCTGATGCGGCCCCTGGTGAATAACTGGGACAAGCTGCTGCCGGACATTCTCAGCCCGCTGCATCTCCCGAAACACCCCATGGCATTCGGCCGGTTCGGGATAACCGCCGGGCAGTCGGCCGGTTACGTGATATTCAAAAACTTCAGGAACAAAAAGGCGCGGGCGCTTTTCGCCGGGATTGCGGCCCACGGTAAAATGCCGCTAGATAAACCAGGCAGCGCAGCTTTCGGATTACTGCTGGGGGCGGCCGGGCATGCCGTCGGCTGGCCGCTGGCCAAAGGCGGCTCGCAGCAGATTGCCGCTGCTCTTCAGAAACATTTTGTGGAGATGGGTGGGGAAGTGGAGACGGGCAGTGAAGTCCAATCGCTGGCCGAATTACCGCAATCCAAAGTTGTTTTACTTGACATAACAGCGAAACAACTGGCCACTATTGCTGGTACCAAGCTGGCAGAAAATAAGAAAATGAAACTGGCGCAGCACCGCTACGGCCCTGGGGTATTCAAGATGGATTGGGTGCTGGAAGGTTCTATCCCTTGGAAAGCGCAGGATTGTTTCAAAGCGGCGACCGTGCATGTCGGGGGGACGTTTGAAGAAATTGCTGGGGCAGAGGAGGAAGTGTGGAAAGGGGAGCACCCCAATTTCCCGTTTGTACTGCTGGTGCAGCCGGGTCTGTTCGATGAGACCCGCGCTCCAAAAGGCCGGCAAACTGCATGGGCTTACTGTCACGTACCGAACGCCTCCACCGTTGACATGTCGGAAAGAATCGAAACGCAGATTGAACGTTTCGCGCCGGGATTCCGTAGCCGCATCCGGGCCAGAAATATGATGAATACCGCGGAGCTGGAAGCCGAGAATGCCAATTATGTCGGAGGAGATATCGCCGGGGGCGTCAGAAATCCGTTCGGGCTGTTTCTAAAACCGGGAAATTACAATACGTCGATGAAAGGCGTTTATATCTGCTCTTCTTCAATGCCGCCGGGGGCGGGAGTGCATGGGATGTGCGGGTATTTCGCGGCGAAAAAGGCGATGAGAGGGATGCGGTAGCGGTGTGTAAAAATCCCCCCTCTCTAACTCTCTCCCACATTGGGGAGAGAGGACTGACCATCTTGTTACGCAGCCGGTTTATCGTCCGGGGGCAGGATATTTTCCTTTGGTTCTTTGATTTCCTGATTGTTGACCGGCGGTTCGGGACGGTTGAGCGGCGGCCGGTTGACCACTTTAACATCGGTGATGGGTAACTCCACCGTAACCTGCGTTTCCAGTTCCACCACCACCGTTTCTTTCAGCGGGTTGCTGCCGACAACGCGGGCAAACCCCATCGGCGTGGTCACGGTGGCGCCGTCCCGCGGCATTTTGCCTTTCATGTCATGGTAAAAGTCATGTTCGTAGGCCAGGCAGCACAGCAGACGGCCGCAGACACCGGAGATTTTCATCGGGTTGAGCGGCAAGTCCTGTTCTTTCGCCATTTTAATCGATATCGGGACAAATTCCGAGAGGAAGCAGGCGCAGCATAACTGGCGGCCGCAGCGGCCGAAACCGCCGCAGATTTTAGCTTCATCGCGGGCGCCGACCTGGCGCAACTCGACGCGTACTTTGAAACGGCCGGCAAGCTCGCGGACCAGTTCGCGGAAATCAACGCGCTCGGCGGAGCTGAAGAAAAAAGTGATGTGCGCGGCATCGAGGCTGTATTCCGCCGAGAGTAGTTTCATCGGCAGGCCCATGCGGGTGATGATTTTGGCACATTCGATTAAGGCTTCTTTTTCCTTGGCCTCGACCTCTTCACCGTGCTGGATTTCTTTCTTTTCCGCCTTGCGGATGACCGGTTTTAACGGTGTTTCCACTTCGCTGGATAAAACCTGTTTGGGCGTAATCACAACGCGCGCCACTTCCATGCCGCGGGTCGTCTCGACAATCACCCAGTCGTTAATCTCGAGTTCCAGCCCGGCCGGGTCGAAATAGTAAATCCGGCCGGCCTTTTTGAAGCGGACCCCCACGGTTTTTGTGGGGATGGGTGGGGCGCTGACGGCGCCTGGTGTTCTAGGCGTTGCATCTGCCGCCGTCGCGGGGGTTGTGTTTTCGACCGGTTTATTAGTATCTTCTAAGTTGTTGATATTCTGTTCATCCATCACCGCACCTCATTATGCTACCAGATTTTCTACGGGTTTCTTTTCCGGGATATTCAGCATCAATACTTCCATCACCAGCTGCTGATTGGTGTTAAATCTCAATTGTTCTTTGGCTGACTGTATTCCAGCAATAAACGCCCTGATTTGTCGCAGGCTGTAGCCAGCCGCCATTTTTTGTAATTCTTTCTCGTAATCAATGTTCACGATATCTTTGCCGCAATCAGCCTTCACTAACAGCAAATCATGCCACCAGCCGAGCAACAGGTCAAGTTTTTGCTGGACAATGCTGCGGTTCTGAGTGTATTTTTCCACCAGTTTGGCGGCGAAGGTAAAGCGGCGGTCGTAATCGGCGTCAAACATTTCGCGCCAGGCGTCCAGCCATTCCGTCCGCTGCTGCACCAGCGCGTCATCCCGAGCGGCCGACAATGCCCAGCCGAAGCAGCCGCTGGCGATGCGGGCTAACAGCCTGGCCTTTTCCGAGGCTACCTGATATTTTTCAATCAGTCCACGTGCGATGATATCACCCGGCGTGGGCAGGAGTTCCAGCCGCTGGCAGCGGGAAACAATGGTCGCCGGCACCAGGCTTTCATTCGAGGCTAAGAGAATGAAGATGACGTTCTGCACCGGTTCTTCGATGGTTTTCAGCAGGCGGTTGGCGGCGCCGATGGACATGAATTCTACGCCGTCAATGATGAACACCTTGAAATTTCCTTCATACGGCGCCAGGTTGACCGAGTGCAATATCTGGTCCACCTGCTCGACGCTGATTTTGGTTTTACTGTCGCCCTCGGAATCCACAATTTGAGACAGTTCAATGACCTGAACGTCGGCATGCTTGCCGGCGGCAATCCGCAAACAGGCAGTGCACTGGCCGCAGGGGCGTTCCGGCGATTCGCAGTTAATTGCCATGGCTAGATTCACTGCCAGCGTCATTTTCCCGACATGCGGCAAGCCGACCAGCAGATAGGCATGCGCCAGGCTGTTTTTCTCCAGGCTTTTCTGCAGGAAAGTGACTGCTTTATCCTGTCCGATTACCGTCCACATCTAATTAAAATCCAGGTTCCAAAATACAAATTACAAGCAGTGTTTAAATACTAAATTCCAAAGTTATGAGACAAAGTTACTTTTTGTTTTTCTCTTCCTATCTATAGCTTACCATGTATTATCAAAGTGCTAAATTGGTATTAGAATTTTATTTTTTATTATTCTGTCTTTTTTGGATTTTGGTTTTTGGTGTTTGGAATTTACGTTTTGATATCACACCGGGTAATATCTGCCAGTGTCTCCCGCCGCCGGATGAGTTTTGCCTTGCCTTTGTTCAGCAGCACCACTGGCGGTTTGAAGAAAGCGTTGTAATTCATTGATTCGGGGATGCTGTAAGCGCCGGAAACAGCGATAGCCAGGATATCGCCGGGGGCTGTTTTTGGCATTGCCAGGTCGCGGATTAAAATATCGCCGGATTCGCAGAATTTGCCGCAGACGGTCACTTTGCCGGCCGACCGCGCTCGCATTCGGTTCGCCAGCACAGCTTCCATTTTTTCGCCGTACATCGCTGGGCAGAGGTTATCGCCCATACCACCGTCGACGGCGACGTAGGTGCGTACCGCCGGGATTTCTTTGATGGTGCCGACTGTATACACGGCCACGCCGGCCTGAGCGACGATTTCACGGCCGGGCTCGAGTATTAGCTTCGGTAATTTCAAACCGAGTTGACGGCATGCTTTTTTAACGGTTGCGGTTATTTGTTCGGCAAAAACACCGATTGCCAAGGCTGGTTGGTCGAGGGTGTACTGCACGGCAAAACCCCCGCCGGTATCTAGTTCTTTCAATTGGAGACCGTACTTTTTACGCATCTCCGCGGAAAA
>Ga0326728_10023491_pt1 | contig 11286 bp, 9 predicted proteins | sample MB3enrmetagenome_FD_207602 | JGI IMG/M metagenome (GOLD analysis project Ga0326728, IMG submission 207602) | Lab enriched peat soil microbial communities from McLean, Ithaca, NY, United States - MB31MN | ecosystem: Environmental > Terrestrial > Soil > Wetlands > Peat | place: USA: New York... | reverse complement strand
CCAACATCAAGATCGTGATCGGCGGCTACTGCGACGAGCGCGGATCGAACGAATACAACATCGTGCTGGGCCAGAACCGGGCCCAGGCGACCAAGACCGCGCTGGTGACGGCGGGCGTGGCCGGCGATCGCATCCGCGTGATCAGCTTCGGCAAGGAGAAGCCGTTCTGCACGGAGTCGAATGAGGAGTGCTGGCAATTGAACCGCAGAGCCGGATTCACGTTGGACCGGTAAAGCAGTTGTCAGCTTTTAGCTAGTCCCGGATCGTGGATTTTTCAACGCGGCAGCCCGGCCTTCGCGGCCCGGCTGCCGTATGTTGTAGTAAGGAAGGTCAATCTATGCACAGTTCAGCCGTCACTCGCAATCGTCTGCTTGCCGCAGCGGTGTTGAGTCTTGTCTTTCTTCCCTGCGCGCCGCGCGCGCACGCGGTGTCAAAGGAGATCGTGGAACTGCAAACCCAGGTGCAGCAACTGCTGGATCAGGTGCAGCGGCTGCAGTCTACACTGGACGCGAAGATGGGGGTGTTGCAGCACCTGGCGGAGCAGACGGCCGACGAGGCCAACCAGATGACTACGGTCGTGAATGCGCTGCAGCAGAAGCTGAACACGCAGAACGACGCGACCGGCGGGAAGCTGGACACGGTTTCAGGGCAGGTGCAGTCGCTGAACGACTCGGTGGACGAACTGAAGGCGCGCATTGCCAAACTGGACAAGTCAGTGCAGGACCTGCAAACGCAGTTGCAGAACATGCAGACTCCGCCGGCACAAACGCAGCCGGGGGCGGGGCAACCGGGCGCGGCTCCGGTTGGCGGTGCGGCGCCGGGTACGCCGGGCGCGCAGCAGGCCCCGCCGCTGCAGGAGACACTGCAGGCGGGCGAGCGCGACTACAACGCGGGGCGGTATGACGTGGCGCAAGGCGAGTTCCAGAGCGTGGTGCAGTTCTATCCGCTGGACGACCTGGCCGGGACGGCGCAGTTCTACCTGGGCGAGATTGCCTACCAGCAGAAGGACTACGCCAGCGCGATCAGCAGTTACAACGCGGTGCTGGAGGGATTCAGCGGCAACGCCAAGGCTCCCGCGGCGCAACTGCACAAGGGCTATGCCCTGCTGGCGGAGAACAAGCGCGAGGAGGGGATTCATGAGCTGCGCTCACTCATCCAGCGGCATCCGCAGACGCCGGAGGCGCGCGCGGCGCGAAGCAAGCTGAACGGGATGGGCGTGCACATTACCACGGCACATTGAGAGAGGCAGCTTTCAGCTATCAGCTTAAGAACTGGTGTTTCAAGACGGCAAAGTAAAGCCCCGCGATGAGCGGGGCTTTTTGTTGGGTTAGCGCGTTCCCACCCTTTCGCCCAAAAATCGGGCGAAAGGATGGGGCACGGGAGGGTTCGTCTGCAAGCGGTCAGAGAGCTAGCTTTGTGCGGGAGCGGGGCCGGTAGGAGCAGCGCCGGCGGGATCAGCGCCGGCGGGCGCAGCATTGGCCGCGGCGACGACGCTTTTGTGGTGGCGCACGTCGGCACCTTGAATCCAGAAGATGACGTCCTCAGCGATGTTGGTGGCGTGATCGGCGACGCGCTCCAGGCTGCGGCAGATCATGAGAGCGTTCAGGGCCTGGGGCGCGAGATGACTGCTCTCCTCCATCACCCTGGTGAGAGTCTTGTAGGAGGAGCGGTTCATCTGGTCGACGGCGTCGTCCATGGTGAGCACGTCGCGGGCCAGCTCGGCATCGCCCTCGATGAAGGATTGCAGGCTCCTGCGCACCATGTCGGCGGCCATGGAGGCCATGCGGGGAATGTCGACGGGAAGATCCACGGCGCCCAGGCGCTCCATGTGGCGGACGCGGTCGGAGATGCTTTTGGCGGCGTCGCCCACGCGCTCCAGATCGGCGTTGATCTTGATGACGCTGAGGATGAAGCGCAGATCGATGGCCATGGGCTGCTCCATGGCGAGCAGGTCGAGCGCGGCCTGGTCGATGTCGCGCTCCATGCGGTTGATGGCGATCTCACTGCGGCTGACGAGGTCGCAGATGGAGAGGTCGCGCGTGCGGTAAGCCTCAATGGCGCGCTGGATGGCCTGCTCGGCGAGGCCGGCCATCACCAGGAGATTCTCCTTCAGGTCTTCGAGGCTCTGTTGAAAGCGAATGCGTGTCATCCGAACCTGCCCGTAATGTAATCCTCCGTGCGCTTGTCGGAAGGATTAGTGAAAATTTTGTGGGTCGAGTCGAACTCGACCATGCGGCCGTTGAGGAAGAATCCCGTATTTTCCGCCACGCGGGCTGCCTGCTGCATATTATGCGTCACAATCACGATGGTGTACTGCGCTTTGAGCTGAAAAATTAGGTCCTCGATTTTGGAAGTGGAAACGGGATCGAGGGCCGAACAAGGCTCGTCCATCAACAGGACTTCAGGGTCGACGGCGAGAGCGCGAGCGATGCACAGGCGCTGCTGCTGGCCGCCGGAGAGGCTGGCGCCGGATTTTTTCTTGAGCTCGTCCTTGACCTCGTCCCACAGCGCCGAATTCTTGAGCGATTTCTCGACGATTTCGTCGAGGTGTTTGTGGTCGGAGTAGCCGTTGAGCTTGAGGCCGGCGGCGACGTTGTCGTAGATGGACATGGTGGGAAAGGGATTGGGACGCTGGAAAACCATGCCCACGCGGCGGCGGATTTCGACGGGCTTGGCGTCGGCATAGATGTCAAGGTCGCCAATGCGAACCGTGCCGGTGGCACGGGCGATGGGATTGGTTTCGTGCATGCGGTTGAGACAGCGCACGAAGGTGCTCTTACCGCAGCCGGACGGGCCAATCAACGCCGTGGCGTGGTTGCCTGGCATCTTGAGATTGATGTCCTGTAGGCTGTGATTGGTTCCGTACCACGCGTTCAGGTTTTGTACCTCAATGCTGACGCCCACGTGCGGATTTCTCCTTCTGATCTTTGTCGAATCCCCGTGGCCATGCCTGGGGAAGCACGCCACACAAACGGACTCAAAAAACAACGGGCAATCCCGCAGAAGAGATGCCGGTTAACTGTTGCCTTTCAGGACGCCGCGGCTGGTGACGTAACGGACGAGCGAAACCGCGAGCACGATGAGCACGATGAGCACCAGCGCTCCCGCCCAGGCCAGGCGCTGCTGATCTTCATAGGGGGAGTTCGCGTAATTGAAAATCTGCAACGGCAGAGCGGCAATGGGCTCGTTGAGGCTGGTGCTCCAGAACTGATTGCCAAGGGCCGTGAAAAGCAGCGGCGCGGTTTCACCGGCGACGCGCGCGAAAGCCAGCATGCAGCCGGTGATGATGCCGGGCGACGCGGTTTTGACGGTGATGGAAAGCGTGGAGCGCCAGTTGGGCACGCCCAGGCCGAGGGCCGCCTCGCGCACGGCGTGCGGCACCATGAGCAGCATTTCCTCCGTGCTGCGGCAGACGGTGGGAATCATCATGATGCCCAGCGCTACGCCGCCGGAAAGAGCGGAGAAGTGGCCGAGGAAGGGCAGGAAGCTGACATGGGGGGCGACGATGAGCGCGTAGGCGGTCACCCCCATCACGATCGACGGAACGCCGTTGAGGACATCGGCGGTGAAGCGTACGGCATCGGCTAGCCTGGTGCCGCGTCCGAACTCGGCTAAAAAGATGCCGCTGCCGATGCCAATGGGAACGCCGATGAGGCTGGCGATCCCCAGCAGAACGGCGGAGCCGACGATGGCGTTGGCCATGCCGCCGCCGGTTTCGCCTTCGGGCACGGGAACCTTCGTAAAGAAGTTCCAATCGAGCGAGCTGGCGCCCTTATAAAGCAGTTGGGCGAAGATGACGGCCAGCGGCACGATGACCAGGATGGTGGCGAGAATCGCCAGGCCGGTAACGAGATAATCGGTCGCGGCCCTGAGTATGGATCGAAGCTGGAATGGGGCTGTGCTCAATGCGTTGTCCTCAATGCACCTGCGACGGCGTGCCGCGGGTCACGGCCCAGACCAGCAACTGGGCAATGGCGTTGACGATGATGGTGACCACGAAGAGCGCGAGACCAATCTCGACCAGGGCGCTGCGGTGCAGGTCGCTGGTGGCCTCAGTAAACTCATTGGCGATGACGGAGGCCATGGAGGCGCCGTTGGCGAGAAGCGATTTGTGGATCTCGGGCGTGTTGCCGATGACCATGGTGACGGCCATGGTTTCGCCGAGGGCGCGGCCCAGGCCGAGAATGACGGCGCCGACGATGCCGATGCGCGCGTTGCGCAGGACGCCCATGCGGATCATCTCCCAGCGCGTGGCGCCGAGAGCCAGCACCGCCTCCCGCTGGGAGTGGGGCACGGCGCTCATGACCTCGCGGGTGAGCGAGGAGATGATGGGTAGAATCATGATGGCAAGAATGATGCCGGCGGCGAAATAACCCAGGCCGGTGGGATTGTCGTCGCTGAAGAAGCCGGACCAGCCGAAGGCTTTGAACAGGGCGGGGTTGACGTATTCGCGGAGCAGCGGCACGAGGATAAAGAAGGCCCACATGCCATAGATGATGCTGGGGATGGCGGCCAGCAGTTCGGTGAGGAAGGCCAGCGGACCGCGCAGGAAGCCGGGGCACATTTCGGTAAGGAAGACCGCGACGCCGATGGCCAGAGGCACGGCAAACAGCAACGACAGGAACGAGGAGACCAGGGTGCCGTAAATGAAGGGAATGGCGCTGAAGTTGCCGTTGACCGGGTCCCAATACTGGGGCTGGCCGGTGACGGGATCTTTCGCGGCCGTGTAGAAGAACTTGAGACCCGATTGCGCCCAGGTGAGTTGCGATTTGTCAACGAGCTGATAGGCGATGAGCACGACGATCACGAAGATGCTCAGCGCGCACAGCAACATCAGGACCTTGAAGAAGCGGTCGGCGAGAGCGGAATTGCCGCGCGCCAGCAGATAGCGGCGAATCACGGAGTGCTCCGGCGCGGCCGCAACCGATTGGGCCGGCGACTGGGCCGCTTCGGGTTCCGATTCAGGCATTGATTGGGAGACGCGAATCTCGGGCACAGTGCTATCCACAGACGACAGGCTACCGGCCCAATATGAAAGACAGGTTACAAGGAAGAAAAATCAAGTGCATACGGGTGGAAATTGTGAAAAACGAGGGGGGTATCTCCGGGGTTGAGCGCGAATTCCGGCTTCGGGCGGGCCCGGAGAGCAGGTTTTTGCGCCCGAAACGGCCGGGAACAGGGTCGGAAATGGGCCGCATCTTGAGAAGAAAATCGATGTACTTGACAAAAACGGTGTATCCTCTTGCTTGAGGAAAGTGGTACAACTGCGTGATGACCAAGGGGAAGAGTCCGGCGCCGAGTGGGCATGTAAACCTGCGCATGTTGGCCGAGCACCTGGGGCTCTCCCAAACTACGGTTTCCCTGGTCCTGAACAACTCGCCTTCGGCCAAGTCCATCCCCAGGGAGACGCGCGAGCGAGTGGTGGAAGCCGCCAAGCAGCTGAACTACCGGCCCAATTACTTTGCCCGGTCGCTGCGCCGCAGCAAGTCAATGAGCGTGGGCGTGCTGGCGCCGGACCTGAGCGAGGGCTATTTCACGCGCGTAATGAGCGGCGTGGTCCAGGAGCTGAACCACGCGCACTACTTTTTCTTCACGGCCTGCCACTACTGGGATAAGGAACTGCTGGAGCGCTACCCGCGCATGCTGATCGAGCGCGCGGTGGATGGATTTCTGCTCCTGAACACGACGCTGGACGAGCTGGCGGTTCCGGTGCCGGTGGTCGCGATTTCGGCGCACAGCGCGGCGCCCAAGGTGACCAACATCGTTCTGGACCACTACATGGCCGCCAAGCTGGCGCTGAAACATCTTTACGATCTCGGCCATCGGCGGATTGCCTTCATGCACGGGCCCAGGGCGATTCCCGACTCTGAATTTCGCTGGGTGGGAATTCAAAAGGTTGCCCAGGAGCTGGGCCTGAAAACCGATGCCTCGCTGACGGTGCACCTGGATCAAAGCGGCTGGCCGCTAGAGACCGGCCAGCACCCCATGGATCCGCAGATCGCCTACGATCCCACGCGCGCCCTGCTCGAGAAGAACCGCGACGTCACGGCTTTGTTTTGCTTCAACGACACGGCGGCGATGGGCGCGGTCCGCGCCATCAAGGACGCGGGGCTCGACGTGCCGGGCGACATCTCAGTGGTGGGTTTTGACGACATCACGTCGGCGGCCTTCTCGACCCCCTCGTTGACCACCGTGCACCAGCCGCTGTTCGAGATGGGCCAGAAGGGCGCAAAGCTCTTGCTGGAGCGGATCGCCAACCGGGAGAAGCAGTTCCCTGCCGAGATCGAGGTGAGCCCGGAGCTGGTGGTGCGGGAGTCGACGGGGCCGGCGAAAACGAGGGATTAGGGAACAGGGATTAGAAAACAGGGGCTACGGGGCGGAGCGAGCTAGCCTTTAGCTTTTCTGATCCGAAACGTCAGCTTCTGCTCTTCGCAAGGTTCTCTGCCTTATTCACCGCGGCATTCCCAATGCCAGTGAAGCTAATGGCTGACAGCTAAAAGCTGAAAGCTATCTTTACGAGCAGGCAGCTTCGAGCCAGCGGCTGATGTAGACCTGGGCGTGGGCTTCGCCGCAATAGTGGCGCGCGCCGGGCGCGTCGGCGGCTTCTTTGGTCCACTTGTGCACGGTCAATTGCGCACTGTTGCAGTTGATGACCAGCCAGCGCATGGGATTCTCGCTCTCCTCGCCGCAGATTTCACATCGATAAATGGTGTCGATCATGGTGCGACCTCGGGTTAGGTTTTCTTACTCCAGCATCTGCAGATCGAGCGGCTCTACGAGCATGCACTCCAGGGTGCGGACCGGTGCAAGAGCGCGTTTGAGCGCGGAGGTCTTGCAGGGCTCGACAGTGACGACGAAAGGCAGCGCGTCGGCGGGGTAGCCGGGTTTCTGCACGATAGCGCGAATGTTGATCTGCTCGTTGGCCAGCGCGGTGGTGATGGCGGCCACGATGCCGGGACGGTCCTTGACGAGGAAACGGATGTAGTGCGGAACCTCGAACTCGGCATCGAGATGCGCGGGAGCGGAGGGAATCTCGACGCGGCGCGAGCCGTGCGCGAGGGCGAGAAGATCGCTGACCACGGCGACGGCCGTGGGATGGCCGCCGGCGCCATGGCCGGAAAAAACCACGTCGCCTGCATAGTGGCCGCTGGCGATGACCATATTCTCAGTGCCCTGCGACCAGGCGAGCGGCGAACGCAAGGCGACTAGCATGGGACCGACGGCAGCGGCGAGGCGGCCTTCCACTTGCTGGGCGCGCGCAATCTGGCGAATGGTGCAGCCGAGATCGCGGGCGTAACTGAAATCGACGGCGGCAACGGAGGTGATGGGCCGGGGCACGATCTCCTCGGGATCGACCTGCACGCGCAGCGCGAGACGCATGAGGATGGCGAGCTTGGCGCGAGCGTCGAATCCGCCGACGTCTTCCGTGGGATCGGCTTCAGCGTAACCTTTGGCCTGGGCTTCGGCGAGCACGGGCGCGTATTCCGCGCCGGCCTCCATTTTGCTGAGGATAAAGTTGCAGGTGCCGTTGAGAATGCCTTCGATGCGCTCGATGCGATCGCCGGCCATGCCCTGCTCGAGACCGGGAATGACGGGGATGCCGCCGGCGACGGCCGCGCCGTACTTGAGATGGCCGCCCTTGGCCGCGGCCAGTCGCTCCAGATCGATGCCGTGAATGGCGATGAGTTTTTTGTTGGCGGTAACGACGCTTTTGCCGGCTTCAAGGGCGCGGCGCACCCAGGTTCCGGCGGGATCGAGTCCGCCGGCGAGCTCGACGATCACATCGACATCGGAGGCAAGGACTGCGTCGGCGTCTTCGCTCCAGACGACGCTCGAGGGCACCCAGGCGACACGCTTGCGCGCCACGCCGCGGTTGAAGATATGCGTGAGCTCCAGACCCTGCGGACGGGATTCAATGAGGATGCGCGCCACCGAACTGCCCACGGTGCCGAAACCGAAGAGAGCGATGCGCAGAGGCTGCGCGGAGCGGGCGTTGCGGGCGGCAGATGCGTCGAGCGGCGATGCGGAGCTGTGCACTTCAGGCACTGGACTTTCCTTGGATTAGGGTGACGCGGCGAAAGCGAGCGTTGTCTTGATGATAAATCAGCGGTTCGTGGTTCATGGCTCGTGATTCGGCGACGATGAGGCGCGAGTGCTTCGAGGTTGTTCCCTGTTCCCTGTTCCCTGTTCCCTGTTCCCTGTTCCCTGTTCCCTGTTCCCTGTTCTCTGATCTCTGATCTTCGTCTGCTAGCATCGAATCAGATGCGGCGCGGCTTCTCCATTTTCCTGATCCTGTTCTTCGGGCTCGGGCCTCTGTCGGTCTTCATCAACGGCGAGGACGCCAATCTGCCGCCCTGTTGCCGGCGGCACGGGACGCACCACTGCGCCATGGCCGTGCGTATGGCCGCGATGATGCGCGACGCGGCATCGGACAAGATGCCGATGGCCGGGGCGCCGGCGACCTGCCAGGAATATCCCGGAGTGGCGGCGCTGTTTGCCGCGCCGGCTCCGGCGTTGACGGTTTCTGTGGCCGGCCTGCCGGTTCCGCGGGAGCAGGCGCGCGTTGCGCTCGCGGACTACTCGACGCCGGAAGTAACGCACACGCGCATTCACGCCGGGCGCGGACCTCCCGCAACAACTCCCTGCTGTTGATTACTGCATGAATAATGTCCGATGTCATCCTGAGCGAAGGTCGCCGCAGCGACCGGAGTCGAAGGATCTGCGGTCGTCTTTCCTGCTGGAACAGGACATTTCTCTTGCAGTCGTCAATAAACCTCTCGATGAACAAACTGCGCTGACTTCCCTGCCCTGATTTTTAGGAGCGAAGGATTGCGTTTGCCGATCTGAGCGCGGGGGTTTGTTCGGCAATTCCCCGAACGCCGCCAGTGTGGTGTGCCGGAGTTTCGCCACAGCAAAACAACCGCAGGTTCTTCGACTCGTCGTCGCGTTGATCGTCCTCGCTCAGGACGACAAAGTAGGGGTGAGAAAGTTCCTGCACTGAGGCCTTTTCTTGATACGCCTTTATTCATTTCTTGTAGCGATGGGCTTGCTGGCCGCTTCCCTTCCCGGGTGGGCGACGGTGTTTGCCACCGTGCACGGCGTGGTGCACGATCCCCAGCACCGGCCCATCACCGGAGCCAAGATTGCCCTGCGCGCGGCGGACTCTGATTTCATCCTGCGTGCCACGACGAACGGCGACGGAGAGTTTGAGTTGCCGGCGGCGCCGATCGGCATGTATCGATTGACAATCGAGGCCAGCGGCTTTACCACGCAGACGCAGACGATCGGCCTCGCATCGGGCACGAACCCGGTGCTGCATTTCATGCTGAGTGTGGGCGGTGTGACGCAGTCGGTGGTGGTGCACGGCGCGCCCAGCGCGGCCGACACGGCGACGCCGACGGTGCTCATCACGCGGCAAATGATCGACGAGACACCGGGCGCGGATCGCACCATCGGCACGGAGATGATTACAGACTATGTTCCGGCCGCGTACATGACGCACGACATGCTGCACATGCGCGGCGGCCATCAGACAAGCTGGCTGATCGACGGCGTGGCGATTCCCAATACCAAGATCGCGTCGAACGTGGGGCCGCAGATCGATCCCAAGGACATCGATTCGTTGGAGACGCTGAGCGGCAGCTACGACGCCGAACTGGGCGACCGCACCTACGGGATGTTCAACGTGCTGCCGCGGAACGGGTTTGCGTTCAATCGCGAGGGCGAGCTGACGCTGTACGGGGGCAGTCTTAACACCGGCGAGGCGCAGCTTTCGCTGGGCGACCACTCCGACAAGACGGCATGGTATGCGAGCGCCACGGGTTCGCGGTCGAACTACGGGCTGGCGACGCCAGTCACGAAGATCGACCACGACGCGACGAATTCCGAGAGCGGGTTCGTGTCGATCCTGCACAACCAAACGCCCAAGGACCAACTGCGCGTGAATGGGCAGTTCCGCGAGGACTTTTTCCAGGTTCCCCACGATCCGAGCCAGACCGATTACGAATGCACATCGGGCTACTACTGCTCGTGGGGGCTCAGGGATGGGCAGACGGAGCGCGATGGCTTCTTGATCGGGAATTGGGTGCACACTTTTTCGCCGAAGGCGCTGATTTCGGCAGCGCCGTTCTACCACGGGAACCAGGCCGACTACGATTCGCCGGCCGTGGATCAGCCGGTAGCAACGACGTGGCACCAACGCTCGAATTACGGCGGCGCTCAGGCGGATGCGCGACTGGATGCGGGCCCCAATGCATTCTTGAACAGTTTTTCCGGCGGGCTCTACTCGTTCTTCCAGATTGAGCAGGATCTGTTTGGCGTCGAGGTAAACGACGGCAGCGGGCCATCGCAGCCGAATACGCCCGCCAGCGCCAACGCGGGATTGCTGGAGTTTTACCTCGGCGACCACTTGCGCCTGGGCCAATACGTAACGCTGTTGGGTGGCGAGCGCTTCTCGATTTACCGCGCCTGGCTGAATGAGTCGGCCACGTATCCGCGCATCGGGATGACGGTGCGGATTCCGCGGCTGAACTGGGTGCTGCGCGGATTCTACGGGCACTTTTTCCAACCGGCGCCGATTCTGACGGTGTCGAGCTCGGTGCTGAATTACGCCAGCAGCCTGGGAGGCGGAGAGAATGCCTTTACGCCGATTCCCTCGGAGCGCGACGAGGAGCACCAGTTCGGCATCGAGATTCCGTATCGGGGATGGATGCTGAACGTGGACACCTTCAAGAATCGCGTAAACAATTTCCTGGATCACTCGAACCTGGGCGAGTCGAACATGTACTTCCCGATCGCGGTGGATGGGGCGCTGATCCGCTCGTGGGAGATGACGCTGCACTCGCCCGAGTTATGGCAGCGCGGACAGTTTTATGTGACCTACTCGAACCAGATCGCGCAGCAACGCGGAAACATTATCGGCGGATTCACGTGCAGCAATCCAAGCGACCCGGCGTGCGTGCTGGGACCGCGGTACATCAATCTCGACCACGACCAGCGCGAGACGCTGAACACGGGGTTCACGGCGAATCTGCCGAAACACACGTGGTTCGCGAGCAATGTCTACTACGGATCGGGGTTCTCGAACGGGCTGGCCGGAGCGATGGACGGCCCTTACAACGGACGGTACCTGCCGGTGCATACGACATTCGACTCGTCGGTGGGTCACGCATTCGGCGAACGATGGAAGCTATCGGTGACGGCGGTCAATGTGACCAACCATCGCGTGCTGCTGGACAACTCGATCACCATCGGGGGGTTCCACTACAACGATCCGCGGATGATTGC
>Ga0326728_10023488_pt1 | contig 11288 bp, 9 predicted proteins | sample MB3enrmetagenome_FD_207602 | JGI IMG/M metagenome (GOLD analysis project Ga0326728, IMG submission 207602) | Lab enriched peat soil microbial communities from McLean, Ithaca, NY, United States - MB31MN | ecosystem: Environmental > Terrestrial > Soil > Wetlands > Peat | place: USA: New York... | reverse complement strand
GGAGCAGCAGGCGTCCGACATCGTGAGCTACATCGACCAGCACGGGACCATCGAGGGCGCGCCCGGCCTCAAGGCGGAGCATCTGCCCGTTTTCGACTGCTCGCTGACGCCCGCCAAGGGCAAGCGTTCCATCCATTACATGGGCCACGTCCGCATGATGGCCGCGGTCCAGCCGTTCCTCTCCGGCGCTATTTCCAAAACAGTCAACATGCCGGAAGAAGCCACGCCGGAAGAAATCGCCAGTGTCTACACGGAAGCGTGGCGTTTGGGGCTGAAAGCCGTTGCCATCTATCGCGACGGCTCGAAGCGCGTGCAGCCGCTCAACACCTCGGACGCAAAGCCTGCCGGGGAAGGGGCGGCAAAAGCCGAGGCCCCGGCTCCTGAGCCGCCGCCTGTGCCCAAGCCTTACCGCCACAAGCTGCCCGACGAGCGCGCCGCCGTCACGCACAAATTTTCCGTGGCCGGCCACGAGGGTTACCTCACCGTAGGCCTTTACGAGGACGGCCAGCCGGGCGAGATCTTCATCACCATGGCCAAGGAGGGTTCCACCATCTCCGGCCTGATGGATTCTTTCGCCACGGCGGTCTCACTGGCCTTGCAGTACGGCGTGCCGCTCAAAGTGCTCTGCGACAAGTTCAGCCACATGCGCTTCGAGCCCAGCGGCTGGACCAACCATCCGCAGATTCGCTACGCCAAGTCCATCATGGACTACATCTTCCGCTATATGGCTTACAAGTTCCTCCCCGGGGACGCACAGCCCGTGGAGGATGCCAGCGTCAGTTCGCTGAACGGCAAGGACGTCGAAAAAGCCGCGGGCCTAGCCAATCAGTTCACCCAGGCCGCCGGCGGCGGTCATGCGGGTTACGGGCCGGAGGCGTTCCAGCCTGGCCTGGCGGGCGTCACGCAGAGTGACGACGCACCCAGTTGCTCCGATTGCGGCGCCATCATGGTCCGCAACGGGGCTTGCTACCGCTGCATGAACTGTGGGTCCACCAGCGGGTGCTCGTAGGGAGAGCAAAGTCTGAACGCACGGCAAAACACTTCCCGAAGGGAGCAGGAGGTGAGTATGGGTCTCGCCAAAGCGCCGGGACCGTCTCCCCTTGACATCAAGGCAGCCCTGCACGCCATCTGCTCGACCGGAATAGGCCGTTGCTGGTATTGCGACCGCAAACTCCCCCGCGAAGATAAGGCCGTCCGTGGCGGCTGGCAGGTGCGCCGAGTCGAAGGCGACCGCGTGGCCAGCATCATCCTCGTCTGCCCCCACTGCCTGCGCGAGCAGGCAAAACTGGGCGAACAAGAATTCCTCCCTTTCTGCAACGCCGCGTATTGATTCCCCCAAATTGGGTGGGGCGAACGCCGTTCGCCCCTACAATGAAACAACAAACCGCTCCGTCAACAATCACGCACGTTCCCAAAGGGGCGCTGCCAACGCCGAAATCGGCTTCGTCGGCCATGGCTTGCTTTAGCCTCCGAAGCTTTAGCGTAGGGGGCTGCGCCCTGGCTTTTCCAGACCTGGACGGCGCAAACCCAGGGCTGTCCAAATTAGCGAACTCTTCGAGTGGTCCGCGCGGCTCTGCCGCCCGCTGTGCGGAAAGCCTCTGGCTTTCCGGCCTACGCAGCCTTTTTTCTCCCCCTCCGCGCAGGCTGGAAGGCTGAGCCTTCCAGCCTGCGCGGAGGAAGTTATTCGGGACACACGCGCCACGGAAAGGCGAAGCCTTTCCGCACAGCGAGCGGCGGAGCCGCGGGTTGCCACCCACCGGATTGCTGGCCCAGGACAGCCCACACCGCGGGTGGCGCCGACATCGCCTTCTATGTTCGGCGGCCGTTAAGAACTCAGGGCAGGCTGCGGATAGGCGCAGATGTCGCAAGTGTTCCTGGGGCGCATACATCAAAAACAATGTATGCGCCACCCGCGTGAGCAAAAGCAGATTCTTCGCGAAGGTTATCCTGAGGAACAGAGCGAGATCCTTCGCTTCGCTCAGGATGACAGGCAAAGGGCTCAGAGTGACAAGCGAAGGACTCAAGGGGACAGCGAATCGACTTAGGGTAACGACTGCGTAGCGAGGAGTTGCTCTTGAACTTTTTGGAGCGGTTACCGGAGAAACGCCAGCCTTCTGGATGACCTGTAAAATAACCATGAAACTATTGTCTATACATGGATGGGTTGATGTATAATCCCGGCCACAGCAAGGCCGAGATGTAAATTCAAGCTGGATAGAGATTGGGGAAGGAGCCCATGAACAAACCACGAAGGTTCTGTGAAATGGCAGTGCCGTTCCTTGTCCTTATCGCTTTTTTCCTGCGCCCCGTTGGGGCGCTGGCTCAAGACCTCAAGATGGACCGTGAGGTTTCAGAGGAAATGCTCGACACGGTTGTGAAAGATGTGGAGAAGAACTTCTACGACCCCACACTGAAGGGTGTGGATTGGAAGCCGCTGGTGAAACATGCGCACGACCGGATAGAGAACGCGCAAAACCACGCCGAAATGTTCACGGCTATTTTTTCGCTGGTCAACAAGCTTGACGACTCGCACACGATCTTCTTGCCTCCTTCAAGGGTCGCTAGGATCAAATTTGGGATGGATGCGATGGCCTTTGGAGATGAGGTCCGGATCTGGAAAATCAAGAAGGATGGAGCCGCCGATAAGGCCGGCCTCAAGGTTGGGGATCGCATCGTGGCGATTAACAACTTTCAAGTGACTCGAAAGTCTTATGACACCCTGCAGATCTTCTTTCGACTGCTTCGCCCATCTCAAGTGATGGACATCCAGTTCGTGCGCGGGACCGACCCTCCCCAGGCCATCCGCCTGGAAGGTGATATGGATCACGGTGAGAAGGTCATAGATCTTACGGATATAGACGCATGGTACAAGTTGATTCGGGAAATGGAGACTGAAGAACGCGACGAAGAGAAGGAAGTGACGGCGAATTACGCAAATGGAACGGGGTATATAAAGTTGACCGACTTCGAGCAGGAGCAAGCCCTTATCGACCATATGATCAGGAAGGTCAAGAATTCCCGCACCTTGATCGTCGACTTGCGGCGAAACCCGGGTGGAAGCGTTGATCTCCTGAAGGATATCGCCGGATACTTCGAGGCTGAACCCACCATCATCGGCACCGTCGAAACGCGGAAGAAGACGGAAGACATGAAGATCAAGCCGCACGGTTCCCCCCTCGAAATGCCTCTCTTCATTCTTGTCGACAGCAAAACCGCGAGCGCGGGAGAGATATTTGCACGCCATTTTCAGAAAAACGGACGGGCGAAAGTCATCGGCGACATGACCGCGCAGAAAGTCAATGTGGCCCGAATCTTTGCGCACCACTCCGGGACTGATGTCGTTGTTTCCTATGCCCTCGAACTGGCTGTGGGACGCTTGGTCTTTCCCGGAGGAGAGGAACTTGAAAAGCGAGGGGTGACGCCCGATCAACTCTGTATCCCCACCGCGGCTGATCAGGTGGCTGGGCGCGACCCATGCCTGGACATGGCGAAGATATTGGCCTCAACGGCGGTCGTCCCTGCCGCCAAACCTTAAGTCGAGGCGGTTGGACAGTCCAGAAAGTGGCGGCTTCGGGCAAGGCTCTGGCGACCGATCGCCTGAGCCTTGCGCTGGCCTTCCTGCAGTCGAACCATCTGGACGAAGCTCGCGGTGAACTGACCACCGCCAGGCAGATGGACCCCAAACAGGTGGCCGCCGCATTCCCCTTTGCCGTGACAGCGCCGCGAATCGGGTGCTAGACTGGGAAGTTGGTCTCGTCCACTATGGCAACCTACCTCGTCACCGGCGGCGCCGGCTTCATCGGTTCTCACATAGTTCATGAATTGGTCCGAAGGGGCGATGAGGTCCGCGTCCTCGACAACTTCGCCACCGGCAAGCGCGATAACCTCCGGGCGGTCCGTGACCGCGTCGCGATCCACGAGGCGGACATCCGTGAACTCGAAAAGATCCGGCCGCTGTTTGCGGGAGTCGATTACGTTGTCCACCTGGCGGCGCTGGCGTCGGTAGCGCGCTCGGTGGCGGACCCGGTGGGCGCCAACGCGGTGAATCTGGACGGCACGCTCCACGTGCTGGTGGCGTCCCGCGACGCCGGCGTGAGGCGGCTGGTGTTTGCGGCTTCGGCGGCCGCCTACGGCAATAGCCCCACCATGCCGCGCAGCGAGTCGCTTACGCCCGATCCCCTCTCACCCTACGCGCTCGCCAAGCTGGCGGGAGAGTATTACTGCCGCATCTTCACGCGCCTCTATCATCTTGACGCGGTAGCGCTGCGGTTCTTCAATATCTTCGGTCCCCGTCAGGATCCCGAATCTCCCTACACCGGAGTGCTTTCCAAGTTCGTCACCGCCTACCTGCGCGGGTCAACGCCGGTGATCTTCGGCGACGGAGAGCAATCCCGCGACTTCACTTACGTCGCCAACGTGGTCGAAGCCGTCCTGCTCGCTTGCCGGGCGCCGGAGGCCCTCGGGGCCACGATCAACGTGGGCACGGGCGAAAGCTGCACCCTGAACCAGACCATCGCCCTGCTGAATCGCATCGTCGGTCGCGAGGTGACGCCCCGCTACGATCCGCCGCGCCTGGGTGACGCGCTGGAGTCGCGGGCCGATATCACCCTGGCTCGCCGGGTTCTCGGGTATGAGCCCAAGGTGCGGTTCGAACAGGGGTTGCAGCAGACCGTCGAGTGGTACCGCGCCGAACTCAAGGCAAAATAAGGAACTGGAAGCAGCGGGAGCCGAAAGAACTCCTCACCTGCCTACGGACCGAAGCCCCATCCGTTTACGGCTGCCGGGCACCCCTTCGGCAGGCGCAGGCCTGCCTGCGGACCGAAGCCCCAGCCATTTACGGGTTCCGCGTGCCCCTTCGGCAGGCGCAGGTCTGCCCTCGTACCTCGGGCGCCCTCTCCCCAAGGGAGAAGGTAAAGATCAAAAAAAGACAGCCCTCTCCCAGGGGAGAGGGTGGCGAGCGGAGCGAGCCGGGTGAGGGGTCTCTGCTCTGATTCCGGGCGGAGCTATCGGTTCAAGAATTCGGGGACAGTCACGAAGGTATACCCTGCGGCGCGGGCGGCGTCGATGATCCGCGGCAAGGCTTTCACCGTCTCCGATCGGTCGATGGGGCGCTGCGGCCGCGTTTCCAATCCGTCGTGAAGCAGGATGATGGAGCCCGGCCCGAGGTGCTTCAGGGTTTCGCTCGTGATCCGGTCGGCTCCATATTTCCAGTCGTAGCCCGTGTCTGACCAATTCACCAGCGTCAGCCCGCGCCGGCGCAGCACGGAATAGATTCCCAGCCAGCGGGCACCGTAGGGGGGACGAAAGATCACCGGACGGTCGCCGGTGGCCTTCTCTATGGCGTCCTGCGCGCGGTCAATTTCGTCGCCCATGAACCGACGGCTCTTGAAATATAGAAACGGGTGCGAGTACGAGTGGTCGCCGATCGCGTGGCCTTCCGCCTTGATGCGGCGGGCAATCTCCGGGTAGCGCTCGACGTTTTTCCCGCAGAGAAAGAATGTTGCCTTCACGTTGCGCGCGCGAAGGACGTCCAGAATCTCGCCGGTGAAGACCGCCGACGGGCCATCGTCAAAAGTGAGCGCCAGGCGGCGGCCCGCCCGGGGACCGCGCAACAGGGCCGGACCGAATAGCTGCAAGGTGGGAATGCTCCAGGCATAGCAGTAGATCGAGAACAACGCGAAAGCGGAGAGGACAGCCAGGATCAGGATTTTCATCGGTGGTTGAAGGTTCTCGGAGTCCTGCCGTAAGAGTATCGTTCGCGCGTATCTTGCCCCCGTTTCATCATCCTATCCCGAAATCGGCATGCCGTGAAAGCGGTTCGTGTAATAAACTTGACCTCGCGCCTCTTGCGGCGCACGGAAGCTGGCCTTATGACGACTGAACGGACCGCACACCCGAAGATTCTGATCCTGACTCTTTCTCACGGCGCCGCGCACCGCCGCGCGTCGAACGCGCTCTGTCAAACGCTGCGGACGAGGGAACCCGGCGCCCGAGTCGAGGTGATCGACGCGCTCGCGCACTGCACGCGCTGGTTTCGCGCCTACTACAACTCTTACGAGATTCCGCTCAAGCTCTGGCCGGGCCTTTGGGGGTGGATTGAAAACATCCAGCACCAGTCCCAATCCACCGGACCCGGGTGGCTCTACTGGCAGGGCGCTCAACCGCTGTTCCGGTTCATCCAAGCCTTCGATCCGGACACCGTGGTGGCCACCGAGGTCGGCCTTTTTGAGCTGGCCCACATGCTGAAACGTCGGACGGCAGCCCGCTTCCGCCTAGTCGCGGTCGAGCTGATGGACTTCAACCAGGCCTGGGTGCAACCCGAAACCGACCTCTACCTCTGCTCGCATGAAGACCTGGGCGCGGAACTGGCCGAGGCGGGCGCGCCCCGGGAGAAAATCCTCTGCAGCGGCCAGCCGCTTGATCCAGCCTTCGCCTCGCTGCCGCCGCGCGAACCCACCCGGGCACGGCTGGGCATCGAGCCCGGCGTTCCGCTCCTGCTGGTCCTCTTCGGCGGCACGGGCTTCGGCAAACCGCGGCTGCTGGTGAAAGAACTGCTAAAGATCCGGCAGCCCTGGCAGGCCGTCTTCATCACCGGCAGGAACCCGCGTCTCGAAGCGGAAGTCCGCAAGCTCTCGGCCGGACTGCCCCGCGCCCGCGTGCTCGGATGGGTGGACTACATCCAGGAGTGGATGGTGGCGGCGGACTTGATGATCAGCAAACCGGGCGGCGCCACGCTGATGGAAGGGTTCGCCTGTGGCTTGCCCTTGCTGGCCTTCGACCCGCTGCCGGGCAACGAACAGCGCACGTGCCGGTGGATCGAGAAGTGGGGAGCAGGCCGGTGGATCAGGAAAGCCGAAGACCTTGCATCCACCGTGGAACGCCTGCTCCGGAATCCCGAGGAGCTGGACCGCCTGCGCCAGAGGGCGCTGGCGCTGGCCCGGCCCCGCGCGGCCTACGACGGCGCCGACGCCATCCTGAAGTTGTGGCGGGCCGGGCAATCAGCCTCATGAGTTCCCTGCGTTTCACCCCTGCGTTGCCTGATTCCCGCGAGTCCAACGCACCTTGGGCAGAATGATGTCCTTCTTGATCCGCTGCGCGTGTTCCCGGGCGGGGAGTAGTATGCCGTCCAAAAGCACGTCGGAAAGCAAATGCGGGATCAGACCCAGGTCGGTGAGCTTCTGGTGCCGGGCGTTGTAGTAATGTTGCTCCGCTTCCACACGCGGATTCTCCAGGCAGCCAATCTCGACCGCCAGGCCGAGAGCCTCACCGTGCTTCTTGACCATCTCGGCCAGCGTCCTGACGCTGAAGGTTTCGGTGAACTGATTGAACACGCGATATTCGCCCGCCTGCGGAGGGTTCAGAACCGCCAGCTCGACGCAGCGCAGCGTGTCGCGAATGTTCAGGTATCCTCGCGACTGCCCGCCCCGGCCGTAAACGGTCAGCGGAATCCCGGCGACGGCCTGGACGCAAAACCGGTTGAGTGCCGTGCCGAACACCTCGTCGTAATGGAAGCTGGTCACAAGGCGCGGGTCGAGGGCCGTCTCATCGGTCTCCATTCCGTAAACCACGCCCTGATTTAAGTCGGTCGACCGCAGGTTCCAGACGCGGCACGCAAACAGGATGTTGTGGCTATCATGGACCTTCGAGAGATGGTAGAAGGAGCCCGCCTGCTTGGGGTACGGCAAAACGTCCTTGCGGCCCCTGTACTCAATTTCGAGGAATCCCTCTTCGATATCGATATTGGGCGTTCCGTATTCGCCCATGGTGCCCAGCTTCACCAAGTGGCAATCCGGCGCGAAGTCGTGCAGCGCCCACAGCAGGTTCAGAGTGCCCACGATGTTGTTGGTCTGGCTGAACACGGCACGATTGTGGTCCATCATGGAGTAGGGCGCCGACGGCTGCTCGCCGTAGTGGACGATGGCTTCCGGCTTGAAACTCTGGATGGCGTTCTTTACCGCCTCGTAGTTGCGCAGATCGGCCACAAAGAGCTCCATCCCGCGGCCGGTGGCCTCGTGCCATGCCTTCACCCGGTCGTGAAGGGTGTGGATCGGGACCAGCGGCTCGATGTTGAGCTCCATTTCCCAGCGCCGCTTGGCAAAGTTGTCGAGGACGCCAACCCGGTGGCCGTGATTCGAGAAATACATCGCCGTCGGCCAACCCAGGTAACCGTCCCCGCCAAGAATCAGAATGTTCAAGGTCATTTCCCCTTCGTTCAAAAGTCGAACTCGATTATCCGCCTTGAGCAGTCAACGCTCAACAAGAAAACTCCGCCGGCTCGAAGCGGTCGCGCTGAATTATGCGCGGCATGCATTGTATAATGGCAGCTTGCAAATCAAGCGGGACCACTTGATCGGGACTGCCTAAGGAGACTCATGCACCGAAGCTTATCCAATGTCATGCGCGTATGCGTTAGCGCCGCCTTGCTTCTTTCATGTCTCAGCGTTGCCAGTGCAGGCCCGGGGACCAAGCCGGCGTCGAAAGCCGCCGGCAGGAGTTCCGTTTCAGCGCCAATCCAATCCGAACGGAACATCGGCAAGGCGTACTACGAGCAGGGCAAGTACGTTGAGGCGGTTGGACAGTTCCAGAAAGTAGTGGCTTCGGGAAAGGCTCTGGCGACCGATCACCTGAACCTTGCGCTGGCCTTCCTGCAGTCAAACAAGCTGGACGAAGCTCTCGGCGAACTGACCACCGCCAAGCAGATGGACCCCAAGCTGGTGGCCGCCGATTACAACCTTGGCATCCTCTACAAACGCGAGCTTCGTTATCCTGACGCCCAGGCGGCGCTGATGCGCGTGATTGCCGCTGATCCGAACGACCCCGCGGCATGGTTCAACCTTGGGACGATTTACTTCGCGGAGCGGAAGCTCGACGACGCGCTCGAAGCCCATCAGCACGTGCTGAGCATGGGATTCGGCAAGGGCCAGAACTTTTACGTGGCCTCGCTTTTTCACACCTTCACGACGCTCGTGCGCCTGAAACGCGACGCCGATGCTCAGAAGATCCTGAAGATTCACGAGAAGGTGCGCGATAAGGTGCCGGGAATCTCTCTGCAGAACCCGGCCCTTGAAGGGGGGAAATACGGCGCCATCATGGCGCCTGAGGCGCCAGCTGTGGAACCTTCCCGGAGGGCCATGCTTGAGAAAGTGACGTTTGCCGAGATCACGGGGCGTCTGGGCTTGACGCTGCCGGCCCGGCAACACGCCGCTGACGCTCAGAAGGAGATCAAAGCGGCGGATTACTCGCTCGACTACGCGCGCCGGAATCTTATTCCGCTTCTCGGCCCCTCCGTCGCGACCGGCGATTACGATGGCGACGGCCGCAACGACCTGTATGTCGTGGACCCCGCGTCGACGAACCATCTCCTGCACAACAACGGGGACGGAACCTTCACCGATGTGACGGCGAAGGCCGGCGTGGCCGGTCCCGGCTCCGCTCTCTCAGCGGTCTTCGCCGACTACAACAACTGTGGCCGGCCCAGCCTTTTCGTTGCCGGCCTGGGCGGCGTGCGGCTCTATCGCAATCTCGGCGGCGGAGTCTTCAAGGATGAGACGGATATCGCAGGCCTGCATCCGGTTCCCGGCGAGTTGGACACTCAAGCCGTGCTGTTTGACGCGGACAACGATGGCTTTCTCGACCTCGTGGTTACGGCGTACACGAATTTGAGCCATCCGCCCGCCAAGGATGCGACGGCACGTTTACTGAAATCACAGCCTCCTCGGGTCTGGCATCGGCCAAGGGACGCATGCGCGGCGGCGTTTTCGCCGACTTCGACAATGACGGCTACGCCGACCTCTGTCTGTTCCGTGACGATGGCCACCCCCTGCTCTATGCCAACCTGGGCGAGGGCCGGTTCGTGAGCCGCACTTCCCAAGCCGGGCCGGGCTTCGCGAAGCCGGTGGCCTATGAAGTCGAAGCGGCGGATCTTAACCATGACGGCCGGTTCGATCTCGCGCTGTGGGGGCCGAATGGCTACAAGGTTCTGATGAACAGGGGCGGCTGGAAATTTGCCCCGCTCGCTTCGCTCCCGCCTGTCTCCACGTCAGCCGGGTTCTTTGGTTTTCGCGGGATGCTGGTCGATGCGAACGGTGACAGCTTTGCCGATCTTCTGGCGCTGGATTCGAATGGGGAGTGGCGTCTGATCGTCAATCAAGCCGGCAAGTTTCGGGAAGGGAGCATCAGCATCCCGGCGAGCGCGGGAACCGGCGCCGCCTCGCTCCGCCCCACGTGGTTGAGGAATCCCGGCGAACTGGATTTGGTGGGCCTCAGCCGGAGCGGCCAATTGCTGGCTTTTGAAAAAGAAGACCCCGCATCCCGCTGGCTGCAGGTGCGGCTGTACGGGTACAAGAGCAACACGCAGGGCATCGGCAGCGTGGTCGAGGTCAAAGCCGGGAACTATTACAGCAAGGCGGTGGTAACCGAAAGCCCGCTCAGAATCTTCGCGGGGGACCTGGGCAAAGTCGACGTGGTCCGCGTCACCTGGCCCAATGCGGTGGTCCAGAATTGGATCGACGTGCAGACCGACAAGTTGATCGAGGTCCGGGAATCCGAGCGGCTGGCGAGTTCGTGCCCGTTCCTCTACGTTTGGAACGGACAGCGCTACGTTTTCGTGACGGATGTGCTGGGTACGGCCCCGCTCGGTGAACTCGCGCCGGACGGCACGCGCGTAAAGCCCTTCCCCGATGAACTGGTTCGCATCCCCGGCGACCTGCACGCGCAAAACGGGCAGTATGTTTTCCAGCTTACGGACGAGCTAAGGGAAGTGGAGTACTTCGACCAGGTCAGGCTCCTGGCCGTTGATCATCCGGCGGCCGAGGAGGTTTACTCAAGCGAGATTTATGCCTCGTCGCCTCCGCCCTCGTCCCTCTTTACGGTGCGCGAGAAGCGCTTCCCGGTCTCCGCGGTTGACGATCAGGGCCACGACGTCCTGCCTCTGCTCCTCAAGCAGGACGGCCGGTATCCCACAGACTTCGGCCGCAGTCGCATCCTGGGCATGGGCGACCGTCACACGCTGACCCTCGACCTGGGCAACCTGCCGCCCGCAAGTCCTGTTTCACTGTGGTTGAACGGATGGGTGTTCTGGACGGATTCGAACGGCGCGCGCGCTCTCGCGTCTAACAAGCAGCTCGAAATGGTTTCTCCTTATCTGCAGGTCCCGAACGCCAAAGGAGAATGGCAAACCGTGATCCCGGATATGGGCCTTCCCAGCGGGACGCACCGCACCATGCGAGTGGACTTGACCGGGAAGTTCCTCACTTCCGACCATCGGGTGCGGATCGTCACCAACCTGT
>Ga0326728_10023487_pt1 | contig 11289 bp, 8 predicted proteins | sample MB3enrmetagenome_FD_207602 | JGI IMG/M metagenome (GOLD analysis project Ga0326728, IMG submission 207602) | Lab enriched peat soil microbial communities from McLean, Ithaca, NY, United States - MB31MN | ecosystem: Environmental > Terrestrial > Soil > Wetlands > Peat | place: USA: New York... | reverse complement strand
GGGAGGGCGAAAACGGCGAGCTGCGGACATTCTCCTATCACGCATTAAATAGAGAGGTTTGCAAATTTTCGACTGTCCTGAAGAGCATGGGAGTCAGCAAGGGAGATAGAGTCACTATTTATATGCCTCGTATTCCGGAGACAGTAATTGCGATGCTCGCCACAGCGAAGATAGGAGCGATACACTCTGTAGTCTACGGAGGATTTTCCGTGGAGGCCCTCCATGGAAGAATCGAAGACAGCGAATCCAAAGTAATTGTCACCGCCGACGGAGGGTACATGAATGGAAAAACCGTCGAGCTGAAGAAGATTGTGGATGAAGCACTCAAGCGTACGGCAGCACCGGAGCTGGTCATTGTCGTGAAAAGAACCGGCAAGGACATAACGATGGAGGCAGGCCGGGACTATTGGTATCACGAATTGATGAACCTGCCGTTAACTCGCAACGGTGGAAAATGCTCCACAGAAGAAATGGATGCTGAGGATCCTCTTTATATTTTATACACTTCGGGTACTACAGGAAAGCCAAAGGCGATTCTTCATACTCACGGCGGGTACATGGTCGGGACGTATTCGACGCTGAAAGATGTGTTTGATTTGAAGGAAGAGGACAGGTGGTGGTGCACTGCAGATCCGGGCTGGGTAACTGGACACTCGTATATCGTCTATGCGCCCCTTGTTGCCGGAGCGACTTCTTTTATATACGAAGGGGCGCTGACTTATCCGTATCCGGACAGATGGTGGACGATGATAGAAAAGTATGGGATCACAGTTCTCTACTCGACGCCTACGGCGATCCGCGGGTTGATGCGTTACGGTGAGGCGTGGCCGAACCGTCACGACCTTTCAACTCTGCGATTGCTCGGAAGCGTAGGTGAGCCCATAAATCCAGAGGCTTGGAGATGGTACCACCGGGTCATCGGAAAAGAGAAATGTCCCATCATGGATACCTGGTGGCAAACAGAAACCGGCGCGTTCATGATTACTCCGCTTCCAACGACTCCGCTCAAACCGGGTTCCGGGACGAGACCTTACTTCGGCGTGCAAGCGGATGTTGTCGATGAGGCAGGCAGGCCCGTCAAGCCAGGTGAAGAAGGATTTTTAATTATCAAGAAGCCATGGCCTTCTATGCTGAGAACGATTTACAGAGACCCGGATCGTTATGTGAGCACTTACTGGAGCCGCTACCCCGGATATTACTTTGTCGGCGATTCAGCAAGGAAGGATGAAGACGGATATTTCTGGATAATCGGAAGGGTGGATGATGTGATAAAGGTCAGTGGCTACAGGCTCGGCACGGCTGAGCTTGAATCCGCACTGGTAAGCCACCATGCTGTTGCCGAGGCTGCGGTTATCGGATTGCCGCATGAAATAAAGGGCATTGCAATACGTGCTTACGTGATTCTCAAAGCAGGGTTTGAAGGGAACGATGCTCTCGCAGAGGAGTTAAGGCAGCATGTCTCGCATGAGATGGGTCCGATCGCGAAACCGGAGAAGATAGAGTTCACTCCCGCGCTTCCCAAAACACGGAGCGGGAAAATCATGCGGCGCGTCTTGAAAGCCCGTGCACTCGGAATGCCCGAAGGGGATTTGAGCACGCTGGAAGAATAACAGCAGAACTTACAGGTTATTCAAGCTTAGGCGTCGTTGCTTCACTTCGTTTTCCTAAATGTCAACACCACCTCGCCGGCGACGAAAAATTGCCTGTCATCGGGGGAGAATGTCAACATCTGGTAAGATTTGTTGGAAGGCTTTAGATTTATCTTCCCATTTACTAATTCGAAGAATCTCACGATCAAGACTCCCGAAGCACTTCCGAGCACAAGCGAGTTTTGATCCGGCAGCGGTACCCTTCGGCATATCACATAATCTCCCTTGAACAACCCAACAAAATTCATCGCATCATCCGACACTTTCACCGCGAAGAGCTCGCCTTCCGGAAGGAGTTTCGCGTCGAAGTGAAGCACGTCCACGATGTTTGAAAAAATAATTTCACGCGATTCGATTCGTGAGACAACTGGAATCGTTCGGACCGAAGGTGGAAGATCCGGATTAGTCATCTCGGTTTTTGGAAGATTGATTCCGCGCGAGCGTCCGGCTTCGCGTTCGATGTAGCCCTTTCTTTCGAGGGCTTTGAGCAGATCACTGACGGCTCGCGTAGAGTTAATTCCCATCTGCTCGCCGAGCTCGCGGAACGTCGGAGGCTTGGAATGTTCCTTCATAAATCGCCGAATGAATTCGAGAGCCTCGCCCTGCCGTTTTGTAAGACCTCTTGCCATCTCAACCTAAATTACAAAACACAAGTTTAGCTGTCAAGAAGTATACTAAATTTTTGTTTGTTTTGTTTAGTAGGAAAATTATAACGGCAGTAGACACGTGAAACGGCTCTAAATTCTTGGAATTTTTGACATTTTCTGCGGGTGGGAAAAAGTAATAAAAATCCTCTTGACTTTTGGAGCTAATTGGTTAAATTTCCAACGTAGTGGGGAAAAGTGGAGAATGTCCACGCTTTCCCCCTGTTTACTAAAAAGATGTGGAAGTGAAGAGGAATATGTCGTCGTTCAAAGGGCGGTACGAGTACGTCATAGACTCTAAAGGAAGGCTCAGCGTCCCTGCAAAATTAAGAAAGAGCCTTTCCGCAGAATCCCACGATTCGTTTGTTGTCACGAGAGGAGTCGAAAAATGCCTTTACGTTTATCCTCTCGACGAATGGCAGCGGCTTGAAGAGAGGCTCCGCTCGTTAAATCAATTTCTGGAAAAGCACAGATATTTTACCAGAACTCTCCTTATGTGGGCCTCCGAGGAATTTTCCTTGGACTCGCAATCCCGAATTACAATTCCCAAGAACCTGCTTGAATTTGCTGAAATAGGAAAAGAAGTAATTATCATCGGTGCACTTGAGCGGATCGAATTGTGGAATCCGAAATTGTTCAACGAATACCTCAACTCCCAGCCCGAGAGTTACGCCACAGTCGTCGAGCAAATCATGGCGGTGAATGTCGACAAGTAGTTATGATCAGTTTCATGAGCCTGCATTATTGAGGGAGAGCTTAGAGTTCTTGGTTACCGATTTGAGCGGGACATATGTGGATGCAACGTTCGGAGGAGGAGGACACACGAGGGAGCTTCTTTCACGGTTAAATCCAACTGCCAGGGTTATTGCTTTTGACGTCGATGAAGATTCCCATCGAGTGGCAAATGAGTTGTCTCTTTCTGATAAGAGATTGTTCTTCGTCCAAAAGAATTTTTCGCAGATCAAAAATGTTTTTGAGAACATGAATATTAAGACCGCCGATGGGTTTATGTTTGACCTCGGCGTTTCATCTTACCAAATAGACAGCGAGCCGGGGTTCAGTTATAGGCGAGATGAAAAGCTTGATATGCGTCTGGATAAGGACCTGAAAATTTCCGCTTACGAAATAATAAACTCTTACGACCTGGACAAGCTTATCGAGGTGTTCAGCGAGGAGCCTCGTTCGCGTGCGTTGGCGAAAGCTGTGTTAAAAAGGAGACAGAAGAATCGGATCGAAACTACATTCCAGCTTGGCGAGATCGTTGCGAGAGTCTGCGGAAAATCCGCAAAAAATTTATCGAGAATTTTTCAGGCGCTTCGCATTGAGGTAAATAAGGAGCTCGATTCTCTGTCTGAAGGATTGGAAGCTGCCGTTGCTCTAACCGTGTGCGGCGGCAGAGTCGTCGTAATTTCTTATCATTCTCTGGAAGACAGGATCGTCAAAGAGAAGTTTAAGTATGAAGCGGCAACTTGTATTTGTCCGCCGCAGACGATCATTTGTACGTGTGGAAAAGTTGCTCGCGCAAGAATTCTTACACGCAAGCCAATTTTGCCGAGCCGCGATGAAATCAACCGCAATCGCAGGGCTAGAAGTGCGAAAATGAGAGTCATCGAAAAGATCGTATGAGTGAAGAAATAGATCGAGAGGAAGAACAGAACGAAAGTACTCACAAGGACGGAGCGAGGCGAGGGAAACGTTCCTCACCGACTGTTTCCAAATTTATCGTCATTCTCGGTGGAGTCGTTCTCGTGCTTTTGGTCATCGTCAATAATAGCGTCACCGTGGATAGCCTGGTCAGCGACATAAGTTCTCTTGATTCGACTTATAACGAAATGAAGTTCAGTAATGATTCGCTCCAGGCGGAGTTGAAAAAATTATCAAGTGCGGAAAGGATCACGCGAATCGCTTCAGATAAGCTTGGTCTTGTTTACAGCAGCCAGACACTCGACGAAATCGGGATCGACAAAAGCAAATTGGATGAGGCAAGACAGAGAGATGCAAGAGATACGACAAAATAAATTCGCCAAGGAACGCTCCATCGCAGATGGTCCAGAGCGCAGGCAGCCTTCGCCGGAAGCGCCTGTTAACTACAAGGCACGGGCAAATCTCATACGCATCGTATTTGGATTACTGTTTATGGCCGTTGCGACAAAGTTGGTATTTGTTCAAGGCGTCAAAGGCTTCTACTACCACCGGGTTGCACAAAAGCAATACGAAAGCGAGGTTCCGTTGCGCGCGGATCGGGGTATGGTCTATGACAGAAATGGCAGTCTCATGATTTCCAACACCTACGGCTATTCCTACGCGGTGGATCCCCAGCTTCTTGATTCCGTGGCAATCAAGAAAATTGTGGAAAAGTTCGCAGCGGTTTTCAATGAACCCTCTGACCTCTTTTTACAAAAGATAAACTCAAGATCGAAGTTTGTCTGGCTTGCTCGAAACATTGACACGGAGCAGGCCGCTGCCCTTCAGAATTTCAATTTGTATGGATTGATCCGACTTCAAGAGCAGCAGAGACTCTACCCATACGATGCGGCTGCCGGACAGGTTCTCGGATATACAAATGTCGACGGGAAAGGCGCGAGCGGGATCGAGCTTGAGTTCGATTCGATTCTCGCGGGTAAAGGCGGTTATGAAGTCATGCAGCGAGATGGTATCGGGAGGAAAATGCCTGCGGTTGATTACCCGAAAGTCGATCCGATTCCCGGCTCCAACATTCAGCTGACCATTGATATGAACATTCAACAAATTGTTGATGAGGAACTGGCGGCAGGTGTAGAGAGCGTGAAAGGTGCCGCTGGATCCGCAGTTTTCATGAATCCCAATACCGGAGCGATACTTGCGATTGCTAACTATCCACGGTTTGACCCTTCTGATTATACAAAATATTCCTTCGGCGATTCCAGAAACAGGGCGGTAACTGATGTATTTGAACCGGGCTCGACATTCAAGATAGTCACCGCGTCGGCGGCGCTAGAAGAAGGAATTGAAAAGCCGAACGATGTGATTTTTGCCGAGAACGGCAGGTACATTTTATATGGAAGACCGGTTGAAGATTTCGAGCACGCCGGGTGGATAACGTTCAGGCGGGCATTAGAACTGTCGAGCAATATCGCGTTCTCAAAAATAGGCATGAAAATTCCCACCGAAAAGTTTTACAGATATGCAAGAGATTTTGGTTTTGGCGTGCCAACAGGAATCGAGCTTCCCGGGGAAGTGCAGGGAGAACTGAAAAAACCTTATGAATGGTCCAGAATTTCCGAGCCATTTATGTCATTTGGTTACGAAGTGTTAGTGACATCTCTTCAGATGGCGCAGGCGTACGCCGCAATTGCTGACGGCGGAATCTTAATGAAGCCGTACATTGTCAACAAGGTGTTGGATTCAAAGGGGAACGTGCTCTTTCAGAGCTCACCGGTTGAAATTAGGCGTGTCGTTAGTCCGGAAGTTGCCCAGACGCTGACGGGAATGTTCGTAGATGTCGTCGAACATGGTACAGGAATGCCCGCGAAAATAAACGACCTGCTAGTGGCGGGCAAAACAGGAACTGCGCAAAAGTTGGTCGATGGGAGATATTCGAAGAAGTTCTATCACGCGTCTTTCGCAGGTTTTTTTCCCATACCGAATCCAGCGATCGTGGGGTTTATCATGGTTGACTCTCCGACGAACGGGTACACGGGCGGCAGCGCGGCGGCGCCGATCTTCAAGAAAATCGCTTCCCGAATATATGGAATCATGCAGAGAAGGACTTCAGATTTTTCGAATGATTACCTAAAGATGGCGTCGAACACTTCGTCGGGCGTTCAGAATAATCAAAAAGTTGGCGGACAAGATCTTCCGCACAGCCCTGATGAGAATAATTTGACGGCGGCCGCGAACTCAGAGATGGTGAGAGTCCCCGACGTTTCCTTCTTAGATCCGGCGTCGGCGAAAGCAATCCTAGAAAATTCCGGACTTGTGACTTTGGACAAAGAAACAAGCGAAGGTTTCATCGTGTTGTCCGAGAAGCCCGATGCGGGGAGAATGGTTCCGAAAGGGGCGGCGATTCAATTGGGCTTTGTCGATGCGAAAAAAATCTCGAAGTTGCCGGATTTCCACGGAGCGAGCGTCAGAAAAGCAACGAGTTTTCTTCTCTCGGCAGGAATTCAGTTCCATGTTATCGGGAGCGGAAAGATCGTGAGTCAATCTCCCAGTCCTGGCTCGCCGGTAAATAGGAAATCGTCAGTCGTTATCAATTGTGATGACAAAAATTTCAATTTGTCAGGCGTCATGCAATGAAGCTTAGTGGACTTATCAAGGGCGTCTCGGTCAAAGAAATAGTCGGCGACTCGGAGAGAGAGATTACTGATGTCGTTTATGATTCAAGAAAAGCGAAAGAAGGCTCATTGTTCGTCGCGATGAAAGGTGCGCAGTTTGACGGTCATCGTTTTATAGTCGATGCCATAGGTAGCGGCGCGAGCGCGGTCGCAGTCGAGGACAACAGTATCGTTAATGACGAATATTTCCTCTCTCACCACACCACAAAACTACTTGTCCCCGACACGCGACGCGCTCTCGCACTTATCTCCGCCAACTTTTTCGGCTGGCCCGGCAAAAGACTGAAGGTGATCGGCGTGACCGGAACCAACGGGAAGACGACCAGCACATACCTCATCGAATGGATACTACGATCCGCCGGCGAAAACGTTCTTCTTGTCGGAACAATCAAGTACATGCTCAACGGTGAGAGGCTTGAGTCGGCAACGAACACGACGCCCGAGTCGTTTGAATTGAATCGTATGATGGCGACTGCCGTAGCGAAGAAAGCAACATGTGCAGTTATGGAAGTTTCTTCCCATTCGCTCGTGATGGATCGCGTTTTTGGAATTCCATTCAAGGCTGCTTTGTTCACGAACCTAACCCAGGACCATCTCGATTTTCATCTGACTATGGAGGAGTACTTCAAAGCAAAAAAAATTTTGTTCGATGGGTTGACCGGAGATTGCCTGGCAGTTGTGAACATAGATGACGAATATGGCGGAAGGATCACTTCCGGCACTTTGGCGCGAAAAGTCACTTACGGCTTTGCTCCTCAATCAGATTTTCAGATAGTCAAGTTTTCGTTCGGCGCTTACGGGACAGAAATCGCGATAAAGCACAGAACAGAAGAATTTGAAATTAAATCCAGCTTAGCTGGAAGGTTCAATGCTTACAATCTTGCCGGGGCATTTGCGACCGCGGTTTCCCTGGGATATGATTCGCGTCTCGCCGCCGAAGCTTTGTGCAAAGTTCCTGGTGTAAAAGGAAGATTCGAGCGCATCGATTCAGGCAAAGGTTTCATGGTGGTTGTCGATTACGCGCATAGTCCGGATTCTCTTCAGAAAACACTACAGTCCGCCCGGGAGATACTTGGTTCCGAAGGAAAAGGTGGAAAGCTGATAGCGGTTTTCGGTTGCGGCGGAAATCGTGACCGAACGAAGCGGCCGAAGATGGGAAAGATTGCGGAGGACTTGAGCGATATAACGATCGTCACTTCGGATAACCCGCGCTTCGAGAATCCCGAGGCGATAATCGACGAGATATTTGCAGGAATTAGATCACATGACGAAAGTGTGTTAAGGATCCCCGATAGAGGCGATGCAATAAAAAAAGCTCTGAATTTAGCACGTCCCAACGACATAGTGATTCTTGCTGGCAAGGGACACGAAGATTACCAGGACGTAAGAGGAATCAAGCATCATTTCGATGACCGTGAAGAAGTGGAAAAGGCACTTGGGTTGTCAGAGAATTTGACCATGGAGAAGAGTTGATTACCATGCAAGATGTGTGCAGCATTCCGAACGCCGAGTTCCATAATTTGAGATTCAAGTCGGCTAAATCAGTTTCCACAGACTCACGTAGGGTTTCAGCCGGTGAAATTTTTTTTGCACTTCGCGGCGAAAAATTCGACGGGCACGACTTTGTCGCCGATGTCATGGGAAGAAGAGCGGCTTGTGCGATTGTCGATAGAAGATGGTACAGGGAAAGAGGAGAAGACGCGGAAAAATTTCCGCTTGTCGTGGTCGATGATACAACTCGAGCGCTTGGTGATCTTGCGAGAATCTACCGCGGGAAATTTTCTATGCCTGTAATTGCAGTCGGCGGCTCGAACGGCAAGACGACGACGAAAGAAATGGCGGCGAAGGTTCTCGGAAAGAAATTTAGAGTTGTCAGAACTTCCGGCAATCACAATAACCAGATCGGCGTTCCACTTACGATTCTTGGGTTCAAGAAATACCACGAAGCCGCGGTCGTGGAGATCGGCACGAACCATTTCGGTGAAATTAGGCAGCTGTGTGGAATACTTGAACCGGATGCCGGACTTATCACCAACGTTGGAGCGGAGCACCTTGAGTTTTTCAAGAACTTGAACGGTGTGAAGAAGGAAGAATCTGAGCTTTTTGATTTCTTGAGAGAGTCCGACGGCATCGCGTTCGTAAATGCAGACGACAAGAATATTACCGGCATACCAAGACTTCCGCGTCGCAGATTCAACTACGGTTTTCAATCAGGAGCCCCGGTGCGCAGAGAGCTTTCCGGCAGATTCTTCGGAGTTGACAAAAAGGGGTGTGCATTATTTGAAATGAAGTGCAAAGGGAAAACCGAATTGATCCGTCTGAGAGTACCCGGAATTCACAATGCGGCTAATGCGCTTGCCGCTGCGGCTATCGGGTATTACTATGGTCTAAGTCCGCTCGAAATAAAAAAGGCACTCGAGAATTACAAAGCTTACGAAAAGCGGATGCAGCTTATCGAAGTCGGCGGCGTGAAGATTCTCAACGATACTTACAATTCGAACCCGGAATCTGCCTTTGTCGCAATCCATTGGCTGTCGATTGTGCAAACAAACGGGAAACGGATTGCGGTCCTTGCAGACATGCTTGAGCTCGGTGAATCTGCAGAACGCGAGCACGAGAAAGTTGGGCGACAGATAGCGAAGGCAAATCTCGATTATCTTTTCACATTTGGAAATCTTGCAGAGGAGATTGCCGTGGCCGCTGACAACGCCTCAGATCGAATGGCGGGTGGGAAATTGAAGACGGCATCGTTCGACGATAAGGAGAAGCTCTCCGAGAAGCTTCTGCAGACGGCATCGTCCGGTGACGTTGTGCTTATAAAAGGCTCGCGCGGAATGAAGATGGAAGAAGTCGTAAACGCGCTGACGAGCGAACTGTCGAAGATCCCGTTTCCGGGACAAAACGAGGGAGCTCGATGATGCTGTATTATTTATTTGATCTCCTTGAAAGACAATTTCATCCTCCAGGATTCGGCGTATTCAAGTACATAACCTTCCGTTCTGCGCTCGCCGCAATTACAGCATTGTTGATAAGCTTTGTGATCGGTCCAATCGTAATTCGCAAGCTGCACCAGCATCAGATCGGTGAGCAGGCAAAAGTGGAAGGACCCGCTTCTCACTTATCGAAGGCGGGCACTCCGACGATGGGCGGACTGATAATTCTCGGGTCGGTTATCGTACCTCTTTTGCTGTGGGGCGATCTGGCAAATTCGTACGTGCAGCTGATCCTTTTGGTAACCGCCTGGCTAGGTCTCTTGGGGTTCACCGATGACTATATGAAAATCATTATGAAAAAACGAAAAGGCCTCATCGCGCGGTATAAGTTGATTGGACAATTCGGCATCGGACTGATTGTCGGCGCGGCTTTATACTTTTCGCCTCAGTTTCATCCTTTCAACTCGGTTACCACCGTTCCATTTTTCAAGAATCTGAATTTTGATTATTCCTACTTCTACATACCTGTTGTGATTTTCGTGATCACTGCGTCTTCCAATGCGGTTAATCTCACTGATGGGCTCGACGGCCTTGCGGTCGGCACGGTCGGCATAACGGCGTTAACCCTTGCGATTATGAGTTACGTATCGGGCAATGTCGATTTCAGTCGTTACCTGAACATCATCTACCTTCGTGGCGCAGGTGAGCTTACGGTTTACTGTGCAGCTCTCGTCGGAGCGGCGCTTGGCTTCTTGTGGTACAATGCTTACCCTGCACAGGTTTTCATGGGTGACACAGGCTCGCTTGCACTCGGTGGAGCAATTGCCGCAATTTCGGTGATGATCAAGAAGGAATTGGTTCTTCCGATACTTGGCGGAATTTTTCTGGCAGAGGTACTCTCCGTGATATTACAGGTTCTTTATTTCAAGTACACGAAGAAAAAATTTGGCGAGGGGCGAAGAATTTTCAAGATGGCGCCGCTGCACCATCACTTCGAGCTTGAGGGTGTGTCGGAGCCGAAAATCGTCATGCGTTTTTATATCGTTGGAATTTTGTTGGCGATACTTAGTTTAACGACTTTCAAGGTGAGGTAAGATAAGGAGCCCTATAGCACATGGATGGAAAAAGAAGGTAGTACAATTGGCGAAACCTGACAAAATAAAATCGGCTAAGGTTTCCATCTTGGGCGCAGCACGGAGCGGGTTGTCGGCTGCAAGACTTCTTAAGTCGCAGGGAGCCATTCTTTTCGTAAGCGACAAAAAACCAAAGGAAGATGCCGGAGAAGAAATCAAAGCGCTGGAAAGCCTTGGAATTAGCTATGAATTCGATTCGCATACTGACCGAATCTTCGATGCTGATTTCATAGTGATAAGTCCGGGCGTGCCATCAAATTCAAACGTGGTTCAACATGCTTTAAAGGCGGGCCTGAGTGTCTACAGCGAAGTGGAAGTCGCGTCATGGTTTTGCCGTGCACCGATAGTCGCAATAACAGGATCTAATGGCAAGACTACTACGACGACTCTGGTTGGAAAGATTTTCGAGAAAGCAGGATGGAAAACGATCATGGCCGGAAATATTGGGTTCCCACTTTCAGACTACGTTCTTGACGCTGATGAAAGATCCATTGTTGTGGTGGAAGTGTCAAGTTTCCAATTGGATCATATCGACACTTTCAGACCCAAGGCGGCTGTACTTCTCAATGTTACCCCCGACCATCTCGACAGATATGAAAGCTATCAGGCTTACA
>Ga0326728_10023486_pt1 | contig 11289 bp, 8 predicted proteins | sample MB3enrmetagenome_FD_207602 | JGI IMG/M metagenome (GOLD analysis project Ga0326728, IMG submission 207602) | Lab enriched peat soil microbial communities from McLean, Ithaca, NY, United States - MB31MN | ecosystem: Environmental > Terrestrial > Soil > Wetlands > Peat | place: USA: New York... | reverse complement strand
GCCTTACCGTCCAGGTCCGTGAAAGTGCCTTTGGTGAATAAAACATCGTGGCGGCTGCCGTCCGCATACCGGACACAGGTCTCATACTGTTGGACCCCGGGCTCCCGGAACAGGGCGAGGTCGGCATCACGGTATGTGTCCGCCAGGTCCCTCGGGGCAACCTCATAAACGGTTTTTCCGATGATGTCGGCCTTGCGCAAACCTATGCACGATTCGAAGGATGAGTTACAGCCCAGGTACCTGTTTTCGGTGTCTTTATAGAAAATTGGACTCGGAATCGTGTCAATCAGCGTCTGCTGAAAGCTGATCTGTTGTCTTATAGCCTCTTCGGCCCGTATGCGCTCGGTGATGTCCCTGACCACGCCGCACAGAACTCTCTGTCCGGGCAGATCGAAGGTGCTGGAAGATATCTCCACGGGAAAGATCGTCCCATCCTTCTTCCTGTGATAACGAAGCGGCACTTTCGTTTGTATGCCGGCCAGCGTTTCATTTATGGATTTCTCCGATAGATCGGGTTCCGCGGTAATCTCTGTGAGTTTGAGTCCGAGGAACTCGTCGCGCGTATAGCCGTAGAGATGCAGGGCGCTCTCATTGGCGTCGATGAACCGGCGGCTGTCGGCATCAAAAAGGAGAATGGCGTCCGGTACGGTCTCGAAGAGCTGCCGATACTTTTCTTCGCTCTGCCTGACCGTTTCCTCGGCTTGCTTGCGCTCCGAGATATCACGGATAGACTGGATGGCGCCGATGATACCCCCGTCTCTGCCGATAAGCGGGGCCGCGATTGACCACAGGTACGCGCCTTTGCCCTGGTAACTCCCGGGAACGAACCCCACCGCATAGAGCGTACTTCCTATCCTTTTGACAAAGTCATATCTATCCTTGATTCCAGGTTCCTCGGCCATCAAAAGATCGATGAGAATCGGTCTTCTTTCACCGTAAAACGGAACGGCATACGCGTAATCGCTTTGCCCGAGAATGTTCCTTTTATCGACCCCGGTCATTTCTTCCATGGCGCGGTTCCAGGCTATGACCTTTTTCTGCCGGTCGATGACAAAAGTTGCATCAGGCAGAAAGTTGACAATATCCTGGAGTTGCCGGTGAGCGGCTTGGAGAGCCAGTTCGGCTTCTTTGCGATGGGTTATGTCCCTTATGATGCCTACTATAAACCTGTTTTCGGCCTTATCCGTATAAAGGGTCTTTTTCGTGACAGCGGTGTGGGTGGTCCCGTTGCTGTGCGTTATCTCTTCCTCGTTTTCGTTCTCTTTCCCCGTTTCAAAAACGAGTTCATCCTTTTCCCAATAGATATCGACCTGTTCCTTGGGGAAGCAATCGTAATCGGTCCTGCCGATGACATCCTCGCGCTTCCGCCCCGCAAGAGCGCACAGGGCGTCGTTGGCCAAAACATAACGGTGCTGTCTGTCCACGACGTATATGGGATCGCTGATGGAGTTGGCAATCTTGCCGAGAAACTCCTTTGATTCTCGCAACGCCTCCTCTGCCTGCCTGCGTTCCTCTACCTCTCTAATAAGCTCCGCATTGACTTTAGCCAGCTCTGCCGTACGCTTCTCCACCCGCGTTTCCAGATCGAGATTGGCTTCCTTGAGCGCTTCTTCAGCCCATATTTGAGCTTTGCGCAGCCTTAGCACCCCTATGCCGTAAGATAGATTGCCGGATAGTTCCACGAGGAATTCTGCTTCCTCCGTATCGAAAGCGTCCGGTTCCGAGGAATAGATGCTAAGTGCTCCCAGCCTTCGTCCATCGAGAAAAAGAGGAAGACTTATGACTGAAGCATAGCCTCGCTTCGAAGCCTCCGCCTTCCAGGGCGCAAACTCCGCTTGACTGCCCACGGAACGAACGATGCTGGGGATGCCCATGCGGATGCAAGTGCCGGTAGGACCCTTTCCCCGCTCGGCATCACGCCACGTGATATTAACCGTCTGAAGATAGTGTTCCTCATAGCCGTACTGGGCAACAGGCGTGACCGTTCGGTCCCGGTCCTCTTCGGCATATCCCACCCACGCCATCCTGTAGCCGCCCACATCCACCACGATGCGGCAGATCGCGCGCAGCAGATCCACCTCATCTTTGATGTGGATCACCGCATGATTACACTCGCTCAGTGCCTGGATCACCCTTTTGGCTTTGATAAGCTCCTCTTTTTTCCGCTGCCGTTCCATCGTATGGCGGATGGAGCGCTCAAGAAGAGTGGCGCTCAGCTCACCCTTGGGAAGCCAGTCGTCTGCTCCCTTACTGATGGCCTCAAGATCCAGAAAATTGCCTCTCTCGCCGGTGAGAAAAACAACCGGGGTCGTGGCGCCGCGGCTTACGGCCTCTTGCATTAGCTCCAGCCCGTTTCGCTCCCTGATCAGGTAGTCCAGCAGGCAGACATCGAACTCACCGGAAAGGATTGCGTCCAGCGCGGCCCCGTAATCTGAAACCCACTTGAGGATGAATTCCGTAGACGAAAGCTCTGAGAGCAGGTCCCGGACGACAATAAAGTCGTCCTCATCATCATCGATGAGAAGAACCCTTATGGGATGACTCGGCATGTTTATCCAGGCTCCATGAAAATCAGTGGTGTGCATCTGAGTGCATCGATTAGTCTGCCATGAACTTACTACATGAAATCTGAATATGTAAAGATGTCTTTACAAGGGGGATCTGCAACTGGGTACAAAAATCCTCCGGACATTTGAAGTGATTCGGCCATTGGAAAAGAGATGCGGGGGTCTTTTCAATGGTCTTGAGAACAGGCTTTTCACCACGAAGCGCACGAAGAGCGCGAAGGCTGCCTGGATCTTTGATGCCGAAAGGCGCCGAGCACTTTTTCTTCGTGCTCTTGGCGTGCTTGGTGGTGAATGATTCGATCTTTCCCGCCCAAAGGCATTCAGCACTTCACTTGCGGTCCGGTTGATGTCCGCTTGTGGTCTGCATCGATCTTTGATGCCGAAAGGCGCCGAGCACTTTTTCTTCGTGCTCTTCGTGTGCTTCGTGGTGAATGATTCGATCTTTCCCGCCCAAAGGCGTTGAGCACTATTCCCGGGTTCCGTGTGTGATGGCGGATAATCCCGGCCTCAGTGCCGGGACGATGACTACATTGTTATAAGGACGAGTTTTGAGATGATGGCACGCCGATAAGCAACGAAAAAGGAGTTGTGATATGAAGTACTTGCTCAAGGTCAGAATTCCCGTTGACGCAGGGAACGCAGCGGCGAAGGCAGGCAAACTGGGCGAAACGATTCAGTCCATCCTTGCAGACTTGAAACCTGAAAGGGTGTATTTTACCGCCGATAACGGACAAAGGACGGCGTTGATCTTCCTGGATATGGAAGACGCCTCCCAAATCCCGGCGATTGCGGAGCCCTGGTTCCTGGCGTTCAACGCCTATATAGAAATTCACCCGGTCATGACGCCCGACGACCTGATGAAAGCAGGCCCGGCTATCGAAAAGGCCGTCAGAAAGTACACGTGATTCGGCGGCTAGCGCCATTGAGGGCAAATGGGAATCACGAAAGCCCATAACGGCATACAAGAGTATAAGTGGCTGCAGGCGGCACTTGTGCTTTTATGCCTCTTCTTTTTCGGGACCGGTTTCTTTACCCGGCCCATCTATTGTTTGCCCATCCTTTTTGCGCTCATGCCGATCGGGCTGTATCTTAAGTTGACTGACGTATTCCCCGCATGTGTAACCTGTGCTTTCATTATATTGTTCCGCAACATTAAAACAGTAAACGGCCTATGGCCGCTTCCGATTGCAATGGCGCTGGTCCTTGTATTCGCGGCCGCAAAGCTCTTCAAATTCACCGGCGGGGGATTTGGCTGGATCAGGAGGGGGGATTTTGGACGCCGGCAGATAGCGGTCATTGCCCTGGTTGCGGCAGTATCGGGAATATCGCTTATTTGCTGGTATGGGATCGCGGAGCCCGACATTTCAGATCTCGCGCACAGGATTCCCCACGTGCATCCGGGTGTGCTGATCGTGATAGGACTTGTTTTTGCCCTGGCAAATGCGGCTTGTGAAGAGTTTGTCTGGCGCGGCATCATTTTCAACGCGCTGGAGCGGACGTTTCCGCCCGGTGCGTGGGCCCTCTGTATTCAAGCATTGTCCTTTGGCGCCGCTCATGTTCATGGTTTTCCAAGAGGCGCTTCGGGAATAGTTCTCGCGAGCATATACGGCTATATCATGGGCCGCGTTCGACAAGACGCAAAGGGGTTGCTGGCGCCGATAGCGGCCCACTTTTTCGCGGATGCGGTCATCTATTCGATTCTGGCCTCCGTCGTTTTGGCAAGATGAACGTGCTTCCTTTACCTGGTGTCTTCTTCGTGAGCTTCGTGACAAAGGCAGCCCGGTCAATCATGAACACTAAAGAGCAAAAGGCAGAGCTCGAAGAGTACCAAGAGCTTGCATTGACTCATCCGCTCTCGCTCAAACCAGCTCCCCTTCGAGATCTTCGCCGCTGAATCCGGCAGCCCTCACCCGGACAAGCCTTCCGGGGCAGCTATCCTCACTGGGGGGGAAGAGCACTCTTATGTAGTTGCCGGAGAGCCCTTCCAGCAAACCCGGTTGAGGGCTGGTTTCGACCAGGACTTCCATGATTTGGCCGATGAATTTTTCCCGGAAGGCCCGCTTTTTCCGTCTGCCAAGGGCCTGCAGCAGGGATGCCCGCCGTTTGAGTTCGCCGCCCTGGATCTGCCCGGGATAGCCGGCGGCGGGAGCGCCGGGACGAGGGGAAAACGGAAACACGTGCAGGTAGCTCACTGGCAGCCCTTCAATAAAATCGAGCGTATTTTCAAACTGTTTTTCACTCTCCCCCGGAAACCCCGTAAGTACGTCGGCCCCGATTGCTGCATCGGGCATGGCGGCATGGATTTGCGCAGCCAGTTCGGCATAGCGTTGAGGACCGTACGGGCGGCGCATGCGCTCCAGGATTTCGGCGTCCCCGCTTTGGAGCGGAATATGGAAATGGCGGCAAATCCATGGGTCCGACGAAATGCGGCCGAGGAGTCCGGAGTCGAATTCCTCCGGCTCGATGGAGCTGAGCCTGAGGCGCGCCGGATGGCTGCTCGATGCAATATTTTCGAGCAAATGCGACAAGCTGAGTTCCGGTTCGAGGTCTTTGCCCCACCTTCCAAGATGAATTCCGGTGAGCACGATTTCCAGGTAGCCGGCGCCGACCAGTTCCTCCATCTGGGCAAGGACCGGGCTGAGGGGAAGACTGCGGCTCCTGCCCCGCACGTGCGGCACCACGCAATAAGAACAGAATGAGTCGCACCCGTCCTGAATTTTTAGAATGGCCCTGGTCCGGCCCGTATGCATGTTCGATACAGGAAGAACTTCAAATTCGGGGCAGGAGTGTGGGGCCCGATCGAGTGCAAGGCAGGGCCGTTCAAAGCTGCCGGGTTGGTTCAGCCATCTTACGAGGTCGAATTTACCGGGATTTCCGAGAATGTGGGTGGCGAGCCTTTCGCCGGCTATCCGGTCGCCGTCCAGTTGGGCGTAGCATCCGGCGGCCACTACCAGTGCGTTCGGATTGTTGCGCCTGGCCCTTCTAAGGAGTTGCCGGGTTTGTGACCCCGCTTTAGCGGTTACCGCGCAGCTATGTACGATATAAATGTCCGCGCGCTCGCAAAAGGGCACGAGCCTGTAGCCGGCCCGCTGAAGGAGTTCCAGAAAGTATGAAGTTTCGTACTGGTTTACCTTGCAGCCGAGTGTTTCGACAGCAACGCTATGGGCGCGGTTCATGTCCTGCATTCGATTTCTTCGCCGCGCCCGGTCTGGCGCCTGCTTTCGCCCCGGTAAAAAGCCATGCTCGCGAAGGTCACGAAGGAGCCGCATTCATCTACAATCGCATGAGATTGGCGCAAGGTGACTCCGTGGCAGCGGCCTTCCAGGGCCTTTGCCATCGTATAAAGGGGGGCCACCCCGCATATTTTTCTGCTGTTTGCGTCCCGGTTGATCGTTTGGATAAAGTCGCCGGCGCGGCATTCTTCGAGCAGTTTCAAAAGCGTCGTGTCCGATGACAGATTGCGCCGAATCATTGGTTCGTCCGGTTCACATTGATCGCCGTAGCGCGGACCGACATGGGCCATATCGACACTTGCAATGATCCCGACCGAACGGCCACTGTCGAAAACCAGCTCCGCAAGACCCCGAGCGAACTCATCGACCATGCTGCTGCAAGAGTCCCAGTCTTCATAGCCGAACGAGCACAGGATCGGAACGATGCGCGCCCCCGGTTGAAGGTAGGAAAGAAATACGGCCTGAAATTCTATCGTATGCTCGGTGCGGTGATTATATTCGCTGGCGCGGATGTCGAAAGGCGTCCGCCGGAGCAGTTCATTGCAGATTTCAACGTCGCAGGAGACCTGGCCGAGCGGGGTTTCGAAATCCTTAACCGTTAGGGCAAAACAGTTTTCGATAAGGTCATGTCCCGTTCCGAGCACGATCCAGGTTGCGGGGCGCCGTGCTTCCGCGGCCGACTTGTAGGCGTGGGCAAAGCAGGGCCCCCCCGCGTTCAGGTCGATATGCGGGGCCACCAGGCCCACTATTTCACCGGCGCAATCGGCTGCGGCGCCGGGAAAGCCCGGTCCGCCGTTTTCGGGTCTGAAAAACGAATCGAGTTTTTTTCGCAGCTCTTCCGGGTCCCGCGGATAGCTCTGCCCCGCATGGCGCATCTTTCGAACGGGGCTGCCAAGAAATGAAGAAATTTCTTCAGCCGCAAGGCTTCGGAACCGGTCATTGTCGAGGAAAAGGTTTTCGTCGAGCGCTTTTACCAGGTTTTGCAACTCTTCGACATAGACCAACTGGCCCGTTTGCCTCATGAAACCGGCCTGCAGGTCCCTTATGGAGTTGCCTCCGTTCATATTGGCCAGGATCGGGACAACGGCAGGGGAAAAGACGAGGCTTTCGGGCGCATAGCCGATCCGGTCGCGAAGCAGGATCATTTTTTGCCCGGCATGCTCGATGGGATGTGCTTCCAGTCCATCCCGCAGTTTGGGATATTCATTTTCCGCCATGCTTGAAAATTCCCGAGAGCTGTGTTTAGCTTAGAAAATTCACTCCCTGGCTAAGGAGGGGGAATACATTGACTGAAAAACCATAATCATGTTACTTGTGAAAAACTGTACTGAGCTTTCTTACTGCTTTTTTGCGCCCGCTTCAATACGAGGATTCACATCTTAAATGATTTATGTCCGTTTTCTATTCTGCCTCTTGTTTTTGATTTCCGGTTGTACTCAGCAGCTAAGAGCGCCGACTCTGCCTGCCCCTGCCGCTCAGAGTGCGGTAAGTATGCGGGCTGAAGCCTATTATGATTACCTGGCCGCCCAGAGATATGTCAGCGAAAAACAGTTCGACAAGGCAGTAGAGGCCTACGAAAGAGCGCTGAAGATCGATCCGCAATCCCCGACCCTGCTGAGCGAACTGGCGGTGATCTACCTGCGTCAGGGTAAAATCGACATGGCGCTGAAACTTGCCGAACAGGCCATCCAGTCAGCCCCCGGTTACGCTCCTCCATACCTGTTGCTGGGGCAGCTCTACGCGAGCAAAGGACAAATCGGAGCGGCCATTGACGCATACCGGCATGTGATCGAGATCGACCCTTACGAGGAGGACGCCTATCTGCTGCTTGGCGCCTTGTATGCGCAGGAGAAACGTTTCACTGAAGCTGTTGAGGTTTTCGATCAGCTCAGAGAAGTGGCCCCTGATAATTCCATGTCGCTCTATTACAAGGCCAGGATTTTCCTGGACATGAAATACTATCGTCAGGCCGAGCAGATCTATGGGGAACTTCTCGCGGCGGAACCGGGTTTTGAAAACGGCCTGCTCGACCTGGCCTACATTTTCGAAGTGACCGACCGTTTGCAGGAAGCCGAAAAGACCTATTTGAAGATTCTTGCGGCCGACCCGGCAAGCGTGCAGGCCCGCACGAGGCTCGGCAACCTCTACATGCGGGAAAACAGGGCCGATGAGGCGATCCGGCAGTTCAACCAACTCGTCAAGGTCAACCGCAAAGACCTGGAGAGCAGGCTCAAGATAGGTATTATACACCTCCAGCAGAAAAACTTCGAAGACGCCATAAACGACTTCACGTTCCTGCTCAAGGAAGATCCCCGATACGACCAGGCGCTCTATTATCTGGCGACAACGTACGAAGAAAAGGAGGACTACGAACAGGCGATACGGAACTACCGCCTGATAGGCCCGACCAGCCCCGTTTGGAACGCATCGCTCAAAGATTTTGCGAACGGCGAAAAGATCCTCAACGACGCAATCGCCAAGAGCCCCGAGGTGAGCGACTTCTATCTCTACCTTGCGATCATGCACGAAGAAGCCAACCGGTACGAAGATGCGCTGAAGGACCTCGATCGCGGCCTGGAAAAGCTGCCCAACGATACCGAACTGCTTTTCCGCAAAGGGATCGTACTGGACAAGATGGGCAGGAAAGAAGAGGCCGTCGAGGCGATGCGCAAAGTTCTGGCCGTAGATCCGAAGAATGCCAATGCCCTCAACTACATAGGATACAGTTACGCGGAAATGGGAACGAACCTGGCCGGCGCCAGGGAAATGATAACCGAGGCCCTCGATATTTCACCCGATGATGGCTATATCATGGACAGCCTGGGCTGGGTCTATTACAAGATGGGACAGCCCAAAAAGGCGCTGGAAAACCTGCTGGAGGCGGTAAAAAGGGTGCCGGACGATCCGGTCATCCTGGAGCACCTTGGAGACATCTATGTGGAACTCGGCAATAAGGCGAAAGCTTCCGAGGCTTACCGAAAGGCAATCGAGTATAATCATTCGGAACCCGAAAAAATAAGGGCAAAGCTCGACGCGATTAAATAGCCGTGGTGCGACTCGGCCTCGTGCGCAAAGAACATCCACCCAGGGTTCAAGTCCATGAAAAGTGATCCCGGCCCCTCACGGGCGCCGCAAGCTCCCGCATTTACCGGCCGACCCGGATTGCCTGTTCCGTCCTTGTTAAGTGATGGGCGGAGGGGATTTTCAGCGCGCCGGTCCTTCCTGCCTTTTTGCCTTATGCTGCTCCTGCTGGTTACAGCAGGCTGCCCCCGCCCGCCCGTCCCGGCGCAAAGGCCCCCGATCGCGCCTTTTGAAACCTCCGGGCTGAAGGAAAGATCGGATTTTTGGCGCGACTACCAGGGCAAATTCCGGCTCAGGGTTGACAGCCAAACCACGAAGTTCAGTTCTCGCGCAATCATTTTCGTGCAAGGCCGGGATTTCGTCAGGTTCGAAACCTTCACGCCGCTTGGACAGACGGCCGCGCTTTATGTTTTCAACAAGAGCGGACCCGCGCTCCTTATTCCCTCGCAAAAAGTTATATTTACCGCCCAGCGTCCCGAGACCCTGGTTCGCGAATTTCTGGGAGTCACCCTGCCGGTCGATATATTGTGTTTTGTCCTTGCCGCCGCGATCCCGCCCGAGCAGATCGACCACATCGAAAGCCGGTTCGACGCCGGCGCCTGGCGCCTGGTTTGGAACGGTGGGGGAAGCTACTTTGAATGGCAAATCAGCGCCGCCGGCTCACCCGCCCTGCAGGGGGCATTCGTTCGCAGCGCCGAATTCGAAGGCCGGGTCACCTACGATCCGCCCGTTGCTGTCTCGAAAGAAGCGGTGCCCGGCAAGATTAAAATCTCCTCGAGAGATTGGAACATGGAAGTTGTCATAGAGGAGCTGAAGCCCACTTCTCAATTCCCGCCCTCGGCATTTACCATGCCCAACCTGCCAGACATGCGGAAAGTGGACCTGGATACGATAAAATGAGCAGAGCCGAATGTCCGGGCAAGCGTTTCGCTGTGGACATAATGCTGGGAAAGCTGGCGAAATGGCTTCGGGTGCTCGGGTTCGATGCTCGCTCAATACCTCTTCAGGACCACGCGCAAATTACTTCCCTGGTTTCCGAAGGATTCATCCCAGTTACCCGGAAAGAAAAATTCAGACATGTCGATGGGGTGGTGTTCATCCACGGCGATCGTCAACTCGAGCAGTTAAAAGAACTGGTGTCCATGCTGAGCATAGGCATCGACGAATTGCGGCCGTTTTCAAGATGCAGCCTCTGCAATGCGGAACTGCTGCGGATACCGAGGGAGGCTGCTTTCGGCGCTGTTCCCGACTATATTTTCGAGACGGCCTCTGATTTTCGCAAATGTCCGGAGTGCGCAAGAGTGTACTGGCCGGGAAGCCATAGGGAAAAAATAATAGACAGACTTGAATCTGCAGTAGGTTTGGACATGCGCCGGGGATGGGAAAAAGGCGGCGAATGAGACTGCCGGGAAAATATTCCACCTCCTTGCTCTGTGCCTCTATCGTGAGTGCCTACCTTCAGTTATTTCAAGTTATTTCTCTTATAATAGTAACGACTGATAAATATTGGCTCAGTTAATTCTGATATCAAACAGGTGACAATGGATAGCAGAAATTTAATGCGGACTCCGAGGCGTAACCGATTATCGATTGACTCGAAGAGATAACGAACTATAGAAGCCAAAATGTGTCTATCGTTTCGAGTTTGACGAAGCAGGTCATTAAAAACTCAAATGTTGTTCAAAGCGAACGGGTAGGTCGCGATTGCCCCGGCAGGGAAGGAATGGACGGAGTTTGAAATGCGGGGCCCTGCCGTTCGCGTTTAGCGTCTCGAACACTTTTACTGCGCGCAATCCGAGGGGTCTCCCTGGATTTTATCCAGGGCGTGAGGCAGCGCCGGCAGGATCGCTTCGAGGTTTTCGACTGCCCCCTTCGGGCTTCCCGGAAGATTGACGATGAGGGTCCTGCCGCGAATGCCAACCACGGCCCTTGAGAGCATGGCGTGATGGGTCTTTTGCAAACTGGCGGCCCGCATGGCTTCGGCCATTCCCGGGACCGCTCTTTCGATCACTGAAAGGGTCGCATCGGGAGTAACGTCGCGAGGCGCAACCCCGGTGCCGCCGGTCGTAATAATGAGGGCCGGTTTATCGCGGTCCGCCAGGTCGGCCAGCACCTGTCTTATCTGCTCGTATTCGTCGGGAATGATTGTCTTAAAACATATTTCGAACCCCGCGGCGCCGAGCGCCTCCGCCAACGCCTTCCCGGATTTGTCCTCCCGGTCGCCGCGCGCGCCGCGGTCGCTGACTGTAACGATTGCAGTTTTTCTGGAGAACATGACGTCCTTTCCCGTTCAGGATGACAGTTTCCTGCCGAACAGCGAGTTGAGTCTTCCGGCTCGATTTCAAATCATATCATTATTTGAGGCGCTGCAACAGGGCTGTAGGCAGGACTGCCGGCGGGCCAGAGCA
>Ga0326728_10023485_pt1 | contig 11289 bp, 8 predicted proteins | sample MB3enrmetagenome_FD_207602 | JGI IMG/M metagenome (GOLD analysis project Ga0326728, IMG submission 207602) | Lab enriched peat soil microbial communities from McLean, Ithaca, NY, United States - MB31MN | ecosystem: Environmental > Terrestrial > Soil > Wetlands > Peat | place: USA: New York... | reverse complement strand
GTCCGCGGCCGACACTCCAGGCGCTGCAATGGTACTCCCAGCTATTCGGCGCGGCTGATAAACCGGTTTTTTTCACTGCCGCTTTCGGCGTAAACGACTTATTCCAAAAGGTGTTGGATGAAGATAAGGGGTCTCTGCGTTACGTGCTCCTGGACAAGGACGACAAGGGGCTGGAGATCATCAAGCGCGATACGGATAACCGGATAGCCTATGGCGCAGTGCTGGGACAGGGGCTTCTAGACCGCTGGGCGGCCGAGAAACTGACGGGATTCAACACGCATGTTTCTTATATCCACACCAAGTATATGCTGATCGATCCTCTGGGGCCGGACCCGATAGCTATCAGCGGCTCGGCCAACTTCAGCAACGCCTCCACCACCAACAACGACGAAAATATGCTGGTGATCCGCGGTGATACCCGGGTGGCTGACATTTACCTGGGCGAGTTCATGCGGCTCTTCAACCAGTTCCTCTTCCGCGACTTCGCCGACCGGAAAAGCTCCGGCCAGAGCTTTAGCGGCAGGTATCTCGATCCCAGCGACAGTTGGACTGCCGATTACTATCATGTTGGGTCACCCAAGGAGAAAGAACGGACATACTTTGCCGGGTGACCGGCTTTCGTATCATAGAGGTCTGGCACTGACTTGTAGTTATTGCCGGTGGCTGGCCCTGGATAAGTTTGGAGATTTCCGATGGGTGCTCCCCTACGAGAAGATTTGCTTAGGTAATCAAAAGAGAGAAAGCCGCTTACATGGCAGAGGAAACCGCGCCTCAGGCTGAAGCACCGGACCAGAATGCCGGCGCACCCCGATACCGGGATATCTCCCTGGAATTGCAGGAGATCCTCGCGGCCCATCAAGAATGGTTGTCCACTAAAGGGCTACTATTTGGGGGAGCTTAATCTCTCTAAGGTCAACCTGCCGCGTGCCCTTCTCGATAAAGCCAATTTCCAGGGCGCTAACCTTCTTGTCCGTAAGGATTAAATAATCGACAAACTGATGGCAGGTCATTAAAGGAGGAGTTGCAATGGAAAAGGTTATCTTACGATACCCGGCGTTGCTCAAAGCGGCACTCCAAGGATCCCTGGTTTTTCACCCCGCTCCCCCCGGCGACAAAGATCCCCAAGGGAAAGGAGCTCTCACCTTGCCTGAGACGACCGTCACTGTCGAGGTGATGGAAGAAGAGATGGGGGCCGTCCGGGAAGGCCTCAAGGCGGGGGCCCTTAACCTGGGCGAGGCTCAAGCTGCCTTGCAAGCGGCGAACCCTGGTCCCGACCTGAATAAGGATTTGCTGGACGCGGTAAAAACCGTCACTCCCGGAGACTGGAACGGTGAACTGGAAGTGGGCTATCAGCTGGATAAGCTGGCGCTTATCGCCATCAAGATATTCGACCGCGCCCAAAAAAGTCTCCTGGCGGTGGCACCCCTCACCTCCATCCGTTTCCAGTTCACCGAGGCGGCCAGGGTAGCCCTGTCGCTCTGTTGGGAGGCCATGATGAAGCGCGGGAAGTTTCCTCTGCCACCCCAGGGGGCGAAGAGGTTCCTGCGGCTGCGGGCGATGCCTTGCGGGGCCCTCCATTTCGTCAGCGCCAGCGACCTGGACGCGGGCTATTTCTATACTATGGGAATTGCCTTGTCGCCCGAGGCGCAGTCTCTGAAAACCATGGACCTGAGCTACGGGCTGGACGGCGAATTGATCGTTCCCGGCCAGGCGGTTTCACCCATACCGCCATTTTTATCTATGGCCACCCGAATGTTTGCCGCCTCCATTCCCACCAGTTCCAACATCTCGGAAGAAGTGCAGTCCATCCCGATGCGCAACTTCCCGCACCCCACCAGCATCGATGATCTGGAGCCGCGGCGCGGGGGTTTGCTGCGCCCGCCGGTGCGCCCGCGCAATACCGACGAGGCGGTTACCGACCTGCGGCAACAACTGCTGCGCTACGAGGCTGAGAGTCTGCAACAGCAGGGGACGAAGGAGGCGGAGCCCTATCCGGATGGTTTGCCTAAGGTGGGCGCGGTTTACGAGGTCACCGGCCTCACGGAGCGGCAGATCGGCCACCAAATGAGCGAGATTTATGCCCTGGCCGCCGATCTGGCCCAGAAGCGGGAATTGATCGCCCTCTACCTGGACATCGAGTCTGCGGCCAGCGACCGGGTGGAGGTGATCAATCGGGTGGTGGACGCCGCGGCCACTTTGGGCCTCAAATACGTCGCCGTAGCCGATGATGTCGAGGATTCCTGGTTGCCCGGCCTGCTGGAGTACCTGGAGCCGGATGAGCTTAACGATGTGGCGGACTATGCCGACCTCAAGGGGGTGATCGTCATTGACGGCCGGCCTATCGATCCGGTTTACACCGCGGCCACGGCGGCCCAACGGATTCAATCGGTATTCAGCACCCTTTCTGTGGACATTCTCAAAATGGGGATGTGGCTCTGCCTGGATGCCCTCAGCGCCCGCCGGGTCTGGCGGGAGATCCTCAGCAATCCTCACATCCCTTCCCAGATGCTGCTGATGCCCATAGGCATAGTGGAGCCCTGGGACGCCTTTGCCGACAACCGGAATCCTGAGCGGACGCAACGGGCCATTTTGGACCCCTTTGAGAAAATCAAGTTCATGATCGAGGAAGCTCAACTCCTGAAGATACCCTCCCTGCTGACGGACACCCGGCATAAGAACAAGTGGGTGCTGCTGGGACGCAAGACCCCTCAAGACCAGGCGCACTTGCGGGAGAAGTTTATCACCGGCCCCAATGGCGAGTTCGTGGGCAGAACCAGTGACAGCGCCATTCCTCTCCTGAGCTGGGAGGAGTTCATGGAATGTGAGCGCCTGGCCCGGGAAGCCGGCATTCTTCTGGGGCAGGCGGGTTCCATTGAAGCCCCCCAGGCTTTCCAGATTATCAGCGAGACGACTTATGACGCGGCCAAGCAGAAATGCAACCCGGCCAGCGCCATTTGGACGGCGGAGACTGAGCGGGTCTTGCGCACCGCCTCCGGCCAGGAATTGGGTGATCTGCAGCTGGAGAGGAGCTCGGCCGTGTCGCCTTTTCTGGCCGTAGTCAATCGCGGCCAGGAGTCCCATGCCAAGGTTGATGGCTGGCTGCGCTATCTGGAAGAAAGGGGCAAGGGAGAGCCAGGGCTGCGGCAGGACCTGAATACGCGGCGGGACCAACTGGCGGGTCTCCTGGAAACCTGTATTCAAAGCCAACAGCGCGACCGCGGCCGCTACCAGGAGAGTTGGGACGCTTACCGCCGGGCGTACCTCGAATATCATAACCTTATTAAGAGCAACTTTGGCCGGGTTCGCCAACAGGTCGCTGACCTCTGGGCTCAGAGCTAAAACACCGAAAGGAGCTACCATGAACCAAACGGCAACACCTAATCTGCTCCAGGGGGCGCGGGTCTATCTGTCGGGCCCCATGGATTTTGTCGATTCGCGAGCCGACGAGAAGGCGCATGGCTGGCGGCATCGTGTCAGCGATTTTTTGCAAAAATACGAGGTGACGGTCTTTGACCCGTGGTTCAAGCCGGAAGTCCGGGGATTGCATGAATACGGCCAGGAGGGCCAGGTGACGGACAGGGATCCGGACCTGTGGAGTTTTGAGCCCACCAGGGATGGCGCCTATGCCCGGGCCCTTTGCGCCGAAAAGTTCTGGCCGGCGCTGCACATCGACCTGCGCATGGTGGATGCCAGCGACTTCATCATCTCTTACTGCCCAACCAATATCTACAGCGTAGGGACCCCCCATGAGATCATTCTTTGCCGGCAGGAGCATAAGCCGGTGCTGTTCGTCAGCCCGCCCATCGAATTTCCCACGCTGGAACTGTTACGGAAGCATCTCCAGGCCAAGGGGGACCAGGAAGGTGCGGATTTATTGCAGCAGCTGGAAGGCGAAGTGCCCATCAAACCCAACCCGCCTGGCAACCCCAGCCAGTGGTACCGGGTCTTGATTGGAGGAGAACATTTCTTTGACGGCTTCGGCTTCGACGCCTACCGCAGCCTATTCAACTGGCCGGTGATCGGCATGGATCAACGTGAGAAACTGCATCCGCCCCGTCATCCTCTTTTGCCTTTTCTGGAGAAATTGAGTCGCCAACTGCCGCCAAAATGGGACTGGGAGCGAAACGATTACGCGCCCAACGACGACTGGCTGCTCTGGGATTTGAAGCCGGCTCCGGAGACCGGTGGGGCAATCACCTCCCCGCATCTCTACCAGGGTTATGCAAAAAAGGAGGCAGAGTAAATACTTTGCGGGTTCCTAAAGAACCAGCATCGTCTCGTCTTGTTAGCGCATTATAAAAATACCAAGGAGGTAAAACCATGCCCCAAGGACCCTGGACGCGTATCCGCCCCCTCCAGATCGGCGAAGTGGACATGTATACCGCCGCAGCCTACAAGCACGGCGAAATCACTTGGGGAGGCTTCCCCAATAACCTGATGAAGATGATGGGACACTGCCCTTCCCTGGCCATCACGGAAGTAGCTTACGCCAACTCTTTCATCTTTGATATCGATGTGTTCGTTGACGGCAAGCAGTTCGCCGGCTTCCTGGACCGCCCCCTGAAGGAGCTGTGCATCAGCCGCACTTCCCTGTATAACCGCAGCCGCTATTCGGTTACCCATCACTCCGGCATCGGCTATGTGCTCTTTAAAAATCTGCAGCGGGAAGAGGAAGGCCATCGTAAGTATCTGCATCTGCACGAACATGCAAGTCATCGCCAGCTCTATACCGCGCGGGAGAACGCTTGTCTGGATTATGCCGTGAAGGTCAGCCGCGACCCCCACGAAGTGACGGATGCGGAGTTCCAGGCCCTGAAGGCGGCGTTGGGGCAATATAACCGCGGCGCCGCCCCGGCCGCAGAAATGACTGATTTTGACCGGCAATTCATCAAAAAATGGGCCAATTACTCCGACGAGCAGCACGCGGCTTTAGTGGACTCCCAGTTAGTAGAGCTCACCTGGCTGATCGGCCAATTTTGCCTGTTGAATCGCTGGTTCACGGTGCTGCAAGTGCCCGATGAAGGACCCCAGGATGAGGCAAACTTTTTGGCCTTCTATGAAGCCAATGTGCCCGCCGACATCCGGGCCCGCAACGACGCGCTGCTGAAGGGGGAATTCTAAGTTTTCCGGGAAAGAAGTGATCTCGCCGGCCGGGGGGCCCCCAGGGCCCAACCTGGGGTCCATCTCCACCCCCCCGGCCGGGGGGAGGCGTGTTTCCAGAGATTGGCATCTACGAGTAAAATCAAGAGTGGTTCAAGTTTCATCGCAAGTTACTTTATTTCAGTCCGGCAGAACTTCAGGATTGCTGCCATGATTGCTTGGAGAGGAGGATGCCATGGCAAAGACCAGGATAACGTTATTAGCAATAATGTTATTTACATGTCTTTACGGTGCCATCCCCTGCCAGGCCCTGACTAAGGATAAGATTCCGCCGCAGATAGGCACCCTTTGGCCAGCCGAAGAGGAGATCCTCAAACAAGTTGCAACTGGGAAGACCGAGGATCTGGCGAAGGTCTTCGGTCAGGGAGAGAAAAAGCGTCAGCTTCGGGCAGAATTTCTGGTGTTATTACTCACTAATAAGTTGCCAGGAGTCGAAGTCCCCAGCGTAGGCGTAAAAATAATAGATGCCATAATAATAAATCGGCTTGATTTAGAGTTTGCTGAAATTCCATTTGAAGTGAGAATCATTGATTGTAAAATTGAAGGAGAGGTTTATTTAAAGGATAGCCATTTTAAACATAATTTACAAATTATTGGCATTATTGGCAAAAAATCGTGCTTAGAGAAAGATGCAAATTTTTTGAGAATGACGGTTGACAAGAATGCCTATTTCAATAACACAACGTTTAAAGGAGAAGTTAATTTTAGTGCTGCGGAAATCGGTAAAGAGTTTAGTATAACAAATTGTCACTTTGGAAAAAAGAAAAGTATTTTTACAGAACTCGAAGTTGGACGAAATCTTTACCTGAATGAAGCAGAATTCCTGGGGCCGGTAGACTTTCAAAGAGTTAAAGTAGGCAGAGATTTAAATGCAGATGCGGTAAAATTTCTTAACAAGGCCAAGGCCAACTTTAACAATATAATCGTAAGTGGAGGTGCCCCTTTCCCGGAGACTAAGTTTTACGGTGGTGTTTCGATGGAATGGGCCCGAATGAAGCATCTCGAGCTGATAAATGGAGTATACGCCCCGGATATTGATTTGCGCGGGACTTTAATTGAAGATGGCCTGACAATTAGCAAAGCAGCGATGGATAATCTGCAAGCACCGAGATTAAATGTGAAATTGGCCGAATTGCAAAACATTACTATTAATAAAACAGTTGATTTGAGAGACAGCATCCTTTCTTCGCTTAAAATGATCGATATAAAATGGCCTGAGAATCAAGGAAAGCAAGACAGCATCTTGTTAGAAGGGCTAACTTATAACTACCTTACTGTTGGCGAGCCCCCAGATTACAAGAAGATTACGGAACCGTTGTATCGTAGTCGATTTAATTCCGAGAATTACTTCCGGTTGGAGACTTTTCTCACGGGCCTGGGCCAACAAGATTGGGCCGACCAGGTTTATATCAGCAGGAAGGACCAGGAACTAGAGCAAAAAGCCTGGTGGAACCCCGAGCGGTGGCTAATAAAAATTTTCTGGGGTTGGCTGGCTGGTTATGGCCGCAAGCCGTTTCGGATTTTTTGGCCGGCTTTGGTTATTGTGCTTATTGGCATGTATTTTAACGATCCTCAATACCTCGAAGCAGTTGAATGGCCTAAGCAAAATAAAGTATATGCTCTGTTGGGAAGGTTCATGCTGAGTCTCGAACAATTTATGCCTATGGTGGATTTAGGCTTGGCGAAAAAATGGAACCCACCGGAGACCTCATGGCATCGTTCCGCCTTTATTCATGGGCAAAGGCTATTAGGATTGATTTTGATCCCGATATTGGTGACGGCTATCTATATACAATTTAAAGGATTGAAAGGGTAAGTTTAAGGTCGGGCCCCCCAAGCCTTTTTATTGCGGCACCTTTACGTCCCTCATACCAAACAAGGGAACTTCTCCACAGACCGACTACTCTAACCTAACTTGTAGCAAATGTGAATTTGTCAACCCTCTGTCCATGACACTCCGCTGGTGATGATGTGGGATTAGTTAGGGGATTTTGGGGTTCCGGGAAAAACCCGCAGCTACCGGGCCAAATTTTTCCCCTGGAAGCATCTATCCAGCCTCCGTGACTTTTCCCTGAGTTGGCCAGACGAAGGCCAAGCCATAGTTGGAAGGCACGACGACAGTTTGGCTGGCGCCATCCGCTGGCACCGTGAGTACTTGAACACGAACGTCCTCATCGATCATCTCCTGCCAGGCGCCTGCCTTGGGAAATGGCACCCTTACTGTACCGGCCGTGTCTGAGAAATTAAGGAACACCATGACAAACTCTTCGGCCGCGGTCGACGTCGCCGGAGCGTGGCGATGGTAGGCGATGATCTGGTTGCCTTGCAAAGACTGTTGATAATAATAATAAGACTCGCGGCTCCGCAAGGCGCGGTAGGTGCGGCGTAGCCAGCCAAGCCTACGGTAGAGGCGGATGAGCGGGGAGCCGTAGTCATTATAAAAGAATTCCCAGTGCACGTCCCGGCGCAAACCGATGCGCGCCGACCCGGCGCTTGGCAGATTATAATTGTCCGCGAACTCCTGTCCCTGCCAGATCATGGGAATGCCCTGCAGGGTGTACAGCGCAATAGCAAACGGCTGTAATTTATAAAAGCGGCTGCGGTCGCCCGGCGGGAAAAGGCCGTCGGACTGGGTTCCTCCAAACACAATTAGCTGGCTGTGGTCATGGGTCTCCAGATATTGAAAGGGGGCTACCGGCATTTCCACCGGCTGGCCTGCGGCGTTGGTAACCGTTTTGATATCCGGGTAGCCGCTAAAGCACGTATCCAGCAGGTGGGCGAAGTCGCTGTCAACGTAATGCCGCTGCGTCATGTCCTGGGCCTTGTTCAATAATTCATCTTGCCAGGCGCAACTCGTGTAGGTATTGCGCAGTACGTCCCGTGCTTTGGATAACGCCTCGGCGCACTGGATGATGCGGCTGTAACTGCCGGAGCCTTGTTGGAACCTGGGAATCCCGAGGGAATACTGATAGGTATCATATGCCAGCTTGGCATAAGCCTTGTCAGTGGGTCCGGTATAGAGATCTGTGACTTCATCATAGCGAAACCCATCGACATGGTATTCGTCCAGCCATAAGCGATTGGCGGTGGCGTAGTATTCCTGGGTGAAAGGCTGAGAGAAATCGGCTTGCGGACCGAAGGGACCGCTATCCCCGATCATCGGATTGGGCACCTTGGGGGCCCCATTGGCAGCATTCACATCATCGTAGACGAGCTTATAAGGAAACATCGGGTCGACGTGCTGATAGACCACGTCCAGGATTACTGCTAGACCTAGGGCGTGGCAGGCTTCGACAAGCTGCTTCAGGCCTTCGGGGCCGCCGAACCGGGCGTGCGGAGCGAAGTAATGGAGTGGGCCATAGCCCCAGTCGAAATCGAGTTTGACGCTGGTGACTGGCATGAGCTCCAGGCAGTTGATACCCAGGCTTTGAAGATAACTCAGCCGTTCGACAACGCCATTAAACGTGTCGTTGAACTCCTCCACCTGCAATTCATACACCACGAGATCATCCAGCTCGGGGGTCTTGTAGGCCACGTCCGTCCAATTGAAAGGAGCCTTGGCCCGGGTTAATGTGAAGGCCGACAGGCTGCCGATATCGGTGGCGCGTGCAAATGGATCGGTGAACCAACGGGTGAGAAGTTGGCGACTTCCGCCGGGCGGAGTCCACCACAATTGGTAGCGGTAGAGATAAGTGCCCTCTTGTCCGAAGTGAGTGCCCGGCAAAACCTGAATGGTTAAGGTCCGAGTCCAGAGATCCAGCGGGTGCCCATTCTGCCAGGCAAGGGAAAAGTCCTGGGTGGGAATTTGGGGATCGAAGCGGTCGTCCCGGTGGATAATCTTCACGACCACCTCAAACCCGTCGGCCGAACGGATGCCGGGAAGATACAGGCCGAAGTGGACATTGAAATTTCCGGAAGGATCGATGGAACCGAAGGCGCCAACTTCATCGAGATTTATCATACCCTAAACCTCCTGGGACTAAACCCTGAAGCAATCACCGGGATAACCAGGAGGTGTCGAGTATTTGCGGAACTGCCCAGACTGCCCTGGTTCCCTGCGGCGGCCACGGTGAATACCCCTTGCTGGGCGGCACGATCCAGTGCTTCTTCTAACCAGCGCTCGGGTGGGTTGCAAGGCTAATCAGAAATTCTTTTGAGACCTTCCCTGCTTCTTTCCATGCTCCAACGGTTGTTCTCCCTGTTCAGTCCATAGAGCCTCGGCGCTTTCAAAGCTCTCCCCGACGGCGCCGAAGCCGGTCCCTTGGGCATAAATGACCTTGATTCACCTTCAGACCTGGCTCGTCAGAAACAGTCCGATTCACTTCTTCTCCCAAGGCGGTGGGGAAATCCGCCTTCAAAAACGGGAGCATTTTGCCGAACCATCACCTACTTTGCTGCCACCTGGATTGTGTTGCGGTGCCCCTACTCTGGTCCGTGAATCAACCCGCATTTTTGGGCCAATTACCCCTTTGGAGACGACGTGGGAGCAAGGAATGATCATTATTGGTAAAAATGGGCCAATCCAGGCGCAAAAATTCTGCAAGGTTAAGAAAGGTAGGCCAGTAGCATTTTACCTGGTTGCTCCGGCCCTCCATTCACTGATAAAAATATTCCTTTCCCCTCCTCCCTACCTTTACCAAGGATGAGGCCATAAAACCTCGCAGATAAAAAATTAATCATCAAAATTTTCAGGTCAATTCTTCAGTTCGGATAACTAGGGCCCCCCGGGGCTGCCTGGCTTTTTCCTTCATTATCTCGGGCTTTGGGGAGCGAGCGATTTTTATTTGGTTGGATGGCTCCTTCTTCTCCATTTGCTCTTGGCCCCTGCATTTCTTTGAACGCCGCCGCGAGAAAGGCCTGTGCTGGTAATCGCCGTAACGGGAATGAGGCGGAGGGCCTGGGTTGGAAATAGGGTTGTAATTAAAAAGAGCGGGGGTGGGCTATTTAGCCTAACCCCTTGATTTATATGGGGTGAATGACGGGGTTTAAACCTGCGGAGGGCGGGTTTATAACCCGCCCCTCTCCATGGGGGGAATTTTTTAGGGGGCCAGCCCCGCCTTACCGGCTGGTCGCCGGAGGATTGGCCTGGCTCTTGGGCTGATTGCCGCTGCCGGCGCCCCGGGGCGCCTGGGAACCCTTCTGTTGCGGAGCGGGGCAATTCTGTTTGCCCTGGTTAGGGGGAGGATTGACCGCGCAGGTCCCACCCGGCCCAGGAGTGCACAACTGGTTGCCCTGCCCCGCCGGGCGGGTCCCCTGGCCGCCGCCCTGGTTTTGGGCCAATGCGGGCCCAGCCAGGAGCATCACCCCGGCCAAGGCCAGCGCCCAGACGCTGGTAAAGCACCATCTATTCTTCATGAAATTCCTTTCCATCTCGAGGTCTTCCCCACCCGTGAACCTTAATCAGGAGCGCCCGGCCCCTTGGGGGCAGCTGGTATGCCAGGGCCCGCACCGGGGCCCATCCTGGGGCCCGGCCAGCCCGGGGGACCCCAGGATCCTGCCAGGGTCTGGTTCAGGCGGTGCTGAATCAGATCCAGGAAGGCGACTTTTTGTTCGGGTTTCAACCCTTTCCGGATCTCCAGCAAAAACCGTATCTGCTCCTCTTCCAGCTCGCCCTGGAGGGCGCTGATCTCCCCGATCTTTACCCGCACTGCGGGCATGTCCGGAGTCTCACCCTTTAGTAGATCGAACAGCTCCTGGCGCTTTGGGAACAAGGCGTTGTGGATTTCGGCGATCTTGCTCCGGTGCTCCGGCAACAGGCCGCGCAGGGCCTGGCGCTGGGAGTCTTCCAACTTCAGAGCGCCCCACAGGGCCCGCATGGGCAGAGGGGGTGGCATTCCATGGTACAGCCTTTGCTCCCGGTCTTGATAGCGGAGATAGACAAAGGCGCCTATGGTCCCGAAGTTCAAGGCCAAAGAAAAAATTACCAGATATAAAAGCCAGTTGCGCTTCACTTGCCGTTGCCCTTGACCTCGTCCCCCTGATAGGAGGCGAGAACCGTCCCCATGGATCCCGGGGGAAAGTCATAAAAAGCATCCAGGCTGGCCACTTCCGGTTCGACGCCGGTTTCCTGGGTCAGCGGATAAAAATCCCGGCCCATCGTGCCTCCCAGCAGGATTCCCAGGACCAGGG
>Ga0326728_10023483_pt1 | contig 11289 bp, 14 predicted proteins | sample MB3enrmetagenome_FD_207602 | JGI IMG/M metagenome (GOLD analysis project Ga0326728, IMG submission 207602) | Lab enriched peat soil microbial communities from McLean, Ithaca, NY, United States - MB31MN | ecosystem: Environmental > Terrestrial > Soil > Wetlands > Peat | place: USA: New York... | reverse complement strand
GAGCTTATCGAGTACGCGCTCGTCCATGGCAAGCCGCTCGACTCGCTCACCTACGACGACATCAAACCGAAGCCGGGGCCGTCCGGCGAGTCCGCGTGACCTCGCTGACCAAAGCCGAGCGGCTGGATGGAGGTCAGGTCTCGCTGTGCGATGGCTCTGGGGATCGCACAGAGGCTCACCACACGACGATCTCTTCAGTTGCGTGTCGCGAGGCTACTGCTCCATCTGGATAGCCGCAGCTTGTCCACGTGGGAGTTGGGCCTCCTCAGTCGGCTTTCCGCCAGCTTGCGGGGGCGAAAAGGATCAGGAAAATCAGGATAGCTGCCAGCATTTTCTTTTCCTCCTGCCTCCAGTATACACCGGACTTTCAGGTTTTGTCCACTCCAGCCTAGAAAATCTTGCGCTACGCGATCTTGTGAGTAGGAGCCGTTTTTACCGCCTATGGACCATACAGCCGAGATCACTCCTGAGACCGTAGCGCAAGTTGCTGAAACTAAACCAACTAGGGACGAAAGAGGCATGTTCCTTCCGGGGAACAAAGGCGCAGCCGGCCCTGGTTTGTCACCCGCCAAACGCGTCGCCAACTACTTGCGCCACGCGCTCGAAGATGCGGACGCCAAGCGGGACAAGCCAGCCCTCGCGATGCTGGTGGATAATGCCATAGCCATCGCCACGAACCCGAACCCAAAATATTCAAAAGAGGCGATTTGGGCGTTCCGGGCGCTGTTTGAGTATGCCTATGGTCAGCCGTCGAAGTCCGATGAGGAACTCGACGCCATGCGCCAGAGCGGCGTGCAGATTGCAATCGTCCAGGTTCCCGGCGCGACGGTGCAGGTGTCCGGCGCAAAGCCAGCACCTAAGCTGCTCGCCCCGAACTTCGGGCCTGACAATGACGCGCTCACATAATCTCACCGATCCCCTAAGTAACCCCTTATTGCTTGTAAGTTGTTGATAACACAGGAAACCAAGCGTCTAATAATAGTTATTACGTAAACTCCGGCGCTTGCTGGCGGTGGATGTCCGCATACCTCGCTAGTCAGGGGTCTAGTCACGGGTCTCCGCTGACCGGCGGCTGGGAATGATGCTGGAGTCCCTTTTTCCATAAAACGAACACCCCCATGCCCCTAATTTCGGGGGTACCCCCTGCCTACGCGGGGCACGCGTTTGGACGGCGTGGCCGCCCCGCCGGTGATGACCCCGACGAGCAGGGAGTTCGCCTGCGTCACCACGGACGTGGCGGGGGCGGAACTGCCGGAGGCGGTCGATCCCGCCGCGTTGAAGGACCCGACCGCGTTGACCCCGCTCCATTCGGAGATGGAGAAGCTGTTGTAGTTGACGTTCACGCCCCCGAAGAGCGTGAGGCTGACCGTGTTCGCCCCGCCTTTGCAGTTCAGGGCGCAGAAGGCCACCGTGTCGGAGGACATTATTCGGCGGAATGGCGGGAGGCTTGAACCCGCGCTGCCTTGCTTTGTCTACGTTATCCACGGGGATGTAGTAGTCATCCCCTTCGGGGGAAGTCATTTGCGCGACGCGCTTGAATCCCCTAGCCGTAGCTTTGTCAACATTTTCCACGGGGACGTGGTAGTTCGTTCCATCCGGCGCTCGCATTGTCATCATTGGTTTCGGCGGCTGGAGAGCCTGGGGAGGGGTCTTGGGCAATTCTTCCGGGGCGGCGAACGGGTCATGGGCGCGAATCCAGTCCGCGACCGGAGTTGGTGCCGGTGCCGTCGGTGAAACCTTTGGCTTTGGTTTCGGCTGAGGCAGCGCAGTATTCGGGTCTTGCGACGCGGGGGCATTGATCCCCCGACGGAGGAAATCTTCTTCAGCCGGATTGAGTAAAGGAGTAGCCATTCCTATCCTGTCCGCTGTATACTACAGTCGGAGGCAACCGCGATGTTCATCCTGGACATACTCGTTCTCGGCACATTGGCATTCTTCGCTTTTAGTTCTTTGCTGTGCGCCAAGCAATCCATGTACGGCGAACGATCCAACGGCCCATTGGGTTCTATCGTCGTTGCCTGTGTTTTTGTTCTGCTCATTTTTCTCTGGTTCTGTTAACGCACAGGCACCGCGCCAAGGTCGTCATAATTGTTCTCTGGTGCCGCGCCTCCCCCGCCTGTCGGCGCTGCGCCTCCGCCAACGCCGCCGCCCTTCCTCTTCGGAACGACCGGGATGCCCAAGGGCAAAACCTACCGAAGCTCTGGTTCCCTAGCATTTGTGGTATTATCAAGCCATGGGGCTAGAGTTCAAGATCGTCAACTCCGAGCGCAAGGAACTGGACAAGGTTGTCTGCGACCGCTGCGACGCAGAGATCAAGAAGCACGCCGAGGGGCAATGGAACCAGTTCGGCGAGCCATACAGCCTGTACCATGAGCCGTCGTTCGACAACTTCTTCCTGCTTAAGCAAAGCTGGGGCTACGGCTCCCAGAAGGACGGGGAGACGCATCGCGCCGTGCTCTGCGAGCCTTGCTATGATGAAGTCTTCAAGGATGTCCACATAGAGATTTCCCATGATGCTTTCCTTTAGAAAAGGGAAACTATGAACCTGAAGCCCACGACATCGGCAACCCATGTAGGGCTGCGACCGTACCAGGAAGACCGCCTCTTCACGGCGTCCTACGAGAAAGGACTCCTGGTCGGCGTGTTCGACGGCCACGGCGGGGAGCAGGTGTCGCGAATCGCATCCGAGAAGCTTCCCGGCATCTTCGCTGACGAGATAACCAAGCCCAAGACCGCGCCCCGCGTCGCCCTGAAGAGGGCGATCCGCAGGCTCGTCTCCAAGACCAAGCATCTTGACTCCGGCTCCACGCTGTCCCTTGCATACATCCCGTACAGGGGCAGCACGGTGACGTGCGCCGTGATGGGGGACAGCCCCATCATCATCAAGGATGACAAAGGCGGAATCAACATCGGCCCCGAGCACAACGTCCGCACCAACGAGGCGGAGCGCAAGGCAGCGGAAGAGCGCGGGGGCGTCATCGTCGGCGGCTACCTTTGCCAGACCTTTGAAGGCAAGGTCTTCGGGTTGCAGATGGCACGCGCCCTCGGCGACGTCCACCTGAACCGCGTGCTGTCCCGCGAGCCGGACATCTACACCGTGAAGGTCAACAAGGATAGCTTCGTGATCGTGGCGACGGACGGCGTGTTCGACCCTAACCACTACAATTTCCGCGAGGCAGCGCTTGCCGTGGTCAAGCTGGTCGAGGATGGAGCCGAGGCTCAGGCGCTCGTTGATCGCGCCGCGCAAGTCCCCACGGGAGACAACGCCGCTGTTATAGTCGCAAGGTTCGAACCAAAACCTCGGAAGAAAAAAGCGACATGAACGGAACTGGGATAGAAATTCACGGAACACCCACACCGGGACACGTACATGAGTGGCGATATTCTTCCCACTGTTCTTTTTCCTCTAGTTCTAAGTGTGCGTGCGGGGCATGGTCTATACACTATTATTCGCTTGACGGCTATATAGGTGACAGTCCAAGCCAGCGAATCTTTGAACCGGGATGCTGTTACTTTATATCGGGGGCGTATGAAAAGGGCTTTACAGGGGACGTAAACTGTAAAGATGTTTTCAAACAGGAAACATGCGAACCTTGACAACGACAATCAAGCGGCGGTGGCTGGCTAAGATCATCGCGGGCACCAAGAAAGTCGAATACCGCGAGATGAAACCCTATTGGCAGAGGCGCATAGGGATGACGCTTTGCCCGTTCCGCCTGCGGCTCATCAATGGCATGAGCAAGACTGCGCCAGAGGTCACGGTGCTGATCGACAAGGTGAGCGTCGGTTGCCAACCGGGGGACCTTGCACCGCCTTGGCTGGCGTACAGGCTCCACATAGCCAAGGTGCTGTCGCACAGGAACTGGGACAAAAAGCGTGGCATTCCCTCTCAATGAAGAACAGGCGTTGGCGGTGCAGCATCCGATGGGCAAGCCTGCCGTTTTGATCGCCGGGGCTGGGTCCGGCAAGACCCGCGTCCTAACCGAGCGCGTGCGCTGGCTCATAGAACAGGGCGTCATGCCGCGCCGCATCTGTGCCATAACTTTTACAAACAAGGCCGCGAACGAAATGAAGGACCGACTCGGCATCGGCATCAATACGCCGATGGACAAGGAGCCACGAGTCTCGACGATCCACTCCCTTGCGCTGTCCGGCATCCGCAAGAACCCCAAGGCGTTCGGTTTCGGCGACCATATCACTCCGATGGACGAGTACGATCAGTTGCAGTTGATGAAGAAGGTCATCGAACGTTACGACGATAAGCACAGGCACAGTAATCCGAGAGGGAACGGCTTCACCTACTCCGTACTGGAGAAGATCGGCTTCCACCGCGCTCGCGGCGTGGGCTTCCGCGACGACTACACCGACGCCGTCCACGACAGGGCGCTGAGCGAGCATGCCGGGTACCATGCGATGACCGAGGAGTATCTCGATCTCTGGGAGCTTTTCGAGGACGAGAAGCGCAAAATAAATTGCCTAGATTTCGACGATATGCTTTGGATGTTTAATAAACGTGCTCGCACTGACAAAGAATGGTTAGCACGCGTGCAAGGGCAATTCGATCATGTTTTGGTCGATGAAGCTCAAGACCTTTCACCTGTGCAGTGGGAATTTGTCAATCATCTGCTAGCGCCCAGCAACCTCAACTTGTACGCGGTTGGGGATATGGGGCAATGCCAACCTCCAGGAACACAAATATCTATTGTCACAAAACAGTCCCAAATGGAAGGAATGTGCCAAGAGGCCCAGTGGGCTACAAAAGATATTTCGGAACTTAAAACTGGGGCGTTAGCAGTCTCTTGGGGAAGACGGAATTCAGACCTACGATGTTCAGGAAGAACTGTTAATGCCGTAGCGTCTCGATTTTATTCAGGACCGTTGATTGTGATTGAGAGCGCTGATTTTAAGACACGAGTGACACCCAATCATTGGCTTTGGGTTAAATTCAACGATTTATCCAGATCAAAACACATTGTGTATTTGATGCAACGCGATGATCTAGGTTTCCGAGTAGGAACCACTGCTTTGCGTAAAGGGAAAGCTTCTGGGCTAGCACATAGAATGTGGGCTGAACAAGCTACAAGGGGTTGGATTATAAAAGTGTGCGAAAGTCGTAGCGAAGCCCAGATGTGGGAAGAAATAATCTCACTCAAATATGGCATCCCAGAAACAATCTTTGAGCCATCACATACAAGGAAATTTAACACTATTCAACCCATTTTTGCCGTTGCAAAACGAGAGGGTGGATTTGCTTGTTTAGTCGATCACGGGCTTTTATTTGAGTTCCCTTTGGTAATCAGGGATAACAGCCGAAGGCTAGAGTTTTCTCGGAAGTGGACTGGGTTTTGCAGAGTCGCAGCCTGTAATTTGTTATCTGAAATCATGGATATACCTAACGTGGCGGGGGCTAGAAAAGACGCTGACGGACACCGCGTAAGCGGAATAGCCCCAATCTCAAAAATCACACGAGAACACTATGAAGGTCTTGTACATTCCTTAGATGTGGACAAAGATCATACTTACATTGCAGATGGTCTTATTGTCGAGAATTCAATTTACGGATTCAACGGTGCTGTCCCAAAAATTTTGAAAGATTTCAGTGAAGGCTGGAGAGAGCAAGTCCCTGTTCTTTACAAAATCAAGCGGAACCACCGTAGCATGAGGAAGATCGTCCACCTCGCCAACAAGATTCAGCGGACTATGACCGAAACGATCCCCCTGGAGATGGAGGTGTTCCGCGAGGAGGACGGGGACTGGCGGCTGTTCCGCGCCAGCCTGCCCCAGAACTGCGCCGAGGTCATCGCCCAGCAGATCAAGAACGACTCCTCCCGCAGGCAAAGCCCGGTCCTGTTCAAGGAAAACGCCATACTCGTGCGCAGCGGTCTGCAAGTCCGCGACTTGGAGGGCGAGCTTGTGCGCCGCCGAATCCCGTACGTCGTGCGCGGCGGCCGCGGCCTGCTCCAGACCGAGGAGGTGCGCGACATCCTTGCCTACCTTCGGCTGGTGTCCAACCGCAAGGATTTCACTGCGTTCATGCGCTGCTGCTCCGTTCCCCGCTGCGGCGTCGGCGAGGTGGCGCTCAACAAGCTGAGGATCGAGGCGAACCAGCGCTTCAGCGGCGACCTGCTGGAGGCTGCGAAGGAGAACGAGCGCCTGCACAACCTTGTCGGCATCATCGACATGGTCGCCGAGTTCAGGGACATGCCGATCACTGCCGTCGAGAAGCTGCTCGCCCTGTTCGATTACCGCAGGTACGCGAGGGAAAAGTACAAGAAAGACCCGGACAAGGTGAGAACCAAGCTGGAGAACGTCGAGCGCTTTGTGCTCATGGTCCAGTCCCTCACCATCGACACCAGCATGACGCTGGATGACCTGATCTTCCAGCTTGCCCTCGACCGCACCAAAGGCGACGAAACCGAGAAGGCGATGTACGACCGCCAGCTTGCCTCCGGGGAGCTTACCCAGAAGCAGCATGACCAGAAGATGGAGGAGATGAGGCAGGGAGCCGTGACCATCTCCACGATCCACTGTTCGCCTCCAGATGAGCCTGTGCTTACCGCCCAAGGAAACAAGCTGATCAGCAAGCTTGACCCATCGGTGGACGGGCTGTACTCCTACATGCCGAAATGCAACCAGTTGGCGCGGGGAAAAAACAATCAGAGACAAGGCTACGGATTTTCGGTGAAAACTCGTCCGTACAGCGGGGATTTAATTGTAATTTCCACAGCGGAAAGCCGCACCCGTGTCACTCCCGAACATCGTATCAGGGTCTCCTTCCATGACAATTTCTACGACAAATGGGTTGTGTACCTAATGAGGCGCGGAGACTGGTGGAGAATCGGCGTGTGTTCGTCTGCGCATAAGCCTTATCGTTCAGGCGGAGTAAAGGGCAGGTTAGCCACGGAAAAGGCGGATTGCGCTTGGATTCTTGGAGTTTTCGACACCAAAGAGGCAGCCTTGGCTGCCGAGGTGAGGTATCAAGTGGGTTACGGAATACCATCCGTTTGCTTTGAGAAGTGGCACCACAAAATAACATCGGAGCAGCTTCATACGATCCACGAAGATTTGCGTCCTACGGTCTTCCCACGGGCAATGCGGCTCCTTGCCGACAAAGGGCTTTTGATAGACGCGCCACTTTTTCGCAGGGAAAATAAGCGCTGGATTATGCTTAATGGAAATTGGTTTGATACGGTCGCAGCTAACTTGTTGGATGGTTATATGTTCGTCCCCGTGGCTCTGCAATCAGATTTTGATTATAAAGCGCCAACCAGTCCCAGACCGCTTCAAGCGAAAATTGAACGCGAACATTACGAGGGACCCGTATTCAGTCTTGACGTTCCCCCGCATAAGTACTATATCTCTGGCGGGATAGTTGTCCACAACTCCGCCAAAGGTTTAGAATGGCCTCGCGTGTATGTCACCAATGTGTACGAGGGGTCGCTGCCGAACAGGTTCTGCATAGGTTCGGACGAGGAAATCGAGGAGGAAAGGCGTCTGTTCTACGTGGCCTGCACCCGCGCCAAGGACGCCCTCGTCCTGTGCCTGCCGGAAAAGGTGCCCGTGAACGGCACTGCCAACGTCCAGCGGGTGGCACCCTCCAGGTTCCTGAAAGAAATTGACGCCTTGCCCAAGCCTGCTGCATCTAAGTAAGTAGGACGATGACGGATTCAGTGATCCGCTACCGGGGGACTGACGGGGTCAACTATTCCCTTGTGCTGCGCACGATTTCCCTGCGTGAGCACAATGCATTGAACGACCTTAGCTCCCAACAGGCAGCGAGCCTCTTCTACGGCAGGGACCCCAATTTCGCGAAGCGCCGCCGTTCCAAGAAGAGGAAAGCTGCTGGGGGAAAATAATGGCGAGAACCAAGGAACAACAGGCAGCCTTCAACCGAGCCTTGGACGAGGCTTTCTGGAACATCGTCAGGGGCAAGCTCGAAGATGTCAAGCGGAGCTTGGACAGGTTCCGCCAGCGGATCAAGGCGAGGAAGGCGCTGAAGGGGAACTAAAACTAAGCTTATGCTGGAGCGTTTGCCTGGGATCGTTTGGCTGCTGTGGGGCGCGTCGTCGTGCCATGCCCGCTGGGTCGCGGTGCTCGCCTGTTTCTATGCTGGGGCTGTAGCTTACGAAGGCTTGGCAGAATGGAAGACCGCCCATGCCAAAACCCAAGCGTGATCGTCGCCCGGTGACCTGCGCCGATTTTGTCGGCGCGAAGATGGCGAACTTTCTCTGGCAACTCCAGCACAACAAAGCCCTGACCGACGCGGAGCGGGAAGAAGCCAAGACGCTCTGCGAGCAGTGGGCTTTTGTTTGCATTTTTCCCCTCAACAACCCTATAATCAAAGCCGAGCTTGAAAAGGCTTTGGCTGCCGGGGAGCCGAAATGATCTCGTTGCTTGCATTTGCGGCGGGGTTGCTCAAGAAAGTTGGGGACAACTTTTTCGGGTATGCAGTCAGCGCGGTCATAGTCATAGCGGCAGCCGTACTTGTCCTTTTTTTCGCCAAGGAAACACTCAAGGATATTTTCAAATGAAGCGCCTTTACTTAGTTCTCGGGCTGTTGCTCTTCCTCCTCCTTGCAGGCTGGATTGTCGTCCACTCGTTCGTGATCGTGCGGCTGGCTGTTGTGCTCGGGCTGACGGCGCTCGTCGCCGTCGCCCTCCTCGTCGTTTTCTTTTGGGTCAAGCGATGGATGAACAAAGAATGGAAATGAGCAAGCCATCCTACGGGATTGTCGTCGGCCGCTTCCAGGTCAACGACCTGCACGACGGGCACATGGAGCTTTTCCGGCAGGTACGCGCCCGGAACGACGGCGTGATCGTGTTCGTCGGGGTGCATCCGGCGGGCCTCACCAAGGACAACCCGCTTGACTTCGAGACGCGCCGCCGCATGATTCAGGCGAAGTTCCCGGAGTTCACCGTGCTTCCCCTGGCGGATACCCGCAACGACGAGATGTGGAGCAAGAGCCTCGACGATGCGATCTCCGCTGCGGTCTCCGGCCCGGCCGACATCACGCTGTACGGCGGTCGCAACTCGTTCGTGCCCCATTACAAGGGGCGCTTCTCCCCCGTCGAGCTAGTCCTTCCCATCGAGACCCAAAAGGTCAGCGGCACCGACATCCGCAACGAGTTCGCGAACAAGGTGATCGAGTCGCCCGAGTTCCGCGCCGGGATGATCTACGCATCCGCGCACCTTTGGCCTGTCTTGCTGGCGACCGTGGACATCGCGATCTTCACCACCGACTACGCGAGCATCCTGCTCGGTCGCAAGGATACCGACCCGGAGGGGAAGTACCGCTTCATCGGCGGTCACGCGGAGAAGAAACGCCCGACCTATGAGGCGGATGCACGCAACGAGGTCTTCGAGGAGACATGGCTCGAACCGTACGGGATGCAGTACATCGGCTCCGCGACCATCCTCGACTGGCGCTACAACACGCCCGACCGTGGCGTGAAGACGCTGTTCTTCGCGACCACCGTGATGTCCCAGGGCGCGAAGCCGAGCGACGACATCGTCGAGGTGAGGTGGTTCAAGACCGACAGGCTGGAGGCAGGGAGCATCGTGGACACGCACCAGCCGCTCTTCGCCCTGCTCGAAAAGTTCCTGGCGGAGAAAGGCATCAAGAAAGAGGCGCAAAATGCCGCAGCCGCTCAGAGTTAACAACCTTGTCCGCACGGACTCGTACAAGGTCACTCACTGGCCTCAATACCCAAAGGACACACGCACGGTCTATTCCTATCTGGAATCGCGCGGCGGCATGTTCGACCAAGCCCTCGTGAGCATGTTCCAGTACTACACGAAGGCCTACCTCGAAGGGAAGTACTTCACCGAGGCGGACATCGACTACGCCCGCGACTTCTCGGCGAAGCACTTCGGCAACCCGAAGCTCTTCAACGAAGCCGGATGGCGCTCCATGCTCAAGAAGCATGGCGGTCGCCTGCCCGTGCTCATCAAGGCGCTTCCCGAGGGCCACCTCGTCGAGGGGCACAACTGCCTGATGACCATCGAGAACACCGACCCGGAGTTCTACTGGCTGACCAACTGGCTTGAGACCATGATGCTCAAGGTCTGGTACCCGATCACGGTCGGCACGCTCAGCTTCAACATCAGGCAGGTCATCGGCAAGGCGCTCGTCCGCACGGGCGACCCCGCCGACTTGCCGTTCAAGCTGCACGACTTCGGCTACCGGGGCGTCTCATCCGAGGAGTCGGCGGCAATTGGCGGCGCGGCGCACCTGATCAACTTCATGGGCACCGACACGCAGGCTTCCATCGAGCTTCTGCGCCAGTTTTACGGCGCGGACATGCCCGCCTACTCCATCCCGGCTTCCGAGCACTCGACCATGACAGCGTGGGGCAAGGAGAACGAGCAATTCGCCTACGCGAACATGCTGGATAAGTACCCGGAAGGTCTCGTGGCGTGCGTCTCCGACTCTTATGACATCCGCAATGCCGTCGAAAAGCTCTGGGGCGGCGTGCTCCGCGAGCGCGTCAACTCGCGCAACGGCACGCTGGTCATCCGCCCGGACAGCGGCGACCCGGTCGCCGTGCTCGCGGACGTGTTCGACGCCCTCGAAGCGAAGTTCGGGCTGGACGACAGCCACCTCGGCACCCACAAGGGCTGGAAGGTGCTCAGCCCACGCGTCCGCGTCATACAGGGCGACGGCGTGAACTTCCACACCATCCAGAACATGGTCTCGCAGCTTACCCGCAAGGGCTGGTCGATGAGCAACTGGGGCTTCGGGATGGGCGGCGCTCTGTTGCAGCAACTCAACCGCGACACCCTGCGCTTCGCCTTCAAGTGCTCCGCAATCGACCGTGGCGGCGTGTGGCACGACGTATGGAAAGACCCGGTCACCGATCCCGGAAAGACCAGCCAGCGCGGGCGCTTCTCGGTTTCTTTCAACGGCCACCGCTTTGTGACCTCCTCGTACTCGGACACTATCATCCACACGGGCGACATGCTCCGCCCGATCTTCAAGGACGGCGAAGTCCTGACCAGCCACACCCTGGACGACCTCCGTGCCAACGCGGCAAAGTACGACACGTACACGACCGCCGCCGCTCCGTAACTGCGATGACGCTGCTGGAGACCATCAAGAGCACCCATCACGACTGCTCGCTTCACCGGCCCTTGGTGGAGCGCAGCAAGCTGGTGGGCTGCTTTTACTGCCTGCGCACCTTTCCGCCCTCCGAGATCAAGGAATGGATCGACAACAGGGAAACCGCCCTCTGCCCATACTGCGGCATAGACGCAGTGCTGCCGGACAGCGTGGACATTTCCGCTGGGTTC
>Ga0326728_10023481_pt1 | contig 11290 bp, 14 predicted proteins | sample MB3enrmetagenome_FD_207602 | JGI IMG/M metagenome (GOLD analysis project Ga0326728, IMG submission 207602) | Lab enriched peat soil microbial communities from McLean, Ithaca, NY, United States - MB31MN | ecosystem: Environmental > Terrestrial > Soil > Wetlands > Peat | place: USA: New York... | reverse complement strand
CGACAAGCCGGTCGCCGCCGCCGTGGCCCCGGGATCCATCAGCATGACCTGAACGGCGAAGTAGATCTGGCGAAGCGGCGTCGTCGCCTGATCCGCTTGGAGCACGTGGTTCTCCAGCAGGAAGGTCACGTCGTTCAGCAGCTCGATCGTCGCCTTCCGGTCGACGCGGATGACGGCGCCGTTGATGTAGAGCTTTTCGCCGGCGCGAAGCGTGATATTCATTTCACCCTCATTTCAAGCCGTCGCGAATGATTTCGTTGATCTCGATCATCGGGGTCAGATCGCTGGTTTGACCGGAGCGCACGCGATCGATCTCCTTGTTCATCCAAATGCCGATGGAGACGATCCCGGCCCGCAGTTGCTCCGGCAATTCATTGTCGGGGTTTCTCAGGTCGTCGAGAAAGATCGCCCACAGGCGGCGCAAATAGTACAGCGCCTCGACGACTTCGCGGGTGCCGGGGCCGCGGGCGCGAGCCGTGCGCAAGAGATCGATGACCCGATCCATCGCCCGGCGCTCGTGCGCGCGCATCAATTGCGGCGACTCCTCGACGACCTCGTTGTAGGAAAACTCGAACATCGGCGTCCCCAGGGGTTAGCTGACGGGAAGATATTGCGCGAGGCTCAGCTTCTGCAGCTGCGCCGTGAGTTCGTAGGCGGTCTGGAGTTGCGTCGACAGCGTATTGAGCTGCGTGGCTACGGCTTGAGCGTTGACGTCGTCGAGGTCGCCGATCTCGGTTTGCAGAATCGTCATCTGCGACGACATGGAACTGTTGGCCTCGGTGACGCGCTGCAGCGACGCGCCGACGCCGGCCTCGGTCGCCGTTATCGAACTCAGCCCTTTCGTGATCAGCGAGCTCGCGGCGGAAGCCACCGTCTGCTGCGCCGCCGAACTCAGCTGCGAGTCGCCGAATTCGCTGAGCATCGCGTAGCCCTCGGCAAGCTGCTGGAACCCGGTCTGGTTGGCGTTGGTCGAGGTTTCGATGGTTTCGCCGGGCGCGATCTGGTTGCTGGTGTTCGTGCTCGAGGCCGACGACCAGTTGCTGGCCCAGTTGGAGCCGCTGAACTGGGCGGCGAACGAGCCGCTCAGAAAACTCTGCATTTGCGCGGCGGTGATCGTCGAGGCGGCCGCGTCGGTCGGCAGGCAGCCGAACGCCGTCTGAAACGCCGAATCGATCGCGGTCTTGGCGGCCGACGGCGTCGACGAGAAATAGTCGGCCATCGGCGCGACGCTGGAGTTTACGCCGCCGAAGACGTATTGGCCGTTCGACGTCGTGTTGGTCGTTGCGATCAGCGACTGCAGCGCGTTGACGCCGAGGTTTTGCAGCGTCGCGTCCGCGGCGTTCCCCGACGCGCTCCATGTGGTCAAGCTCGACACCGCATTTTGCGCTTCGGTGAGAATCGAATTGAGAGCGTCCTGCGAGGCCGTCAGGTTCATCGTGACCAGGCCGTTGCCGGTGGTCAGCGTCTGCAACAGGTCGTTCTGGTTCTTGAGCGACAATTCGTAGCCGGACTGGTCGCCCAGTTGCAGACCGAGGTCGGCGTATTGGCCGGTCGACGACTCGACCTCGAGGTTGGTGAGCGAGGACTGCGTCTGCGCGATCGTCGGCAGCAGCGCGGTCCCCAAGTAGCTCGTCGAAACGAATGTCGCGCTCATGGCCGTCAGACCGCGTTCATCAGAGCCGTGAACATGTCGTCGACCGTCGTCAGCAATTTGGCGGTCGTCGTGTACGAATTTTCGATGTTCAGCATGTTCGTCATTTCGGCGTCGAGGCTCACCCCGGTCGCGTTCGACAGCGCGGCGGTCGCCTGCGAGACCACCGAGTTTTGATAATCGACCTGGTTGCTCGCCTGCTGGTTCTGGCTCTGCAGCCAGCTGACCGAAGCGTTGGCGTAGTCGGTGAGGCTGTCGGAGGAGCCGAGACCCGCGCTTGGGTCGAACAACTGCGTCGCCGTAATCGCCCCGATCATCTCTTGGATTCGGCCGGTGTAGCCCGCCGCGCCGGTGGTGTTGTAAACGTAATTGGAGCCGTTGACGCCGCCGTCTTGCAGCAAGGAAACGTCGCCGCCTTGCGAGGGATCGACGGCCGGGTTGACCTCGATGGAGGCCGCCAGGCCGGTCGTGTCGGCCGCCGTCGGCAGGCCGCTCGCGCCGGGAGTGGTGAACAATCCGGGCAGCGAGGGCAAACCCGTCGTCGTCGTCGACTGATCGCTTTCGCCGAAGGCGTTGATCAGGCCGCCGGCGATTTGATCGAGCTGCGCCTGGTATTGCGGCGCCACCGTGTCGCGCAAATTCGCCAGACCCGCGAGCGCGCCGGACTGGATCGCCATCGGCGCCGACGGGCCGGTGATCGGCACGCCGTCCACGGTCACCGCATTGCCGCTCGCGCCGGCGACGAGAGTCGCCGTCGGCGTGAAGGAGACCGTGCGCGGCGTGTCTTGAAACAACGTCACGCCGCTGTCGGTGTAGATCGACGTCGAGCCGTTCGCGCTGGTGGTGGTCGAAATGCCGATCTGCTGGGAAAGCTGGGTGAGCAGGGTGTCGCGCGTGTCCTCGGCGGCGCTGACGTTGGCGCCGGTCGCCAGACCGCTGACGATCGTCGCGTCGACCTGGGAAAACTGATCGAGCAGCGAATTGATGGTCGAGACGGACGAGGCCATGTCGGAATCGGCCTGTTCGCGCACCTGCTGCACGGCGGCGGAGCCGCTGTTCAGCGACGCGGCGAGATTGGACGCGGCGGTGACGACGGCCTGGCCGGCCGAAGCGTCGCTCGGCGAATCCTCGTAGGTCGTCAGCGCGTCCTGCAGGTTGGCCAGCATCGCCGAGGGCGAGTTCCCGTTCTCAGTCGACCCCGACGCGGAGGAGCTGGTCGCGCTGTCGCTCACCGTCTGCGCGAGTTTCGCCAATCCGTTCGCCAGCGCCTGCTCGCTGGCCGCCTGCGAGGTCGACGCGTTGACCTGTTCCAGCAGCGCGCTATTGGCCTCCCGAGTGACCGAGGCGACGTCGGAGCCGCCGTAGGAATTGGTGACGACGTTGGCGATTTCGCGCGCGTAACCGGGCGTGCCGGCGTTCGAGATGTTGCTCGAGATCACCGCCGACTGCGCCGCGTTCGAAAGGAACGCGGAGTTGACGATGTTGAACGCGGCGGACAAGCTCATCGCGCGGCCCTGGAAGGACGGTCAAAGGTTTCACGACTTCAAATTATTGAGAACGTCCAACAGGTCCGCTCCGGTCTGGAACGCCTTGGAGTTGGCCTGATAGGCGCTTTGGGCCTCGATCATTTGCGTCAGTTCGGTGGCCAGATCCACGGTCGAGTTTTCCAGCGACGAGGATTCGACGGAGCCGAATCCGGCGGTGCCGGCCGTTCCGATACGGAGCAGGCCGGAATCCGCGCTGGTCTGAAAGGCGTTGCCGGTCGCCGAAACGAGATTGTCCTCGCTCGGCACCGTCGCCAGAGGAATTTCGTAAGCGGGGTTCGACGTCCCGTTGGCGTGTTGGAAAGACAGCGTGCCGTTGGCGCCGATCGACACGCCGGTCATCGAGCTCGGCGCGTTGCCGTTGGCCGTCGCGGCGTTGACGGCGAAACTCGACGCGAGCTGGGTCGTCTGACTGAGATCGATGCTCATCGTCTGGCCGCCTGGTATCGCAACGGAGAGGGGCGAGCCGCTGGTCAGGTCGCCCGTCGTCGGGCTGAAATCCAGCGTCGCCGTCGTCAGCGGACCCGACGTGTAGGGGAAGCCGCCGCCCGTGGCCGCGTCGGCGGCGTTGTAAACGTCGACCTCCCACGTGTTGGCGGCGGTTTTCGTCACATAGGCATTGAGCGTCACCGCGCCGCCCAGGTCGTTGTAAGCGACGAGAGAGGTCATGTCGGTGTATTGCGCGGTCGCCGTGTTGGTCGAGGGCAGATCGGCGGCCGCGACGATGGCCGCGGTCGAAGGCAGGTTCAAAGACAGCGTGCCGGAGGTCGTCGCGGTCGCCGCTTCGGCCGAACTGGCGATATTGACCTTCTGCAAGTCGGCGACCGAGTCCCCCCCGGCCGCCTGGCCGTTCTGGACGTCGTAACCCATGAGATAGTAACCGGCCGAATTGACCAGGTTGCCGGACGCGTCCGGCACGAACGAACCGTTCCTGGTGAGAAAAATGTTGCCGTTCGCGTCGGAGACGAGGAAGTAGCCGTCGCCTTGAACCGCGAGGTCCGTCGTGGTCGAAGTGCCCGTGATCGAGCCCTGCATCGAATTGAGCGAGCGCATGCCCGCTTCGACCCCCTCCAAGCCGTCGGCGTTCGACGAGGCGGCGTCGACGAGCGTCGAAAATTCCGTCTCGACGTTTTTGTAGCCGGTGGTGTTGGCGTTGGAGACGCTTTGCGAAATGGTCGAAAGCCAGCTCGTGTCCCCCAACATGCCGGAAACGGCGGTGCCCATTATGCTCATTGGACGGTCCTCGGGATTTCGTCGATCTAATAAACGATCGTTCCCTTGTGCGAAGCTGATGGCGGCGAACGAGGTCGCCCGCTCCGCCGGCGTCAATTGATCGACCGCACCAAGCTGCCGACCAGCAGATTCCAGCCGTCGACCAGCACAAAGAACAAGATCTTGACGGGCAACGAGATGACCGACGGCGGCAGCATCATCATGCCCATCGACATCGTCAGCGCGGCGACGATCATGTCGATGACCAGGAACGGCAAGACGATCAGGAATCCGATCTCGAACCCCCGACGCAACTCGGAAATCATGAAGGCGGGGACGAGAATCCGCAGGTCGACCGTCGAGCGATCCTTGATCTGAAAATTGCCCTTCGACAGATCTTCGAACAGCGCGATATCCTTCTCGCGAACCTGAGCGAGCATGAATTCGCGGAACGGCTGAGTGATGGCGCCGTAGGCCTCCTGCTGGCCGATCGTGTTGTCCATCAGCGGCTTGAGGCCGTTCTGCCAGGCCCGGTCGAAGGTGGGCGCCATGACGTAGAAGGTCATGAACAGCGACAGGCTGATCAGCACCAGATTGGCGGGCGTGCTCTGCAGGCCCAAGCCAGACCTCAGAAAAGAAAGCGCAACGGTGAATCGGGTGAAACTGGTGACCATGATCAGCAGGCCGGGCGCGACCGACAGAACGGTCAGGATCGCGACCATTTGCACGATGCGCGCGGTGGCCGACGCGCCGTCGCTCGGGATCAGCGCGCCGAGATCGACGGTCTGGGCGCCGGCGGCTGAAACCGTGAGGAAGAGCGCGATCGCGGCGAGCGCTGCGCGTTTCATTGCACCACCAGGGTTCGAATGATGAGTTCGGTGATCTTGCCGCCGGAGCGGATCACGGCGCGCTCGTTGAGATCCTGTCTGATGTCCTGCAATCCGATCGGGCCCTCGATTTGCGCCAAGGTGACAGTGCGCAAATAGGCGAGTTCGTCGCCGGCGATTTCTCCGGCCATGACCTCGGGATGGGGAAGAGCCTTGGCGTCGAACACGATCGAAGCCTCCAGGCGGATCCAGGTGTCCCGCGGCGCGCCGAGATTGGTGACGATCGGCGGCATTTCGAACAAGCCTGCGCCCGCGGGCAGCTCCTCGGCGAACGCCGATTCGCTCTTTTGGCTCGGCGCCTCCGCCGCCGGCGGGATCGCGAACAGCGCGCCCATCGCCACCGCGATCACGGTGACGACGAGGATGGCGGCGATCGTCTGCTTGATCGAGGACGGCGCGGGCGGCGGCGGCGGCGTCTCCGCGGCGTCGATTTCCTCGTTTTCGTCCACGGATGCGGTGGGCATGGAGCAATCGTCCCCGGGCTTTCAGAACGGCTTGAGGAAATCGTAGATTTGCTGGCCCCACGAGGGCTGCTGGACTTCGCTCAACCGGCCTCGCCCGCCATACGAGATGCGCGCCTCGGCGATGCGATCGTAGGAGATCGTATTGTTGCGGGCGACGTCCGAAGGACGCACGATGCCGGCGACGGTGAGCTGGCGCAATTCGTAGTTCACCCGCACCTCCTGCGAGCCGCTGATGACGAGGTTGCCGTTGGGCAGCACTTCGGTGACGACGGCGGCGACCGACACCTGGATTTGTTCCTGGCGATCGATGTTGCCCTGGCCTTGGGTCGCCGATGTCGAGGTGATGTTCGACGTCAAGTTCGGAGTCGTCGACGACGACGACGACGACGAGTTGGAGCCGGGGGGCGGAGGGGGGGTGAAATTCCAGCCGGCGGCGAACGAGGTGCTCGCCGACTTCGAACGATCCGTGGCGTTGTCGAACGTGGCCTTGTCGTTGATCGCAATGATGACGGTGACGATGTCGCCGACCTTGGCGATGCGTTGGTCGGTATAGAAATTGATCGGCGGCGGGGGGAGGCGCAGGCCGCGCCTCGGGTCGAGGGCGCTGGCGGCCGCGTCTTCGTCGGCGCGCGCGGTCGCCGCCGCCAGCCCGCTGCCGACCGGCGAAAGGCCAGGCATCATATCGAGGGGTCCGGCGGCGCAGCCGGCCAGATTCGACGCGACGAGCGCGACAAGAAGAACTCTTCGTTCCGATCCGCGCATCACGACTTCTTTTCGGCGGCGGCGGCCCCCGACAAGACGGCGGTCAATTTCCCGGCTTTGTCCGCCTCCATTTCATTGAGGATCGCGCTCGCCGCGCGCGCGTTGAGCTTGCCGAGAATCGAGACGGCCGTCGCATCGTCCATCAACGCCAGTTGCGCCGCGGCGGATTCCGGCTCCATCTTGCCGTAGATCGCCACCACGTCTTCGCTCGCCGAATTCATCAGAGCCTCGCGTTTGGTCACCCATTCGCGCGTTTCGGCCTCCTTCTTTTCGAGTTCGGCGATGCGTTGTTTGATCTGCCCTTCCAATTCCGTCAGGCGTTTTTCCTGCCAGGCGATGCGCGCCTCGGCCGCCAGCGGGGCGACGTTGGAGCAATAGCGCGCGACGCCGCCGTCGACGCTCTTTTCCGGCGCGGCCGCGTTGGCCTTTTGCTTCGCGTCGTTCTGGGCGAGGGCATGGCTGGCGAAGGCGGCGGCCAGGAGGGCAGCGCCGATGGCGACGAAGCGGTTGGCGTGGCTGGACATGGCGGCGCCGACATGGAGGAACGCGATGCGCCGAACTTGCCGCGCGCGCCTTGCGCCAGGCTGGAGCGGCTATTGCACGATGAGCTCGGCCTGCAAGGCGCCCGCCGTCTTGATCGCCTGGAGAATGGCGATGATGCCGCTCGGCTTGACCCCGATTCGATTGAGGCCGTTCACCAGAGCGCGCAGGCTCGCGCCTCCGACGATCGCCACCTGGCCGCCCGGCTGTTCGACGTCGATCTGCGTGCGCGGCGCCACCACGGTCTGCCCTGGCGACCGCGGCGCCGGCTGAGAGACGGTGGGGGTCTCGGTGACCCGCACCGAAAGGGTTCCGTGCGTCACCGCAACCGTCGAGATTTGCACGTCCTGACCGATCACCACGGTGCCGGTTCTCGCGTCCAGAACGACGCGCGCCGCGGTGTCCGGTTCGACCTCCAGTTCGCCGATCTCCGCCATGTATCGCGTGACGCTGATGTTCGGCGGGTGAAGCAATTCGACCGTCCGGCTATCCATCTCGAACGCCGAGCGGCGGCGGAACTGCCGCATCGAATAAGCGTTGACCGCATCGACGATCCGCACCGCGGTGTTGTAGTCGGGATTCTTCAGTTCAAGGATCAGCCGCAGTTGGTCGGGCGGCGCCGGCACGGCTCGCTCGATGATCGCGCCGTTGGAAATCCGCCCGGCCGTCGGCACCCCCTGCGACAAGGTTTGCGCCTGGCCGGCGACGTCGAAGCCGGTGACCGACACCGCGCCTTGCGCGCTCGCATAGACTTCGCCGTCGGTCCCCGACAATTGCGTCAGCAACAATGTGCCGCCCATCAGCGAGGGAGCGTCGCCGAGCGCCGACACGGTCACGTCGAGACGCGAACCGACGTCCATCCCAGCCGGCAGATCGGCGGTCACGATCGCCGCCGCGACGTTGCGATTCCGCAACGCGCTGCCGCGCACGTTGACGCCCATGCGATCGAGCATCGCCTGAATCGCCTGCTCGGTGAACGGAACGTTGCGCAGCGTGTCGCCGGTGCCTTGCAGGCCGACCACCAGACCGTAGCCGATCAGCTGATCGTCGCGCGCGCCGCGCAGCGACGTGATGTCCTTGATGCGCACCGCCGCCAGTCCCTGGCCCGCCAACGCGCAAACGATCAGCGTGAGGATCAAGCGTCTCATCAGCCCCCGCTCACGCGCACCGTGCCGTCCGGCTGCACGGCCCCCGACACCGTTACGCCGCTGTCGCTGTTGCGCACCTTGATGACGTCGCCGGCGGCGCCGTCCTGCAAAGCCGCGCCGACGGTGACGATCGTCAGTCCGCTTTCGGCGTAGACGAGCTGGACTTCGGCGCCGTTGGCGACGAGCCGCGGATTATCGATCCCGGCGAGCGGAATCGCGGCGCCGGGCAATAGGGTTCGACGCGCCATCTTGCCGACCAGCTGGGATCGCGTTTGGGCGAACGGGCCAATCCCGGAGGCCCTGTCGGCCGGCCGGTCCGCGAGCATGTCGTCGCGGATGACGTCGCCGGGGTAGATGACGGTCTTGGGGGTCGGCAAGGCGAGCTCTTGCGCGAGCGCGCCGAGGTCGGGCGCGAGCCACAACCCCAAGAGGGCCAGCAAGGCGACGATCCGGTCCACGCGCATGACGCCTGCTCCTCAGCTCCTCATATTCGATATCGTTCCGGACATCTGATCGGCGGCCTGAATCACCTTCGAATTCATTTCATAGGCCCGCTGCGCGCTGATCAGGTTGGTGATTTCCGACACCGGGTCGACGTTCGAGGCTTCCAGATATCCCTGCTGAAGGATGCCGAACGCCGTATCTCCGGGAACGCCGACGGTGGGCGGACCCGACGCCGCCGTTTGCTGAAAGAGATTGTTCCCCAGCGCCTGAAGGCCGGCTTCGTTGATGAAGTTGGCGATCGTCAACTGGCCGAGCTGCTGGGGCGTCGCCTGTCCGGGAATCGTCGCCGTCACCAAGCCGGTCTGGCTCACGGTGACGCTGGTCGCGGTCGGCGGGATTATGATCGACGGCGTGACGAGGTAGCCGTCGGCGGTCACCAACTGTCCCGTCGCGTTGGTGTTGAACGCGCCGTCGCGCGTATAAACGGTGTCGCCCGCCGGGGTCGTCACTTGGAACCAACCGCGCCCCTCGATCGCCAGGTCGAGCGTGTTGCCGGTGTTGGTGAGCGCGCCTTGGATTTGCAGGGAGCGGATCGCCGCCGTGCGCACGCCGAGGCCCACTTGCGCGCCTTCGGGCACGGTGGCGTCGCGGCCGCGGGTGCTGACGCCCATCACCCGTTCGGTCTGATAGATCAGATCGGTGAATTCGGCGCGCGAGCGTTTGAATCCGGTGGTGTTGATGTTGGCGATGTTGTTGGCGATGACCTCGAGATTCTGCTCTTGGGCGTTCATGCCGGTGGCGGCTATCGCAAGCGCTCTCATGCTTCGATCTTTCGGTTGTGCGGGGGCCTCAGATCGCCATCCGCGAGATTTCCTGATAGGCGGAAACCGCCTTGTCGCGGATCGCCAGCGTCTGTTGCAGCGTGCGTTGCGCGCCCATGATCGCTTCGACCACCTTGTACGGCGCCATGGTCCCCTGCAGACCCTGAATGGCCGCGGCCTCGCCGGACTGCATCGAGCCGATCGCGCCGTTGACCACCTCGCCCAACGTCTGGGCGAAACTCGGCCCGGAACTCGACGTCGAGGCGGCGTCGGCCGTCCCGCTAGGAGCGCGCAGTTCGAGTTGCGTCCCGGCCGCGCCGAGCGCGGATACGCCTTCAATCGCCATTTTGTTTCCGCGCGCCAACCCCGGCGTGGACGCCGAAGACCTGCGCGCCTCCCTTGCTCGACTGATGGACCCTGTCGATTTCTTGCCGCCGGGCGGCGCGGCCGAGATCGCTCTCTCCAGCGGCCGGGCCGCGTCGGCGACGATCGGCTAGCATCATGGAAACTCCGATGAAGACAATCCGAACCGAGGCTCCCGCCCCTTTCAATTCGTCGCCCCGCCCGGCCGAACGCGTCAAACGTCCTTGAGCAGATTGACGGTCATGCCCAGCAGATCCGCCGATTGTTTCGCCACCTGCAGATTCGCCTCGTAAGTTCGATTGGCCTCGCGCATGTCGGCGAGCTCGGTCAGGATGTCGACATTCGGCATCTTGACGATTCCGTTTTCGTCGGCCGCCGGACTGCCCGGATCGAGTTCGGTCTTGAACGGGCTGGGGTCGAGGCCGATGCTCCTGACCCGCACCAGCGACAGCCCCGCGGCCCGATCCAGCTCGTTGTCGAACGTCACCGTCTGGCGCGTGTAGGGATCGGCGCCGGGCGCAACCCCGGTGGATTGCGAATTGGCGATGTTCTCCGAGATGACGCGCAATCGCACCGCCTGCGCCTCCAGACCGGCGCCGGCGATCTTCAGCGACGATTGCAGGGGATCGGGCATCGTCGTTCACTTCAGCGCCGACATCAGCATCTGATGGATGGCGCGCTTGATGTTGGTGCCCATGGAGTACTCGCGGTTCACGTCGCCGAGCTTGATCATCTCCTCTTCGAGGTTCACCGAGTTGCCGGACAGGGTTTCGTCCGGCGAGTCGCTTTCCACGACGCGCGCCGAGGCGAACTCCTCTTGCGTCGGCGTCATGTGCGCCGGGTTGGTCGTGACCATCGTGACCTGCGTGCTGTCGAGCACCGCCGAAAACGGTTGCAAGTCGAGCGCCCGATAACCGGGCGTGTTGGCGTTGGCGACGTTGCTCGCGATGAGCGACTGACGCGCCGACAGCCATTGCGCGCTCTGCGAGGCGAGCTGAAGAACGTAAAGTTGGGACACGCGTCAAATTCCATCCAACGGATCGTGTCTCGAAGTTACGCGTTCGGCCTTGCTCCAGGCTTGCGCCGCGGCCGGACCGAAACGACGTCGCTCGGGGCGCTCCGGCCGGACCCGCGAGGCGGCGGCCGCAGCCGTGCGCCGGCGATCGCGGCCGAAAGGCGTTCCTCCATCGTTTCCGGATCGAGATCGTCATCGTCGAACAGGACTTTGACGACGTCGACCGCGGCGCGCTTTCGGCCGATCATCAACCGGAAAAACGCGCAAACCGCCGCGTAGCAGAATTCAATGTCCAACCGGATGATCGGGGTCGAATCCCACTGCACGTCGCACCCGGCCGACAGCGCGTACCGCAGCGTGCCGCTCTTGAAGAACAGCTCGCTCGACGAATTGACCAGGTCGGCGATGTTGGCGGCCTGCTCGCCGCGAATCATCAAGA
>Ga0326728_10023479_pt1 | contig 11292 bp, 6 predicted proteins | sample MB3enrmetagenome_FD_207602 | JGI IMG/M metagenome (GOLD analysis project Ga0326728, IMG submission 207602) | Lab enriched peat soil microbial communities from McLean, Ithaca, NY, United States - MB31MN | ecosystem: Environmental > Terrestrial > Soil > Wetlands > Peat | place: USA: New York... | reverse complement strand
CGGGGCGCGGGGCGCGGGTCAAGAAGGCCCCGTACCCCGGTTCTGGACTCTGATCCCTAGATTTCGGCACCAATCGATATCCTCGCCGTTTCCCGCTTTTCCCTCCGCGTTTCCGCGTGAGATAAAGTCTTTTCTCCATATGCTTCTCGCGGCAAACGATCCTGCCCTTCTTATTTCTGGGTCTTCCGGCGTAACCTGAATAGACCTGGATACCGGCAGGGTGCTGCACGCCAGGGCAGAAGCAAAGAGACTGTGTCGTTAATGGAATGAAAATTGAGAACTCCCCCAAAAAGCGGTCACTGGTCGCACACGGCCCGCATCATCCATTTCCGTCTCCTGCCCCGACTGTGGCGACAATGTGTGAGCTGTTCAACGACGGCCATTAACAGCACGAAACCACGCGACCAAGGGTCTTTATGACAATGTCAGCATTTTGTACCCTGTGGTTTCGCGTCCGCTGGATGTCTTGCTTAATCAGCGTCAGCAGACTGTATACGCATTGACTCTTTGCGTTCCGGAAAATGCGCACAGGATACGAGCTCATTGAAAGGTCGTCAATGAAAAGCTAACGACATGAGAAGATGGTCGATTAGAGGGTTTCACCTGTGAAGAGGAGATGGGATCAGGGGATCATCGGCAGGGCAAAAACACAAACCAAGAATCGAATACTATAGCAAGCGGCAAAGGAAAGCTGACGTTCATCCCTGCTTGGAAAATGTTTCCATCTGTCCTCCGTCAACCGACTTCCGATGTCTGTTACAAAGTTAACCTCGCTTGCCAACTTCGCAAGAGTCCAGTCTGCAGCAACTCGGTAAACAAATGAATCGAAAACGGCGAAGTTTTTGGCATTCCAGAGGTGCCGTTTGTGGCGGAGATCAGAGTGGCCTATCCGTGGAAATCATAGGATGGGGAACAAGATTCGGGTTGAGTCCCAGGGATTGAAAGGCATTTATGGAAGGAGCCCGACCTGTTGGCACCTCGGGTGAATTCACATATTGGGATCATGAACTAAACTAACGCTTCCCGTGGGCTGGTCCCTGCGATTGCGCTTCCTTTAAACTATTTAATCTTGCTACATTGCCGGAGACAGGATTCGAACCTGTATTCGGGGCTTCTAGAATCGTTGGAGTCTGGTTACTCCTGGAATGACTTTAGCTTAACCTTCACCAAGCTCGCTCGGAGTCCGTAGCTTGTCCGATACACCGCTGTTTTGGGGTCAGTACCACCTGACAACGGTAATATGCGTCTTCCAATTCCGCCACTCCGGCTATTCACCTCTAACCACTCCGGTCTTCCAATAATGTCTGATTTTTTTTTAATCGCTGATTATTGGAGCTGATACAAGCTAGAAAACTCATACCTTCATATCATCTAATGCCATATAAAGCCGCGTCATGCAGCTGCACTTCAGTTCCACACGCTTCAAATCCCACATCCGGTTTACACTGGCCATGGTTCAACTTCGCCGATTCCATCGTTATGAGCAGAGGTGTATCATCGGCGTGTCAGACCGCTGTAAAATGGCTCCTGGCTTATGTGCTTCGGGATTCGAATCCCCGTTGCTCTAATGAGAAAAATCAAGGGCTTACGGGAAGTTGTCCTGTAGGCCCTTTTCACTACCTGCCATTTTCTCAACAGTTTTGTCGCCTGCGCCTGACTGCTTTGTACAAACTCGCTTCCTACTTTGGACAATCCACCTGGATAAGCGTCTCAGTGATGTAACCCGTAACGAACGCGGACGGAGGAGTAGGTTTTTGCGGCGGTACGGGTCCGACACCGGTATATATCTCCCAAAAAGACCCGGTGCAGTCCCTGCCTTTCGCATTGCAATGCAACGTAAGATGGGCGAGGCCTCCCCCCCGATGGTTGGGCGGAAGATCGACTCTTGTCTGGTACTCTACAAACAGTTCGTCACCTACCATGTGGCCGGTGCCGCTCCAGGAAACCGGTATGGTGTTGCCCGATGTGTCCGTGGGGAGGTTCGCTTTGCCCGCTAAGACATAACCCGAACCCTTCACAGGGGAGAGGACGTTGGTTGGACTAAACTTTTGCCCTATAATTTGGGGGTTAAGAGTGTTTTCGGTAATTGTTGCAGACCAGCACGAGACCCCAGGGGCAGGAGGCCCCGCATAGGAGGCGCCAACTAACAGCAAAGACGCGACCAACGTGGCCGATATCAGCATAAATCTTACTCCGAAAACATTTTGCTTTTTCATGGTGTACCTCCTTTGGCTGTTGAATTGATGAAATTATATGCCGACGGGGAGACAGCCCCCGAAGGAAAGCCCAACATTCCCCTTGTGGGCTTCACATTGTGAGTTTCAGCCAAATCCGATTCACGGCCAACTCCATACGGAAATCGGGGCAATGCGTTTAGCATGTCCAAAACCTCTAAGCACCCTCATCAATTTGGCTTGGAAGCTCCCATCGATGAAGAATTCAACTTGACGGCTTTGTAAAAATTTTGTTCCTACTTCGGACAATCCACCTGGGTAAACTTCCCAGAGGAATAACCCACGTAGAACGCGGACGGAGGAGTGGGATTTGTAGGCGGTACGGGGGTAACCCCTGAGTCTGAGGCCCAGTAAGACCCGGTGCAGTCCCTGCCTTTCGCATTGCAATGCCACGTAGCATGGCCGACGGTGGTCCCTCGAAAGTTGGGCGAACCATCGGCTCTGGACTGGTACTCTACAAACAGCTCGTCACCTTCCATGTGGCATGTGCCGCTCCAGACCGCAGTGAGGGTGGCGCCCTTTGTGTCTGCAGGGTAGTCCGTCGTTTTGCCGGTCAAGACATAGGTCGAACCCTTCACAGGGGAGAGGGAGTGGGTCATAGTAAACTTTAGCCCTACAAGCTGGGGGTTAAGGGTACTGTCGGTAACTGTTGCAGAGAAGCAGTAGACCCCAGGGGCAGGAGGCCCCGCATAGGAGGCGCCAACTAACAGCAAAGACGCGACCAACGTGGCCGATATCGGTACAGATCTTACTCCGAAAATATTTCGCTTTTTCATGGTGTACCTCCTTTTGGCGGTTGAACTGATGAAGCTCCTTGTGGTTGATCTATAAAATTGCTTGCCATCCGAAAGATCCTTGCTCCAATTTAATTTTGTACTTCCATCACCTCCTTTCCCAATATTGGGTATAAATTACAACGACGGTACTTTTTCTCCCCGTGTCGCCGTTATCGGGCTGGCGCAACGGGCGCGCATGCAAAAGCCCACAGCCCCTTCAGGTCACCTTTTCCGCTCAATGATAATCTCGCAATATGGCTCGCCTCTGGGCATGGTATTAGGGAGCCTGAAGGTAAAATCGGGGTTTACGCTTTCAACAGCGCCGTTTCCCCACCTTTCATGCCCAACACTGCAAAAATCCCAATCAATTCCCTGTTCCTTATATCTTTCATACCAGGCACATTTTAACGTTCGTACCACACAACGCTCCCGGGTGGCTTCCACGACCTCGAATTCGAACTCAGGCCCCATGGAAGCTCGAACTACGAGTTCCAATGCCTCCTCTATCTCTCTGGCGTCGCCAACGGGTATTTCAAATGCATCAACCAATTCCTTCACGGCCTTTCCGGCCCGATACCAAAGCTGCCCGTTAAACTCATTATATTTCTCCTGGCCTATCGCCTCTTTCAGAGCCTTATCGGTAGCCGTCAGGGCTCCGGTCAGTCCTTTAGTAGCTATTCGCCACCCTGCTTCGGGAGGAATCCTTTCTATGGGCTCAGTCATTTCTGTAACCTCCCTTTCTGTTCGTGTTGCGTCCCTCCCTGCGGCAATATCAAACGAAAAGGCGGCCCGGGAGTTTCTTGTCCCCTTGATATCAAATGAAAGTTACATGGCGGATACATAACGGCCGGACTTCAATGAACCTCGGAGTGGCTTTATGGCAGGATCTTGCTGAAAGAATTGCTATGCTTTTTCTAAATTACTCGAGTGATCGCAGAGAAGGTCTTGGGCTGGAGGGCCTCCGTCTTTCGAGAGGTCGGAGATAATGTCAATGTTGTCATCTGATGCCGAATTGGCAGGCAATATGAAATCGCCGGCGCCTATGGATTCAGCTTTTGGCGGCAACATTTCACAGCTTCGCCAGCGCGTTCTGCACCTTGCCGAGCCACTCGTCCATCCCCATTTGCCGGAACATGGCCTCGGCCCTTCGCAGGTGTTCTACTGCCTCAACCATCCGGCTCGAAGAACGGCTCAACTCTCCCCAATAAAAGTGGCCGACGGCTTTCCTTGGTTTCAGTTTGAGTTTATCGGCAATGTCTATGCCCTGCAGAATATGCTCCTTTGCCTCGTCAAACCGGGCGGGGCCACCGGTGCCAATAACCAATCCTAAGTGTATCTCGGCATTCGCCTCCCAGAGCCTTTCGCTGTTAGCGCGAGACAGCTTAACCCCCTGTTCCGCGTGAAATTGTGCTTTTTCCAGATTTCCCAGTTGAAGGTGAGCCCAAGCCAGGTAGGTGTGAATACAACCGAAATAAGTGGGGATACCGAGATCGAGTTGGATCCTGAACCCCTTTTCCAAGTACTTAAGGGCCTTCTCAGGCTGCTCCAGCAAAAGGTACCCAGCACCGAGGCCTGCTAATGCGAAAGTGTGCATGACAGCAATTTGGCTCTTCTCACATATTTCTATCGTCGCCACGAAGTGCTCGACGGCCTTTTGGCCGGAGCCTTTGGCATAATATAAACCGCCATGGTCTAATTCTATGTGAGCCAAAGTATTAGGGTTGCCGACTTGGTGAGCATATTCACGACACTCTGCAAGTACGCGTTCTCCCATATCGAAGTTACCGATCCAGCCCATCGCAGAACCGTACATCGCTTGTAAATACACGTAGAATCTACCAAAGGTCTCTGATCGGTTCCGGGTCCTCGCGATCAGTTCAATATATTTGGGCGCAATCTCGCATACTTTCCACCACTCACCGGCAATCCCAAGGATGTTTGCATGATCGAAAGCCACACGTGCAATCATATCTTCGTCCCCAGTGAGTTCCGAAGCACTCAGGGCCTTCTCGACATACGTTTTCCCAAGTGCGGAGTCGCCTCCTGCATAAACGTAGTAAGAACCTATAGAGCTAAGAAATGATGCAAGCGCTTTCTCGTCTCTCAGCTCCTTTGCCAATGCCTCTCCTTCCCGCAACAACCCTATCGAATCGTCCGGAAAACCTAACAGCCTCATGGGCACGATCATCGCACGAATGACCTCCAGCCGAGCCCGTTTATTATCCACGGTCTGGGGCATCTGATAGAGGGCTCCAAGGGCTTCCTTATAGAGGCGGAGAGCTTCACGAAGGGAACTGCTCCGAACCGCCTTTTTCCCGGAGAGTTTTAGATACTGGCAAGCCTTGCCTTGGTTGCCGCTGTGTGAATAATGCCAGGCAAGCATCTCGTAGAACTCCTCCAGGCGGTTTGGATAGAGCTCTTCGATGGCCCCTCCTATCTGTTCGTGAATCTCCTTTCTTCTCTGCGCGAGCAGGCTGTTATAAGCCACTTCCTGGGTAAGAGCGTGCCGGAAAATGTACTCGAGTTCCGTGAAAAGGCTCTTCCTCAAAATAAATTCCAGCCTTTGCAGGTTGACCAGCCCGGGCTTCAGTCCCTCTTTCATTTCCGAGATCGTCTCCAGGATGCGGAAAGCGAACTCGCGCCCTATCACCGCGGCTACCTGCACGATACGCTTGAGGCTTTCCTCTAATCGGTCCATGCGGCCGGCTATTACCCCTTGAATCGTGTCGGGAACTTCCATGCCGGATACATCCCCGGCCAGGATAAAGCTCTCGCCGGTTCTTTTGATGGAGCCGTTATCGATCATGGAAAAGGTGAGCTCTTCCAAAAACAACGGGTTTCCTCCGGACTTCCCGAAGATCAGTTCCGTTATTTCCGGCGCTATATCTCCACCCTCCAGGATTGCCGAAACGAGTTCCGCGCTCCTGTTCATGGAAAGCTGCCCTAGCGCGATCTCGCTGTAACAGGGCTTGCCGCCCCAATGATGGGAATACTCATTTCTATACAACAAAAGCAGGAGAATTCGGCCTTCCGGCACCCATCCGATCATATGGTCCAGGAACTCTTCTGTTGTTGTGTCGATCCAGTGGAGGTCCTCAATTGCCAAAACCAGGGGCCGGATCCTGCTGATTCGAGCGAGCAGGTCTCGGATGGCCTCGAAAGTCCTTTTCCTCTTTTGTTCCGGTTCAAGCTTCGCGTATTCCTTATCCTCCACTTCGAGGGACAAAAGCCCCTGGAGCGGCGGGATGGTGTTTTGAAGCTTCCTGTCAAGCCCGACGATTCTTTTCTCAAGTTTGCGCCTTATTATCTCTTCCTTTTCGCCTTCCTTTACACCGATAAATGATCTGACTACGTCCAGCAAAGGCAAATAGGGCATCGACTCGCCGTAGTGAAAGCAGCGGCCCTCAAAATACCGGCACCGATCCTTTGGAAGCTTGTTTTTAAACTCCAGTAGAAGCCTCGATTTACCAACTCCCGCCTCGCCTGATATGCCGACAACCCGCCCTTCTCCCGATCGAGCTTTGTCGAGCGCTTCATTTAAATTTTTCATCTCACGGGTGCGGCCTACGAATCTGGTAAGCCCCCTGGCAACCGAGGCGGCAAACTTGGTTTCCACACCTGTCGACTTTATGAGCCGGTGGGCCTCGGCGGGTTCTTTCTCCTTGAATTGTATGCCGCCGGCCGGCTCAAACTCGAAAAAATCCCTGGCCAGCTTAAGGAGGTTTTTTGAAACGAATATTACGTCAGGCCCGGCGTTGTTTTTCATAGCGAAGGCGAGGTCAACCGTATCGCCTTTTGCCGTGTAGTCCATGCGCAGATCGTTTCCGATAGCCCTGACCACAACTGGACCGGAGTTAAGCCCGATATGCATTTTCAAGTCAATCCTGTAACGATTTTTAATGCTTTCAGCATATGGCGCCATGGCGTTCTGTATTGCCAACGCGGCGTGGCAGGCACGCTGTGCATGGTCCTCGTGCGCAATGGGCGCGCCGAAAAGCGCCATCACGCCATCGCCAGCGAACTGGTTTACTGTCCCTTCAAACCTGTGTACCTCGTCCAGCAGAATGCGGAAACACCCGTCCATTATCTCAAGAATGGCCTCGGGATCGAGGCCTTCGAAAATCGCAGTGGAATCGACCACATCCGCGAACATGACAGTGATGGTTTTGCGCTCACCCTCAATGGAGCTGCGATTGGTCAGAATCTTTTCGGCAAGGTATTTGGGCGTGTAGGAATGAGGCCGGTCCAAATCCAGGGGTTTTCTTTCTTTGTCGGGCCGGACACTCTCGGCAATGCGCCTGTATATTGAGGTCGTCAGTTCATCGGGTTCAACGTCCAGTTCCCGGCTAAGCGCCCGTTTGCATTCGTTATAAACACGAATGGCCTCGGTCCTCATTCCAATATTGGAATAGAGCAGCATCAGCTTCCGGTAAGTTTCCTCTAAAGCCGGATCGGCCCTTGTCAGCAACTTATAAATTTCGATGGATTTGCGTGAATTGCCCTGGCGCTCGTAAAGTGAAGCCGTGCGCCGTAAGACATCGATATAAAGGGCGCGGATTTCCTCCCTGTTCATCATGGTCCAGGGGGTATATAATTCATCTTCGAGATAATCCCCCCTGTACAGCTCGATCGCGGAATTCCCGAAATTGATGGAGCTCTTGACGTCTCCGGCCTGCTCCGCTCTCCCTGCGCGTTTGCACAGATAGAAGAACTCGTCGATATCCAGGCGAACCAGGCTCCGATTAAGAGAAACCGTATTCCTCTCGAAAGATATATAGGGGGATCTCGATCCCGCCGGATGTCCCAGTATTTTTCTAAGCCTGTGCAGCACCGTTTTAAAATTTTGCTTTCCCTCATCAAACGACGAAGTGTCAGGCCACAGGTCGTCTATAAGTTGGTCCACCAGCACATTTTCGGCGCCCCTGGTTATAAGGGCCTTGAGGAGCATCTGCGGTTTCTTTGCCGCGCTCCATTCTTCTTTCGTTACAGGGGTCTTACCTCGAATGAGCTGAAACTTTCCGAGTACGTTAATTTCAATTTGGGGATACGGTTCATTAATCATGGTCGTATTACTGGAAGAAGTGGGGCAATTTCTGACCGGCAATTCAATCCCGGTCTGGTATAGGCTATAAAACTGAACATCGGCTCGTGGCCGTTGTTGTTGAGCAGGCGAGTGAAATGAAAGCTATGAAGTCGAGAGGTTAATTTTAAGACGCCCTGAGCCCTCATACCTGTTGACGCGGGGCTAAAACCCCCACTTATCCATAGGTTATAGGAAAAACTCGCGCACGTCTATTAAAAACGGATTGTGTGGTAATAGCTCAGCTCTTCCACTTGAAACTGAAAACCGGGTTGGCCGTTAGATACCAAAACGCGGCGAGGGGCACATCCGGTGGATCAGTTCATAAGAATGTTAAAGGATCTTGCCAACAGGTGAATCATGCGATTTTTCAACGTATGATTTGCATATAGAACCTTAACAGATAAGCGACAAAGGGCAGAAGTGAATCACGGAATCGTTTCCCGTCCCAATGATCTGGCAGTGATGGGTCATTCTATCCAGCAGGGCCGTGGCCGACTTTGCATCGGGGAAGGCCTGCGGCCACTCGCCGAAAGTGAGGTTCGTCGTAACTATTATCGAGGCGACGGTGATCCGGGGGTCGGACCAAACCAAAAGCCTGCTGGCCAAAGAGGAAGCAGTCATAATTGGTCATTTTAAAGTCTTAGAACGCTGTTATTAACTCGGAAATGACCCTTTTAACGACGCCCATCCGGTACACCCGTCTCTTCCAGCCGCTCATTGGAAGGGCATTTGCTTTCTAACCGTTCACCCCTCACCCCCGCGCCGCGCGGTCCCGTCCCGCGCTTCGCGGGATTCGCGGGATTCACGCTGACGCTTCACAAAGTGAGATAATGCTTCATATTATTCTTATAGTAATTGCTCATAATGAAGTATAATGAAAAGCAAAAGAACCTGCCTGGAAATTTATACAATCCCGAGCCCATGTTCCACGTGGTCATGGCGGGACCGCCGATTCCAGTGACGTGCAGGGGAGCGCTCGCCTGCGAGAGCAGGTTGCCCAGCGCCGGACCGGAGGTCACCGTCCTCCGTCCCCCGTCCTCCGTCCTTTGCTTCGGTAGAATAATTTTTAAAGGTAGAACAAATTTACCGGGCAGATGGAAACAGTCGCCCAAAAGCTTCCTAAAAGTTTCCCAAATGTTTCCATGGTGTTTCCATATGTTTCCACGTGTTTCCATGGCGGAGAAAAGGATTGAGGGCATCGGCAGGGTTCAGCTAAGTGAGATGGCAAGCCGCTTTCCACTACTTTCGCCTCCCTTCCCCCACCGCCGGTCCAACTTCTCGATCGAGCGCATTTCGCAGCCCGTCGTCGAGTGGAAAATGTTTGTGGTGCTTATTTTGAGGCTCAACCGGGCTATGATGGCAGTCAACCAAAAATCCCTATAATGTTTCCAGGATGTTTCCATGGCAAAGAAAAAGATTAACGATGACACACTCTTACAGTTGATTCCGGGATGGAAACAGCCCGGCCGAGGCAGCGCGCCGGCTTGGAGTAGGTCGGGCGGCGGTCTCCAGGCGACTGAAAGCGCTAAAGATCGGAGTCACCAGGGACGTGACGCGCCTCTGTAATTCACCTCTGTGTTACAACGAATACAGCAGGGATAATCGCAGGAATTGGGTTTCTGACCATTGACCACTGCGAAGCATAAGTAGTTGTCGATTGACATCCCTTGCTGTTGTGCGGTAGACATCGAGCGGTTAAAATCCTAATTCCTCTTTCACAGATCCAGCAAAACGCCCTTTGGGGGACCGTTCAAATTTTCAGATCTGCTCATAAAAAAAGGGGTAGCATGCGAAAATTGGTCTTTGTTGCGGGACTGGTTCTTATTGTTACATTCACGCTCACACTTCCGGCCTGGAGCGCCGATGTTATCAAAATCGGCTTCAATATTCCGAGGACAGGAGACATTCCCAAGGTCGGCGAATCTTCCAAATATGCGGCCGAAATCCGGCTTACGGAAATCAACGGGGAGGGTGGACTCAAGGTCGGCAACAAAACCTACAGGCTGGAGTTTATATATGAAGACAACGAAGCCAAGGCTGAATCCGCGGTAGCAGTGGCGCTCAAGCTGATCACCCAGGACCGGGTGCTGGGAACGATCGGTCCTCAGGCGAGCAAGCAGGCGATACCTGCCGGCGAAGTCGCCAACGCTTACAAGACTCCAATGATTTCGCCATGGTCGACCAACCCCAGCACGACCGAAAACAGGCCCTACGTTTTCAGGGCTTGTTTTCTGGATCCCTTTCAGGGGCCGGTTGTGGCAAAATTTGCCATCGAGGAATTCAAGGCTAAAAAAGCTGCTGTTCTCTACGATATTTCGAGCGATTATCCCAAAGGTCTAGCAGAGTTTTTCAAGGGGGCTTTCGAGAAGAACAACGGACCCGGTTCAGTAGTTGCGTTCGAAACTTTCACTCACGGAGATAAAGATTTTAGCGCTCAGCTGACCAAGATATCAAAGTCGGACGCGGACGTTCTCTTTACTCCGCAGTACTATGATGAAGTTCCCCTCATTGTACGGCAGGCACGGGAACTCGGATGGAAGAAGCCCATACTCGGAAGCGACAGTTGGGGATCGGCCGAACTGATGAACCTTTGCGGCGACGCATGCAAGGGGTCCTTTTTCAGCACCCATTATGCCGCCGCCGGCGCCATGGGAGCCACCAAAGAATTCATCGACAAATACAACGCAAAATACGGCTATGTTCCCGATGAGGTTGCGGCGCTTACCTGGGACGCAATAAACCTGATGTGCCTGGCCATCCGGAATACGGGCGGGCTTACCGGCGACACCGAAAGGGACCGTGAAGCCGTTAAAGATCAACTCACGCAGATAAAAGATTTCGAAGGCATCACCGGCAAGATGACTTTCACCCCGGGCGGAAACCCGACCAAGTGCGCCGTGATAGTCAAGATCAGCGACAAGGGTGAGTTCGAGTTCTACAAATCGGTCTGTCCCTGAGTATTAAACCCTATCCGGGGGTATTTCTGCGGTGAACGGCTAGAGAATGGAGGAAACTGAAGGTAAGGGCTTCGTACCCGTCCGCAGTTTCTTGTCGCCCGCATTCCGTTTCCAGGGGAGATAATCTTTTGTCTTTACAGACATTTTTCCAGGATCTGCTTAACGCCCTGCAGTGGGGAAGCTTCTACGCCCTGATCGCTCTGGGTTACAGCATGGTCTACGGGGTGCTGCTCCTGATCAAT
>Ga0326728_10023475_pt1 | contig 11293 bp, 7 predicted proteins | sample MB3enrmetagenome_FD_207602 | JGI IMG/M metagenome (GOLD analysis project Ga0326728, IMG submission 207602) | Lab enriched peat soil microbial communities from McLean, Ithaca, NY, United States - MB31MN | ecosystem: Environmental > Terrestrial > Soil > Wetlands > Peat | place: USA: New York... | reverse complement strand
GAAAAGGACAGGTGGACCTACAAGTACTACCATGACTGGCTTGGGAAAGGTCGGGGCTTCCAGGAATTTGACAAGCCTGATGGGGTGAAACAGTGGATATCGCCGATAGAAGGGGCGATAGGCCCTCCGTTTCAGAGCAACGCTCCGCCCCCTGCTTCCACGGGGGCACAGCAACCGCCGGCCGAAAAGAACCCTCCCGGCCCTTACGAGATCCCGTCCACGGCCAGCCCCTTTAGCGCCTTCTCGTACCTGGATCTTACCAGACGTCCTAATGCCCTGGGCCCCATTCCCCCAATGTGGGACACCAGCGCACTGCCGGTCGGCCCCAATCGGCTGGCCGGCGATTCACCTTTGAGTCTGCCCCCTGTATGGGCCAGCCCGCCCTTTCAGTATTCCCCAAGCGGTGCGACAGGGCTGTTTCCCGCTGAACAGCCTGGTGCGGCTGCTCCTGCTCCTATGGGCTATCCCTCCTGGCTCCCTCCGTCCGACTCACCTCTCTTTCCCCACAGGAACGTCTTCGAACCTGCAGGGTCGGTGAGCCCTTGGGGACAGCCTCAACCGGGCGGCAACAACAGCCCGGCGCCCTCCCCTCGCAACGCCTTCGGCCCCTGGCTGGGCTCCTATCCCGATGGGCCCCAGGATCTCCCTCAGAGCGGATCCCGCAACGCCTTCGGCCCCTGGCCGGGCTCTGACCTGCCGGGCGGGTCGAACCTGCTTGATCCCGATCTCATGGAGCTTCTGGAGCGGTACTTGAGCCGGTGAGCCTTGAGGCGGCCAGACGCGGCCTCCCGACCGGCCCACCGACTCTCCTTACTACCTTCTTCAGGGCTGAAGCGTCTTCAGGAACTCGAACAGGTAGCCTTCGTCTTTCAGGTTGAGAAGGCCCTTTCTTTCTTTCGCGAGGTCCTCATACGTCATTCGATCGAGCGCATCTTCGCTTAAGTCGAGCGGATTTTCCGGCTCTCCCCTGGTTACTATGCCAAGCCCGCCATCGCAATCCAGGACGAATACTCGGAGGTCCCTCCTCCGGCTTCTCAGGTAGCAGACGGTCTTCCAGACATCTCCGGACCAGGAGCCTTCCCATCCTGGCAGGTTCAGGGTGGCGGCCTCCTGGTACGATTCTGCCGGGTGCGCCGCCGCCTGACTCAGGGGATTGCAGTCGTGCATGACGATCACCCCCCCTTCCTCGAGGTGGGCCAGCGAGTTGACGACGTCCCTCAGCGACTGTCCATAGGTATGCAGTCCGTCGACAAAGACCACGTCGAAACGGGCACTCGAGCCGGCGGATGAAAAAAAGTCATCGCTCGTGCACTCACAGTATTTTGCCGTCAGGTTGCGCGGGTTCTTTAGAATCCACTCTGCCTTGCGCTTTCCGGAAAACTTGAAATGCGGGTCGACCGCCGTCTTCTGTCTCGCTTTGATCCTGAAGAAATTAGTCCCGTTGGATACCCCTATTTCCAAGTATCTACGGGCTTTCTTCTTATCGATGATTCTTTGTACCACCTCGATGCGTTTCATGAAGCCTCCACGACAGCGTGCATAAGGGACCTTTCTACCGGCACCTAAGTCCGCGGGATGAAGCGGCCGGTCCTTGCGGCGTAGGGCGGGTACTCGTCGGGAAAGCGGCGGGCCATCATTTTCTCCTCGCTGCTCACAAGGGCGCGCCATAGGGGATGGAGGGCCGCGGTCCAGGCGATGAGGACCCACGAATCGAGATAGAGCGCCACGCCCAGGCAGACGAAGGTGATCCATGCTGCGTACATGGGATGGCGGAACCACCTGAAAGGGCCCGTGGTGCAGAGGCGGCCCTCCACCCACCAGGTCCTCAGGGTGTACATCGTTCGGAAATGGAGCACCAGGCCAGCGAGGACCAGCACCACCCCCAGGCCCTTCATGAGCTGTCTGTGGGAGAGGATCGCAGGGCGGCCAAGGCGATGATCCACCAGGAGCGCCACGGCCAGCAGCAAGAGGCTCAAGGCCGCGCCCAGGGGCCCCACGCCGAAGAGCTTCCGCAGTCTATCGCCGCTCATTGTTACCTGTTCACTCCTTCATCCCTACCCGGTCAGCGCGTCGTCCCATTCGGTGACCGGGTGCTTCTGTCTATCTTCTGCACCTTACCACGATGCGAACGGGCCATCAAGAATTTGCGATTTGCACGTCGATTTTGCTTGACTATGTTAGTGAAATACTATAGACTAGTTACCGTGACGTTGACCTGCACTGTCCGCTTTTTCAAAAACATTCCGTTCAACGATATGCGGGGCATTCACCGGCTTGAAACAGTCGACTTGTCCAAGCCCTATTGCGAAAGGAGTGTGAATGATGAGAAAACTCGATGTATTTCCGGCGGCTATTGGACTTGATCCACGTATTTTTCTTCGGTTTGTTTTTGCACTAACCATCCTTCTGTGCGCCCCCGTTGCTTTTGCGGATGACCTTTCCACTTTGGAGGAGGGGTTCGTTTGTGAGAACATCAAGGTCCAGGTCTCCACGACCTGCGCCTCTGATCCGGAAGCCCCTTTCGATCAGAGGTGTGCCGAACAGCACTTCATTTTCGCGGACGCAAATGGAAAGATACTTGCCAAAGTGCCGGCATCCGGACAACTGAGAGAAAAGGTGGGGCTTCACGGTAAAAAAATGGGGGAATGGCTCGACGGTCTGGCAAGTGGAGGCGCCTGCCTCAAAGGCCGTGATGGATCCTTCGTGGTTATTAAATACTTCACGACACAGCTCTTCGACCCCATCCCCGCGTGGGACGAGATTTACGATCTGAAAGGGCATATGCTCGCGAGCTCCAGAGTAGTTGAACCGGTTGTGAACGAAGAGAAAGAGCGTATCGAAAAGGAATATCACCAGACGTACAGGGCCTTAGGATTGCCCTGGGGCGAGCCGATTGATTTTCAAGGGTTCAGGAAGTACAAAGACCCCCTCAGGCTTCCTAAGCCGGCCTCATCGGAGGACTGGTCCCACATTCATCTGCATAAGCCGGTGGGATACGAGCATAGATACATGAACAGCGACAACGACGCCGTGAGGGACACGCTGGATATTGAGAAGGTCAGTGACCGGAGGATCAATTTTATCATCGATACCATGGATGACAGCGGTCGGGCGTGCAGGCTCGCCAGGGAGGCGAGTGCAACCAAGGATAACCCGCTCGATTTTGTGTTTCCCCATGGCAAGAAGTGCCGGCTCCATTTAAAAGTGGCCGCTGACGGCAAGTCCATCCGCGTCACCGACCCTGGAGGTTATTGCTCAAGTCAGCACTGCAACGGGTGTCTTGGTGATTTCACCTTTCAACGCGTCAAATAGCCGTAAGGAGGCAGGCCAATGGCACCGAAGAGATTGAATTTCAGCGACAGCGAGGCAGCACAGCTCGATTCCGACATTCGTACGATGCTCAAGTACACCGAGCATTCGGGGAAAGAGTCTTCCATCTACCAGTTTTCCGGTGGCCCCCAGAAGAGCACCCATGCATTCGGACTCTTGCAATTCGACGTCGGAAGAAATCTTGATGCGCAACATTTCCTGGGGTACATCGGATTCACCCCCGCTGAGATCGGAGAGCTTTCCCGGCAGGGCGCTCTGTCCCACCGGGAAAATCTTAATGCCAAACTCCGGAATCACAAGAAGGACCTTGATGAATTCGTCGACCATCAAATACAGGGGTACATCGATCATCTTGATCGTCTCATAACTTACTTGGATCGTAGAAATCCAGCCGCGGCTGCCGCTATTCGGAATGATCATCAATTGCAGTTGGCCCTTCTGGATTACCACAACCAGCTAAGGATAAACGGATTGGAGAAGGCCGAGCCGCCGCCAAAGTCACTGCTGTCGTACCTGATCGGACGGCCTGTGGAGCTGTCAGGCGGGACCCTGCAACTTGATCCGAAAGCCACCCTTTCGAGAAATGACATACAGAACTACATCGATCACTCGCTTACGGGGGTAAAACACCCTAAGGACACCGAGCACCGTGCTGACCGTCTGAACGAGGCACTTGGCATCATCACCCCCGAGCAGAACCATCTGCCTCATTCGGTACCGCCAGCCCCCAACAGACATCCGGCAGGCGGTGGCACCCGACAACAGTGGACGGGCTCGAACAAGAACGGCAGCGCCGGAACTCCGGTGGGAGCCGGACAACTCCCGACAGGCAAGAACCCCTATGCACCACCCGCAGCCAAGAATCCTCCCTACCCTGACGAGACCCCTCCCGCGAGCAGCCCCTTTAGCGCCTTCTCGTACCTGGATCTTGCCGGACGTCCTAATGCCTTGGGCCCCATCGATTCTGCAATCTGGGACCACGGCCCAGGAGGAACCCGCTTGATCCCGATATCGAGCGGCTCCTTTCGACTCTACCTAGGCGCGTATGCCCCACGCGGTCAGACGTGGCCGCCGGAGTGAGGTCAAGGGCGGCTTCGAGCACTCGGAAGGGGTGGAATTCACCTGGAGCCAGGAAACCGAAAGGAGGCCGGCGCGGCATGGATGCCAAGGAAGTCGCGAGGTCAAAAGCACCGTACCGGTTCTAAGGCACGTCAAGAAAAAAGGCCCCTGAAGGCTCGACACTTTTGTCGATTGACGGGCCTTGTGCTCGACATTCCTGCGCTTAGGCAGAGAGCAAAGGCAAACCCCCTTCGTCAAATCCTCAATCATTCAACCAGATTAAATGCATGACAAATGCCTGGCACACCCGTTGCTAATGAGCCATGCCATGACAGAGACATTGGCAGACCTTAAGAGGACGGACGAGCGCGACAAATGCAGGCCTCGACCATGATCGCGCCCTTCTCTTGAGATAGCCCTTGACTCGAAAGAGCTTATGCTCGCGCTCTTCGCCTGAAAGAGACGGGGAGCTTCACCATAGATAGTGCCAAAAAAAGGAGGCTTTATGAAGAAAATCATCGGTACGCTTATGATCGCGCTTTTCCTTCTCGGCATGACCGCGGCAACGGTCGGGACGGCTTCTGCCCAGGGGCCCGTGGCCCGGGAGGCCGAGGAGCACCCCAACATCGCCAGGGCAATCGACGCGCTCCAGAGCGCGATAGCCGACCTGCAGGCAGCCCCCCATGATTTCGGGGGACACAAGGCTCAAGCCATCCAGGCAAGCGAGAAGGCAATAAAACAGTTGAAGTTGGCCCTCGCGTACAGGGCTCATGAAGACAGGATGCACCGGCCCTAGAGCCGCCTTCCTCACCCGGAGTCTTCCCGCGAAAGCGCGGCCCTAATAAGGCCGCGCTTTCGTCTTTCTGTATGCGAAGGCCGCGAGGTGATGGAGAAGAAGGAGTTCTTCCCCTATGCCGTGGTGAGGTTGTAACTCCCACACTGAGGGCACGATGCTGTTGCAGGCTTGGTTCGGCCCTCGTGAGGCTTTTCAATACCACGGGCCTGGGGTGAGCTTTCCGTGGCATCCTTGATCTCGAACCGGCAGCCGCAATCACTGCATACCAATTGCTTTGTCTTCACATGCGCTCCTTCCCGCTCCTTGATTGGTGATCATCTCCGTAGAATATAAGGCTCAAGGAGCGACTCTTACAGGGGCCCCGGTTTTTCCCGCCCCCGGGCATGATCCGGACCTCCCGAAAAGGAGCGCGCAGACGTGCTTTTGATTCAGGAACGCTCCTGCTCGCACCTTGAGCTTCTGAAAGACTCGGGGGAGCTTTACAAACGACGGGCCGCAATGGCAAGATGGTCTAAGAATAGGATTGAAGGGATCGGGGCAAGGAGGGGATTGATGGCTGCGTCGGACAAGGAAACGGCGAGGAGGGTCGGGGCGGTCAGGGAAGGGATGAAAGAATCGGGCTTAAGGGCCTTGATCGTCTTCTCAACTGTCGTGCTCGGCGAGAAGGCGGCTGTCCGCTATCTCTCCAACTACCGGCTGTTAACGAGGAAGGATTATATGGTCGTGCCCCTGGAAGGTGAGCCTGCGCTCGTGGTGGCGACCTTGAATCACCAGAAGGGGGCAGCGACGGCTTCATGGATACGAGACATCCGATGGGGCGCCACGACGGAAGGGATGATCGCGGAGGTGGCCGGCAAGATAAAGGCGTGCGGCCTGGAAACCGGGACTATCGGCATTGTCGGACTTTCCGGGTCGATCCCCCATTACGATTATGACCTGCTGCAAAAGGCACTGCCAGGGGCGAGCTTCACAGACGCCACAGGGCTTCTCGACGAGATCCGTCTGTCAAAGAGTCCCGAAGAGATAGAGATGGTGAGGGAGACCGCACGAATCGCGGACGCGTGCTATGAGTTGGTCCTCGATATCCTGCGGCCGGGCGTGGACGAGCGGGAGGTGATGGCGCCCGTGGCCGGGCTCCTGGCCCGGAAAGGGGTGGAAGACACCCTCATACTGAGTGCGAAGGGCCGTTCGTTTCCCTGCTTTCTGACTCCCCCGGGGGCATATGTCTTCGAGGAAGGGGACCACTACGTGTTCTCCATAGAGATTTCCGGGCCGGGCGGCTACTGGTCCCAGATAGTGCGGCCCATGTGTCTGGGGAGGCCGGCCGCGGAATATGAGCGCCTCTTCGAGGCGGGAAGGCTCGCCCTGGAGGCGGGCGAAGCCTGCCTGGTGCCCGGAGCGCGCGCGGGAGACGTGGCGCGCGCCGTGGCGGACGAGGTACGAAAGGCGGGTCTGGAGACAGGCCTCTGGTGCGGCCATGGCATGGGCATGGACCTCGGCGACGGTGTGGGCCTCTCCGAGGACAACCCGCTCGAACTGAGAGAGGGTGCGGTCATCACCATCCATCCCCATGTGATGCTCCCTGATCGTAAGAAGGGGCTGCTCATGGGGGATACCTTTGTGGTCCGGGCGGGGGGTGGGCAGAACCTGTCACGGACAACGTGCGAGCTGAAGCGCCTCTAGTGTCGGATCGGACGACCGCCTGGAGCGATCGCGAGCCATTATTGGGGCTTAAGCGCCCCCTTAAGGCAGCATAAGCCGCCGGAGCCTCCCCCCTCAAACTCGCGTACGCTCGTGTTACCCTCCAGGCGCTCATCCATTCCGTGCGTACCAGCTCGGTCGCTGATACTCCCGGCAGGTGCAGAAGAATGCATGTATTATCCTGGGGTATAGACCAGGTACATACCTTCACCTACCAATCGAGCGTGTGCCATGAACGCTGATTGCAGCTATTACGGATTGTAACATTCTATTTTCTTTAGGACGAGGAAAACCTAGGATTTCAGAAAGAAAACCGCCCGCTCTCAAAGAATCCAAAAAAACACGTCGCGAAGGCTGGCCGCTAACCCGCTTGAAAACAAAGAGAGGGACGTCTTTCAACAATCCGATAGCTCCTTTCCTCACGAGAAAGCCCCTGGCGTCAGGCAATAGGAACTCCCCACACCAAAAACTACGATCTCCCGACAGACACGTTAAAGCCCTCGATGCTACACGTTGTACATAGCCTGACAATCGTGGTTGGCTCGGTCCATTCCAACCTATGATACGCCGGACCCGGGAACGACGTACAGCGAACTGATCGCCAAGGAGGAGTGAGAGTGATAAGTAAGACAGTAGGCGTAGAGGAAGTTTTTGACACAGGTGTATCGTCGTACCAAATAGGGGTGTGCGTCCTTTGTTTCCTGGTCACGCTTCTCGATGGACTCGACTTGACGGTCGTGGGAGTGGCGATACCCAAAATCGCCGATTTTCTCCACACGAAACCGGGTGCCTTCGGCATCGCCATGAGCGCGAGCTCGGTCGGGGCCGTCATCGGATCGGTCGTTTTGGGCATGGCGGCGGACCGCTTCGGGCGTAAATGGATGTTGAGCGTCTCCGCCTTTATTTTCGGCTTGTTTACCCTTTTAACGGTATGGATTACCGGCGTGGGGGAGCTGACATTGTTCCGGTTCATCGCAGGGCTCGGCCTCGGCGGGGCTATCCCGAATGCCCTTGCCTACGGCTCTGAATACGCGCCGAGCAGCTTGCGTAAAACCTTCGTCACCACCATGTTCGCCGGGATGCCCGTAGGCGCCATGCTGGGCGGGCTCATAGGCGCATGGTTTATCCCCCGCTTCGGCTGGCCGTCGCTCTTTGTTCTAGGCGGCGGAATACCCATCCTGATCTCTTTTGTTACGGCGGCGGTTCTTCCTGAATCGCTGGAATTCCTCGTGCAAAAAGGCAAGGACAAGGTGCGGATTCGCCATATAGTTGCGAAGATAGCGCCGACTCTGGCCAAAAACGAGGAGGTCGAGTTCCGCTCAACGCAGAAGAAGCTTCCCGGCGCGCCCCTGAAGAATCTTTTTACGGAAAGGCGGGCGCTTATGACAATTCTGTTCTGGATAGTCCTGGTCGGTGGGGGCTATCTTGCCAGTACGCTCTCGTCGTGGGCGCCCACGTTGCTCCACAAGAGCGGCGCTTCGGTCGTCCAGTATAGCTTGGCATTCGCCGCCTACAATTTCGGTTCCATCGTCGCGTTCATCCTTGTCGGCAGGTTGTTGGACATGAGTGATTCCTTTATCATCTTGCCCGTCGGTTTCGTTCTCGGATTTGCCAGCCTCGTGGGTTTCGGATGGGTCGCGGGCAGTTCACTGCTCGTCGTCGCCTGCTTGTCCGTAGCCTGCGGATTCTTCATAAACGGCAGCCAGACCGGTACCCTGGGGCTTGCTACCGTTTCCTATCCTACGAGTGTACGAGGCGCTGCCGTCGGCTCGGCGTATGCGGCCGCCAGAGTGGGCACCATAATCGCCCCGCTCGCAGGAGGCCATCTGCTCAACCTGGGATGGAGCGTTGCCAGGATCTGCAGCACCAGCGCCCTGGCCGCTCTAGTCAGCGCCGTCTTTCTTCTGGCCCTTCGCGGGCGCGTGGCCGCTGCTGCGCGGTATCAAGCGGAGCAGACGACGCTCTTTAGCGGAACCAATCGTTTGAGGTGAACAACGCGACGCTCTCGAACACTCCGCTACCCGTTGCCCTTTCTTTCATTGGTCCGGGTCTCTTTGGGCTGGCAGCGGTCACGAGGAGATTCACGAAATAGGAGTTATTCACCCAAACATCGCATGCAGGGTCAGCAAATGGCCCTGCCTTTTTTCTTTACGCATCCCCGTTGATTACCACGGGAAAGCATGCACTTTTCGAGTATGGCCCTTCTCGTTTGTTTCAGGAAGAAAGAGCGCCCTCACTAGGCTCAGATTGGCTGCTATGTTACGCCCTAGCAGTGCTGTGTCCCACCCACATCGCCGCGCAGCCCCAATAAAGACCACCCTGTCTTTTCAAAATATAGAGGCGGCCCTCCCACCTGGTATGCCGGCAGGTGAGCCGATCCAATAGCCCGTTAGGTCCGGCCTTTGCGTCTCTTCCTTTTTATGAAGGGGAGGCTCCGCAGGCTTTGCCTGTGGAGGGGGCGACGCGAGCCCCGATAATTGCATGCCGGAATTGGCGACCATTGGTTCAATTCCGGCGGCGAATGGACGGTCCGCGTGGAGGGATCAAGGATCGTTTTTCCCGCCTTGGAAAAACGATCGCGATGAGATTGCGAGCGAAGCAAGCGTGAGGGGGGAGGCTCCGCAGGCTTATGCCTGTGGAGGGGGCGCTGAACCCCATTAACAGCATGCAATCTGAACCACCTCGGCCGCAGATAATATGGGGACACCCCTCCGAAAGCAAAGCAGCGAGAGGAGTGTCCCCATACACTCCTCCGAAAGCAAAGCAGCGAGAGGAGTGTCCCCATACACCCCTCCGAAAGCAAAGCAGCGAGAAAAGTGTCCCACATCCGAGGCCGCCCGGTTTCGATCAGCGCCGCGATGGTGCGGGTTGGTCAGCCGTCCACGGGCTTACTCGCAGGCGATCCCTCCATGCGGACCGGCCTTACCCTGCATGTCGACCCCGAAAACTCTTCAGGCCTTTCTTCTGCCTTTCTCGTGGACGTTTGGGAATTGCCGGTGTAAGCTTTACCTTGAGACTATCGAGAGTGGGGAGAGGGGCGGGTGCATGAAAACGTGTGACCTCATCGTCAAGTGCCTGGAAAACGAGGGCGTGGAGTACATCTTTGGCATCCCCGGGGAAGAGACCCTGGACATCATGGATGCCTTAGGCCGGTCGAAGATCACCTTTGTCCTCACCAGGCACGAGCAGTCGGCCGCCTTCATGGCCGATGCCTATGGCCGCCTCACCGGCAAGGCAGGGGTGTGCCTCTCCACCCTGGGTCCCGGCGCCACCAACCTCTTGACGGGCATAGCCGACGCCTTCCTGGACAGGGCGCCCCTTCTGGCCATTACCGGCCAGGCGGAGCTGGGCCGCATCCACAAAGAGTCCCATCAGTACATCGACATCGTGAAGAACTTCGCAACCGTGACGAAGTGGAATACGAGGATCGAGATACCCGATGTCGTGGCGGAAGTGGTGAGGAAGGCCTTCAAGATAGCCGAGACGGAAAAGCCCGGCTCGGTTCACCTGGAGCTTCCCGAGGATGTGGCGACCGAAAAGGTGAGCCGGACCTATCAGACCGTAATCCCTCCCATCCGCGCCCGGCGCTCTTCTGCGGACAGACACTCCCTGAGACAGGCAGCGGAGCTGTTGGAACAATCCTCACATCCGGTTATCCTCGCGGGCAACGGCGTGGTGCGCAAGAACGCGGCCCCGCAGCTCAGGAAGTTCGCCGAACTCTTCGGCATTCCCGTGGTGACCACCTTCATGGGCAAGGGCGCCATCACGGCAGAGAGCGAGTGCAGCGTCGGCACCCTCGGCCTTGGCCAGGACCGGCAGGTCCCTGACCTACTCGCGAAGACCGACCTCGTCATCGCCGTGGGCTACGACCTCGTGGAGTACAGCCCTGGCAAATGGAACCCGGATGTGGACAAGAAGATCATCCACATCGATTTCACCACTTCGGAAGTGGATGTCCACTACGTGCCGGAGGTGGAGATCGTCTCCGACATCAGGGAAACTCTGGAGCTTCTCGAGGGCATGACGAGCTGCAACAAGAAGGACCCCTATGTCGCGCACCTGAGGGAGGAGCTGGTCCAAACTTTCGAGCGGGAGGGGTCGATCGACTCCTGGCCGGTGAGGCCCCAGCGTGTGCTCTATGCCGTGAGAAAGGTCCTTGGGCACGACGACATCGTGATCAGCGACGTGGGCACGCACAAGATGTGGGCCGCGAAATTCTATCCGGTTTACGGCAACAACACCCTCCTCATATCGAACGGCTTCGCGTCCATGGGCTTTGCCCTTCCGGCGGCTATCGGGGCCAAGCTCACCTATCCCCACAAGAAGGTCGTGGCCGTGTGCGGGGACGGCGGGTTCCTCATGAGTGTTCACGAACTGGAGACGGCGTGCCGTCTCGGTCTCAATGTG
>Ga0326728_10023473_pt1 | contig 11294 bp, 7 predicted proteins | sample MB3enrmetagenome_FD_207602 | JGI IMG/M metagenome (GOLD analysis project Ga0326728, IMG submission 207602) | Lab enriched peat soil microbial communities from McLean, Ithaca, NY, United States - MB31MN | ecosystem: Environmental > Terrestrial > Soil > Wetlands > Peat | place: USA: New York... | reverse complement strand
TGATGGCCGAAGCGGGACTTCCCCTTCCCCTCGGTCTCGCGGCGGCCATGCTCGCGGGCGCTGCCATAGCCCTCCTTCTGGAGCTTCTAGCCTTCAGGCCCCTGCGCCGCGAAGGCGCGGACAAACTCTCCGCCATGATCAGCAGCATAGGCGCCTCGCTCATCCTCGTGAGCCTCGCCGAGGCGGCCTTCGGCGCTCAGACGCGACGCTTTCCGAACTCGGTACTCGACCCCAAGCCTCACTTCATGGGCGGGGTCGGGGGCGTGCGCATCTCGAACGCGCAGATACTCATCCTTGCAGCCTCCGTGGTACTCATGGTCGCGATGGGCTTCTTCATCCGCCGCACTCGGATGGGCAAGGCCATCAGGGCCGTGGCCGCAAGCCAGAAGGCCGCTCGCCTGCTCGGAATCGACGTGAACGGCGTCATCGTCGTCACCTTCCTCGTCGCGGGCGCGCTCGCGGGAGCGGCGGGCATCCTCGTAGCGCTCCTCACGAACAACATAGTTCCCGGCATGGGTAGCCAGATCGAGCTGCGCGGCCTCGCGGTCGTCATTCTCGGCGGCATGGGCAACATCGAAGGCGCCGTCCTGGGCGGCTTCATCCTCGGCCTCGTGGAGACCTTCACGATCGCCTACATCCCCGGCGGCTCCGACATCAAGGACGCGATCGCCTTCTTGATCCTCTTCATCATCCTCCTTGTGAAGCCGAACGGCATCATGGGCAAACTCAAGGCGGATCGGGCATGAAGAAAAGTTCCGCCTCGTGGATCGTCGCCGCCCTCATCGTCGCGGCCGACGCCTTCCTCTGCGTCAAGAACCCGCAAGATCTCGACAGGCTCCTCATCAACGCCATCCTCGCCCTCTCCGCCTTCGCCACCTTGCACGCGCAGCTGCTATCGCTCGCGAGCGCGGGCTTCGCGGCCATAGGCGCCTATACTTCGGCCATCCTCGCGGTGAAACTCGGCCTCCCGGTCGCGCTCTCCATACCCGCGGCAGTCCTCGCCTGCGGCCTAGTCGCGCTCGTCATAGGCATGCCGGTCCTCAAACTGAACGACGTCTACCTCGCGATCTGCACCCTCGGCTTCGGCGAGATCGTGCGCGTTGCGATCATACTCTTGCCGAATCTAACCGGAGGCTCGACGGGCGCCAACCTTTCCACCGGCTTCGCCTACGAGGCTATGCGAAAAACGAGCACCTGGGAGATAGCCCTCGCCCTCCTCGTCCTCTGTTATCTTTTCTGGGCAACCTCGCGCTCTAAGGCGGGACGCGCCCTGCGCGCGATCCGCGAAAACCCCAATGCCGCCGCGACGATGGGCATCGATGTCGTCGCCTACAAGAACCTCGCCTTCGTCGCGAGCGCCCTCATCGCTGGCCTCGCGGGGGCCTTCTACGCGCACTCGGTCGGGTCGCTCGACGCAGGAGACTTCAAGTTCAGCCGCGCCGTGGACATCCTAAGCTACGCGGTTCTCGGAGGCTCGGGCGCCTGGTTCGGGCCGATCCTCGGCGCGGGCCTGCTCACGGCCCTTCCGATATTGTTGCGAGACGGCCTGGTCTTCCTGAAGGACTTCAGCCAGCTGCCCAACATCCTGAACGGACTGGCCTTGATGCTCGCGATCATCTTCATGCCCGGAGGACTCGCCGCCCTCTTCAAACGCGGAGTCTCGAGGGTCCCGACGGCGCCCTCCACCCCGGCGAAGGCGGCGGACAGTATAGAGGACGCCGAGCCCGACGCGGCCACGGGCCCCATGCTCTCCGTAAAAGAACTCTCCCGTTCCTTCGGCGGCGTCGCCGCCCTCTCCGAGCTCAGTTTCGATCTCGAGCGCGGCCAGATACTCGGCCTCATCGGGCCCAACGGCGCGGGCAAGACAACCCTCATCAATACAGTGTCGGGCATCTTCCCGCCAACAAGCGGAACGATCATGTGGGAAGGCCGAGAGATCCAGGGAAGGAGCGCGCATCGCATCGCGAAGGGCGGCATAGCGCGCAGCTATCAGAACATCCAGCTCTTCGGGGAGATGAGCGTCCTCGAGAACGTCGTCGTGGGGCACCACACGAGGGTGCATACGAACCTCCTTTCCGCATGGCTGCGCCTTCCGTCGGAGCGCCGCGAAGAGCAATCCGCGCGAAAGGAAGCCATGGCACTCCTCTCGCGTCTCGGCCTCGCCGACTTGGCCGACCAGGAGGCTTCGAAGCTCTCCTACGGCGACCAGCGACGCGTGGAGATAGCGCGCGCCCTCGCCCTCCGGCCTCGGCTGCTTTTGCTCGACGAGCCCGCCGCGGGCATGAACGAGATCGAAACCGCGACGCTGGGCGACTTCATCCTCGAGCTGAAGGCGCACGGCTACACGATCCTCGTCGTCGAGCACCACATGGACCTCATCATGAAGATCTGCGATAGGATCGTCGTGCTCAACTTCGGTAAGAAAATCGCGGAAGGGCAGCCCGAAGCGGTGTCGCGGGACGAGGCAGTGCTCGAGGCCTACCTGGGGAAGGACGATGAGTAAGCTCCTCGAAGTGAAGGATCTCGTGGCTCGTTACGGCGGCATCGAGGCGCTGCGGGGACTCTCCTTCTCGGTGGAGGAAGGCACGATCGAGACGATCATCGGCGCGAACGGGGCGGGCAAGAGCTCTACGCTGCTCGCGATATCGGGCATCGTGCGCCCCGCCGCGGGCCGGGTCGTCTTCGATGACCAGGACATCACGCGCACAAGGGCGGACCGCATCGTGCGCGCGGGGCTCGTGCAGGTGCCCGAAGGTAGGGCGATACTCTCGCCCCTGACTGTCGCGGAGAACCTCGAGCTAGGCGCCTGGACCCGGCGAGACTCGAATGCGGCCAAGGCTGACCTCGAACGCATCTACGGCCTCTTCCCTCGACTCGCCGAGCGGAGGAGCCAGCTCGCAGGTTCCTTGTCCGGAGGCGAGCAGCAGATGCTCGCTATGGGAAGGGCGCTCATGGCCTCGCCCAAGCTCCTCCTGCTCGACGAGCCTTCGATGGGACTTGCGCCCAAGCTAGTGTCGCTCATCTTCCGCACGATAGTCGACATAGCGTCCTCCGGGACGACTATCCTCCTCGTCGAGCAGAACGCCCGCCAAGCCCTCAAGATCGCGGACCGCGGCATCGTGCTCGCGCACGGTAAAGTAACTCTCGAAGGTACGAGCGAGGAGCTTCTCGCGAACAGTGCGGTGATAGAAGCCTTCCTGGGGTCGGCGCACACCCCTGGCCGTCTTTAAAGCCACGGGGACAGGGGGAAGCCCTGTGGCCCATGAGGGCGGCCTGGGGTATGCGCCCCCCTTCCGAATCATGGAACGGAGCATGAGTAGCACGCATCCCTATACCACCCTCATAGGCCTGGGTATACGCCCTAACACTGGAAGAGTTGTAGAAGGCGATCAGCGCGGAAGTTCATAGAGCACTCCGGCATAATCGCAAAAAGCTTATGTCCATTGCCGTCTACATGCCGCGGGGACAAAAAAAGCCTCAGTGCCGACGTTCTTCGGAGGCACTGAGGCTATTTTTGTCCCCGCGGCGTATCGACTGTGACAGATTATCAGTCTCGAGTAGAGCCGAAATGAACTCTAGAGCCCTGCGACGCATTCTTCCACCCTCGCGATGAGCTCGCCGCTCATCCAAGGCTTGCGGATGATCGCGTCCGTTATGTCGTCTCGCTGAAGGCGAGCGGTCGTTTCCTTGTCGGCATTCCCCGTCACGAGTATCGTCTTTACCCCCGGGTATTTATCTTTAACAATAGTCAGGAATTCGTCGCCCTTCATCCCCGGCATGAGCCAATCGGAGAGCACGAGAATCACTCTGATGCCCTCGTCGTAGAGCTCCGAGATGATATCGAGCGCCTCTCCGGCAGTACTCGCGGTCTCGTAGAGAAAAAGATCCTTGAAATGCCGCTTCAGCTCGGCCTTGATCGAAAAGACAATGATTGGCTCGTCGTCGACGCAGAGAATAGCCCGATTAGTGCTCATGCTTCTCCTTCATGCTTTATTGTTTATCGACTAAAGCCGCGGGAAGGCGCACCAAAAATGTCGTGCGGCCGGGGCGGCTATCGAAACCGATAGAGCCTCCATGCTTCTCGACTATGCGTTTGCAGATATCGAGCCCGAGCCCCGTGCCTTCGCCAGGGGGCTTCGTGGTAAAAAAGGGGATAAAAATCTTCGACTTGATCGCCTCGGGTATGCCGGGTCCCGAGTCAGTGAAGGATACGATTATTTCATCCCCCTCCCGGCGCGTCTCGATCTCGAGCGTGCCCTGGTACTTCATCGCCTGAAGCGCGTTATTCATGAGATTCACCCATACCTGGTTGAGCTTATCGCGATAGCCTTGCACCGGATCGTTCGAGAAGAAGCGGAGGTCGAGATTCACCGAACGCTTCAGCTGGTTGTAATAGAGCGTAACGAGCGTGTTGATCTCCGATACGGGGTACACGCTGTCCTTATGTTCGTAGTCGTCGCCCCTCGAGTATTCGACGAGGGCAGACACGGTCGACGAGGCCTTGTTGGATGCTTCGAAAACGATAGCCCCCGAGCGGACAAGTTCGGTCAGCCTCGCCGCCAGCTCGAGCGCGGCGCGATCCCCTGCGACAATGCGCTCTCTGATTCGATCCTCCATGTCGAAGGCGCCCAAGGTAGACACTTCGTCGGCGATCGCGTCGGCTACCTCGATCCCTCTATCCGCGAGGCGGACGGCTAGCGCTCGCTTCTGCTTGCGGTCCTCGGAGAGGTCCATGCGCCTCGCACGTGCGATTCCCCGCTGAACGAGCGCCAGGAAAAACTCCTGACCATCGGCGGAAAGAGAGGAAAAGGACGGGATCAGTATAGGAACGATTTCGTCCATAGACTCTAGCATAAAGGTGGCGGACGAATGGATCGCACCGAGGGGAGTATTTAGCTCGTGCGCGATGCCGGAGACGAGCCGACCCAGCACTGCCATCTTCGCGGAGACCTCGACTTTGTCCTGGGCCTGCCGCAGAGAGGCCAAAGCTTGCTCGAGCGATGAGGTCCGCTCTTTGACCCGATCCTCCAGCTCGGCGTTAAGTTCGGCCAGAGTCTTGTTAACCGAATCGTAGCCGGCAAGAGTATCGCCCAGCCTCTGGGCCATGGCCTCGAAGGATAGCGCGAGTTTCCCTATCTCATCGCGTGGCACAGCGCCGACCAAGGCCTTTCGCCCGTCAGGGCTAAGGTCCCCTCCTGCCACTCGCTGAACGCATCCGGAGAGCGAGGCGATCGGCCGAACTATCCTATCGACCGCATAAAAGATGGATGCGATCAGGGCTGCGAGAATCGTCAGGGATAGGGCGACGAGAATGACGAGAATCTTAACCGCGCTCGCCTTCACCTGACTCGTCGGGACCGAGAATGCCATCGTCCATCGCGTAAAGGGGACGGGCGCGAAGGCCAGATACTTCGCCTTTCCGGCTTGATCGGTATACGCCTGGTACCCGGCCTCCATGGCGCGCATCGAGCGCACCGCTCCTTCAAGCCCCTTGAAACCGGAGGTAGCGGGCTCTGCCAGGTTCATCTTCATGACATAGTCGGGATTCGGGTGCGCGATGACGGTGAGGCTCCCGTCGATGATCGAGCCGTAGCCATCCCAGAGCCTTACGCTCGCCGCTATCTGGGAAAGCGTAGCAAGGCTCACCGAGGTGCTCGCCACGCCGATGACTTTGCCCGACCGATCCCTCACGGCGGTCGCGAAGATGACCAGATACTTACCGGTATCCCGGGAAACCAAACCCTCGGAGATGAAGTTCTCGGACCGCCCGCCAAGGATAGACTTGACGTATTCACGGTCCGCGATATTCCCGCTATGGCCGACCGAATTGAAGTAAAGGCCCTCGCTAGATACAAAGGATTCGTCGACCTGGTCCGAGTCGAGGGAAGCTTGTTGGCTCCTCAAGAAGGGCCAGATCCTCGCGATATCGCCTGAGCGGAATTCCGACGATATCGCGTTCATCCGGACAGTCTTGAGTTGTATCTGGGCCCATCGGCCGATCTCGGCAGCGCGGGCCGCCACTATCTCGTCCATCATCTTGAGACAGAGGGTCCCGACATCGCGGGATACGGTGAGGCCGATGCACAGAGAAAGAATAAACATCCCCACGGCCACGGGCACCGCGAGGAGGAGCGTCATTTTCGGTTTCAGCCTCATAGACTAAAAGGATAGTCTATGCGTCCGGGCATTGCGAACTGCAACCCGCCTGACTCTTGTCATGTCTACTCTTTGAAATAGCGGAGGACAACATGGTTCAGGCAACGCGGTTCACCGCCGCAACGGAAACGGGCATAAGCTGGAAATCCACATACGCCGAGGTCCTTTCCTCATTTGAAGGAGGCGCCGATCTACGCGTCCATGAGCCATACGCAGCCGCTGGCTTCTCAGCCCTAGCCCTGCCGGATAGGGCGATCGCGGAGAATCGGCGGATCAATTGCCCGATAGTTCGGCCCGCGCTCAGCGCGAGCGGCGCTAGCTTCGATAGGGCCTGCGTCCTCATCCACGGCCTCAATGAGCGCAGCTGGGACAAGTACCTGAGCTGGGCCGAGGCCATAGCGGACAAGGCTCACTGCCCAGTCGTTCTCTTCCCCATCGCCTTCCACATGGACCGCGCACCCGCGACTTGGGCCGATTTCGGAATCATGCGCGGCGTCTCGAAGGAGCGCCAGGCACGGATCGCGGGGCTCAAGCAATCCTCGATGGCCAACGCGGCCATATCCGAACGGCTCGACGAGGCGCCCGGACGATTCTTCCTCTCGGGGCTGATGGCCACCCATGACCTCGGGACTCTCGTACGGGCGCTGGAAGAAGGAGAAGTCCCCGGCATCGCCGCCGGCGCCAGCTTGGGTTTCTTCGGCTACTCGATAGGCACCTATTTCTTGCAGTGCCTCTCCCTCGCCGACGAAAGCTTCGCGTCTGCGGGCAAGCGCTTCCTCTTCTGCGGAGGCCCCTTTCTCTCCGCGATGCAGCCCGTGTCGAAGTACATCATGGACTCGAAGGCGCACGAGAAGCTCCTCGATTTCTGGGTCTACAATCTCGCGGACGAGCTCCATAAAGACGGCGAGCTCGCATCGCTCATCGATACTCCCGAAGGCCGCGCCTACTGCGCGATGGTCGATCCTCGCCATCCGCAGATGCATCGCAAGGAATTCTTCTCGAACGGCGATACACAGGTCGCCTCGCTCTCCGGGGACGATGTCATGCCTCGGCAAGCCATACTCGACTTCTTCGATGGCACGAGCATTCGGCCCCTCTTCATCGACCTGCCGAGCGTCTGCACCCACATCGCGCCCTTCAATCCATTGGGCGGCGAGACGGTGGGCCCAGCCTTCGACAGGCTCTTCAGCCAGGCCGCGGAGCACCTTTTCGGATAAGTACGACTACGCCATGCCCGGTATGGCAAGCGTGCCGATGGTCCTGCCCGCATTGATCCAAACCTCGGAGGCGATGTTGCGCCCGGCCCCCGTGCCCTCGTCGCGCTGATAGCCCCCGAGGACGCCGAGCGCGATGGCGCCGCCCATGGTCGGGAAGAAGGAGATAGCCAAGGGGCCCCGCGGCGTTAGCCGCCTGGCAGAACGCCCCCGAGACGCCGTAGAAGCGGCCTTTGTCCGAGCCCTCCGCGGCCTTGGCGGTGATGAGGTTGTAGGGGAACCAGTAGAAGCCGTTCGCGAGTCCGGAAAGGACGCCCAGAGCGACGAGATGGCGGGCGGCGTTTTCGCCCAGCAGCACAAGGATGCCGTAGAAGGCGACAAAGAGCCCGAGGCCGAGACTGAGGGCCGAACGGTTGCCGAAGCGCTTGGCCAACAGGGCGGCCTGGACGAAGCCATGATCGGAAGATTCTAGCGATATACCGCGGGAAGACAAAGCCCGAGGTTGTGTTTGCTTAAGATTGCCTTGACGCAAGACCGAGACTATGTAAAATCGTGGCATGAGGAATAAAATTATGATCAACCGTCAAATTCGAGCATTCTGCATGACGTGGCTGCTCTCTTCAATAGCACTCTTTTTCGTAGGCTGTTCGGCCCGTGAGCAGGCGAAATCCGTGTCGACTACGGTACAGGCGCCGGCCGCGGCCCCGGTCGTCACACAGGGAATCGCGACATTCGTGGACGGGAAAGTATCGGTCGCTGATGGCGGCGAATTGAAAGGCCTATCTATCGGCGACCGTGTCTCGACCTCGGAATCTGTCACGACAGGAGCCGCGTCCAGCTGCGAAATCCAGTTCGGTAAGATGGGGATCGTCAAGGTCAGTCCGAATTCGACCATTCAACTGAAAAGAATCTCGCTGGCCGCTGCGAGAAATGCGATTGACCTCGGCCTCTCGGTCGGTTCGATTTCATGCAAAGTGAGCAAGCTGACGAGCAAAGATCGCTTCCAGGTCATCACGAGCGTGGCATCGTGCGGTGTACGCGGCACGGAATTCGTGGTTATCCAGCCTAGCGGAAAGCCTATGCGAGTCGCGGTCAGAGAGGGCAGAGTCGCTGTCATTCCGCCGTCCTTCGACGCTGCCAAGATTGACTCGAAGGCGGGCGACGCGAACGAAGAGCTAGCGGACGAGGTGATCGCCTCGGTCATGGACGCCGCGCCGGCCGTCGTGGCCGACCAGGAACTCACCGTAACGCCTACTGATATGGCGAGCGCCGATGTAGCTATGGCGAGCCTGCAAACCCGAATGGAATCCGCCCTGACGGACGCGAGCAAGACACCGCCTTCGAATACAGCCACGCAGCCAAGTCCATCCTCTACCGAAGGTGTATTGCCCGAGGCGGTCGGCGCATCGATCAAGTCCTTCGCGGCGGCGGTCCAGGCGGCCGCGCCGAAACCGCGCGCCCTGAGCGACGATTCGCGGAAACTGCTTCAGGACGCTTCCCTATTGGAGTTGAAACAGGATACCGCTCCGGCAAGCGCGCCTGAGTCGAGCCAAAGTCAAGCCAATCCGACCCCGACAAGCGCGCCAGCTCCGGCGGCCCCAGTGGCTCCGGAGGCGATTGTAGCAACCCTGAAAGTCTCGGACTCTCCCTTGGTCGCGGGCGTTCAAGCTTCGGACGGCAACTTGATCGTCGCCGACGCCCAAGGCACCCTGTATGCCATTTCTGCCGACCGCAAGCTCTCCTGGACGGTCAAGACAGGCAATGCAGAAAACGAAAATTCACGGCCCGTCGCCGACTCCGGCAGTGTCGCATTCGCCGGAGACAAAGACTTGTGCGTGCTGGACGCGGGTACCGGGAAGATCGCGTATACGACGCCTCTCGATGCGTCCGATTCCGGGATTTTCGGTCGCCGGCCGGCCATCGCCGATGGCAAGCTCTATCTCGGAACGTCGAATGGCATTAAAACAATCGCCTTGGCGGATGGCGCCGATGCCGGTTCTATCGCCCTGTCGGAGAGCATCGACGCGACTCCTCTCGCCTCTGGGCAGATGCTCTACTTGGCCTCCGCGGCGGGCACCTTCTATATTATCGATCGGGGAAAGGCGAGCATCGCCGCCAGTATTAAGACATCGGCTTATCAGCCGATCGCGACGGTTCCCGCTATCGCCGACAATTCCGCCTTCTTCGTCGACCGGAAAGGCTCAGTCGTCTGCGTCGACCTGAATACAAGATCTGTCGCATGGCAAAAACGGCTCGACGCGACGAAGAGCCTCAATGTGTTCCAGGATCCCGTCGTTTCCGGGCCGGGGATCTATGTCTACGCAAAGTCGACCATCTATGCGCTTTCGAAGAAAACCGGAGAGCGGCTCTTCGATCCTATCGCCGGAGTCTCGTCCACTCCCATTGCAGCTGCGGGTTGTCTATGGTTCGGGACTCGGGATGGAAAGATTGTCGCGGCGGATACGAACGATGGCAAGATCAAGTGGTCTCGGTCCATTCCCGGCATGGCCTCGGGCGTCCCGACAGAAGCCGGGAAGACGCTGGCCTTCCCGACCGATGCGGGCTCGGTCATCTTCGTGGACGTGACGGCCGCGCTTCACTAGGAGAATAAAAATGGGCTCGCAAGTTCTCAAATTCCGACTGGCGCAGCTCGTGCTCGTCGCGGCGATGCTGTTCCCGACCACGGCCTTCGGCCAGGCTTCTGCAAAACCGCATGTAGCCGTAGTGGGCTTCTCCAATCAGACGGGAGTCACGTCGTACGACGCCGCGTGCAAGACCGTTTCGGACAGTTTGCTGCTCGCATTCGAACAGCTAGGGCGCTATACGGTACAGTCGCTGACCCAGGAGGACTGCAGCGAGAGCGGCCTGCGCACACTCGCCGAGACGCAAAACCTGGATTTTGTCGTATACGGGACGATGACCAAGAAGACCGCCGGAGGTATCGTCTGCGACCTGTCGGTCTTCGATCGGGCTAAAGGCAAAGCGACGATCTCCCGCACGGGAAAGGCATCTGGCCTACTCGACATCTTCGATACGGCCGACGACTTGGTCGTTGCGGTGATGGAGTCGATGACGGGGACGCACGTCGGATTCGGATCGGCCACGCTTACGAACAAAGGCGAGCCGGGCAGTTACGCCGTGTCGGTGGACGGTTATCCCGTCGGCGAGAATCTGCAAAGCCTCGACAAGCTTCTTATCGGGCGCCATACGGTGCGGATTACCCAGCGGCGCATGTTGGGCGAGCGGGAGATCGCCAAGGCGGATATCGCCGTGGCCGAAGGCGACACGGTCGACGTGCAGTTCGCGGTGCCCTTGCTCATGGACGACGAGAAGGCGAAACTGACCGGGCTGAAGTCGTCGATACAGGCCGACTGGGCTGAACCCGGCAAGGCGACGGAGGTAGACGGGGATTTGGCGCAACTGGTCGCGCTCTTAGCGGACATCTCCTATAGCCCGCGGCTCGCGGCGCAGAAGGGCGAAGCGGTCCAGCTGGGCGGAGAATGGACACTCAGAAAATGCCGTGCGGGTATCGAAGGTTCGGCATGGAATCCTTCGCTCGCTCCATTAGACGCGGCTGGGACGGTCTATCAAGGCGCGGAAAGCTATCCCGACCCGGCCAAGATCAAGCAGGCCTTCGAGGAGGACGCGCAGCTACTCGCACTGCTTTTCGAGCTGGCAGGAGGCAAGGCACTCGGCGACGGAGACTTCACGAAGGCTTCGACTTCCTTCGGAAACGAGCTGATGCTATCGACCCGTTATCTGAACGGGGCACGAATGACGGACTACGCCTATGCCCTGACGATGATTCAGGCGGTCCAGTCGGATCCTTCGCCCCAAAAGCTGAGATCGGTGTTCGGGCCATGGATCGACGCGGCCAAGCGATTCTATGCTTGTGAAAATAAAGTAACATCGGGAGCATCGATC
>Ga0326728_10023472_pt1 | contig 11294 bp, 8 predicted proteins | sample MB3enrmetagenome_FD_207602 | JGI IMG/M metagenome (GOLD analysis project Ga0326728, IMG submission 207602) | Lab enriched peat soil microbial communities from McLean, Ithaca, NY, United States - MB31MN | ecosystem: Environmental > Terrestrial > Soil > Wetlands > Peat | place: USA: New York... | reverse complement strand
GGCATCAGGAAGGGCTTGTCGACCGCGCGGTCGGGACGCGGAACATAGTTGTCCACCGCCTCCATCAGCTCCTCGACCTTGGCCTCCCACTGCGGCTCGCCGTTCAGCGCGCCCAAGGCCGAGCCGCGAATCACAGGAACATCGTCGCCGGGGAACTGGTACTTGGAGAGAAGCTCGCGCACTTCCATCTCCACCAGGTCGATCAGCTCAGGATCCTCCACCGCGTCGCACTTGTTCAGATAGACCACCATGCAGGGAACGCCCACCTGGCGCGCCAGCAGCACGTGCTCCTTGGTCTGCGGCATGGGCCCGTCGGTGGCCGCCACCACCAGAATCGCCCCGTCCATCTGCGCCGCGCCGGTAATCATGTTCTTGATGTAGTCGGCGTGGCCCGGGCAATCGACGTGCGCGTAGTGGCGCTTGGCGGTCTCGTACTCCACGTGCGCCGTGGCGATGGTGATGCCCCGCTCCCGCTCTTCCGGCGCGTTGTCGATGGAGTCGAAAGACCGGAAAATAATCTTCGGGTTGTGTTTCTGCAACACCTTGGTGATAGCCGCCGTCAACGTCGTCTTGCCGTGATCGATGTGACCGATCGTTCCCACATTCACGTGCGGCTTGCTGCGATCAAATTTTTCCTTGCCCATAAAAGTCCCAACTCCCTTTCATAGCTTTTACTGCCCGTTTCAACTCGGGGCGCCGGCCATCCGGCTCCAGCCCCAAAACTCAAAAGCAGCTTCCAGCTTCTAGCTGCTAGCTCCTAGCTTCATCCTGCAACTCCAGCTTCACCGTTCGCTCTCCTGCTGCCAAAGCTAGAAGCTAGGAGCTTAATTTACTTGCCCTGCGATCTGCCGATAATCTCGTCGGCAATGATGCGCGGAGCCTCTTCATACCTTGCAAACTGCATGGAATACGATGCCCGCCCCTGCGTGGACGAGCGAATGTCGTTCACGTAGCCGAACATCTCCTTGAGCGGCACCATCGCCTTGATGACCTGTGAGCCGGCATGATGCTCCATCCCCTCGATGCGTCCGCGGCGCGAGTTGATGTCGCCGATGATCACGCCCATGAACTCCTCGGGGACGGTGACCTCGACGGCCATCACCGGCTCCAGCAGCACCGGGTGGGCCTTGCGCGCGGCTTCCTTGAAAGCGATGGAGCCGGCAAACTTGAATGCCATTTCGTTGGAATCCACTTCGTGGTAGCTGCCGTCGTACAGCGTTACCTTAATGTCCACCAGCGGGTAGCCGGCCAGAATGCCCAGCTCCAGCGCGCCCTGCACGCCCTGATCGATGGGCTTGATGAACTCCTTGGGAACCGAACCGCTTTTGATTGCGTTGATAAACTCGTAGCCCGCGCCCGGCGTGTTGGGCTCGACTCTCAGCTTGCAGTGGCCGTAGTTGCCCGAGCCGCCGGTCTGGCGAATGTATTTGCCCTCGGCCTCGGCCTTCTTGCGGATGGTCTCGCGGAAGGCCACCTTGGGCTCGCCCACATTGGCCTCGACCTTGTGCTCGCGCTTCATGCGGTCCACGAGAATTTCGAGATGCAGCTCGCCCATGCCGCTGATGATCGTTTGCCCGGAATCTTCATCCGTCCGCACCTTGAAGGTGGGATCCTCATCGGCCAGCCGCGCGAGAGCCACGCCCATCTTCTCCTGATCGGCCTTGGTCTTGGGCTCGATGGCCACTGAGATCACCGTCTCCGGAAAAGTAATGGCGCCCAGCGCGATGGGATGATGCGGGTCGCACAGGGTGTCGCCCGTCTTCAGTTCTTTCATGCCCACGCAGGCGCAGATGTCGCCGGCCATGATCTCGCTGACGTCCTCGCGCTTGTCGGCGTGCATCTTGACCAGACGGCCAATGCGCTCCGTCTTGCCGGTGCGGGGATTCAGCACCATATCGCCGGTTTTGAGCGAACCCGAATAGACCCGGACAAAACCCAGCTTGCCAAAGGGATCGTTGATGATTTTGAAGGCCAGGGCGGAAAGCGGCTCATTGTCGTCCGGCTTGCGCTTTTCTATATGGCCGAGATGGCGGGGATCGACGCCCTCGACCGGGGGCTTGTCCAGAGGGCTGGGAAGGTAATCGACAACCGCGTCCAGCAACGTCTGAATGCCTTTGTTCTTGAAGGCGCTTCCGCACAGCACCGGAAATACTTTCAAATCGATGGTGGCCTGACGGATGCCGGCCTTCAACTCGGCAATCGTCAGCGGCTCATCCTCGAGGAACTTCTCCCTCAGCACATCGTCGGTATCGGAAATCACCTCTACCAAGTGCTTGCGGAAGGCCTCGGCCTTCTTTTGCAGCGTGGCGGGAACCGGCTCGATGGAAAACTCCGCGCCCAGCGTCTCGTCATGCCACAGAACGGCCTTCATCTCAATCAGGTCGATGACGCCCTTGAAATTGGCCTCTGCGCCAATGGGAATCTGCAGTGCCACGGGCCGCGCTCCCAACCGCTTGCGAATGCTGTCCAGAACGTGCTCGAAATCGGCGCCGTTCTTGTCCATCTTGTTCACGAAGCAGATGCGCGGCACCTTGTACTTGTCGCCCTGGCGCCACACGGTTTCCGACTGCGGCTGCACGCCGCTCACCGAATCAAACAGCGCCACCGCGCTATCCAAAACTCTCAAGCTGCGCTCCACCTCGGCGGTAAAATCCACATGTCCAGGGGTGTCGATGATGTTGATGAGGTAGTCGTTCCAGGTGCAGGTAGTGGCCGCCGAAGTGATCGTAATACCGCGCTCCTGCTCCTGCTCCATGTAGTCCATGGTCGCCGTGCCCTCATGCACTTCGCCTAAGCGGTGCGTGATGCCCGTGTAATACAGGATGCGCTCCGTCGCTGTCGTCTTCCCGGCGTCGATGTGCGCCATGATTCCGATGTTCCGGCAGCGATTTAGAGGTACGGTGCGAGCCACGGCTATTACTTCCTTTGCGGGTGCATTCAACCCGCAGTTCAATTCTGTGTGTTCAACCAGGTTTCTATGTCTCTAGTCCCTAGTCCCTAGTCCCTGCACCCTACCAGCGGTAGTGGGCAAAGGCCTTGTTGGCCTCGGCCATGCGGTGCACGTCTTCCTTCTTCTTCATCGCCGCGCCGCGCCCGTTGGCCGCGTCCAGCAGCTCGTTGCCCAGCTTGTCGGTCATGCCCTTCTCGCCGCGGCTGCGTCCATAGGTAATCAGCCAGCGAATGGCCAGCGAGGTGCGCCGGTCGGGATTGACCTCGATCGGCACCTGGTAGTTGGCGCCGCCCACGCGGCGGGTTTTCACCTCGAGCAGCGGCTTGCAGTTCTCCACCGCCTTCTTGAAGAGCTTAAGGGCATCATCGCCGCCGCCCTTCTCTTCCAGCATCTTCATCGCCCCGTAAAAGATGTTCTGGGCCGTCGACTTCTTGCCGCCCCACATCATCGAGTTGACAAACTTGGTGACCAGTGTGGACCCGTAGATCGGGTCCGGCGCTACTTCCCGCTTCGCAGTGTGCCCTTTTCTCGGCATAGTCCTCTAAATCCTCTCGGCTTTACGCGCCGCTTCTCGTGCCCCAGTCCGGGTCCAGATCAACCGCCCCGGAACCGTTTTGCTACTTGGCCGCGCCCTTGGCGCGCTTGGCTCCATACTTCGACCGGCTCTGCTTGCGCTCGCTCACGCCCACCGAATCCAGCGTTCCCCGCACCACGTGATATCTCACTCCAGGAAGGTCCTTCACTCTCCCGCCCCTAATCAGCACAATCGAGTGCTCCTGCAGGTTGTGGCCGATGCCGGGAATATAGGTGGTGACCTCAATCCCGTTCGTCAGCCGCACGCGGGCTACCTTGCGCAGGGCCGAGTTCGGCTTCTTGGGTGTCTGCGTATACACGCGGGTGCAAACGCCGCGCCGCTGCGGAGAGGCCTGCAAGGCAGGCGACGCCGTCTTGTACCGCGGGGCCGTGCGCCCCTTGCGAACCAACTGATTGAATGTAGGCAAACCAAACACTCCTTAACACAAAAAACCTTGACCCATCCTGCCAACAGCCGCGCACAGACCAATGAGGCCTCCGCAGTGGGTGCGCACGACCTGTTAGCTGTCGCGCACGCGCACGGAAGCCCTGCTGTGCTGCTTCGCGTCTGCCTTCGTTCCAATCTCAGACGAGAACCGGGACGGTGGCCGGGCGTTTCCACTTCTCTGGAAAGCCAACTCCGTTTCCTGGTTCCGGCCCGCATAGCCCTCCAAGGTGGAGAACGCGCGGGCGCCGTAGCGATTTGTCCCTGCCCTTGCAAGAAAAGAGCGATTTGGGGAACCTGTCTGGCCAGCCTACTGCTTCTGGCCTTGGGGATCAGCGCCCCCGGCTTCAGCCGGATCGGGCCGTCCCTACGCTTCCGCCGTCTAGACACACGGATAGAGGCGTTCTTGCGCAACCTTCTAACAATAGCAAGAAATCGGGGTGGGGTCAAACGGCTTCTCCCCGCCTGGCGGGATTCGATCCGTTTTTAGCCGGATTTCGACGCATTCACTTCTACCGGCTGTTGGTCGGCCGGTGGTCCACCACCGCATATCCCTCGGGAGCCTGAAACAACGCCGGATCAGGATCGCCGCGCACCACGTCGGTCACTTCGGTATCCTCTTTCCCCGTCCGCGGATCGTCATGGACATGGCGCACAATGATCCTGAGATCAGGCGAAGTCCATAATTCATTCGTCACTTCAATAACCCGGTTGCTGCTCTCTCCTTCCATGCGAATGGTGCGGCTCCAGCGCGAGCCTACCGCAAACACCCCGTTGATCTCCTGCGGTGTAAGAATTTCATTCCGAAAATCGGTCCGCGTCTCCGCTTTGCCCTGGATTACGGGGGACGGCGGGGCCGTCACTCTCTGCTTGGACGGCAACGGCTGGATGTTCACCACCCGTCTGGCGCTCACTTCGTTGTCATCCCATATCAAATACATTCCGCCAACCGGGTCCGTAATGACGATCGACCTGTATTCCGCGCCCGCGTCGGTGTACCGGATCAACTCCCTGCGGGTGCGCCCCTCGGCATCACGCCACAGTAGCTCCACGGATGTCTCCGTAGTCCTGGTGCCGTCAGTCAGCGTCTTCTCCTTGACAGTCGTTGCCTTGCCCGAATATGGCGCGCCGCTGAATCCCGTCCCAGACGTGGTCTGGATAGGAATAGCCGGTCGACGAACCCCGGCTTCCGGCATCCCTGGGTCTGTCTGGGCGTAGCAAGTGGGAACAATGGCGAGCAGAACCGCAATAGACCATGGCGCAATACGCATCTGACAACCTCCGGACCGGGTGGCTTCAGAGGGAAACTTCAGAATAAATAACCTGGAACACACGCAGCACTTCGAGGTGGGGTCAGCGCACACTGCCCCACCCCTCAAAATCTTTCGGCTTTATTCGATCGAGTGCAGCACCCAGGCGCCGTTCTCAAAAGCGAAGTCAGCATGACGCTTGGTGACCAGCTTGTTGATGGCGTTGTGAGCTATTTTCACCAGCGGGGCCGGCAGGCCCTCCAGGTTCTGCGCCTCGGTAAAGTCGGCTCCCTTGGCTGTATCCACGCCGGGAAGCACTTCATCCTGCACATCTTGCACATCCTGCGCCTTCAGATGACTGGTGGCCACCGTGGTCACCACCACCGCATAGCTCGGCTCGGGATCGTGATCCGGGCGCCACTTGAGTGTGGAGCCGCCGTCAGACAGCTTGAGCACTTTCTTGCCTTCAGCCGAAAGCGTGAAGTCGCCCCAGATTCTATTGGGATAAACCGTGGCCTTTTCCCAATACTTGGCTTGCACGCCGTCCTTCAGTCCCTGCACGTCCACTGCGATGGGCACGCCCGCCGCTGGATTCTTGTCATATTTGGCCTGGATCAAGGCCAGCGCGTTGGCCTTGGTCAACTCCGGCGCCGACTTGCAACCGCTCAACAAAATCCCTGCGCTCAAAAAACCCAGAATACCAAAAACAACCATCTTCCCTGCGTTTTTCACTTTCCCTCCATAGGCCGCATAAAACGGCTTAGAATACCCCGCTTCGCCATTTTTCTCTTCCTATCTGCCGCTGTCAATGGGGTCGTAAGTGACCTCGCTCACAATCGGCGGTTTTGTGCCCTGAAAAGTGCAAATTTAGTTGCAGAAAGCCGAAAAACAGAGGTCGGAATATGGTTGAATTGACCCGTTTTACCCATGAATCAGCGTGCCGCTTTCCCGGTGATCCGGTCCATCAGCAGATCCTGAATTCCCTTCTCGACCAATTGCAGGCAGACCTGAACTTCGCGTATTTCTCATGCAATTCACTTTAATGGATTTCCGGCGCGCAGGATTGGGCAACAGCATAGAAGCTCAACGCCGCGTCCCCTTGTTCCAGCAGCCGCGTTCGTTCGAGCGAACCATAGCAGTCTTCGAGAAGCTGTTTGCGCCGATGCTCTGCGATCACCAGCGCGCCCTCGCCAAGCAGCCCGGCAACCGAGCCGCCCAGCAGGCCTAACGTCGCCGCGTATTCCTCCGCGGCATCCCAGGGCGGGTCGAGAAAAACTACTTCGTAGCGTTCTCGTTTGGGAGCTTTCGCAACGCGGCGAAGAAAAGCTCCCACATCGACAGCATGAATGCGGAATCCCGCCGTGATCTCCAGCCTTTCCAAATTGCCGCGCAAAATCTTGAGCGCCGCCGGCGCCCGCTCCACGAACTCCACCTGCGCCGCCCCGCGGCTGAGCGCCTCCAAACCCACCGCGCCCGAGCCGGCATACAAATCCAAAAAGGCCGCTCCCTCAATCCGGGTCGCCAGCACATTGAAGAGAGTTTCGCGCAGACGGTCGCTCGAGGGCCGCGTGGCAAGCCCCGGCGGAGCCTCCAGCCTGCGGGAACCCAGCGATCCTGCAATGATGCGCACGCCAACCAGCATACGGGAATTGGGGCCTGACCCACTACAATCATTCTGTATGCGTGGCTGGTCAATTCCGCTGGGCCGTTGGGTGGGCGTCGAGATCCGCGTCCATGTCTTTTTCCCGCTTCTGGCGGCCGTGTGCATGGCGCTGAGCGGCTCCGACGGCATCGGGCGCGGCCTGGCGTTGTTCATGGTGCTGGTGGCTGCCGTGGCAGTGCGGGAGACGGCGCGGTTGCTGGTGGTTGCATGGCTGGGTTTGCGCCTGCGCGCCATTCTGCTGCTGCCCATTGGCGGAATGTATGCCTACGCCGACCCGGAAAGCCAGGAAGGCTCCAGCCACGGCGGCGGCCAGTTCAGCTTGGCTCTGGCCGGTCCCGTGGCGAATCTGGCCACGGCGCTTTTGCTGGCTGTGACGTTTCTGGGTGCTGGCGGCGATGTAAAACTTTTTTCCCAGCCGTGGATTTCGGCCGGCGCGCTGGTTCGCAGCACGGTGTGGATGCAGGCCGGCCTCGGCCTCCTGCACCTGATGCCCGCCTATCCCCTGGATGGTGGAAGGCTCCTGCGCGGCAGCTTTGCACGCAAGCACGGTTTCACTCCCGCCGGCCGCATGGCTGCCGGACTGGGCCAGATTCTGGCGTTGATCGCCATGGTAGCCGGCATGTTGCTGCACAGTCCCTGGCTGATCATCGCCGGCTTCTTCATTATGATCGGCGCGCAGATTGAGGACCAGGGCGTCTTCTTCCAGTCGGTGGTGGACACCGTGCACATGCGCGAGGTCATGCTCACCGACTTCGCCACCATCTCCGCCTCCGACACCCTGGCCGGCGCGCTGACGCGCTGCGTTCACTCGCTGCAAGAGGATTTTCCCGTCGTGCGCGGCTCGCAACTGGTGGGCATCATCAGCCGCAATCGCATCGTGGACGCCCTGCGCACCGACGGCAACGGCTACGTGCAGGCGGCCATGTCCAAAGCCTTCCAAGTGGCCCGCCCCGACGACACCCTGGGCACCACCATCCGCCGCATCCAAACCGGGCGCGGGCTCTCCCTGATTCCCATCACCGATGCCGGGCGAATCGTCGGCATTGTCAGCGTACAGAACCTGATGGGCGCCATGTCGCTCCTCGCCGAGCAGCGCCGCCTGGAACGCGAAGAAGCCCGCGAGAAAGCCCTCTAAAAAACCGGAATCTGTCTAAATTTTGAAGGATACGTACTTTATAGGCTTCAGAGGCTACTGTAGATTAGGCAAATCCATTTGTTTAGGACTAGTGGTAAACGGGTCGGGAATGGGTCGAATATGTTCATGTTTCAGGCGGTCAAAGACCGCTCTGATGTGGGGTGCTCCAACATAAAGTCTTCCGCGTCGTTCACCAGTTGGAATCAATAAACCAGCATCTACAGCGTTCTTTAAGTCACGGCTGGCGAGTATGTCGTTCAATTCCGCAAGATTGCGATAGGTTGAATTCCGCACGCGAAGGCCCGTAGCCGCATCGCAAATAGCGTACAGCGTTCGTTCAGGCAGACCATGTTGTTTGACCATTCCTTCCATTTCTGACCAAAGAAGATCCATGACCTTCGTCCGGCTTATCAATGTATAGGCTTGGCGAAAATGCGCCGTGAGATTGAACTGAATCCAGGCTTTTGTGCTGTTCCCAGGATGCCAAAGACCCTCGGCGGTCTTGGATAGAACTTCGTAATATGCCTGCGTGTTCCGTCCGAGATATTCCTCAATCGAAGAGAATTCTGATTCCAGAATGCCTTCTCTCGCAAGAACCAGGGTTTGCAGACAGCGAGCCATGCGCCCATTGCCGTCGGAGAATGGGTGAATGAGTACAAGGTTGAGATGCGCCATGGCTCCTTTAATAAGAGCATGAGGACAATCATCGTCGTGACAATTTAGAAATTCAATCAGTTCTTCGATGAGGCCGGGAACCATTTCAACTTCAGGCCCTTCATACACAACTTCCCCGCTCGGTTCCTGGCGCACATAAATAGTCCCTGGCCGCCAGTTTCCGGGATGCTTCGAGAGGTCATGCTGAAGCATCATGAAATGCAGGCTTCTTAAAAATCCCTCACTGTAGACAAAATTCTTGTCTTTAGCTAACTCCAGCACAAAGGTCATCGCAGTGCGATATCCGGTAACGGCGAGCCACGCTTCTCGGTCTGCGTCGAGTGGCTCCTCTCCTTCTGCAGCTGCAATCGCGTCCTCTGCGGTAACGTTATACCCCTCAATACTGTTCGATCCTTGAATTCCACGAGCAAAGGTATTGCGGCGAAGCAGGCCTGTCCATCTGCGAGGCCTTGCCAGATTATGGCGGAGTCTCTGCCTGGCCTCTTCAACTCGTTTAATTACTTCCGCTTCCAGGGGACCGATTGTCGCAGCTTTGAATAGCATGAAAATAGAGTAGACGAACGCCAAATGAAAGTCAAATACTATTTGACAAAAGTACAATAATAATGTACTTTCTTTTCAGGCCATCATCGGCATCGTCAGCGTCTAGAACCTGATGAGCGTCATGTCTCTCCTGGCCGAACAGCGCCGCCTGGAACGAGACGAAGCTAGCGAGAATGCCCTCTAGAAAGTCTCTGTTTGAGTCGGTGTTTTGAAAGAGCACGACTTTAGTCGTGTCGCAAAGGCAGCAAAATGGATGCAGGCTTTTTCCCCTGAGGGATGGTTTTTCCGGAGGCAGGCGGGGGTTTCAACCCCCGCATAAAGCCAATAGAATCATTGCGGGCTTTAGCCCCGGAGGTATACCTTTATGATATTTACTTGGAATTCAGACTTTTTGCACTCCGATTAAGTCTTCGGGGTTTGTGCAGTTATCTTAGGCGCACGTAAGAGTTTTATCCTTCCTTCATCAAATCTCTTTTGCGCGTCAGGTCATTCGTGGTATTCATGTTTCATCGTTCTCTCTTGACTCTCCGCCTATAGTCAGCTACGGCCATTGTCGAAAGGGCAAATATGGCCCCTATAATTAGGGCCAAACAGCAAACGATACTGAGGGTTTCAATCGTCATGGACTCAACTCTCCAAACATTAAGCCAATCGCTAGGCCATTGGCAAGCGGTTTACATCGTTTCGATAGTCGTCGCCCTGTTGAGCACCTTCGCTATCGTCATTTTCGCCTTCCACATTCAGGAGCACAAATTCGCTCTGAAAGTGAGCAACTACCTATACGTGATTGCTTCATTGCTCGCAGTTGTTGCAACCATTATTATCGTCAACAAAACCCGATCAATAGATGCTGAGAAGGATCGCGAGATTAAGATTGCGACAAATGCCGCTAATCTTAAAATTGCCCAAGCCGATACGGATGCGGCCAACGCGAATCAAAAAGCCGAAGAAGCTAAGAAAGCCAATCTCCAGCTACAAATCGAACTCGACAAACATGAAGAAAAAGAAAAGAAAACAGAGGCCCAACTTGCAGCGCAGAATCAACAAACCGCGCAGTTCGTGCAGGGTGTAGCTCAACAGCAACAGGGCATGGCTCAGCAAATGCAGGTTACGCCATCTTTGAATGATACTCAAGTTGATTTCATCGGCAATCAACTGCGCATTTATTCCGGTCAGAATATTCAAATCCACGTTTTGTCTGACCCACGCAGCGCAAGACTGGGAAACCAATTTGGAGCGGCTTTTCAAAAAGCCGGAATTACCGTTAACGGATCTGGAACATTTTTCGGTCCCGACTACCATGGAGTGATGGTTATTGTCCGTAACGCAACGCCAGGGCCACATCCTGCTTTGGCTGATGTGCTCATCAATGTGATTCGCGCAGTCGGAATAATGCCCCATCCAGCTGCTGATCCAAATGGCCCGAAGGAAAATGAGGTCTGGCTTTGTATCGGACCCGAATGATTGATTTGGATTCAACACTAATCCTTTCCGCGAACTAATCTGCCAATTCCCTGCAATTATTTTTTTATGCATCACGTACAAAGTTGCCCAATTATGAGCCAAGTCAATCCCATGAATTTGAATGAGTTACCCCTCGCCCCCGGCCTCTACCTCGTAGCCACCCCCATCGGCAACCTGGGCGACATCACCCTGCGTGCCCTTGACGTCCTCCGCCGCGTGGATCGCATCGCCTGCGAAGACACACGCCAGACGCAGAAGCTGCTCAACCACTTCGAGATCATCACCCCCACCGTAAGCTGCCACCAGCACAACGAGCACACCCGTGCCACCGAACTGATCCAAAACATAAAGGCCGGTAAGGCCATCGCCGTGGTCTCCGACGCTGGAATGCCGGGCATCAGCGACCCCGGAGGCCAGCTCGCCGCAGCGGCCATTGCCGCCGGTGTTGCGGTCATCCCCATCCCAGGGGCCAATGCGGCGCTCAGTGCGCTGGTGGCCTCCGGATTGCCCTCCGACGAGTTCCACTTCATCGGCTTCCTGCCCGAAAAAGCCGGTGCGCGGCGAACCACGCTTGAAGCTTTGGCCGCCGAAATTCA
>Ga0326728_10023471_pt1 | contig 11294 bp, 10 predicted proteins | sample MB3enrmetagenome_FD_207602 | JGI IMG/M metagenome (GOLD analysis project Ga0326728, IMG submission 207602) | Lab enriched peat soil microbial communities from McLean, Ithaca, NY, United States - MB31MN | ecosystem: Environmental > Terrestrial > Soil > Wetlands > Peat | place: USA: New York... | reverse complement strand
AGCTACGATGCCGCCCGTTTTCTTTTGCTTCCGGTGGATTTTCTTTCCTCGCCGAATTTGGAAAAGCTGCGCCAGGAGCAGGCCCTCATCATGCCTTCGCCGCAAAGCGCGTTTCCTCTGTCGCTGCCCGATGGCGATCGCACCTGGACGATCGAGGCGGTGGGGCTCGACCCCTCGCTGCGCGAGGCCGATCTGGGCGTGGTGTACCAGTCGACCGGAGTGACAGATCCGGCGGCGCTGCGCACCGAGGCGACCGCAGTGCTGAGCGCATTCCTGAAAGCGCAGCCGGGCATTCGCGCCAACTTTCACGGGCTCTGGGCGTACGCGGAAAAAGACGGCAAGCGCACGGCGATCATCGAGCTGCCGATGGCGAAGATACCGTAGAGGCAGGGAACAGGGAACAGGGAACAGAAAGACAGGGACCGAGGCGCGAGAAGTCATTTCAGAACGCCGTTTTGAAAGGGCACGGCTTCAGCCGTGCCGCAAACGAGGCAGGAAACTCGCGGGCTTTAGCCCCTGAGGGACGTTTCTCGTCGGCTCAAAATAGGTCGCGGCTTTGGGTTCCGCAAGGAAAGGCGGGTCGCATGCCCATCACCTACGCACTCTTATTGTGCATCCCAATTGGAGCTTTGTACTACTTCGCGGCGCGCTGGTTGCTCCGTTTTTTCTTAGGCCGCTACGAGCTGAAAGAGCGCAGGGCCGCGTGCCTGTTTGGCGCCTTTGGTGCTCTGTCGATCCCCATGATCTACTGCTGCGGGTTGGTCGGGGATGCAGTTCCAGGGAGGTTTGGACAGGCAGTTGCTGACGGATTATTTGCAGTCGTCGCCTTGGGACTTATCGGTCCGTTGCTTATGACTCTGATGGAAGGGAAATGGAGAAAGTTTGGCAAGGATCATTGATCTACGTTCGGATACGGTTACGCGTCCCACGCCTGCGATGCGCGCGGCGATGGCGGCTGCGGAAGTTGGCGACGACGTGTATGGCGAGGATCCGACCGTCAACCTTCTGGAGCGGCGCGCGGCCGAAGTCTTCGGACGCGAGGCGGCGCTGTTTGTGCCCACGGGCACCATGGGCAACCAGATTGCCATCCGTTTGCTGACGCATCCGGGCCAGGAGGTGATTGCCGAGTCCCGCGCGCACATTCTCGACTTCGAGATGGCGACCACGGCGGTCTTTTCCGGCTGTCTGATCCGCGCCGTGCCGGCTGAGGGCGGCATTCTAAGGTGGAAAGACATCGAAGCCGCGATCACTCCCGTAGGTCCGTTCCGCGCGCCGACCGGATTGATCGAAATTGAGAACACCGCAAACCTAGCCGGCGGGCGGGTCTCCGACCTTCAAGTTTTGGACGAGATTGTTGCTGGGGCGAGGGACCGCAAGCTCCCCCTGCATCTGGACGGTGCGCGCATCTTCAATGCCGCCGTGGCGTTGGGCGTGGACGTAAAGGCGCTCACGCGCGGCTTCGACACCGTGATGTTCTGCTTGTCGAAGGGACTGGGCGCGCCGGTGGGTTCCATGCTGGTGGGCTCGGTGGAACGGATGGCGCGGGCGAGGGTTCTGCGCAAGTCGCTGGGCGGCGGCATGAGGCAGGCGGGTGTATTGGCCGCGGCGGGGCTGATCGCGCTCGAGGACGGGCCCAAGCATCTCTCGGAAGATCACGCCAACGCGCGTCTGCTGGCCGAAGCGCTGGCCTCCACCGAGGGCGTGGCGATCGACCTCGCTTCCGTCGAAACCAACATCGTCATCTTCCGCTTGAAGGCGGGGAAAAGCGCGGCGGATCTTGCGGCGCGGCTCAAGGCGCGCGGCGTGCTCGCCGGAGCCTTCGGGCCGGACGCCATTCGCCTGGTGACGCATCGCGACGTGAGCCGCAAAGACTGCATCGACGCGGCCGAGGCGCTGGCAGAAGAAATTCAGGCGCAGTTGGAAACGGCCGACTTGAAGTAAGCCGGCCGTGAAGTTTTGTTCAACCGAAATCGAACGGGCCTCCCCGTCGTCTTCAGATTAATCCGAGCCGGAGCAGATCGGCTTCCGTCCAGCGGGCCTGGATCTCGACAATGCTCTTGAGGGTTCCCAAAGGGAAGGTGTCCGAGGAGTGGTGGAAAGAGAGAGTGACGCGGCGGCCGTCGGAATGCCCGTAATGGCGATGGCTGCCCTTCTGCCTGCGGAGCTCGAAGCCGTCGTCGTGGAGTGCGGAAGCAAGGCGGCGAGCCGGCGTCGAGCGGAGGCGCGAATAATCCACGCTCATACCGTGACGGCAACCACTGTTTCGCTCATTTCGGTCACACCCGGCGGGAGCGGTTCACCGTCCTCTAGCATGGATTCAATCACCATCTGCGCCACTTCGCGGATGTTTCCCAGCGCCTCTTCTCTCGTCTTGCCCCAGGTGGCGCCGCCCTTTTCCTCCAACTCGGGAACATAAGCACGCCAAGCCTGCTCGTCCGGCTCAAGAATCACGCGAAAGACATACGACTTCACGTTTTTTCCCCCTCAGATCGACGATGGCTCAAGCTGTTTCCCCGATAGTCCCAGAATACTCTCATCAGAGATAAAACGGCCAGCATCTCCTGATGCTGGCCGTTCGAATAAACGCTTGTCCTCGAGTTCGCCTCACAGATCGTAGTAGAGGAAGAACTCGTAGGGCACCGGGCGGAGGTTGACGGGAGCCAGCTCCTTCTCGCGCTTGTATGTGATCCAGGTTTCGATCAGGTCCTTGGTAAAGACGCCGCCATCGAGCAGGAAGGCGTGATCCTTCTCCAGGGCATCGAGAACCTCGCCCAGGGAGCCGGGCGTGCTCTTGATCTTGGCCTTCTCCTCCGGTTCGAGATCGTAGAGATCCTTCTCCAGCGGCTCGCCGGGATCGATCTTGTTCTTGATGCCGTCGAGACCGGCCTGGAGCAGGGCCGCGAAGCAGAGATAAGGATTGGTGGAGGGGTCGGGGCAGCGAAACTCGATGCGCTTGGCCTTGGGGCTGGTCGAGTAGACCGGAATGCGGACCGCGGCCGAACGGTTGCGCTGCGAATAGGCCAGGTTGACGGGCGCTTCATAGCCCGGAACCAGGCGGCGATAGGAGTTGGTGGTGGGGGCGCAGATGGCCAGCAACGCCGGCGCGTGCTTGAGCAGGCCGCCGATGTAGTACTTCGCGGTCTGGCTCAGCAACGCATAGCCCTTGGCGTCGAAGAAGACATTGGTGTCGCCCTTCCACAGGCTCTGGTGGACGTGCATGCCCGATCCGTTGTCGCCGAAGAGTGGCTTGGGCATGAAGGTTGCGGTCAGGCCGTGCTTCTTGGCGATCATGCGGATGATGTACTTGTAGTTGAGCAGGTTGTCGGCCATCTTGACGAGCGGGCCGAAGCGCATGTCGATCTCGCACTGGCCGGCGGTGCCCACTTCGTGGTGGTGGACCTCGCAGTTTACTCCCATGCCGCGCAAAGCGATGATGATCTCGGAGCGGATGTCCTGCAGTTGATCGGAGGGCGGCACCGGGAAGTAGCCTTCCTTGTGGCGCAGCTTGTAGCCGAGGTTCGGGCCCTCTTCGCGGCCCGAGTTCCAGATGCCCTCGTCGGAATTAACGTGGTAGTAGCCGCTGTGCGCGGTCTGGTCGTAGCGCACATCGTTGAAGATGTAGAACTCCGCCTCAGGACCCCAGTAGCTGATGTCGGCAATGCCGGTGCTCTTGAGATGGGCTTCGGCTTTCTGCGCCACGTGGCGCGGATCGCGGCTGTAGGGCTTGCGGGTAAGGGGGTCGAATACGTTGCAGATGATGTTCAACGTGGGCACCGAGAGAACCGGGTCCATCACCGCCGTATCCGCGTCGGCAATCAGAATCATGTCGCTTTCATGAATCTGCTGAAACCCGCGGATGCTCGATCCATCGAAGCCAATGCCATCGCTGAACAAGTCTTCGTCAAGGTCTTCCACTGGAATGGAAAAATGCTGCCACATGCCCGGCAAGTCGATAAAACGCAGGTCGACTATCTTGGCGCCGGATTCCTTGGCGAGCTTTTTCACGTCATCGGGAGTACGCGGCATTCTAACTTCTCCTTTTGGCTTGCAGTTGTGACATGCAAGTCCGGGTTGCGTGGTGGAGAGGCGCGGCATCTCCGGGATGGTGTGCTCAGGTGAGATTGAGCCCGGTCAGCGTTTCCTGCTCGCCTCACGCGCTGAGTTGGTCGGCGGCGCGATAAAGATCCGGTTACAGGTCGCGTTGGCTCGAGTTACGAAATCGCCGGGTACAGTTTTTCCGAAGATGCCAAGGACAAATTGCGGAATCTGCCAGACAACAGTGCACGATGGACGAACGCTCCGCGCACTCCCGCGTGAAAGTGCTGCACACTCGGGGTTATGGCAAAACCAGAGTTGATGTGCCCTGAGAGGATTCGTTGAAGGTCGCTGCTCCCTGTTGGTCGCATCGACTCAGCAGTTGAGGCTCCGGGGTACAACGGCTCTGGTTTTGCTTAGGAGCGGAAACCAGGCGCAATTTCGCTGCGAATTGGACTAGCGCCAGAGATTCGCAGGAATAGTAATGCCAACAGCATAAGGAATTCGTGAAGAATTGAAAACGCGGGGTGTGGAAAACTCTGCTCAGTGGTGGCGGGCGATGAGCACCATGAGCAGCAAGATGACCACCGGAATGAGAGCCAAACCCCCGTAATAGAGGAGCTTGCGGACAAGCGGGGACTTGCGGTTCTGCCAGTCCCGGATCTCGGTGCGGTCTTCGACGCCGACCGCCTCGGGGTGCTCGAGATCGCGAAGAAACTCTTCGGCGCGGGGGTAGCGGTTCCTGGGATCGCGCTCCAGAGCCCGGTAAACGATCTCCTGCATCTGGGGCGAGACCGAGGGGTCGGCTACGCGCGGCGGAACGGGGTGGTTCATCAGGCGATCGTTCATGGCGGCCAGCGGCGTGGGCCCGCTGAAGGGCAGTTTGCCGGTGAGCATCTCGTACAGGATCACGCCCATTGAGTAGATGTCGCTGCGCCCGTCGCCGCGCTTGCCCTTCACCTGCTCGGGCGAGATGTAGTCGGGCGTGCCCAGCGCGGTGGTGAAGTTGGCGTAGGTGAGGCGGCGCGAGGCAGTGTCGCCGGCGATGCCGAAGTCGATAAGCTTGATGTTGTCGTTGTCGTCGACGAGGATGTTTTCCGGTTTCAGGTCGCGATGCGCCACGCCGTTGGCGTGAATGTAGGCCAGGGCCTGGAGCACGCCTTTGGCGATGCCCAGAGCGCGGTCGTAAGGGATGCGGCCTTCGTCAATATTGCGACTTTCGTCTAGGATGCGGCGCAACGGGCGCCCCTCGCACCACTCCATGACCATGTAGACGCGGGAGCGCTTTTCTCCGCCGAATACGCGCATCACGTTGGGGTGGTTCAGGCGCTCGCCGATGGCTGACTCGCGCTGGAAGCGGTCGGAGAAGAGCGGATCGGCCTCCATGTCGGGGTGGGGAATCTTGAGGGCCACGGTGCGGCCGTCGCGAAGGTCCGTGGCGCGGTAAATAGTGGCCATGCCGCTGCGCGCCACCGCTGCATCGATGTGGTAGGAATCAATGTGCGCGCCGGGCTCCAGTGCGTCGTAAAAACTCATCGTGCTTCGGGCTCCGTAGGGGTAGCTTCCTCTACTGTATCGGGAAAATGGACAGCGTAAATAAGGATTTCGTAAGTCGGCCGGCGGTTCGAGTGTCCGTACGATCGTCTCAAATGGGCAGCCGGTACGGCCGGCCGCGGTACATTCCCACCTGCTCCACCGAGCGGACGCGGATGACCTGCGCGGTGGTGTTATCGCCGCCGTCGATTTCGACCGCGCGGGCCACAAGCTCGCGGGCGATCTCGGACGCATCTTTTTTCTGCGAAGCGATGGCGGCGATCTCTGCCTCAGGTAATTCGTCATGTAATCCGTCGGTGCACAGAACCAGCACGTCGCCCGGTTGCAGAGTGACGGCCGTAGTGTCGGGCGAGACGAACATCTCCGGCCCCACGGAGCGAATCAGCACGTGGCGGGAGTCGGAGTCGGCAATCTCGTCGGCGGAGATCAGTCCCATCTTGCGCTGCTCGTTAACCAGCGTGTGGTCCTGAGTAATCTGCCGGGCCTGCCCGTTGCGGACGAGGTAGCAGCGGGAGTCGCCGACATGCGAGACCACGGCCTGGTCGTAGCGCAGGGCGCAGGCGACGACGGTAGTGGCCATCTTCTGGCCGCGGTACTGCTTGTCGAGCGAGCAATCGTGCACCGCCGCGTTGGCGCGCTGGATGAGCCGCGGCATAAGGCTGATCAGCATCGAGCCGGACTGCGCCTTGGCGAATTCCTCGGTGAGCACCGAGACCGCGGTTGCCGAGGCGACTTCTCCGAGATCGAGGCCGCCGACACCGTCGGCTACCGCAAAGAGATAACCGTGAGAACGCGCCTGCTGGCGCGATGCAGGGACAAACGATCCCATGGCGTCCTCATTGTTGGTGCGGACTTTGCCGAAGTCGCTTGCCTGCCCGAACTGTACATCTAACATGTGCGCCGCCGTGTAAAGCATTCCGCGAGGTTGCGACAGAATGCTTCCGTTCAGGGAAATCGAGAATCAAGCTAGAGCGTGTTTCAAAAACGGCTACGTGAAAGGGCACGACTTCAGTCGTGCCGAAAACGATGCGAAAATCGAGGGGTTTTAACCCCTGAGGGATTCGGGCGGCCCAGTCAGGCCATTTTTGAAACACGTTCCAAGAAACGTCAAATTGGGTGGGTCGCCTCTCCAGCCTCAAATGATGACGAGGCCGGAGAGGCGATCCACCCAGGATTTGAATCTGAGTGCGCGAGCAACTACGTCGTCTACGTTCTTGCAGTCAGCAATGCCGCCTTGCCTTTGGCCTTCGAGGAGCGGATGAAGTACACCCCTCCGTAGAGGCCCCAAAGAGCGGAGATGCCCAGAGCGGTTAATGGTTCCATCTTGGTGCCGAGGTTAAAGAAAGGACCCGCCACGTAAAACGCCATGCAGATCAGGTTGGCGAGCAGGCCGAAGCCGGGAATGAGGTAATGCAACACGATGTGCTTATCGTGGCGCTCGGAGTAGGCGATGATGCACAACAGACAACTCAATCCGTAGAGGATGAAGGTGCCGAAGTTGGAGGTGAGCGTGATGGCGAGCAGCGAGTTGGGCAGCGCGGCCATCTTGTCGTGCGTGGTGTAGCCGAAGCTGGAGAAGATGTTGTGCGGCAGAGCCGCGATGGAAGCGTCGCTGGGCGCGCCGGCATCGCCGAAGGCCAACGATACAGCGATAACGCCGATGACCGCTGAGATCACAGCCAGCGTCCAGATCGCCTTGCGCGGAGAAAGCGACCCGGCGTGCAGCAGACCGAAGTGCTCGGGAACTTCCTCGTCCTTGCCCATGGCGTAGGTCACGCGGGCGCCGGTATTCATGCAGGCCAGCGTGGTTCCGATCAGCGCCAGGAAGACGGTGACGGCTTCAGCCAGCATGAAGTACTTGCCGTGGCCCTGCCCGAGCAATTGATCGCCCACGATGATCATCATGTCGCCGATGGGCGCCGCGGAACTGACCGCGCTCTGCATGCTATATCCGGAGTTGAGGAAGTAGTTGGCGCAGAAGTACTCAAAGAGGTAGCAGAACAATCCCTGGATGAGCAGCGATGCAATCACGGCAATCGGTATATGCTTGGTTGGATTCTTGGCCTCGCCTCCCATCGAGGTGACCGATTCGAATCCGACCAGAATCAGAATCGCGACGGTGGCCTGGATGAACATCCAACTGAACTTGTGCACGCCTACAACCGAAGCGGCGCTGGGATGCGTGAGGAAGTTGCCTGTGGAGTCGGTGGTCGGGTAATCGATTGTGAACGGGACCGGCTTGCCGGAATTATCGAGCAGCGGAAGCGGGTCGCCGTTCGCGTCACGCAGGATGGAGCTGTCTTTGGGATTGGTGGCGAACTGGTATGTGAACGTCTTCATGCTCTGGCCGTCGTACTGGAAGGCCGCCGTGCCTGCCGGGTGATTGGCGCGATAGCCGAGCGCCAGCACGCTGAAGACGATGAGCGCGGAAATCTGCACCACGTTAATGGCGATGTTGACAGCGGTCGATGCTCCGGCGCCCTTGGCTGCAATCCAGGCGACAAAGAAGGAGAACAAGACCGCGACCAGACCCATGAAAACAGGGCCAGGGTTCGAGCCACTCAGGAAGTTGGGATAAAGGAAGCCAACCACGTAGCCCACGAAGATTCCGGTGACCGCTACCATCACGCCTGGATAGACCCAGTAGTAGAGATGCGAGCCCCATCCGACGATGAACTTGGCGACGCGGGCGTACTTGAAGGCCTTGTCTTTGGAAAGCATAGCCTGTTCGGCGTAGTAGTAGCTGGAGCCGGTGCCGGGCCAGAGCTTGGCGATCTCGGCGTAGGAAACAGCGGTCGCCAGGCAGAGCAGCAGCGCGGCGAAGATGCCGATCCACATGGAGGGCGCCGTCGACGGCTGGCCGGCAACTCCTGTCCCGGCTTGGATGACGAAGGTGAGCCACAGGAAGGCGCCGGGAGCGATGAGCGCCATCGCGTTACTGGTTAAACCAGTGAGGCCGAGAGTGGCCTGCATCTGAGGTGCTTTCGGATCTGCCATGAGCATTCTCCTGAGGTTTGAAATTCGTCTGGCGGATCCCGGCGAACGGTCGCCGGGAATTTGCGAAAACCACTGGTTGCGGCGCATCCTCTACCGCGTACGCCGAGCCGAGATGCGGCGTTGCCTGGGACGGGCCCGGCCAGGTACGGCGTGGGCCGGTCCCGATTGATCGGCGGTGATGCGAGATTATCGTCCAACTCATGAGGACGATATAAAAAACCGGCCAAGCGGTGTGTTTCTTAGTCTCCCCGGTGCATCCGGCCGCAACGGGATCTCTAACCAATGCTCGGAGGCTGCAAGGCTAGCTCCGCTAACTCCGCTAACCCCGCTAACTCCGCTAACTCCGCCTGTTTCTTCTCAACGCTTGGGGCCGAAGAAGGCGATGAATGCCACCGTCAGCGTGGACTGCTGGTCGGCGGTCTGATTGGCCAGCTTGTGGAAGTAGCTCACATTGGAGAAATCGCCGCGGTACTCAGCCCTCACCAGCAGGCCTTCCGCCCACTTGTACTCGTAGGTCGCGGTGAACTCGTACAGGTGCTGGATGGTTCCGGTTGAGAAGCCGTTGGGGTCGTTGAAGTACTCAAAGCGGCCGGCCAGCGCCTGCGTGCCCGTAACCTGCTGGCGCGCGGCAAAGGCCACGCCCTGCCAGTGGTTCAGATTCGTGTCGCCGTAGGTGGTGGTGCAGGTAGTAGAGCCGGAGGTGTAGAGCTTCTTGGCGGTCTCGTCATCGCCGGAGCAAGTGTACGTGACCGAGTACTCGCCGTCGCGATTCTGGCCGTAGTCGTAGTTGATGTAGGCGTTGAACTTGGCGTTGGGCGTGAGCAGCAACGTGGTGTCGACGAGGTTGCGCAGGCCGCTGGTGGTGTTCACGTTCTCAGGGCCGACGATGTAGTTCAGGTCCCAGGTGTACTTCGTCTTGGTGTACGCGCTGGTGAAGACGCCGGTCACGCCGCCATTGGTCTTGGAGACGTTGTTCCACCCGTTCACCAACTGGAAGCCGATGGTTTCAGTCTTGGAGACGGGCAGCGACGTGCGCGCGCCGAAATGCCAGTAGGGAATGGCGTTGACGAAGAGCAGGGAGCGCGAGTAGTTCCAGTTATCCTTGGCTTCGATCACTTCGGCTCCGGCGGAGGTGACGAACTTGCCAAGGTCCATCTCGAAGCCCTTGGCCTTGGGCGGTTTCAGGCTCAGAAACGCCTGCTCGATATAGTTGAGCTGGTCGGCGGAGTTGCTGTTGCTGGGAGCGGAGTTGATGAGACTGTTCGTGCGGCCGTAGACGGCATCGACGTGCGCGCCCACCGGGTCGGGATCGTGGTTCAACGTAAGCTTGGCGGCGCTCAGCTCGAACTGGTCGGTCTTGTCGTTGAAGTTGTAGAGCTGGTTGATCTGGTCGTAGCCGTCGGTAGTATTGGGCCGGTTGGCGTTGAAGCTGTAGTAGCCGTCGATAAACCCGCTCAGATCCATGGGACCGACGCTCCAAGTTGGCGCTGCCGCGGGGGTGGGCGCTGCCGCAGGGGTGGGCGAAGCCGCGGGGGCAGCGGGCGCGGGGGTTTGCGCGGCCGGCGCGGAAGCTGGCGCAGGCGACTGCGATGAGGCCGCCGCTGGCGATTGATCAGGCGTTTGTGCGCCTGCCACGAGCGCGATTGCCATCGCGGCTCCAGCAATGGATCGAAGTGCGATCGATCGAAGTATGACCATGGCTTTCGAATTCATCGGCACGAATCCTCCAGAAAAGAATTTGGTGATAACGCAAGAGACAGTGAGATCGTTCAGGCGCGTCAGCGAGCGCCCTGTGGGAGCCGGTGAAAGGGCCTTTCGAGGTTGCATGGAACTACGCACGGTTACGGTTGAGATCGCCGGTAGCCATCCGGCAATCAGATAGCGTGCAAAGGGCCGTGGTAAGAGTGAAATCGGCTAACACCAGTAACGCAAACAAAGCATAAAGAAATTATGAGGATCGTAAAAAGATTTGCGCGCGTCCGATGCGGCGGCCCGCTATCTTCCTAAATCGGCAATGCCTTAGGAGGAATCATTAATAGTGGCGCGTGCACCGGTGCGCGGCGTGAAATTCGTATAAAGAACCTGCTAGACTTTTCTTTCTCCTGCTTTAGAGAACAATTCCGCTCGAGCATCGGCGGCAATTTCCATCGTTGGGAAGGTTCAGGCGCAGACGGCTTCATCTTTTGGAACTGCGCAACGCCGCTCGACACAGTGCCAGCGAGAAGAGAAGGTGAGTGCCGGGTTGACTCAGAGTTATCTTGCGCGTTCGGTTTTCGGGCCATGGCGGTCGCGTGGTTCCAGCACGCGCGTGCTTCTGTTTACGCTCGAATCCGCTCTGGGCGCAGTGAGCGTGGTGTTGCTGGCGGCGCTGGCGCACTGGTCCAGTTGGCTGCTTCCCGTGGCCGCGCTGCTTTATCTGCTGGTCGTGGTTCCCACGGCACTGCTGTGCGGCTTCTGGCAGGCGGTGATTGTTTCGTTCACGGCGGTGGTGGCGCAAAGCTTATTTTCCGCGCGGCAGCCGGATCTGGCGCTGGCGGCCAATCCGGCGAGTTCGATCACGCTGGCGGTGTTTGTGCTGGTAGCCCTTACCGTGAGCCGGCTTTCCTCGCGCGTCACCGAACATGCGCGCGAGGTGGAGTCGCGCGGCGGGCAGGTGGAGAGCCTCTACGAGTTCACGCGGCGCACCCTGCAGATGAATCTCTACATGG
>Ga0326728_10023470_pt1 | contig 11295 bp, 8 predicted proteins | sample MB3enrmetagenome_FD_207602 | JGI IMG/M metagenome (GOLD analysis project Ga0326728, IMG submission 207602) | Lab enriched peat soil microbial communities from McLean, Ithaca, NY, United States - MB31MN | ecosystem: Environmental > Terrestrial > Soil > Wetlands > Peat | place: USA: New York... | reverse complement strand
GCGCGGGAACAGGTCGTCGAAGAGTCCCTGGTCACTCCGGAACCGGCCACGGCGACCAAGGTACCCACGCCATCGCCGAAGAAGGTTGATCCGGCAGTTGCCGGAACCCACCGAAGGCTCCGGCAGACCATGACGGACCTGAAGCTGATCCTTCAAAACCCGAAAGTGGGGTCTGGTCCCGGCGGGTCACTGCTCACTTTCGCCCGACGCTTCTCTTCTAAATGGCTTGCTGCCGGTGTGGCCATCGTGTTGCTCGCTGGCTTCCTGATCGGTCTTGTCGTGAGGAAGGCCACTCAGTCTGCTCCATCCTTTCCGGTGGTAAGGACGGTGATCAAGCTGGAGCCAGGGCTGTGGCTCGACGGGATGCGGTCGGGGATTGGCTCGCAGTATGCAACGGAAGTTTTTTTGCAGCGTCCCAGTCGAACGGCCGTGACCATGTCCAAAGATGGACGTTTTATCATCTACAGCGCCGTTGCAGAAAACTCCGGGCCGCAGGCAGAACCTCAACTGTACCTGCGCAGAACCGATCAATTGGGGGCCAGGCCCATTGCTGGGACGGAAGGGGGAATCAATCCATTTCTTTCACCGGATGATCAATGGGTTGGATTCTGGGCAGACGGCAGGCTGATGAAGGTCTCTGTTGACGGTGGAGTCCCCGTGACCTTGTGCAATGCAGCAGAACCGTTCGGAGCAAGTTGGGCCCTGGACAACAGTATCGTGTTTGCAAACGGTTTATCATCCGGCCTCTTCAGGGTTTCGGCGGAGGGTGGAAATCCAGAATCTCTGACCACGCCGGACAAAGCGAGTGAAGAATACAGCCATCGTCTCCCGTATTGTCTTCCCGACGGTAAGAGCGTGCTGTTCACGATCATGAGAGAAGCCTGGGATCTGCATCCGCGTATTGCCTTGCTAGATTTAAAGACACGGAAATGGCGCGTCCTGATGGAAGATGCCGCCGATGCCCGATACGTTCCGATGGGGCATCTTGTCTTCCTACGGCAAGGAACCCTGATGGTTGTCCTCTTCGACCTCGGGAAGCGTGAGGTCATGGGCGAGCCCGTCCCCGCCATCGCCAACGTCATGCAAGCACTCAATGCTAAGGCGGCGCATTACAACACTGCTGCTGGCCAGTTCATCATCTCGGATTCCGGCTGGCTGGTTTATGCAGCAGGCACGATCTTCCCAGACAGGCAGGACTCACTGGCCTGGGTAGATCACAAAGGAAAAGCCCAAGCGATTGCGTCTTTCAAAGCTCCGTTCTTCGGTCCGCACCTTTCTCCCGATGGGCAGCGGATCGCCTATATGACTATTGGAAAAGAACAACGGATTTGGGTCTATGACCTCAATCGTGGCACAGCAAGCCAGCTGACTGATGAAGGTAAAGTCTCGCAGGCCATCTGGACCCCGGATGGCAAACGGTTGGTCTTCGGGTGGTGGAAAGCGCTCAGGCCCAATCTCTATTGGCAACCAGCCGATGGAAGCTCAGCGATGGAGCAGCTGACGACGAGTGACTACCGGCAATACTCAGGATCATGGTCTCCTGATGGAGCCACTCTGGCTTTTGTGGAAGATCACCCAGACACCGGGGATGACATATTTTTGCTGGACTTGCGGAGCCGTCGCATAACGCCTTTTCTCAATTCCCCTGCTTTTGAGGGCTTCCCGGAGTTTTCGCCCGACGGGCGGTGGATGGCCTATGTGTCCGATGAGTCTGGACGAATGGAAGTCTATGTTCGCCCGTTCCCTGGACCGGGAGGCAAATGGCAGATCTCCCAAGAAGGAGGTATAGCCCCGCTCTGGGCGCGGGATGGAAAACAACTGTTCTACTATCAGGATGATGGCGGTCAGATATGGGCTGTCGATGTCCGGGCTGATGGCGGCTTCTCCGCCAGTAAGCCGCGCCTCCTGTTCAAAGCGCCGGGATGGGTCGGTGGTATGCCGATCCGCTCATGGGATGTTTCCCTGGATGGTCAGCGGTTTCTGATGGTGAAAAATGAGGGAGGGACGCCTACGCCTGTGACCGAATTGGTCCTTGTAATGAACTGGTCCCAGGACCTGCAGCGCCTTGCCCCAAGCGCGAAGAAGTGAATTGGCTTGAATTGCAACCGATTGACCGGTGCGGGGTACTTGCTCGAAGCTGACTTTCACGGCACAAGAATGTCTTCCCTTGAAAGTCACGTTAGTCGCCCACCCAGAAACCACGCTTCGCCCACCCGCTCCCCCGCCCCTCGTTCCCTCGTTCCCTTGGTCCGTTTATTTACATGTCAAGCCCACAAGATTCCAAAATCTCCCCCATCCCCCTCATTCCAAAGCAAATAAATCTTTCTCGATCTCTGCCGACTATTTCGCGCAATTCCCTACAATTGTCTCAGTTGCATAAAAGATGGCAATGCGACTCGGGCGGCCCTTGAGGGAACCGGTAGGGCGACCGGCTTCTTCGGGCCGCTTGCTTTTTGGCGAAGGCTCGGCCAGCGCTGCGGAAATCTCTAACTCCGCGAACAACGCTAGCTCCGCTAACGCCGCTAACCGCTTATCTTTGACGACATTAGACGCTGACGTTTGTTTTCAATAATTTACGGGAGACCCCCAAAAGGCTGACCTGCCTGAATTCACGACTTTAGCTGAAAAAGGGGGGAGGGGGGAGGTAACTGATATGTACATGATATGCCGGCACATCAAGGCCAACGGGCTCCGCTGCGGGTCCCCGGCCCTCAAGGACACCCAATTTTGCTACTACCACCTCAAGATCCACACCGTCGGCGCCGAGCCCCACCTTAAGTTTGGACCCTTGCAGTTGCCCGCGCCCGAAGATCCCGCTGCCATCCAACTCTCCATTGCCCGCATCAACGACGCCATCATCAATGGCCGCATTGATCTCAAGAAAGCTACCGGCATTCTCTACGGGCTCCAGATTGCGGCCCAGTTCATCGATCGCAAGAAGCATTTCGACGAACACGAAACCGTCCAGTCTGCGGAGCAGACTGTCCAGGGCGACGAACTTGCCCCCGGCAAATACATGTGCAAAAAGGGCGAAGACTGCAATCAATGCCCCTACGCCACCGTCGGCCAATGCACCCGGTGGACCTACACCGCCACCAACAGCCAGGTTCTTGACCCCAGCGACGACGAGAACGCCGGCGATGAAGACGAAGTCAAGGCTGAGGACGAAGACAACGAATATGGGCACAAGGATGAGGGTGAAGATGCCCAACCATCGCAAAATGCGAGTAGCGCTAACCAGGCTAGCGGAAGTTAACAGCGCCTGCTCACTCGCTGACTTGCTCCATCACTTCCGGCACACGCACGCCCTGTACGCATCGGCGGCGTCGTTAGCCAACGAGCACACATACGCGGGCCAGAACGCACCAAGTTCCCGGGCCCCCGTTCCGGTGCCGTAGTTCTCCAGGTAACTCTGGCTGGCGGCAGATTTTGCGCCGGGATCGTTCTTGAATCCAAGAATCAGGCTGCCTAATGCCGCCGGCGTGAACGCAGGCTCATGATAGGTCTTCGCAAAATCGTATTCCTCGGTCCATTCCGTGCCGATTCCCGTCTGATTTGAAGCCGCAATCACGCGGTAATCCGCGAGAATTCCATGCGCCGGATCGATCGCCGCCACCGTAAACGAAGGATTGTTGCCGTCAATTGGCGAAATCGATGCCACCATTTTCACCGCCACGGGCCGATGCGCGGCGTCCACATGCGCCGGAATCAGCAACCGCACCTCGTCCATATGCGTATGCGCGAAGATCGCCAACTGAATCACGTCCCCATATCCGGCCAGCAATTCGGGCAGCGCTTCTGACGAGAGAAACATCGTCGCCTTGCCTTTGACGCAAATGTCTTTTCCCTTTGTTGCTGTCGAGTACGCATTCACTCCCGGCGGAATGTGCGCCATCACCCAGATCTTTTCCTTTCTCTCGCGTGCTTCGTTCAACTGTTGCCGCAGCCACGCAATCTGTGCGGCTGCCGGCGCTTGATCCTCTTTGCCGCCGCAACTCTGGTAGCGCTCCGACATGAATAGATTGTCCAGCACCAGCAGCCTCGTGTCTTCCACCGGAGCGGGAAGGTTCACGCTGTAATAGCCTCCGGCCGCAAATGTCCGCACCGCTTGCGCACGCTCCGCTCCGTGAAGATCGCTCGCAAAAAGCTCCCCGCTCTCCTTGAGGAATGCGCCGTGAGCGTCGAGTTGATAATCGCCACAGTCGGAATCGTTGTTTCCCAGCGCCGCATACACCGGAACGCCAGGAAGCGCACTGCGCAGTTGGCCCAGCACATAGGAAATCGTCTTCTCCACAAACGCCCTGTATTCAGCCGGCGCGGCTTTTGGAAACAGCGTGGCGAATTTGCATGAGAAGGAATGCGCAATCAGGTCACCGCTCACAATGACAAACTTTGCCCCGGCCGCCTGGGCGTGGACGGCGCGCAAACTCGACTGAAAGAGCGCATACGTAGCGTCCTCGCCGCGCGCATGACAGGTTTGCTCGAGCTTCGTGAACTGTGCCTCGGCATCGGCCGACGCCGGAGCAGCGAGAAGGTCGTTCCAGTCTTCAACCGGCGCGGCTGCCAGTTGCGCGGCCTTCCCGGGCTCCCGAAACGGCTCAAAGTGGATATCGCTGACGAAGAGAGCCTGAATCGAATTCGCGCCGCCATTTGCTACTGCCTGAGCCGGAATCCGCACAGCAATCGCCGACACGCCCGAAACAATGGCCAAGACATACGCGCACAGTTTTCCGGCCTTCCACATGCCTTCCATAACAACTCCCCTGCCCAAGCAATCTCCCATCGTTCGGGTTTTCGTAGGATAAACCGGACACCCGGCATGGACGTTTCTCTTCCGTGAATCCCGCCCCTTGCCCGGAATATGCTATACGTTTCCTCATGACCAAGCTCGGATGTTTTCCCGTCGCGGCACTTGCGGTTGTGTGCCTCACCTCGCAATTCAGCCCTGCGCAAACGCTCGCGCCCACTCCTCCGCTCGGGTGGAACAGTTGGGACGCCTACGGACTCACCATCGACGAGGAGCAATTCAGGGACAACGCAACTGTTCTTGTTTCGCTCCAGCAGTTCGGGTGGAAATATGCCGTCATCGACGAGGGCTGGTACATGGCCAACCCCGCGGGCAAGAGCCTCGAGCAGAAACAATACCTTTGGAACGCCAATGGCCTGTTGATTCCAACCCCGGATCGATTTCCCTCGGCTGCCAATGGCGCCGGGTTCAGGCCTCTCGCCGACTGGTTGCACGCGCAGGGACTGAAGTTTGGCATTCACATCGTGCGCGGCATTCCCCGACAGGTGGTCGCGGCCAATTTGCCCATTGCAGGCACACAGTTCCATGCCGCCGACGCCGCTGACACCACCTCTCCGTGCCCTTGGGACGAGGGTAACTGGGGCGTGAAGGATAATGCCGCGGGCCAGGCCTATTACGACTCCATGCTGAGGCTCTACGCGTCATGGGGAGTGGATTTCCTCAAGGCCGATTGCATTTCCGACCGTCCCTACCGCCCCACCGAGATTCGCCAGATCGCTGAAGCCATCCGCAAGACCGGGCGACCGATCGTGCTTAGCCTCTCGCCCGGACCCACCGACATCCATCATGCGGCCGAGGTCTCGAAATACGCGCAGATGTGGCGCATCGCCGACGACCACTGGGATGGATGGACCTTCACCCACAAAGCGGAAGATGAGTTTCCCTTCGGATTGCAGAGCGAATTCGATCGCTTGGCCAAGTGGTTCCCTTACACCGGCCCCGGCAGTTGGCCCGACCCCGACATGCTCCCTGAAGGCTGGCTCGGCCCAAACCCCGGATGGGGCGAAGCGCGACAGTCGCGTGAGACACAGGACGAGCAGCGCACCGAATTCACTCTTTGGGCCGTGACCCGTTCGCCCCTCATCCTTGGCGGCAACCTGACTCGGCTCGACGACTTCACGCGTTCGCTCATTACCAACCAGGCCGTCCTCTTTGTGGACCAGAACGCCAGCTACAGCCGTCCCGTCGATGCCTCTACGCTTGGCTCGGGCTTTGAGAATATCCGCGTCTGGCGGGCCACCATCAACGAACCCGGCGCGCGGGGTTACGCCGAATTCTTTGCCTTCTTCAATCTCGGCGGCAGCCCGGCCACGGTGCGCACCACCTGGAAGGACCTCGGTCTGGATAACCAAAAACATTCCGCCCAGAATGCCTGGGACGATTCGACCAGCAAAGAGTCAAAAGACATAAGCGTCACCTTGCCGCCGCACGGCAGCGCCTTGTTCCAGGTGCGCTGATCGAAAGCAAACGATGAAGCGAAGAACGTTTCTTGGTGCGTTGGCAGCCACGATGGCAGTCGAGAGGCTGGGGTGGGCAGATCCCACGCCGGGCGAGCGCCTGGCTGCTGCCGCACGGGTCCAGGTGGGCGTCACCACCAGTTACGATCCCGGGTGGACATCCATTCCGTATCCGGGCGGTGACGTGCCTCGAAGCACGGGAGTCTGCGCCGATGTTGTGATTCGCGCGGCGCGCGACGGGCAGGGTCTCGACCTGCAGAAGCTGGTGCACGAAGACATGATGAAGCACTTCGATGCCTTCCCGGCCCGCAAAGCCTGGGGACAGACTCGGCCAGACGCCAACATCGATCATCGTCGCGTCCTCAATCTTCAAACGTACTTCCAACGCGCGGGCGCGCAGCTGTGGATAGCTACCGGCCCTGTGCCCGGCGATGCTTTTCCCAGACCGCTTGCGGTGGGCGATATTCTGACCTGGATTCTGGACTCGGGGCAGCCGCACATCGGCATTGTCGTCGCCGTTCCGGCCTCGCCCCAAACAGGCGCCCGCAGACAGAGCCCGCACGTCGTGCATAACATTGGGCAAGGAGCGGAGGAATCTCTACTCGCCGCCTTTTGGCCGCATCACGCTTTCGGACATTACCGCTGGCCGGTCACCTGACTTGCATCGCCTTTTGCACTCTGGCACCTCCCCTCCCCATTCCGATGTGCGAAACTAATCTGTTTGCGGAGTGAGCCTTCGCCGGCGCACTCTCTTGCAGAGACAAGTCATGCCATTTCTTCGTTCCGCTTTCATCGCACTCTCTCATAATCGCCCATTGCGCCGTTTCTGCGAACACTCCCGGCTGGGAGCCCGCCTCAACTCACGCTTTATCGCGGGCATGGCGCCGGGCGACGCGTTGCGCGTAGCTGAAGAGGTCAACCGCCAGGGCATCGCCGTCACTCTCGATTCGCTGGGTGAAAGCGTCACCTCAGAGAGCGAAGCGCATCTGGCTGCCGATGTTTATCACAAATTGCTCGATGCCATCGCCGCCCGCGGCATCCAGGCGAACATCAGCGTCAAGCTCACCCAAATGGGCCTTGAGCAATCGGCGGACATGGCCGAGTCCATCGCCGGAAACCTCGTCGAACACGCCCGCGCTACGGAAAACTTCGTCCGCATCGACATGGAAGATTCGCGCCTGACCGAAGTCACGCTCGACATTGTGCGCCGCATCCATGCGCGCCCTGCTACGCGCGGTGCGGTTGGCGTCGTCATTCAGTCCTACCTCTACCGTTCCCAGGCCGACGTGGAGCAGTTGCTCATCGACGGCATTCGGGTCCGGCTTTGCAAAGGCGCGTACAAAGAGCCGCCCGAAGTTGCTTATCCGCGCAAGACGGACGTGGACGCAAACTTTCTAAAGCTGAGCCGGATGCTTCTCTTGAGCCCGATCTACCACGGCCTGGCAACACACGACGAGGCCATCGTGGAAACTGCAAAAGCCTACGCTGCGTCGCGCGGCATCAGCCGCGAACATTTCGAGTTTCAAATGTTGTATGGGGTGCGCCGCGATCTGCAGCGCAATCTAGTGCGCGACGGCTACAAGGTGCGCGTCTATGTTCCTTTTGGAACGGAGTGGTATCCCTACTTTATGCGCCGCCTGGCAGAACGTCCCGCCAACGTGCTCTTCCTGGCGCGAAACTTCTTCCGCTCCTGAGTTTCCCCCAGACTTGACTTATTTCAACTGGAGCTGGTTGCACAGATCCGGTTTTGAAAGGGCACGGCTTCAGCCGTGCCGTGAAAGGCGCATAAACGGCGGGACTTCAGTCCCTGAGGGAAGTTCTTCAATCGGCTTCGAGCATTTATGCAATCAGCTCTAGCCTTGCTTGACCTTCCGGTTGCGCATGCGCAGCATCACATGCACGCCGCACTTCATGCATTCCCAGGGATAGTAGCCGATCATCGGATAAATCTTCTCCTGAAAATAGCCTTTGCGGACGACGCGATAGACCCTGTCGCTGCCACATTTCTGGCAATGAACCCGCTCCTTCGCGGAACTCATCTCGGCCGTGTCTCCAGCGAGCGCTCCCCGCGCCATCCCCTCTGACATGCGTCAACTCCTGGAAAACGCTTCGACCTGTCGGCAACGCAAACCGCAACCTTCCCACTACCGCTCACGTTGCAGCAACGGCCTCTTTGATTACCAATGCAGGGGAGATCACCGGGGACTTGCACCCCGGAGAAACACGGCTTTGATATTACCCCCCAAAATGACTGTGCAAAACGCGGATGTGCCCAGCATTGGTACAGAGGTAACTCACAGACAATAACTCCAGTAACTAAAAACTCTACACCGGGTGAGTCTTCATATGAGACTCACTGCAGTGTGCCCAACCGCCCCAACCCACCGCGCGCCAGATCCGCAACCGCTTTCGCCAGTGTGACCGAAGCATTAAGCGATTCCGGACGCTCCAACCGAATGCCTTGTTTGACGGCAAACTGGCGGAAAAGTATATCCACATCGAACAAGATTTCCACATGATCGCAAAGAAATCCGATGGGCTGCAGAATCAGAGCCTTCACGCCCTCGCCTGCAACCCGTTCGAGTGTCTCCTCCACGCTCGGCCCCAGCCACGGTCCGCCACTTGCGCCCTGGCTCTGAAAGGCAAACCACCAGCGGGGAATCTCCGGCACTCGGGCGGCCACCAGTTCAGCGGTATGGCGCGCCTCTTCGGCGTAGGGATCGGCGCCCTGCCCAGGCCAGAGGCGTTTGCCGGCATCAGCGTAAGTAGCCGGCGCTTCCACCGTCCGCGCGGGAACGCTATGCGCAGTAAACAACACCGGCACTGGGCCGCCCACTTCCTTAGTCAATTTGGCCAGGGCCGGACGCAGCCGCTCAGCGAACGCGTCGGCCAGCAGTGGCTGCTGAGCCCACCCGGGCGTAAAGTCGATCCGCAAATCCCCCGCTTCGGCCTCCACCGCCCGCCGGTACAGCCCCACGCTGGTGCGCGAGTTTTGCGGCGCCATGCAGATCACCGCAGCCTCCCCGATACCGTCCGCGCGCATCTGCCGCACTACCTCCGGAATATAGGGCCGCCAGTTTCTCATCCCCACATACACGGGGACCGCCTGGCCCGTCGCGGCGAGCTCGGCCTCAACGAGCCGCGCCTGCGCAAACGTGATCTCGGTCAGCGGGCTGTGACCGATCTGCGCATAGCGATGCTGGATCTCCTCGACAACCGCCTGCGGCAACGGCCGCCCGCTCACCACGTTGCGTAAATATTCGGGAATTTGTTCGACCGTCTCCGGCGTTCCATGCGCCAGCAGCAAGACCGCCTGTTTAGCCACGAGCTTCCTCCAGGCGGAACTCGCGCACCATCCGCACCACGGCCTGCACGTTCTCCACCGGCGTCCCCGGCACAATCCCGTGGCCCAGATTGAAGATGTGTCCCGAGCGGCCATTGGCCGCGCGCAGAATCTCTTTCACGCGTTGCTCCAGCACATCGGGTGGCGCAAACAGCGTAATCGGATCCAGGTTGCCCTGCACTGCATGTCCGTGACCCACTGCCCGCCAGCCTTCGTCGAGCGGCTGCCGCCAGTCCAGGCCGATCACGTCGGCTCCGGTCTGCGCCATCTGCTCGAGCAAGCCGGCGGTTTCCACGCCAAAGTAGATCACCGGCACGCCCATCTCTTGCACTGCGCGCACCAGCCGCTTCGAGGCCTCAAAGGCATACGCGCGATAGTCACTGAGCGAAAGCGAGCCGACCCAGCTATCGAAAATCTGGATCACATCCGCGCCCGCCTGCACCTGCAGGCGGCAATACTCAATGAGGACGACAACCAACTTATCCAAAAGGCTGCTCCATGCAGCCCGATTGCCGTACATCAGCTTCTTCGTCTCGATGTAGTTCCGCGAGCCGCCACCCTCAATCATGTAGCTGGCCAGCGTATAGGGCGCTCCGCAGAAACCGATCATGCCCAACCGGTCGCCAAAGTGTGCCGCCACCTTCTCGATCGCCCGCGCCACGTAGCTCAGTGCGTCCGTGCGATCGGTGCGCAAGGCACGCACGTCTTCAGCCGTCCGCAATGGATGGTGCACCACGGGGCCCTCGCCTGCCTGAAACTCGAAATCCAGCCCCATCGGCTCCAGAGGCAGCAGCAGATCGGCAAAGATAATCGCCGCGTCCACGCCCAGCTTCTCCGCGGCGGTGATGGTCACCTCGGCAGCCAATTCGGGCTTCTTGCAAATCTCCACCAGCGTGTGGTGCTTGCGCACTTCGCGGTATTCCTGCATGTAGCGGCCGGCCTGGCGCAAAAACCAAACCGGCGTGCGATCCACCGGCTTACGCAGACACGCGCGGATGAATCTGCTGCCATCGAGGATCGTCTCGGATGCCCCTGAATTCTGGTTGTTCAAATCCATATCGTTAAATTCTAATGGCCCATCGCGGAGAACCCATCGGCAGGAAGCTGTTTTCTACTCCCTACTCCCTATTCCCGGTATCTCTCACCGCCAGCGGAAGATCCTGAGCGACACCGCAAACGGCAACGCGAACCACGCCAGCAGAATCGCCAATGGCGCCATCATATGGTTAAGCGGCATTCCCTGCAGCATGTTGCCGCGCATGGCATCAATCGCCGCCGTCAGCGGCAGCACCTTTACCAGCGGCTGGATCACCGCGGGAAACCGCGACGCCGAGAAAAACACGCCGGACAGAATCCACATGGGCAGCATCACCAGGTTCATCAGCCCACTAACCGCTTCCATGGTCCGGGTGCGCGACGCCACAAGCAGCCCCAAGGCCGAAAAGACCAACGAAGTGAGCACGCATACGAGGGCTAACTGCCAGAGCGCCCCGCGAAACGGCACGCCGAACACCACTCGGGCGAACCCCAGAAACACCGCCACCTCAATCGCCAGCAGAATCAACCGCGAGAGCAGAAATGCCGTCAGGTATTGCCAGCGCGGCATCGGCGAGGCCACCATCCGCTTCAACAGCTTTTTCGCGCGTGCGTCCACAATCGCGAACCCCAACCCCCACATCGCCGAGCCC
>Ga0326728_10023469_pt1 | contig 11296 bp, 6 predicted proteins | sample MB3enrmetagenome_FD_207602 | JGI IMG/M metagenome (GOLD analysis project Ga0326728, IMG submission 207602) | Lab enriched peat soil microbial communities from McLean, Ithaca, NY, United States - MB31MN | ecosystem: Environmental > Terrestrial > Soil > Wetlands > Peat | place: USA: New York... | reverse complement strand
CTGGAAGTCCGCCGCGAGAGCGAGGTGCAGGTGGTAATCAAGGCCGGGCGGCTGGGCGACGCCAAGGGCCCGGTCGCCGTGAGCCTCGACAGCCCGCCGGCCTGGCTCACCCTCAAGCCGGCCCCGGCGGCAATCCCGGCCGACAAGCAAGAGGTCACGCTGACGCTGAGCATCTCGAAGCAGGCCCCGGCCGGAGGGCGACAAGACCTCTTCTTCAGCGGCACTCTCAATACGGGCAAAGAGACGGCCACCCGCCAGTGTCCGGCGGTCCCCATCAAGGTCCAATAAGGGGCAAAAAGGGGCCCACCTTGTGAGGTTTGGGGCGTTTCGCGATAATCGGGTCGTGCGGGGTTCTTGTCGATGCGCAAAGGCGCAAGGTCGCCAAGGCGCGAAGCAAAGGAAGAGAGAGCGGGGGGTCGCAGGAAACTGACCGTACTTGACCGCAGCCACTTACAGCTTTCCCCGCATCTTTGCGCCCTTGCGACTTGGCGCATTTGCGTGAAAATCCCGTCAAGAAGGAAGAAGGGCGGCGACACCCACGACCGATTTGCAGACGAGGTAATTCGCCGCTCGTCTGGATTTTGTTAGGGCTGCTATGGCCGAAAACCGCCGCGTGTTGGCCTTCATGGCCCATCCTGACGACGCCGAGATGTTCTGCGCCGGCACGCTGGCCCGCCTGGCCACCCTGGGCTGGGAGATCCATCTGGCCACGGCCACCCCCGGCGATTGCGGGACGATGACCGAGAATCGCTGGGACATCAGCAGCCGCCGCACCCGCGAAGCGGCCCAATCCGCCACCCAGCTCGGGGCCACCTACCACTGCCTGGATGAGCGCGACGGCCTGGTGGTCTACGACAAGCCGACGATCCAGAAGGCCTGCGACTTGTTCCGCCGCGTGGCGCCGTCGCTGGTGTTCACGCATCCCCAGCGGGACTACATGATGGACCACGAGATGGCGTCGCTGTTGGCCCGCGGGGCCAGCTTCCTCTACGGCGCGCCGAACAGCTCCGCCTTCCCGCTCCGCGAGGGCTCGCGCGTGCCCTATCTTTATTACTGCGACCCGCCCGAGGGGCTCGATCCGGCCGGGCAAGCGGTCGTGCCGACCACTTGGGTGGACATCAGCGGCCAAATGGAGCTCAAGACGCGGATGCTCGCCTGCCATGCCAGCCAGCGCGACTGGCTCTTGGCCCACCACGGCATGGACGAGTACCTGGAGGCCATGCGGCGGCATGCGGCGATGCGCGGCGGGCAGTGCGGGGTCGCGGCCGCCGAGGCCTTCGTCCAGCACCGCGGCCACGCCTATCCGCGAGACGATTTGCTCGCGCGGCTGTTCCCCTGCGGGCCGAGCACCGCGTGAAACCTCTCGCGCCCTGCGTGGGCGCGCCCCGAGCGGCCGTGCAGTGCGCACTCCACGCGGAGCGCCGTAGCGAGATGTTCCTTCATCCTTGATCCTTCATCCTTCATCCTTGACCCCTGCCGCTCCCCGACCCATGCTGCGGGCCTTTTCGAGGATCGCCGGGCGGGCGGCCTCCATCAGCTCGCGAACGTCCTCGTAGCGGATCGTCCGCTCCTCGAACGTCCGCTTGCGGATCGCCCCCAGGAAGCGCCCCTGAAACTCGGCCAGGTTCGAGCCGTAAATGTGAAAACTGTCGGCCATGTGACAATAGCGGCCCAGCCGGACCTCGCTGCCCGAGAGGTCCGCGATTCGCCGGGCGATCCGCGACTGTAGCTCGACCAGGGCGAAGATGTTCATGAACGCCGCTTTGTAGGCGTCGTTGGAGCGAAAGCGGACGTTCATGTTCAGCCGCGGCGTCTGGCCGTCCATGACGATCCGGCACCAGACGCTCTGCAGGCAGGCCGGGTCGTAACACCGCTGGTCTTCCCAGACCTTCCAGGTGACCGCCTGGGCCCGCCGCGTGTGCGGCGCCTCGGCCAGTTGGCGGCAGATCTGCTCGACCTGGTCGATCGGCGGCAGCGTCGGCACCTCGTACCGGAACAGCCGTTGGTGGTAGGTGTACTCCCAGCGCGTGTCGGCCGGGTCGCTCGGGTCGCGCACGCAGTGGTCCTTGATCCCCTCGCAGACCTCCATGACGTATTCCTGGAGCTCCTCGAAGCCGCCGGGAAAGTCGCGGTGGATCCGCGGCTCCGCCAGCGGGTCGTGGACGGTCAGGATCATGGTGGCGTCCTTGCTGGGCGGGTCCTGCGGCTTGTCGTACTGCGTCTGCACGTCGCAGCCCGACTCGCACAGTCGCAGCAAGGCATTCTCCCAGGCCCGGGCAATGCAGTCGCCTTCCGCGGTCAACACGGGGATTCCACTCATCGGCAGCTCCTTCTTTCTCCTTATTCTCCGGCCGGTGCAGGATTCCCACAAGAGGACCCGGACCGGCGGACCGGGCCTCATTCAGCCCCCAAAATGGAGTTCCGCGGTTTGCGCAGTCCCGCCAACACCTCGCGCAACCTTGTCCCATCTACGCGAGCGACTGGTCCAACCATTTTCTCTGCAAATCCCCGACCCACCCTATGCGCCTCGCTTGCGCTGCGGGCTTCAAAGCTGCTATGAACCCGGCCCCCGTCACTCGCTCCCGATGCAGTAGAGGTGGCGTTCGCCGCGGATGTACATCCGCCGGCCGTCGGCCACGGGCGGAGCGTAGGCAGTGTATTCCTGCGTCGTCGTGGCCCAATCGCGCTGGACCTGCGTGGCGAGCCGGTTCCGGGCGACCTCCTGGCACGCGCCGCCCGGCTCCAGCACCACCGAGTGTCCCTGGTTGTCCATCACCACCACGTGCTCGCCCACGAGCGTGCAGCTCGCCGCCACCGGCATCGCGACGTAGTTGGCGTCGCCCTTGAGCACCAGATCCTTACAGGCCAGCGTCTTCTTCGTCTTCAGGTCAACCACGTAATACCCGCCGCACCAGTCGATGGCGTAGGCCTTGCCGTCATAGATCAGCGGCGAGCCCGCCGTCTGTTCCCTGGAAATTCCCAGCGGCGCGGTGGCCAGGCGCGGGAAGCCCTTGCCGATGTCGTAGATGGGATCCTCTTTCGGCTTCCACACGTCGCCCGTGCAGCCGGCGAAGTCGAGCACCCACAACATGCTCGTGCCGTACCAGGGGAGGTACATCACGTCGCCCAGCACGGTCGGCGGGGCCCAGCCCGTGTCGTTGCTGATCTTGTGGGGGTTCTTCCAGAGCATCTTGCCGTCGGAGGCGCGGACCACCTCGCCTTGCTGGCTGACGAACACGTCCACGCCGGCGATCCGCGCGGCCAAGAGCGAGGCCACGGTCTTATCCACCTCGGGCTGCTCCCAGGCGATCCGCCCGGTGCGGGCGTCCAGGCCGTACATGCGGGTGAAATAGACCGTCAGCTTGCCGGCGATGACCGCGGGCGCCGCGGAATAGAAGAGCTTCTTCGCCTCCAGGCGGCGAATCCACTGACGCTTCCCGTCCAGATCGTAGCAGGCCGCCACGCCAGAGCCGTTCCAGAAATAGACGTGCCGGCCGTCGCTGGTGGGCGTGTTCGTGAATCCGACGATCTCGAAATGCCCCTGCAGGTGGCCGTCGAATTTCATGGTGTACTTCTGCTTGTCGATCTCGATCAGGGCGTCGTAAACGTTCTTGCGCGCCGCCCAGCGCCGGACCGGGTCCTTCTCCGCGGCGAGCCGTTTCGCCAGCGGCTCGACCTTCTCCGTGAACGCGGGGTTGGCGTCGCGCTCGGCCTGGGGCGTGGCGTCGTAGTAGTTGTTCGTGACGCTCCACAGGATTCTGCCGCTGGACTTGTCGATGCAGATCAGCTCGTCCGGCTCGCTGGTGACGAAGATCCTGTCCCCCACGACGATCGGCGCGCCGTGGCTGTGGTCCGGCAGCGGCGCCTCCCAGAGGATGTTCTTCCGCTCGTACTTCACCGGGGGCGCGTCCCCCACGCGCAGCATGAACATCAGGTCGTTCCAGCCGGCCCGCGGCGTGCTCATGAGCTTGACGACCAGGCGGTTCCAGCCCTGCTTCACGTCGAACACGAATGAAGAGCCGGCAGGCCAGACGCCCGCACAGCGGTTGTTGCTCAGCCCGTAGGCGCTTCCCACGGCTACCCCGTTTTTCTGCTTGCTGTAGACCTCTTTGCCGTTGACGAAGACCTTCATCGGGGCGGGGTGCTCGACCACGGCCCGGAGCTTTCCGGCGGTTCTCGCCCAGAGACAGGTGGTTGCCAGCGAGCCCTCGTTGATCTTCCCCTTGGCGCCGGTCGTGTTGACGTTCATGAAGGTCACGCCCTCGCTGGCGGCTTCGACGGGCTTCCACTCGAGCCCTGCCGCCTTGTCGCCGGCTTTCGGGGCGAGATTCGCTTCGCCGGGAATCAACTCCTTGGCGAAGTCTGCGGTCCCCTCCTTGACGGAAAACGGTCCGATCGCCAGCCACTTGGTCAGCAGTCCCCCCTCCACGGGCACTGTGTCCTTGTCGCTCGCGCCGCCGGGGATCGTCGCGGCACACCTCATGCCTTCCGCCGGTCCCGTGGAGACGATTCCCCACTGGACGGGCACCCGGGCGTCCGGGAACAGCCCCGTCAGATTCCCCCGCCAGCCGATTGCCGCCGGGGCATCCTTATCGGCAACCCGAAGGCCCGGCACCAGCGCGAGCACGGCGCACACGACTGTGGCAGCTCTCATGGGCACGGTGCGTCTCTCCTCTGCTGTTTGCCGAAGGAGTGTAGGGTGGGACGAGCAAACCGAAATCTTGGTGGGACATCGGCCGCGCCGCTGACTCGGTTTGCGAGGTCCCACCAACCCCTCGTGACCTTGTCCCACCCTACGTTCTTCTTGCAATGTTTGCCGAAAGTGGACGCTTTACAGCGGCCGCACCCACACGCTGCGAAACCGCACGGGATTGCCGTGGTCCTGGAGATAGAGCGGGCCTTTGGCGGCCATGCCCCCGAGGGGCGCGGCCGTGGTGGGCGCGCCGCCCACGGGGATATGGTCCTGAATCAGCACGCCGTTCTGGAGCACGGTGAACGAGCCGGGCTCGACCTTTCCGCCTGGAAGCTGCTTCGGCGCGTGGAAAATGATGTCGTAGGTCTGCCACTCGCCCGGCTTGCGGCAGGCATTGACCAAGGGCGCGTTGTGCCCGTAAAAGGCCCCGCACTGGCCGTTGTAATAGGTCGGGTTCTTGTAGCTGTCGAGGATTTGGATTTCGTAGCGGCCCATGAGATAGACGCCGCTGTTGCCGCGTCCCTGGCCCTCGCCCTTCACGACCGAGGGCGAGGCCCACTCGACGTGTACCTGGCAGTCGGCGAACTCCTCTTTCGAGAGCAGCCCGCCGTGCGGCGTGGTCTCCATGACGCCGTTCTCCAATTTCCACTTCGGCTCCGGGCTCCGCTCGCCGCGGAACTTCGACATGTCCTTGCCGTCGAACAGCACGACGGCGTCCGACGGCGGGCCGCCGGCGGGGCCGGGGTCGATTACCGGCGGCTCTTGGTCCTTCTTCGATTGATCGGCCGCCGAGGCCCCGGCGGCCAGGCTTGCCAGCAGCAGGCCGGCCAGGCAGCCGGCACCCAACAACGTTCTTAAACTGATTGAGGTCCTCATTGCGAATTCTCCTATTGGTTTTGCCTGTTGACTTCTCCACACGACTGACCGATGATGTAAGTAATCCAGGTTACTGGAGGTGGATGGCATAAGCCATTGGGGCCCGAAAGGGCCTTTTTCATACCCTATTCTGTCATTAACCCGGCAAGCCGCTGCCGGAATTCGCGGAGCTTCGCCTCCTGCTGGTCGCTGAAGTGGCCCATGCGCTGGGCGTAAGTATCCATCCAGGTGGCCAGGCGTGCGAGGTCGTCGGCCTCCAGGTGGACCCCGCCGTGTCCGCCCGGCGCGCGGAGCATCGCCAAGAGCTTGCTCTTCCGCGCGGGGCACTCGCCCGCGACGGAGCGGTCGCGCTCGTGGGCCAGGTTGCCCAGGTCGTTGTTCGCGTAGGCCAGCAGGTTGGCATACGCCTTGGCCGGCGACAGGTCGTAACGCGCGGCCTTCGCGTCGCCGCTGTGGGGCGAGTGGCAGCCGACGCACTGCCTGTCGAGTACCGGCTGCACCAGCGTGTCGAAACGCAGCGGCCAGGAGCCCTGCGGGCCGGCGGCGAGTTTCGACGGCTCGCGCAGGGCTGCCGCCGGCGCCGGGCGGACCTGCGGGGCCGCGTCGCGCGATTCGTGACAGCCGATGCACGAAAAGGTCTCGTTCGGCTGCACGTAGGTCAGGCTGCGCATGGTCTGCACGGCCAGACCATCGGCGTCCAACGCCTGGAAGAAGACGGGCACGCCCGAGGGCACGCGGAAATGCGCCGAGCCGTCGGGCTCGACCGGCACGGTGCCCAGCACGAACTTGCCCGGGTCTTCCGCCGAAATGCCCAGGACCGGCGAATTCATTTCCGGCTGGACCTTGGGCGGGACGGCCACGATCCGCAGCCGCTTGACGCTGCCCCGCGGGATGCCCGTCAGCCCCTCGTACACGTCCTGCACCAGGAAGCGCCCTTCCTGCGGGCCGTCCCAGGCCACGCTGCACGGCAGCGCCGGCGGGCAGGGGCGCGGCCGCACGGGTATCGGGCAGAGGCTGGAAATGGCCGGATCGCGGTAGAGCAAGGTCAGGTTGCCGAAAGCATCGTAGAGATAGATGCCCTGGGCGTTGACCGGATTCCGCTCGTCGGTCATCAGGTAGCTGTGCGGCGGCAGCCTGCGGTCGGCAAAGGCCACCAGGTAGTACGTTTCCGAGAGCGGCCACGGGCTGGCGTAGTAGCATTCATCCGAGCCCTCGACCTCGGGGAAGCGGACCTCGGGCGTCAGCCGCGTCATCGGCCCCTCGCCTTCCGTGCCGCGCGTGCGGTCCAAGAGCACCAGCGAGCCGCCGGTGATCGAGTGGTGGGCCGTGGCCGTGAACACCAGCTTGTGCGAGTTCGGCACCGCGCGGGCCTCGAACACGCACTGCGGCCGCGTGGTGTAATTCTTGAAGACCAGTTGACTGTTGGTGCCGTCGGGATTGGTCGACCAGAGGCTCATGAAGTTGCCGTTGAAGCGGTCGATGTAGTCCCAACGGGCGTATAGAATGCGGCCGTCGGCCGCCAGCGACGGCGTCCACTCGAAATTCTCGAAGGCCGAGATGGGGCGCAGGTTCCCGCCGTCCGCGTCCATGGCGTGCAACGTAAACACCGAAACCGGCCGGCCCGCGCCGCCCCCGCAGCGGACGAAGCTGTCCGGCATGGTCGCCTCCAAGGTCGCCGCCGAATTCCGCTTGCTCGTCTGCAAGGACTGCCCCTTGCGCGTGGAAAGGAACACGATCTCGCCGTTGGGCAGGTAGCGCGGGTCGAAGTCGTCGTAGCGGCCGCGGGTGATCCGCCGCCAGGACGCCCCCCGGCAGCCTGGGGACCGTCCCAGTTTTCGTTCGACGAAAATGGGACTGTCCCCTTCCCCGGTCTGGGTGTCGCTGCCGTCGATGCTCAGCTCGTAGATGTTGTAGAAAACGTCCGCGGGCAGCTTCTCCTTGTCCACCTTCACCATGTCGGCCACGTGGGGATAGTATCGGCAATAGGCGAACAGCACCCGCTTGCCGTCGTAGGAGAGTTCCGGGCCCTGGAAACTGCCCTCGGCGAAATCCGCGGTCAGGCAGCGGATTTGCGGCTTGCCCGTCTTGAATCCCTCCAGGACGTAGATGCCCCCGCCCGGCCGCGAGAACCAGCCGTAGTGCTGGTCGGACACGTGCGGAAAAGCGGTGGGCGCCCGCTTGACGAACAGGATCTTGTCGAAATCCAAGAGCGGATTCCGCAGCGACATGCTCCGCACCGCCTGGCACACCTCGAAAAAGAGCCGCCGCCGGGCCTCGTCCGCCGCGTTTTGCGGCAGTGCCGTCAGCCGCTCCCCGGCCTGCCGCAGCACGTTCTCTTCCTCATCGACCCCGACGCCCAGCCGCCGCAGGTCCCCGGCCAGCTTCAGCCCGCGCTCGATGGCCAGCTCCGTGCGATACGACCTCACGACCGGGTGGTTCGCATTGACCGGCCCCAGCTTGTGCTTGACCGACCATTGACTGACGCTGCTCTGCGTGGCCGGCTTCCGCAGGGCGACGTTGCGCGGGTCGCCAGGGCGGTAGATTTCCACCTCGTCGAGATGGAAGTATGAAGTGCCCGGCAGTTGCAGCCGCACGTAGCGGGCCGGCCGGCGGTCGAGCTTTACCACGAGCGGCTTCTTGTCCGGATAGCCGAGGAACGCCTGGCCGTTGTGCTGGTAGACCTGCTGGAACCGCTTGCCGTCGCCGGACAGGAGCACCATGATCCGTGCCGTCCGCGCGGGCATGTCGCAGCGGTTGTAGAGCAGGATGCGGTCGATAGGCATCGACTCCTGGAGATCGACCTGCCACCAGGGGTTTGCTTCGTTCTCGGTGTGGAAACCCCATTTGCCGTTCTTGACGCCGTCCACCGCGCCGGCGGCATCTTCCTCGGGCTTTGCATCCGTGGCGGCCTGCGGCTTAGCGCTCGGCCGGCCGCGAACTTCTTCCTGCCGCAGCCAGTCGGCCTCTATCTGCTGCCGGTTGATCGCCGGCGCCGCGTCGGCGGCAAGCGCCATGGGGCGTGCCCAGAGAAGCAGCAGCAAGACCGCCGGCAAGCAGAAGCGAATGCATCGAACGTGCATCGGACAGCCCTCCGGGTGGGATGATGGTTGGCTGTTGCGTAGGGTGGGACTTGTAGGGTGGGGCGAGCGGTGCGAGCCCCACCGCTGCTCGGCCTGGCTCTTGGTGGGCCCCGCACTGCTCGGCCTACCGCAACCGCAACCTATTATAGCCACCCGCGGCCGCCGGCGATAGCCACTTCGCCCCCAGCCACCTTGCCTCCAGCAGCAGGCCCGCCGACGAGCCGGGCCAACTTCCCCGCGTGCCGCATCCCGCCGCCAAGCTCTCATGTCAGTAGGGCCTTGGCCATCGGCCACCTGTCCTGGAGCCGCCCCCGGCCCGCCCAGCGCGCGGCGCGAGGCCCTGAGGCTGTGTCACGGCGGCGTGATCTTATAAATTACGATGGCGTCTCGCTCCGTCCCGACCGCCGCGATTTCCCCTGTGCTAAGCAGGAAGAAATCCTCCAGGGTGGCGTCGGCCGCCCAGGAGGACCGGATCTTGGCCGCGGCGACGTCGATCAGGTAGGCGCGCCGGCTCTCCGGCCCGCCAGCGCAGACGAAGTAGCGCGCGTCCGCCGAGAACGCTCCGGCGGACGCGCCGGCGCGGCCGGGCACGCTGAGGCGGCGCTGGCCGGTCCCGTCGCTAACGTTCCAGAAAGTGATCGTATCCGTGGCCCTGGCCTCGGGCTCACGAAACAGGAGCCCGTCGATTGCCGCACCTACCCGGCCGTCGCGCGACACTGACACCGCCGCGACACGGCTGGTAAGCGCGTACTTCCTCTTACCCGTGGCGGCGTCGATTCCGGTCGGCCCCTCGATGGTCTGTAGGCACAGCGTTCCCCCGTCGCGGGTCGTGGACATTCGAAATAGCGGGAAGGTCGTGTCCGGCACTTCCACTCGGAAAGGAAGCCGGGTCCCGCTCGCGACGTCCCATTTCTCGACCGCCCACGGCACGTCGTTGCCGGCCCACAAACCGCGGGAAATTAGGAACACCTGCTCGCCGCCCGGCGCCACGGCCAGGAACGTCAGCGCCGGCCTGGACGGCCCGGCGCCCCAGTGCACCGGCGCGAGCGCATTCCACTTCCCCGCAGCTTCGCGCCTCCAGAGGTGCAGCGTCGTCGTGCTTCCGTCCGCGACGGTAAGCACGCCGGAGTCCGATGAGAATCCGAACGAGAAGCTTCCCCAGTGCAGCCCGCTAAGCTTCAGGAGCGGGGACCTCAGTTTTCTCGGCATGTCCCAGGTGGCCAGATCAAGGTCAAACGGCTCCTGGCGACACGTGCCAGAGACGAGGACAAGCAGGCTCCCGTCCGGCGAGGCGAAGAACCCGGCATCGCCGGGCCCGCTTGCGAGGGCGGTTTTCGATCCGTTCTTGAGGTCCCAGGCGGCCAACTCCCACGCTCCGCGACCCTTGACCACCGCAAACAGGGCCTTCCCGTCGGGGGAGAGCGTCCTGGATCCGAGCTCGCCACTGCTCACCAGCCGGGCCGAGGGCGCCAGCGAACCGCTGGCGGCGACGGCCGCAAGGGCGCAAATCGGAACGGCCAGGCCTAGCACGTTGTTTCCTCCTATCAAATTGTCGGTGGGAAGGGCCGGAACGTCAGAGTAGATAAAAGGGACACCCGCAACCGCCCGCGTGTCAAGGCCACGATTTTCCGGAATCCCAATCAGGTCCGGGGACGGCACACATAGCTCATTCGGCCCTTCCTTTCAATAATTCTGCATACTGCCTCGAACGGACGGCGGCGGACCGATTTCCACGAGCCAGCGACGCGCCCGCACCGCTGTAACCCCGCCTACGCCGAAAATCAGTGGTGTCCGCTCTCCCATGCCTGCGCATCGGGCTAACGCCTGATCGTGCAGCTCGGCAATGCCTTCTGGAGACGTTGTATCCCCGCGTCGGTGATCTGTGTTCTTGCAAGCTTCAGCGTGCGGAGCTGGGGCAGGCGTTCGAGGTACTGTACACCGGCGTCGGTGACGCGCTCGCCCAGGCTCAGCGAGCGAAGTCTGGGCAGCCACTCAAGATGCGTTAACCCTTCGTCGGCGATCTCGGTTCGCGACAGGTCCAGCTCGGTAACATTCGTGAAAAAATCGTCCCCCAGCACCCGTCGCAGCCAGGGGTCCCCGGCGGCTCCGCATATTGTAGTTCGTGGCCCGACGCATCGAACTGATAGTCGTACCACACCCCGCCACCCATGTTTTCGATCTCCTCGACTGCGCTCTTTTGCCTCTGTGCCTCCCCCATCTTAATGACGAACCAGCCGCACGGAACCAAGGGCAGCAGCCCAACCACGAGCGGCCAGTGACGCGGGTCTTGCAGCCACCGGCCGATTTGTCTAAGAGCGTCGTCCATGCCGATTAGACGATGAGTTGGCAAGATTGCAGCGCCGTCGGAGCAAACGTGTTTCTCTCCAACCGATTGGCCGCGGGCCACCCTCGCCCGCGCGCCACGCGAACTGGGGCGGGCCGGCGGGCGCGGTCCGCTACGGAGCGTCGTAGACATCGTCGGGCGAGTTGTTGGCGCCGGCTCGGGTAAAACCGATGACGTTCAGCGTGCCGCCGACGTCGACGTAGACGCCGCCGCCCTCACGGGTGCCGCCGCTGCCGGTGGTGGAGCCCAAGCCCGGCCCGCCACCTCTCGCGCTGTTCTGCACAATCGGGAGGCCCACCCCGA
>Ga0326728_10023468_pt1 | contig 11296 bp, 5 predicted proteins | sample MB3enrmetagenome_FD_207602 | JGI IMG/M metagenome (GOLD analysis project Ga0326728, IMG submission 207602) | Lab enriched peat soil microbial communities from McLean, Ithaca, NY, United States - MB31MN | ecosystem: Environmental > Terrestrial > Soil > Wetlands > Peat | place: USA: New York... | reverse complement strand
CGCTGCCGCTGGAACCGGCCCCCGGACCAGCCGCTACGCTGGAACAACACGAAGGCGCGCCGGCGTATCCCTGGCCGTCAGCGTTGATGCTCGATCCCGCATCCACCTGCACACTGCCGGCGTTGATGGTCACACCCACGCCCTGCCATGCGCCATTTACCTGGGCCGACGTATTCTCTGCTTGCAGCACAACGGCTGAGCTGCCCGTAACCGTAATGGCGCCGGAAACACTTACTGTCGAGCCGCCGGCGATGGCGAGCGTGGCGCCGCCGTTTACGGTGAGGCTGGTTAACTGATAGGCGCCTTGCGGCCAAGCCGTAATCGTAGAGATCACGACGTCGCCGGAGGGTGCGTTCTGGGCCCAGGCAGAATTGACAGACCGGGCGAGGAAGCTGGTTAATACTATGGCGATTGCGCAAATGCGGGCTGGTTTCACCTTCCACCTCTCACATGTGACTGGGACAGCGTTGATTGTTTCCGTTGCGCCGCATCGCGCACGGACGGAGCTTGAGCGCGGGCGGGGGCTTCCTGCCGAGGATCAATAATCAGGGAATAATTCGAGTCATACTCGCCGACGTCGAATCCCACCGTACGGCTGCCGTTTACCTTGAACGCGATTTCAACTCGGTGTTTTGTGCCGTTCATCGTTTGCCAGGCAGCCGGCGCCGCCTGCCATAAGAAAGTCTGCCCGTCGGGCCAGCGATACCGTAGCCTGCCGTCCTTCTGGAGAGCGACATCGACGTTGAAGTGGAACTTTATGCTGGCTACGTCGGCGCCGGGGTTGATTTCGAACCGGCTGCAAGCCAGTCCCTTACCGGCCATCGAAAAGGTGGCGGTCACGCCTTTCCAGGGCTCGCGGTAAATGATTTGCGGAGAATAGGAGACCGTGCTGCGGACGCCGGCTCTTCCCTTATTCACCGGCATCACCTTCTGCGCTCCTACGAACTCCCCGATCAAGGCATAGCCAAAGCCAACCACGTACATCCTGTCCGGCATGTAACCCAGGATCAGACCGCCCCATCGGAATTGGAGGCTGCTGCCGTCCATGGACTTGGTTCCTTCGCCTTCCCTTGCGTCGGGTCTGGTTTGCGCGCACAGGTCAGGGGAGAAACTGGCCGCCACAATCTGCAGGCATAAGAGCAACGAGATAGCCTGAATTTTCACTGCAACCCTCACAGCCTGTGCCAAAAAGTTCCGCTTACAAGACCTGGAATCGGGGAGCCGCTACTGCCAACCGGGGCAAGATTCAGTCTTCTGCCGCCCGGCACACAAGTTTCTTGGGGTTTGTTACCGTAACATCGCTTGCAATCATGGAGTTGGAAATATGGTTGGGGCGCTGCAAGCGCATGGTAAACTGCTTTGGAATCCCTGCCAGCGCGTATGCCAGACACGCCCACCTGCGAAGGCTCGGCCGCCGAGCTTGTTTCCGCTTCGGAAGCGCTCTCCGAATTGCAGAAGGTCCTTGAGTCTCAACGGTTTTCGAACCTGGAAAGGCTTCGTAACTTTTTGCGCTACGTCGTCGAAGAGACTTTGAGCGGGCGGAGCGACCAGCTCAAGGAAATGGTTATCGCCATGGAGGCGTTCGGACGGGACGGCAGCTATGACCCGCGCCTGGATGCCACCGTCAGAGTACAAGCCGGACGATTGCGTTTGGCGTTGAAGGAATATTACGAGACTCAGGGACGGGACGACCCGGTCATAATCGGGATTCCCAAGGGCAGTTACGCCCCGGTGTTCCTCCGGCGCCAGGGCCGCATCGGCCCGTCCCTGCCCGAAGCCGGGCCTTCAATCCAGCTCCCGCCCTTTCTCCCACGGAAGGCGATGATCTTGCTGGGCTTCGCCGCCGCGGCGCTGGCAGCCACAGGCATCGGGGTGGGCGTTTTGCTTTACGCGCATCGTGCGCCGGCATTAACCGATAAAGATACGATTGTGCTGGCTGACTTTGCCAACACCACCGGCGATCCGGTTTTTGATGGCGCTCTCAAGCAGGCGCTCTCCGTCGGGTTGGAGCAGTCCCCTTTCCTGAACATCCTGTCCGATCAGAAGATAGCGGCAGAGCTGCTGCTGATGGGGCGCGCACCCAACCAGACCATGGCCCCGGAGGTTGCGCGCGAGCTGTGCCAGCGCGTGGGCGGCAAGGTGATGCTATCCGGCTCCATTGGCAAGCTGGACAATTTGTACGTTATCGGCGTCACTGCCGCGAACTGTGCGACCGGAGACACCCTGGACCGGGAGCAGGTGCGGGCGGAGAGCAAAGCTCATGTGCTGAAAGCTCTGGACGAGGCAGCTTCCCGGCTGCGCGCTAAACTTGGCGAATCGCTGACTTCGGTGCAGAAGTACGATACCCCCTTGGAGCAGGCTACCACGCCTTCTCTGCCCGCGCTGCAAGCTTACAGCGCCGCGATTAAGGCCCGCCGGGCAAACGATAACAGCAGCAGCATTCTGCTGTTCCAGAGGGCCATTGAATTGGATCCCAACTTTGCCATGGCTTACAGCCGTTTGGGCGTAACTTACTTTGGCGTAGGCCAGCCCACCCGCGCCCGCGACTATTCGGCCAAAGCATTCCAGTTGCGCGGCCGCGTTACCGAGCACGAGCGCCTCTACATCGAGTCTCATTACTATCACTTCGCCACCGGACAACTGGAGAAGGCGGCGCAGGTTTACGAACAGTGGAAACAGTTGTACCCCCATGATTCCGTGCCTTCCGGCAATCTGGCGGTGATCGGCTGCAATTTTGGGAACTACGAAGCCGGGGTAGCCGAATACGGGGAAGCTTTGCGCAAAGACCCGGACGCGTCGTATAGCTACACCGACTTGGCGGAGGCCTTACTCAATCTCAATCGCGTCGCGGAAGCCTCGGCGGTGCTGGAAGAAATGCAGCGGCGCAAGCTGGAGTCGGTGGACACGTTGTTTACCGGTTACTTGCGGGCTTTTCTGCGCGATGACGGCGCCGAGATGCAGCGGCAACTGGCGGCCGGCGCCGGCAACCCTACCGCCCAGACCTTTTTGTTCTTCATGCAATCGGACACCGAGGCTTACCACGGGCGCCTCGCCGCGGCCCGTGAGTTCACGCAGGACGCGGTCGCCTGGGCTATCCGCGCCGAGGCCAACGAGATGGGCGCCGTATGGCAGATTAATGCCGCTTTGCGCGAGGCTGAATTTGGCAATTCCGTCCTCGCGGCACAACAAGCCGACGCCGCCTTGGCGCTCTCCAGCGGCAAGGATGTCCGCACGCTGGCCGCGTTGACTTTTGCGCGCGCCAGCCAAGGCTCCCGCGCCCGGCAGATGGCTTCGGAGCTGGAGAAGGAATTCCCTTCCGACACGATGCTGCACACTTACTGGCTGCCCACCATCGAGGCCGCCATCGAAATCGACCGGAATAATCCGGCTGGCGCTCTGGGGCAGTTGCGCCCCGCGATGCCATACGAGTTGGGCCAGCCTCCACCCTTCCAGCCCATGCTGCTGGGCCCGATTTATCCGGCCTATCTGCGGGGCCAGGCGCTGCTGATCGAGCGCCAGGGCGGCGCGGCCGCGGTCGAGTTCCGCAAACTCATCGACCATCCCGGCGTAGTCATGAATTATCCGCTCGCGGCGCTGGCCCGGCTGGGATTGGCGCGGTCGTACGCGCTGCAAAACGATTCCGCCAATGCGCGCGCATCCTATGGAGAATTTTTCGCATTGTGGCGGGACGCCGATCCCGGCATTCCCGTTTTCCAACAAGCGAAGGCTGAGTACCTCAGGTTGAAGTGAGAGTTGGCCTGAGCTAATTCCATCCCGAATGGAGCCGTCGAAGAATCTCGCTCCTGCTGCGCGTGGTCACCAGCGCCGATTGAAGCCGGAGCATCATTCGCCGCCGCGAATCCTTGCTATTTGAATTTTGCGTTTTGCGGCGGAGCGCCAACGTTGTAAGGTGGGCTTGTTATGGTTGTAGGGAAATCCATTTCCGGCAGGCGCCTCGCAATGGGCCGACAATGTATTACACCGGCGGCCGCCGGGTTGGAGGGGACAGCGGCGAGTTAGACTCTTCATCAGCATCCGACTCCCTGAACGGCCCACGGTAACCGCTGTGGGCCGTTCAGTTTTTTGGCGAAGAAAAATCAACGGGCCGGCAAGAGCGTAAAAAAATGTAACGAGCTGGCAGGTGCGAATTCACAAAACATTTACACAACTCTAACGCGCGGACCAGAACTTTCCGGCCTGCGCCGCGTCTAAGGGTAATGCTGGCCAGCAACGGCCTAAGGAGAACTCGCAAAATGAAGCCGCCTCAAGCACGTTTCGCACACCTGGAATTCCGCATTGGCCAGCCGGTTTATATTCACCGCGGCGACGGCTCGAACCGCGTTAGCGAAGGGACTTTTACCAGCGCGGATGTGCTGGGTATCGGCTTGAGTACGCCTGCCGTGTTTGCCGTAGGCGAGGTGGTTGAGTTCGTGTTTGCACCAGGCGGTCAGCAGGACAAGGTGCGCTACCGTGCGCGCATCTTGTACCGCACCTCGAACCGTTATGGTCTGGGGCTGCTGCGCGAACCCGAGCCGCTTCCCGGCGGCGGCGACTATCGTTTGCACCGCGCCGCCAAGCTGCTGGCCGGTCTTAAGGCCGCCTACGATTCCCTGCCGGCAGCCCATCAGGAAGTCGTGTGCGAGACCCTGATGGAGCAGACGGACGAGCCCGGAATCGCGGCCTAAATAGTCATTGGTCTTCGGTCGTTGGCCGGAAGGAACGCCAAGCAACCAAGCAGCAAACAAGAGAGGCCGTCAACTGCCAGAGACTAGCCGGGCACAGGCTTTTGCCTCTCGCACGCAGGGCCCGCCGTCCCGCAGAGCGGAGCAGTGCTACACCCGCCGTCGCTCTGGCTTGCCGCTCAGTTGTGGCTTGGGGCTGGCCGGCGGGGGACGGGAGACGCAGAGTTCGGTTGCGCCATTTTGTCCCACCCATGTGACAATTTGTCCCAACCGCGGCCGGGACGAGAATAATTCCCCTGCAAATCAATGACTTGCGCGCGTGGTCTGCGGCTAGAGACGTGCACTGGATCTGGTCATGAGAGACGTCTTGCAGCCGGAAACAGTATTAGTCGGAACCGCAATTCTATTGTCGGGGCCGGTTTTTGCCGGCTATTTTCGGCGGCGCAAAATCCCCGTCAGAGTTTTGGCGAGAGCCGCGGAGAAGCGGCCGGCAAAGGACCAGCAACGCCAAGCCCGCTGGGGTTTCTACGCGGTATTTTTTTGTGCCGCACTGGCAGCGCAGGCGCTGTTCGGACTGCGGGCCTGCGGGCAGGAGCCAAAGCCTGTCCGGGAATACCCGGCTCCATCAGCCGGCGCGGCCCGCGTCAACATTGCTCTTTCCCTCTTCTCCCACACTCCGCAACAGGAGTTTGCCCGCCGGATGCTGCTGCTGGAAGAAGCCCCCGGGAACGCTTCCGTCATCTTGGGGAGCCCGCGCCTGGAGCCGGCGCCGGAAGGCCGTTTTTCCATGGCCACGCCCGGCGTAGCCATAAACAGCGCCAACTACTTATGGGACGGCGCTTTGTGGGGGCGGCTCGAATGCCTGAGGCAGCCGCGTATTCGTGGATCCCTTTTTGGTTCCCGCATCCAGCGGTGTTCGTTGGGATAACCCGCGCAGGCTAAAGAACAACCAAAAATATCCGATTAAGTAATTGTGAGGGCTTATGCAACGCTCGGCGTAGTGCTATTGGTCTGCCTTGCGTCGGTTACATTTGCGTTGGATCCCTACCGGTCCCTCGGGCCATATGGACATAGGTTATGGACCCGCTCGGATGGACTGCCCAATAATAGCGTCCAGGCTCTGCTTCAGGCGCGCGACGGCTATCTTTGGATCGGCACCCGCAACGGACTGGTAAGGTTCGACGGCGCACAGTTCAGGGCCATGCGTTCGCTGAACGTGCGTACGTTGCTGCAAAGCCGCGACGGGCGCATCTGGATCGGCGCCAACGGCGCCGGGCTTCTGGTTTATGAGAACCGAAAGTTTACGCCGCAGTTGTGGGAAGGATTGTCCCGCAGCCCGGACCAGTTCGTAGACGTGCGCGCCATCTATGAAGACCACGAAGGGGCCATCTGGGTCGGCACGGAAAAGGCCTTGTTTCGCTGTTGGAATGGCACGAACCGCCTGATTTTCTCGGGAGACGTCCGCACCATTGTCGAAGATGCCCAGCAGCGCCTGTGGATAGGCACCTACGGCGCCGGCTTGCTCACCTGGGAAAACGGAAAATTGCTCTCCGATCCCAAAAGGGAGGCCGGCAGTTACATCAATACCCTGCTGGCTGACGGCGAAGACCTCTGGATCGGCGCCCTGGACGGCCTGCGCCGGTTGCATCAGGGCAAGCTCAGCGTCTTCACCCGCAAAGCCGGTCTCGGCGAGGAAGCGATCAGCGCTCTGCATAAGGATTCCCATGGCTTTCTCTGGGTGGCGACCGCGCACGCCGGCCTGCGCCGTATCGCCCCGGACGGCAAGATCGACGTCTTTCGCCGCGCCGACGAATTCTCCTCGGACAATATCATTTCCCTGTTGGAGGACCGGGAAGGTAACTTATGGTTCGGCACGCAGGAGTCGGGGCTGGGCCAGTTGCGGACGGTGCCCTTCCAGGCAATTTCCGTGCCCGAAGGGCTCTCCGCCGGGGTTGTCCGGGCGATCACTGAAGATCACAACGGCGACATCTGGATCGCCACTCAGGAAGGCGGCTTGAATCGCCTGCACCGGGACAAAATCACGGTTTATGACACGCGCCGGGGCTTGTCCAGCAATAAGGCCCGCGCCTTGTTCGTTGACTGGGACAATTCGTTATGGGTGGGGACGGAAGGCAAAGGACTCAATCATCTGCTCAGCAACGGCAAAGTGGCCGTACTTACCACGGCCGACGGGCTCGCCAATAACGTTGTCCGGACCGTTTGGAGAGACCCGGAAGGCACGCTCTGGATCGGCACCGACGGCGGCGTCAGCCGATATCGGGACGGCAAATTCACCAACCTGGATGCGGCCCACGGCCTGCCCGGCAACCGGGTTTTGCAAATCTTGCCGGCGCGCGCCGGCGGGGTGTGGATATTGTGCGACGCCGGCCTAAGCCGCATCGCCAATGGCCAGATCTTTCCCCTCAACAGTCCCGACCTTCCCTCCAAGCCGCTGCGCTATTTGTACGAGGATGCGCAGGGCGTTCTATGGATCGGCAGCCGCGGTGCCGGCTTGATCCGCGTGGAAAACGGCGATGTCACCACATATTCCAAGCCGGAAGGATTGCCCGGGGAAGTATACTCCGTCGCCGAAGACGATCAGCGCCAGTTCTGGCTCGGCACTCATCAAGGCATTATGCGCGTGCGGCGCAAGGACCTGGACGACGTAGCCGCCGGCCGGAAAAATGACTTGGACGTAGCGGAGTACGGTCTGTTCGACGGTTTGCGCAGCGATCAGTGCAGTATGCTTGTACAGCCAGACTTATGGCGGGGCTCTGACGGGCGTCTTTGGTTCGCTACGGAAAATGGCGCAGCCATCGTGGACCCGCACCAAGCGCAGTTGGACCGGCCGCAACCCCCGGCTATGCTGGCCGAGCTCCTGGTGGACAAGCAGCCGGTGGACTTCGCCTCCAAGGACCTGGTCCTGCCGCCAGGACGAGGCGAATTGGAGTTTCATTACACCGCGATCGATTTCGCCTCCCCGCAAACCGTGCGTTTCCGGTACAAACTGGAAGGTTTTGATTCGGACTGGATCGATGCCGGGAACCGCCGCGCCGCCTTCTACACGAATATCCCGCCGGGAAGATACCTCTTCCGGGTGGCCACGCGCGATGTGAATGCGTCCGGACACGAGGTGGAAGCTGCCGTCAGTTTGCGCCTGCGTCCGCACTTCTATCAGTCGCTCTGGTTCTGGATGGTCAATCTGGCCCTGGCTCTGGGATTAGTTTGGGGCGCGCATCGCTTCCGTCTGCGTCACTTGCAGGCGCAGGAGCGGGAGCTGGCGGCGCTGGTGGATGTGCGCACCGCCCAACTGCAGCGCGAAATCGAGGAGCATAAACGCACGGAACAGGAACTGCTGGAAGCCAAGCAGGGGGCGGAAAAAGCCAATCGCGCCAAGAGCGAATTCCTGGCCAACATGAGCCACGAGATTCGCACCCCGATGAACGGCATCCTCGGCATGACGGAACTGTTGAGCCTTTCCCTGAACCTCGATGCAGAGCAACGCGAATTCCTGACGATGGTGAAATCTTCCGCCGATTCGCTCCTGGTCATCCTGAACGACATTCTGGATTACTCCAAAATCGAGGCGGGGAAAATCACCTTCGATCCGGTACGCCTGGAGCTCGCCGAGTTCCTGGGCGACGCCGTCAAGAGCATGGCGTTGCCGGCCCACCAAAAAGGGCTGGAACTGGTTCTGGAAACCGAACCCGGCTTGCCGGCGGCGGCCTTCGGCGACCCCGTGCGCTTGCGCCAGGTCATTGTCAATTTGGTCGGCAACGCCATAAAGTTCACGCAACAGGGCGAAGTCGTGGTCCACGCCGGCCTGCAGGAAGCCACCGCCGATTCCGTGGTGCTGCACGTGCTCGTCCGCGACACGGGAATTGGCATTCCGTCCGACAAACTGAAATCCATTTTCCGGGCTTTCGAGCAGGCCGATTCTTCCACCACCCGCCAATATGGCGGCACCGGCCTGGGGCTGGCAATCTCTTCGCGCATTGTGCAGTTGATGGGTGGCGCCATGTGGGTGGAAAGCCGCCCCGGCGTGGGCTCGGCCTTCCATTTCACGGCGCGGCTGAAGCCGGCGCAGCAGGCAATGCAAACCGGCGTTCCGGCGGCCATCGCGGACCTGCAGGGCTTGCCGGTGCTGATCGTCGATGATAACGGCGCCAGCCTCGGGGCGATGGAAGAGTTGCTTCGGCAATGGGGGATGAACCCCGGTACGGCCGGCTGCGGCGCTTCCGCTTTAGCGGAATGGGAAGCCGCCGCGGCGGCGGGAAGGCCCTACCGCTTGGTGATTACCGACGAACAGATGCCGGGAATGGATGGCTACCACTTGATCCAGCGGCTGCGCGAGAGTCCGGTGCCCCCAGCCGCGGCTATTATGGTGTTGAGCTCTCCCGACCGGACGGTGGCAACCCAGCATTGCCTCGAATTAGGCGTGCGCCATTACCAGGTAAAGCCGGTCAAAGCGGCAGACCTCTTGGCGGAGATTTGCCGGGCCTTGAAGGTGAACCTGGAAGGCGGCGTTGCCTGCCCCTATAGCCGTGCCAGTTCTGCCGAAACCGCCGGGGTCGGCGGTCCGCGGCGTATCCTGCTGGTGGAAGACAATCCGGTGAACCAGAAGCTGTCCTTGGCCGTGCTGAGCAAGCTGGGTCACCAGACCGTGCTGGCGCGAACCGGGATTGAAGCACTCGCCAAATGGAAGGAAGACAACTTCGACATGATCTTCATGGATGTGCAAATGCCGGAAATGGACGGAATGGAGACCGCGCGCTTCATTCGTTCTCAGGAGCAAGCCACTGGCGCTCATGTCCCGATCATTGCGCTTACGGCGCACGCCATGGCCGGCGACCGGGAACAATGTCTCCAAGCGGGCATGGATGACTACATTTCCAAACCGGTGAGCACTAAGAGCATATCCGACGCGATAGCGCGCTACGCTCCGCCGCAGCAGGTGCTCGTACCGAAGAACAACTTGCCCGCCGCCGGATCCTCTTTGGGCCGCCTCCCGTAAGCTCCCGCCCGGCCATTTTCCGGCCGCACTCATGACCCGGCGCATTTCGCAAACGATGTTGATAGAATAGGCATCCAGTTGATAGCTGAACGCCCATGAGCAACTTTCCCCGGCTGCGCCTTGAAAGCCTGGCAGCGGTGCTTTTGCTGTCTCTTCTTGCGCGAGGAGCGCCGGCATTGGAACCCGGCAGGCCGATCGCCGAATACGGCCATCGGGTGTGGGTTTCCCAGTCTGGGTTGCCGCAGGATGCCGTCAATTGCCTGCTGCAAACCGGCGATGGTTATCTCTGGATCGGCACCAATGAAGGACTGGTGCGTTTTGACGGCGTCCACTTCACCACGTTCGATCATACCAATGCCCCGGAACTCAGAAGAAGCGCCGTACGCTCTTTGTATGAAGACCGGGAAGGCGCCCTTTGGATCGGCAGCAACAGTGGCGTGGCCACGTCGTATAAGGACGGCCGGTTTACCCACTTCCCTTGGCGTTTGGGGCCCGGCAACGTACTCGCGATCCTGCAAGACCATGAAGGAAGCATTTGGTTTGGCACGGACGACGGGCTGTTCGTCTATCGGGAGGGACAGCTCCGGGAAATTGGCGAGAAGCATGGACTGACCTCTACGCAGATTTGGACTCTGGCTGAGGACAAACGCCATCGGCTATGGATCGGCGCTGGGGGCAGTGGCCTGTGGGTGTGGGAAAACGGCAAGCCGGCTCATATCCCAAAAGAACACTCCGGCGCCTTCGTCAGTGCGCTGATGACGGACGGAGACAACCTCTGGGTGGGCGGACTCCCCGGTCTGCGCTTACTCCGCGACGGCAGGCCGCAGGGGTTTACCGCCGAGGCAGCCCTTTCCCGAGACTCGATTGCCTCCCTGTACAAGGATCGGGAGGGGTATTTGTGGGTCGGAACCAGGCGCGCCGGCATAAAGCGGCTTGGTCCCCAGGGAGACGTTTCTTCTTACGGGCGGGCCAACGGGCTCTCTTCCAATGAGATCAGTTCCATTCTGGAAGACCCGGGAGGCAGTCTATGGATTGGCACGCGCGGCGCCGGCCTGAATCAGCTCCGTAATACGTCTTTCCGCAACTTGGGTCCGGGCGAAGGTCTGGCCGGCTTCGTTCGCGCCGTGACCCAGGATCAACGCGGGGATGTGTGGATCGCCACCGATGCGGACGGCCTGCGCCGCATGCACAACCGCAAGCTCGAATCTTATCCCGGCTTGCCCAGCGCGTTTCTGCGCTGCTTGTTCGTGGATCAGGACAACTCGCTATGGGTCGGGACCGCCCAGGATACTTTGTACCATCAGGTGGGTCCCGGCAAGTTTGAAGTCTTCACCGTGGCCGATGGGTTTATCGGCGGCAGCGTGAAGTCATTGGTCCGGGCGCGGGACGGAAGCCTCTGGATCAGCAGCAGCGTCGGCGTTAGCCGTTACGACCATAAACACTTTACCAACTTCACCACGTCCAACGGATTGGCGGGCAAGGAAGTCACCCAGATCCTGGAAGCTCACGACGGGACTCTGTGGTTCGCCACTTCCGGAGGCCTCTCCGGTTTTCGGAATGGAACCTTCTTCGCCAGCATCACGGACAAAGACGGCCTCTC
>Ga0326728_10023467_pt1 | contig 11296 bp, 9 predicted proteins | sample MB3enrmetagenome_FD_207602 | JGI IMG/M metagenome (GOLD analysis project Ga0326728, IMG submission 207602) | Lab enriched peat soil microbial communities from McLean, Ithaca, NY, United States - MB31MN | ecosystem: Environmental > Terrestrial > Soil > Wetlands > Peat | place: USA: New York... | reverse complement strand
CGAACCGCAACTTCGTGCTGTCGTTTCACGGGGAACGGACGCTTCTCGTTCGGCACGAGCAGTTCGACTACCACTGGCCGCACCTGCGGCCGAGCGAGGTGCCGAGCTGGCTCTACCTCACCTCACTCGGGTTGTCCGCGCTCGACTACCAGGAGAAGATCGCCGACTGGCTCGACGAGAATTCCGCTGTCCGGGTGGTGTTCCAACCCGGCACGTTCCAGGTCGAAGAGGGGGTCGAGCGGCTCGCGCGTCTCTACGAGCACGCCGAGGTCCTCGTCTGCAGCCGCGCCCAGGCCGCCGCGATGACGAACGGGCGCTTCGATGATCCCGCCGAGCTGCTCGATCCGTTGTTGAAACTCGGCCCCCGTCAGGTGGTCGTTCTGGACGAGACGGGCGGCGCCGTCGCGGCCGACGGAGCGAAGCGCTATCTCGTCCCGCCATTTCCCGACTCGAGCGCACCACTCGACCGCACCGGGGCGGAGGACGCCTTCGCGGCGACGTTGGCCGCGGCGCTCATCCGGGGCATGCCGTTCGCCGAGGCGCTGAGGTGGTCGCCGGTGAACTTCATGAGCGTCTCGCACGAGCTCGGCTCGCAGGCCGGTCTTTTGCACGAGGAGGAGTTGCGCGGCTACCTCGACGAGGTGGGTGACGCTTATGCGGTGCGTCCCAACTGAGGGCGCGGCCAAACGGCGAATCGATTCCCGAGCTGCACACGGCGTTGCGGTGATGCCCGGAAACCTTCTCGGCGAGCTCGATGCGCCTGAACCCTCGCTCCCGATGAGGCGGCAGATCACACCGTTGTCACCGAGGACGGCGAGGTCGCGGTAGGTCGCTCACCGGCAGTGTCGTGACCGACCGCTGCTCTCGGTCTCATTCAGCCTCGCTACCCCATGCGAGATGCTGCGCCATGCACTCGGCGTGCATTGCGGTGATCTCGATCGTGTGGGTCGTGCCACCGAAGCCGTTGGCCATGGCGATGTGGGTCGCCCACTGTTCGATCTCTGGGCCTTCGACTTCTGCCGTCGTGCCGCAATCGCGGCACACGAGGTGATGATGGTGGTGCTCTGAGCCGCATCGGCGGTAGAGCATTTTCCCGTCGTCTCGGCGCAGGACGTCGACCTCGCCAGTTTCCGCCAGGGCGCGTAGCTGGTTGTCGTCGCGATTCGATCGCGCGTCCCTCGCGTGGCGGATCCGCTGCGCCCCTCACCGCGAGCAGGCGGGAATGTCCTGCAAACGACGATTGAGTGGCGGTGGCGTGACGTTCGGACAACGATCTGCGCTCACAACGAACTCGGTTGGTTCATCCGCCGGGAGATCGTCGTCCCCCGCTGCGCTGTCAACACGAGTACTCGTGTTGTCCAGGTCGTGCACGATCCGCACGACTGGTTGGCCGTCTACGTGAGACAGAGCACCGTACCGGTCATCCTTTGGCTGACCCGGAATCCGTACACCGCGTGACGCTCCCAGCACTGGCGACGCCGGTCTCGTCCCACGTTGGGGGATGGGACTCGCGAGAGAGCTCTGTACCGCGCACGGACCCGTGAATTCGCGGGCCGTGACGCGGTACCGAGGTGATCCTCTTGGCGGTCGGCAAGCGATCGCGTTGACGCAATGGCTACGAGCGCCGCCGGGCGAAGAGCAAAGGTATGCCCGCGAGCAACACGAGCAGGATGCCAGGAACGACGAAGGCCCACGTGAACAGGTTGAAATTCGGCAGGCTGTCGACGGCTGCGAAGTTGCTCACCTGGGCTTGCATCGTGTCGACGATCGGCTTGTACCAGCTGAGCCCCGGCGGGACCGCCTTGAAGATCGGACCGAGCCGCGGGAGATTCGTGAGGATGCCGCTGAGGATGGGGGACTTCGCGGCCAGGAGGCTCTGCACCTGGGTGGGAGTCATGTGCAGCGCCGTGGCGAGTGTGCCGATGAACTGGGGCACTTCGGCCGTCGCCGCCACGGCTCCGGTCGCGAATGGTCCCAACGGCGTGAACGTGTTGACGTCGTAGCTGACCGTCGTACGCACGCTGGCTGGCTGCATGATCGGGTGGAAGGCGTTCAGCAGCTTCTGTCCCGCGCTTGCTCTGCTTGGCAGGGAAATCGTGAACGGCAACACGATGAGCAGAACGCCGATGACAAGTACTGGCCAGTGAAACATCCGGCTCGTTTTCACGTTCATGTTCTCGCTCCTGACTGACAGTTAGTGTGCTCGTTGCTCTTGGACAATGATGCTTGGGACTTCGCCGCCATGACGGCGCAAATGGTTCGCGCAGAGTATCCCAGTCGCTGCCCCGATGACGGCGATCCCCTCCGGCTGGGGCGGGCGTGGCCACTGCTCACTGATGTGGGCAGGGGCGAACATCTCGATGGGTGCCGGCGCGCGTCGACCGAAGTCGTGCTTCGGTCGATTCGATGCTCCGGCCCAACCGGGTAGCCCGTCCCGGAGGGACGCGAGCGCGGGTCCCGAACGCCTCGCCCGGTGTCGTCGCGCGCGCAGCCTGGCCGGGAGCTCGGCGTTGGGACCTTGGTGACTGCTATGACTTGAAGCTCAAGGGCGCGAGTTCCGACACCGCCGTCATGCGCCGATTTCGGCGATCACGTCACGGGAGATGGGCCAAGTTGTCCCTGCCTCCGTCCTGATGATCCCCTCGACGGGAGCTGGAACGCCACGGAGTGGGGCATCAGTGGAAGCAAGGGGACGTCGTTCGCGGCTCCAGGCATCGTGGCGACCAATTGCACCATCTGCTGAAGGCGCGTCAGACTTCGGCTCGCAGAAGGACGATCGATAAACAGAGTGTGCCGCTGAGACGCGCGATGATGCTTCCTTGACCGATGGGAATGCCCGTAGATCACTTAGCGTCACGCGCGAATTTGCCTGACCCTCTTCGTCCATCAAGCGAACAGGAAACACCGGTACGGCGTGGTCAATCGCAGTGGCGACCACGCATCTGGGTGCTCGCGGCTCTGGCGGTGTACCTCGCCTTCGCGTGTCTCGCTTACTGGCCAGTCGAGCCGCTCAGTCAGACCCAGATCCTCGGGTGCGCCTGCTCCGACCGGATCCAAGAGGTGTGGTTCTTCGCCTGGATGTTCCACGCGCTGAGCCACGCGGTCAATCCTTTCACCACCACAGCGATGAACTACCCCTACGGGGTCAATCTCGCTGACAACACGTTGATGCCACTTCTCGGAGTGCTCGCGTCGCCGATCACTGCGATCTTCGGACCGATTGCCGCTTTCAACCTGTTCATGAGGCTCGCCTTCTTCGCGTCGGCGACCTCGATGATGTTCGTCCTCCGTCGCTACACGAAGTGGTTTCCGGCGGCATTCCTCGGCGGTTTGTTGTATGGGTTCTCCCCCTACGTGGTCGGCCAAGCATTGGGACATCTGTTTCTCGCGTTCGTGCCGATTCCTCCTCTCGTGGTGCTATTTGTCGATGAACTCCTGAGGCGTCAGGAGAAGGATGCGCGACGCAACGGGGTGATCCTCGGGCTCTTGCTGGCGGCTCAGTTCCTCATCTCGATCGAGATGTTCGTGACGACGATGCTGTGCTGCGTCGCCGGGGTTGCCTTCGTGATCGTGATCTCGCGTCCGAGCGTGCGGGAACATGCTGCCCATGCCCTGCGCGGCGCCATCTGGGCTCTCGCCACGTTCGTCGTGATCGTGGCGTATCCCTTGTACTGCTACTTCTTCGGACGTTGGCACATATCCGGTCCACAGTGGACGGTTCCGGAGATCGCCCCCTTCCGAGCGGACCTGTTTGGGTCGATCGTCCCGACGATCAGCCAGTTCTTCGCGCCGACGCACCTTGCCGCGGTCGGCACGGCGTACGTGGGGGGCGACATTGCCGAGAACGGCTCCTACCTCGGCATCCCACTGGTCCTTTTGCTCGTGATTCTGCTCATTCGGAACCGGCGCGACCGGTTCGTTCTCACGTTGGCCTTCGCAGGATTCGTCGCCTTCGTCCTCTCCCTCGGATCGCCGCTGAACGTCGGCGGCCACGTCACGTCCGTCGTGCTTCCGTTCGCGATCTTGCAGAGAATCCCCTTGCTCAAGGGTCTGGTCGCGTCGAGATTCTCACTGTTCGTCGCTTTGGCTGCTTCTTTCATCTTCGCGATTGGCCTGGATCGCTGGAAACGAGACGTTGGGTTCGCTGCCGGGGTCGACCGAGCTGTCGTCCGCCGCCACAGCAGCTGGAGCTCGACGGCTCGGAGCCGTATCGCCATCACCGGCTTAGTCGCCCTGATAGGCGCGGGGGTGCTCGTCCCGCTCGTCCCCCAGGTGCCGTTCGTCTCGCAGGCCGCAGACGTCCCGACGTATTTCACCTCCGCCGAGTTCGAGGCGATTCCGAACGGGAGCGCCGTCGTCACGTACCCCTACGACTTGGGCGCGGTCAACTACGGAATGCTCTGGCAGGCGGTCTCGGGGTTCTCCTTCAAGCTCGTCGGTGGTGAAGCCGCCGTGCCGATATCCACCGCCGCGGGGGCGACCCACGTTGACCCGCTGCCGCCCATCCAGCTGCAGCATCTTTTCCGCGCCGGTTACTGGGGGAATGTCCGACTGGCGCCGGAGCTCGATCCGCAGGGGGAGAAGCTGGTGCGACGCTTCCTCACGCGTTGGCACATCGGCACCGTCGTCTTCTACCCCGTCGGTGTCGATCCCGGTCTCGTGCGCCACTACCTCATCGTCTTGTTCGGACGGTCCCCGGTCGAAGTCGGGGGGGTAGCCGTGTGGTACCACGTGGACCGCCCCTGATCGCTGGCATTCGAGACGGACGCAAGGGTCGCGACGCCCCGTGACGTGAGCGCGCCACAGGTTGACGGATCGAGGCTGTGGACGGTTCGCCGGTTGTACGTTTGACAGCGCGTCAGACGATCTCGGTTCGACCCGCCACGGCATGAGTGTTCCGGTGGAGCACCGACGATCTCGGGGGAGAGGATCATGCACAGGAGAGCTGGGGCAGTGGTGCCGTTCGGCTCGGAGGCAAAGCGATGAGGGCGTGTGTCTACCGTCAGTACGGCGGCCCGGAGGTTCTCGAATTCGTCGACCGACCCAGACCGGTCCCCGGTCCCGGAGAAGTTCTCGTCCAGGTGGCGGTGTCAGGGGTGAATCCGACGGACTGGAAGATGCGGCGCGGCGCGACGGCACCCGTCGTGTTCCCCTACCCCGAGGTGGTTCCCCATCAGGACGGGGCGGGCGTCATCACGGACGTTGGCGAAGGGTGCGATGTCTCCCGACTGGGTGAGCGTGTCTGGCTCTGGGAAGCGGCGTGGCAGCGCGCCGCCGGAACCGCGCAGGAGTACGTCGCGCTGGCCCAGGATCACGCCGTCTTTCTGCCGGACAAGGCATCATTCGATCTCGGGGCAAGCATCGGCATTCCCGCGCTCACGGCCCACCGGTGCCTGACGGTCGGCGTGGGCTCGACCGGAAGGCTCGGGCACGATGCGCTGTCTGGTCGCGCCGTACTCGTCGCCGGCGGGGCAGGCGCGGTCGGTCACGCGGCGATCGAGCTCGCTTCGTGGTCGGGCGCCTTCGTCGTCACGACAGTGAGCTCCGAGGACAAGGCGGCCCTGGCGCGCGCGGCCGGGGCGGACGTCGTGATCAACTACCGGACCGAGGACGCCGTTGCCAAGGTGCGCGATGTCGTGCCGCAAGGCGTCGACCTCGTCGTCGAGGTCAACGCGCCCGCGAACGAGGAGATCGACCGCGATGTCCTGGCCTCAAACGGCACCGTCGCGGCCTACGCGACCGGCCCGCGTGACCTCTCGATTCCCGTGCGGCCGGCGATGATGCTCAACGCCCGTTACCAGTTCATCTTCATCTACACGATTCCGGCTGCCGCCAAGTCCGCCGCCGTCGAGGATGTCGCTGCCGCGATCGACGAGGGAACGCTCCGCGTGGGTGAGGAGACCGGTCTTCCCCTCCATCGGTTCCCGCTCGAGGCGATCCGCGAGGCCCATACGGCCGTAGAGAACGGCGCCATTGGAAAGGTCTTGGTCGAGGTCTCCCAACAGACCCAGCCGGGCTGAACCCGCTCGGCCGCGCGATGGCGCGTCACGAGTCCCCAGGCGGCCTCCCCGTGGCGGGGTCCTTTCAGGACGCCGGTCCGTAAACCTGACGCCAGTTCGGAACCGAGGGTGCAAAGTGCCCGGTTGGGCCCCGGCCGAAGAGGGCGAACAGATTGCCCGTGATCCTTCTCGTCACCGTCGCCGAACAAGTGCGTGTGCGGGGCGGACATGGCGTGAGGGACGCGATCCACGAGGTCGCGCCGCTGTCAAAGATGCCGGCCCCGCTGGCAGCGTCAGTCCAGTAGGTCATGTCCGAGTACAGGTATCCCTGCGCGGCGCCGGTCTCGCTCATCGCGTCCGAAAGGCTGACGGGCGAGTGGGCGAGGATCTCGAGGTCACTGGGGTGGTCGCCCGGGTCGAACGCGTCGAGGTCGCCGGTGACCACCCCCGGCACGCGCGAGCCCCCATGGAGCCCGGTGCCACGGAAGAGCCAGGCGGCAGCGCCGCGCGCGACGACGAGCGGTCCGGGCGTCGCGCCCGGCAGCAGATAGCCGACGTACTGCTCGCCGACGAAGCCAATCTCCGGCCAGTTCGCGGGCGGCGAGCTCCACGTGTTGCCGGTCACTTCGAGCGGGTTGCCTTTGCCGTCAAGCGGGTCGGCCGCCGAATCGCGGTAGTCGACCTCTTCCCGGTCGGTGCCCAGGGGCGAAGCTTGCAGGCGTACGTGTCGCAGCATCGCGCTCGCGCCGAAAAAGATCATGTTCACGCCGCGGGCCTCGGCGCGGTCGGCCGCCTGGCGTTCCGTGAGTGACCAGCACTCGTCGTGACCGAGCGAAATCATCGTTCGATGCGCGGTCAGCAGCGCTGGGTGCTGTTGGACGGTGACATCGGTGACGTACGTGACGTCGAGTCCCTGCTGTTCGACGAAGCGCACGAGGGGGTACTCGCTACCGAGGAAGTCGCCGGCGCCGTCGCCGTAGTCGTAGGGACGGTCGAAGGAGACGACGCGAGCTCGTGTGCAGAGCGGATACACGCCCGACGGGCAGGTACCCGGGCCCGCGTAGAAGTCGTAGCCGCCGTAGGCGTTCCAGGCCTGCCAGGTGTAGACGTCGTTCTTCACCAGGTAGGTGGCCGAGCTGCTCGGGTCCCAAATGGTCAGCGGGACGTAGCTCTGCTGGCCACCACTTCCGACGAGCTTGAGGAGATAGTCACCCTGGACGAAGCTGTTCGTGACCGGGAACGTGAGCGTCGGCGTCCAGTTGTCGCAGGCGACCATGTTCGTTCCCGCGGTCCGTGGACAGGTCGGTTGCCGGCGCCCGGCAATCTCTGACGATTGCCAGACGAGGCGGGCGCCTTTTCCCTGGTAGTAACCCATTCGGTAGGCGGCGACGTGCAGGCGCCGCGCCGTCGTCGAGACGTAGAGCGTGACGTCGTCACCGCGTGCCGCGTACGTCGTCGACGCGAACCCCGCGATGGACCCTGGCGTGCGCGCAGGGATCTCCCAGGCCGTCGTGCCCGGTCGTCTGTTCTCCTCGACGACCCATCGAGCCTGCACACCGTCGCGGGTCACAATCGTCGCCCGTGCCGGTCGACGAACGGCAGCGTGTGCCGGCGTGGCGAAGCGTCCCCGTGCGATGGGGACGGCGTTGGACGGCGACGCGGCGAGCGTCGATCCGGTCACGAATACGGCGGCAGCGCCCGTGATGGCCAAGGGAAGCCTCAGCACGTCCGTACTCCGGCGGGCGCGGTCACCGCCCCGATGGCGCGGCGACCCGCAGAGCTGGGCAGGCAGTTCAGCGGCCGCGGCCACCCCCTGCCGACGGACGATGCAGGACGCGCAGCCCTCATTTCGTGGCGATGATGGCAGCATCGGCCGATCGTCAAGGGAAGAGCTCGCCGAGGAGGGGAATACTCAGGTCTGTCCCGATCCGTACGACCTCGTCTTTCCAGGCCAATCCGTCGGGGAACAAACGATCTACCGCGAGAGCAGACCAGCACTGGCATTGAGCCGCCCACAAAAGAGGGCTACCGACTGACGCCTCGAATACATAAGGGTTCGGCTCCTTGTTTGGTCGGAAATCGTCGAGCCAATCGCTATTTGCCAGCACAGCCCCAAGAGTCGGATGAGACATTTGGCACATGCCCACGTAGTACGAATATGTCTCTGCGTATGCGCCAAGCCGTTCGGCGTACGTCGTGAATCGCTCTGGCCAGTTGTCTTCCAACGTTGCGGTCAACTGTTCGACGAGCGCACTGAGAATAACGACGAGTTCGGGGTCCTCATCGGTGGGACGACTTCGGACTCCTCGCGCAAGATCGTGCAACGTGTTGCGTAGAACACCATCAGGCACGGTGGTTTCGTCGTGCCGGCTGAGAAGAATGAGCGCGAATGTATGTTCCAGTGCGGATCTCGCGTTCGGAATCGACTCCGCCGCTAAGCCAGCATCGCAAAGAGTTGTGATCGCCTTGGCCTGACGGTTAACAATCGTCCACCACGCGAGTCCAATGAGAATCCACGATCCGGATGGCTCGCGCGGAGGCACAGGAAACTCGTACTCCTGAAACAATGACTGAAGTCGGTGCGATGCTTCCCGAGCTACATCGTCAGATACAGAGTCGGCCGAGGAGACGATGGCGTCGAGTCTCAGTTCCAGGGCAGCATGGACTACGGGCGGCAAGATGTCAACGTACCGGGCGAGAACGGCCTCCCAAAATGTGACGCGAGGATTGCATGGCAAGTCGGTGATGTCACCATATTTTAGTCGCAAGTCGCACGCGAAGATCTACCTGCGTTGATTGGTGGAGTAAGGGCGTAGCCTGCGTTGCTGGCTGGCGTCTTCAGATCATCGAAGTCGTCATGCGACCCCGGGATTGGTGTGAGTCCTCAAGGCTTCGTGCGCCCAGTCGAGGTACTCACGAACAGGGGTGAGACTGGCTCGCCAATCTTCGTCGTCCCATCCGAAGTACCGGCAGGTCATGCCCCATGCCCGGATGCCGGCGAGAATGAGCGTCGCAGTCAGGTTGTGGATCGTGCTGGCTTCAACTACGAGGGGGACGGTAATCATCGGCCCCTCGATAACTCCACCGGTGCGGTCCGCGCTCTGAAGTAGCGCATACGGATTTCCGTGACTTGCTCCCGAGAGGTACGACCAGAGCTGGGGCGCGAGCCCATGGATATCGCCCGTGCCGCCGACTACGAGATCGATCGCCGGCTTCGTGTCGATGAGCACTTCGCGGCCGATCGTCATCTTCGTGAAACTCACCGGCCACTCGTTGGCCTCCGAGAACGCTTGGATCGATGCTTTGGTCTTCTGGCTCTGGTTCGTGAACGTCTCGATGCCGAACCGGGCTAGTTCCTTGGCATCTTCGAGCTGCATCAGGAGTCCGCGCTGGACGCGTCGATCCGGGTCGAGCGGACATTCCGCGAGCCAATGGCAGTATGCAAAAGTTTCGAGCGCGGAACGGGCGGATGGCAGATGCGCCCAGATGAAGACGGGGTCGGTATTCGCCAGGACGACGACAGCACGAAGCGCGTCGTTTCCCGCCTCCGCGAGCAGCCTAATCATCGATACCACATTGTCTACGGGCTGATTGTCCTTGGTGCCTTTGTACGTCGACTGGTTCTGTAACTCGGTCATAGCTGGACACCGAGCTGTCACCACCGCCTTGCGGTCGTGGCGGTTGAGCACCGTTGTGCACGCGAAGCGAAAATTTTCGACACCCTCGACGGCGGGGCGGATCGCCTCTTGGAAGTCCCTCAAAGATGCTTCGGTCACGGTGAGTCCTTTTCGGACACGCTAGTTACGATTGGACCGGTTGGGTCGTGACATGAGTGCCGTTCATGGGCAGTACGCGCCACTCGCGCTCAGCACGCGGGCGCCGCTCGCGCACTGCCAGCGTGCCGAGTTAGTGAAGACTCTTCGCGATGCCGCTCGGGGGCTTATCCCGACGAGACGGTCCCAAGCACAGCGGGGCGCTGGGCGTCGGGGCGAGCACGGTGAGGGAGAACCTGGCAAGGGTATAAGGAGCCCGGATGCGCCTCCGCAGGCGAATGCATTCGTTAGCCGCGTAAATCGGTGCCTCCCGATCCGCATGGTGAGGTTCTGGCGCTCCACGTAGCCGGTCGAGATTCGCTTGGGGTCGGGCTGACCGGCGATGACCCGAATGTCGGTGCCGGTGCATTCAGCCAAGCTGCATCGCTGCGCGGCATCCTGCGAGCAGTCCCCATTGCAAATCCGGTGACAATCGTAATGTTCGGACCAATAAAAGTCCTGTTCAGGACGGTGCTGTCGCAATGTGCAGGCAGGTGTACGCTTGCTGATACACTCGTCACCAACCCGAGACAGGGAGCGACGAAGTGCAGATCGACACAGACGACGTAGAACGCATCCGCGACCCGCTTGACCGATCTCTAGCTGCAGACACGATGCTCGCGGAGGTCCAGCGAAAGATTGACTACCTCAAGGAAGTACGTGCGGCGGCGATGCGCGAGCTGGTCCGCAAGGTCGGCGGATTTCAAGCCGCAGATGCTCTGAACATAAGCCGAGCGAGCATGTACCGAGCCATCAGTAAGGGCGTTTCGTCAGAAGCGGTCGAGCGCGACGACATGCACTGGCACCGGCAGGCGCTCGTTATCAATGATCGGCTGCGGAAGCAGGGCAAGACAAAGGAGGGCATCAACATTTGGTGGAACGCGACGATCCAACCTGGGCTCGATGATCGCACTCCGATGCAGGCCTGGTCGGCAGGCGACTATGACGCGGTTCTCGCGCTCGTCCGATGATGTACAGCACGCATGACGAAATCGAGGCCCGGCGTGCGGTACTGCACGCGGCCGAGCGAACTGCCCGAGCCAACTATGACGACGTAGCGGTCGCCGGAAGACCGCTCCGCGGCACCGACACGGCTATCCAGCACCTGCCACTACTCAGGGAACTTCAAGCGAAGCTTCAACAGGCCACAGCCGAACGGAAGGCATTCGACCGGGAGCACCCAGTCCAAAAAAAGACTGGCTCAAACTAGGCCACTACCCGCAGCACAGGGCCCTGGTAACGTGCTCTAGCTCGGTCTGACGCGTACCTGACGATTTCGCATCTGCGGCTGGTCCGGGAGAGTGCTCGGCCAGTTCGAGCTATCGGTTGCATCCGGAATTCAAGTCGGTGCACTTTCTTCCGTAAGGATCGCGATGGCAAAGCGGCCGAATGCAAGTCCCCAAGCCCCGGGCCCGGGTCTCGCCGCCGACGAGATCGAGCGCCTCTGCATGCGCAACCTCCTCGACAACCCGGACGAGCGCGTCT
>Ga0326728_10023466_pt1 | contig 11297 bp, 11 predicted proteins | sample MB3enrmetagenome_FD_207602 | JGI IMG/M metagenome (GOLD analysis project Ga0326728, IMG submission 207602) | Lab enriched peat soil microbial communities from McLean, Ithaca, NY, United States - MB31MN | ecosystem: Environmental > Terrestrial > Soil > Wetlands > Peat | place: USA: New York... | reverse complement strand
ATCGCCGGCATCGACATCGTGCGCGTCGCCGAGAACGAGTTCTACGTGCTCGAGGACAACGCGCGCACGCCTTCCGGCGTCTCCTACATGCTGGAGAACCGCGAGGTGACGATGCGGCTGATGCCGGATTTGTTCGCCCGCCACCGCGTCGCGCCGGTCGACCAGTATCCTGAGGAGCTGCTCGCCTGCCTGCGCTCGGTGACGCCGCGGCCCGACGACCGCGACGCGACCATCGTGCTGTTGACGCCGGGGTCGTTCAATTCCGCCTACTACGAGCACACGTTCCTCGCCGACAAGCTCGGCGTCGAGCTGGTCGAGGGGCGCGACCTGTTCGTCGTCGACGACGTCGTCTACATGCGCACGACGCTGGGGCCGAAGCGCGTCGACGTCATCTACCGCCGCATCGACGACGATTTCCTCGATCCGCTGGCGTTCAATCCGGAGTCGCAGCTTGGCGTTCCCGGCCTGCTCGGCGCCTATTTGGCGGGCAATGTGACGCTCGCGAATGCAATCGGCACCGGCGTCGCCGACGACAAGGCGATCTACAGCTACGTTCCCGATCTCATCCGCTTCTATCTTTCCGAAGAGCCGCTGCTGCCCAATGTGCCGACGTGCCGCTGCCGCGAGCCCGACGCGCTCGCCTACGTGCTCGAAAGGCTGGATCAATTGGTGGTCAAAGAGGTGCACGGCTCGGGCGGCTACGGCATGCTGGTCGGTCCGCACGCCAGCGCCGCCCAGCGCGCCTTCTTCGCCGCCAAGCTGAAGGCCGACCCGGCGAACTACATCGCCCAGCCGACGCTGGCGTTGTCGACCTGTCCCGCCTCGTTCGACAGCGGCGTTTCGTCGCGCCATGTCGACTTGAGGCCGTTCGTGCTCTCGGGCGCCGACGGGGTAAGGATCGTGCCCGGCGGCCTCACCCGGGTGGCGCTGACGCAGGGCTCGCTGGTGGTCAACTCCAGCCAGGGCGGCGGCACCAAGGACACCTGGGTCCTCGACGACGATCCCGGGGCCGCGGAGGGCTGAGGCGATGCTCGCGCGCACCGCGGACAATCTGTTTTGGCTCGCGCGCTCGATGGAGCGCGCCGATTTCACCGCCCGGATGATCGAGGCGACGCTGCGTCTGGAGTACCTGCCGCGCAGCGGCGCCGAGGCGCCCGCGGTCGAATGGGTGGGAGCGCTGAAGACCGCCGGCGTCTACGACGCCTTTGCGGCGACGCGCGACGAGATCGAGGAGGGGGACGCGATCGACTTTCTCGCCTTCGAGCGCGCCAACCCGTCGTCGATCTGCAACTGCCTGGAGAACGCGCGCGCCAACGGCCGGGCGGTGCGCACCGCGCTCACCGTCGAGACCTGGACGGCGATCAACGACGCCTGGCTGGAGCTCAAGCGCTTCGAGGCGACGCGCCGCGCCGGCCGCGACCTCGACCGCGAGGCGCTGACGCGCTTCCTCGACTACGTCAAGAAGGCCTCGCTCGACTTCGACGGCTCCTGCTACCGCACGCTGCTGCGCGACGACGGCTATTGGTTCAACCGCCTCGGCGTGTTTCTCGAGCGCGCGGACAACACGGCGCGCCTGCTCGACGTGAAATACCACCTGCTGCTGCCGTCGAACGAGGCGGTGGGCGGTTCGCTCGACTACTTCCAGTGGGTGGCGATCCTGCGGGCCGTCTCGGCGGCGACCGCCTATCACTGGGTCTACCATGACCGCGTCAAGCCCTGGCTGATCGCCGATCTCCTGATCCTCAAGCGGCCGATGCCGCGCTCGCTGATCTTCTGTTACGCGAGCATCGACGCCGCCCTCGTTTCGCTGGCGAACGCCAACGGACGCAGCGGCGCGGCGCAACGGCAGGCGCGCGCCATGCTCGCGACGCTCGAGCGCGCCAGCATGGACGAGATTTTCCAAGGCGGCCTGCACGAGTTCATCACCGCCTTCATCGTCGACAACGCCCGGCTGGCCGAGACGATCTCGGAGCAGTATCTTTTCCTCTGACGCCCCCTGAGCGCCGAGGCGAATCGCGAGCGAAGCGCGTGCGCATCCGCATCTCTCATCAGACGACCTACGCCTACGCCCCGCCGGCCCGCTGGGTGATCCAGAATCTGCGGCTGACCCCGCGCAGCTTCGAGTCGCAGTACGTGCTGCGCTGGCGCGTCGCGGTCGACGTCGACTGCATGCTGCGCCATAGCGAGGATTCGCTCGGCAACATCGTCCACGCCTTTGCCCGCCAGGGAGCGATCGAGCGCCTCGCCGTCTCGGCGATCGGCGAGGTGGCGGTCAGCGACGCGGTCGGCGTGGTGCGCGGCGCGGTCGAGCCGCTGCCGGCGGCGATGTTTCTGCGCTCAAGCCCGCTCGCCCAGGCCAACGGGGTGCTGCGCGAGTTCGCCCAGGACGCCGTCGCCGCCGCCGCAGACCCGATCGAGCGGCTGCATCGGCTGATGACGGCGATTCACAAGGCGATGGCCTTCGACGGCGAGGTGGGAGAAAGCAAGGAATCGGCGGGCGAGGCGTTCGCGCTCAGGCGCGGCGGCGCCCGCGACTTCGCCCATGTGTTCATTGCCTGCGCGCGCTGGCTCGGCGTCCCGTGCCGCTACGTCAGCGGCTATCTCGCGCCGCGCGACCCGCCCCAGGGCGAGTACGAGCCGCAGAGCCTGTTCGCCTGGGCGGAGGCGGAGACGCCGACGCTCGGCTGGATCGCCTTCGACACCGTCCACAACCGCTGCGCCGACGACCGTTATGTGCGCGTCGCGATCGGCTTCGACGGCAACGGCGCCGCGCCGTTCCGCGCCGCCCAGTCGGGCGGCGGCGAGACGGTCGGCGGGACGCTCAGCGTCGACCGCGGGAGCGAGCAGGAGTAGAACGCGTCAACCGAACGGAGCGCGGCGATGGCGGCTGATCTCGAACAGGTCGAACTGGCGCGCTATCGCGGCCGTCTTGTCGGCGACGTGAAGAAGCTGGTCGACCGCTACCGCGCCATCTTCGACTGGGACGTCCCCGACATCGACCAGCGCGCCGCCGATCGGCTGATCCTCGGCGAAATCCGCAAGGCGGTGGACGAGCTGGAGAAGAATCTCGCCGGATAAGGCCGGGCGCGCCGCGCGCCAAGAGCGCCCGACGAACCTCGCCGTCGGCCCATCGCGCCAGCCTGGATCGCGGGCCCAAGGCGGGCGGCGCCGCGCCTTGCATAGGGTAGGGGGATATCGTAAGAAGGCGCATGACCCACACCATTCGCGAGAAGGTCAAGCTGCTCGCCCGCGTGCGCCGCATCCGCGGCCAGGTCGAGGCGATCGAGCGCGCGCTCGACGACGAGGCGGGCTGCGAAAAAGTGCTCCACCTCATTTCCGCGGCGCGCGGCGCGATGGCCGGGCTGATGGCGGAGGTGGTCGAGGAGCACGTGCGCTCTCATCTCGTCGACCCCGAGCGCCACCCCGGCGCGCTGAACCTCGAGGCGGCCGACCAGCTGCTCGACGTCGTCCGCGCCTATTTGAAGTGAGGCCCCGATGAGCGACCGCGACGAGCGCGCCCCGGCGGCGCTCCACCGCCACGTCTTCCTCGGCGAACAGCAGGCCAGCGCCGAAAGGCGGACCTGGGCGGTGATCGCGCTGTGCGCGGCGACCATGGCCGTCGAGATCGTCGGCGGCTGGCTGTTCGGCTCGATCGCGCTGATCGCCGACGGGCTGCACATGAGCACCCATGTCGGCGCGCTGACGCTGGCGGCGCTGGCCTACGTCTTGGCGCGCCGCTACGCCGACGACCCGCGCTTCACCTTTGGCGCCGGCAAGCTCGGCGATCTCGCCGGCTTCTCCAGCGCGATCGCGCTCGGCTTGGTGGCGCTGCTGATGGCCTACGAGTCGGTCGCCCGCCTGTTCGCGCCGACGCCGATCCATTTCGCCGAGGCGATCCCGATCGCCTGCCTCGGCCTCGCCGTCAACGTCGCGAGCGTCTGGCTGCTGAGCGGCGCGGAGGCGGGCGGCCACGCCCATCGCCACGGCGGCGCGCGTCCGGGCCACGCTCGCGGCGCCGCCCATCGGGTCGCCGGCAGGGACGGCGCGCTCGTCCTCGAGATCTTCGAGGACGGCGTTCCGCCGCGCTTCCGGCTCCGCGCGCCGTCGGGGCCGACGCCGCTCGCCTCGGAAGCGTTCGTCGCCATCGTGCGGCCCGACGGCGCGCGGCGCGACTTCGCCTTCGTCGATCGCGGGGCTTATCTCGAGTCGGTCGACGAGGTCCCGGAGCCGCACGAATTCGCCGCCGAGGTGGCGATCGGCGGCGCGACCTACGCCGTCGCCTTCACGCAAGGCGAGCATGCCCATGGCGCCGCGGCGCGCGACAACAACCTCCGCGCCGCAGCGCTGCATGTGATCGCCGACGCGACCGTCTCGGCGCTGGTGATCGTCGGGCTGACGCTGGCGCGCCTGTTCGGCTGGCTGTGGATGGACCCGATCGTCGGCCTTATCGGCGCCGGCGTGATCGCGAGCTGGTCGTATGGCCTGGCGCGGGACGCCGGCGCGATCCTGCTCGACATGAACCCGGATCGCGAGCTCGCCGAGCGGCTGCGCCGCGCGGTCGAGAGCGACGGCGACGTGGTCGCCGACCTTCATTTGTGGCGGCTGGGGCCGGGCCATCTCGGCGCGATCGTCTCCGTGGCGACGCGGACATCGCGCGACGAGGCCTTCTATCGCGCCAAGCTCGAACGCTTCCGCGCGCTGTCGCACCTGACCATCGAAGTGCGCCGCGCCGCCGCGCCGCTCCCTCTCCCCGCGCGAGCGCGCAGAGGGCTGGGCTGAGGGGCGGGGCGCGTCTTGCGCGCCGACCCGCGACGAAATCGCGCTACTCGGCGAAATCCGGGTAGAAGCGCGCGATCATCCGCTCGGCGTAGGCGACGAGGCGCGGCTTGGCCTCGGCGGCCTCGCGCAGCGGCGCGACGAACGCCTTGGCGAGGCACGCCGCGACGAAGGCGCCGACGGTCGCGTCGGCGCCGCGCGGCTCATCGCCGAACAGGAACGGCTTGTCGCCGAGGATGGCGTCGATCGCCGCGAGGTCGCGCCGCGCCAGCTCCGCGCGCTCCTCGCCGGTGTGGCGGCCGAGGCCCTGGCCATGCAGCGTCCGCTTGACGCCGCGCCGCACCATCGCCTTGACCAGCGGCCGCATCGGCGTCGGGACGCCGAGGAAGAACAGCGCCGGGCCGCGGGCGAAATTCGCCTTGTCCATCCAACGCGCGTCGACCACCAGCCAATAGAGGTGCTCTTCGCACATCTTCTCGACCGCCCAGGCGACGCCCTTCTCCGCGGCGCTCAAGCCCTGGTCGAAATCGAAGCCGTACTTGCGCTCGATGTGGAGGCGGATGAAGGTCGAGTCGGCGATTATCTCGTCGCCGTCGCGCAAATAGGGCAGCTTGCCCTTCGGCGCGTTGGCGAAGCCGCCGGCGTTCTCCGCGTATTCGAGGCCGGCGAGCTTGAGCAGCATCTCCGCCTTCATCACGAACGGGCTGGGATCGGGCAGGCCGAAATAGGGCCCGAACTTATAGAGAATGATCATCGTCGCCCCCCCCTCGGCCAAGCGCGTTTCGCGCGCCTCAAGCGGGGCCGGTCGCCACCGGGCAGTCGGCGCGGCCGCCCCATTCGGCCCAGGAGCCGTCGTAGAGCCCGGCGATGCGTCCGCCCGCCTCCTCCACCGCCAGGGCGAGCATCGCCGCGGTGACGCCGGAGCCGCAGGTGGTGATGATCGGCTTCGCGAGGTCGACGCCGTGGGCGGCGAACTCGCGCCGCAGCGCCTCGACGCTCTTCAGACGGCCCTCGTCGAGGATGTCGACGAACGGCAGGTTGCGGCTGCCCGGCATGTGGCCGCTGCGCAGGCCCGGGCGGGGCTCGGGCGCCCGGCCCTCGAAACGATCGGCCGGGCGCGTGTCGACCACCTGGACGGCGCCGTCGGCGAGCGCCTTGCGCACGTCGTCGAGGGAGGCGACGAAGCTCGCGTCGAGACGCGGGGTGAAGCGGCGCGGCTCGCGGCGCGCTTCGCTGCTTTCGAGCGGGCGGCCTTCGTGGATCCATTTCGGCAGTCCGCCGTCGAGAATGGCGACCTTCTCCACGCCGAAGGCGCGCAACGTCCACCACACCCGCGCCGCGGAGAACAGCCCGTGCGTGTCGTAGACGACGAAGCGCATGCCGTCGCCGAGCCCGAGCGCGCCCATCGCTTCGGCGAACTTCGCGGCGTCGGGCAGCATGTGCGGCAGGCCGCTGCTCGTGTCGGCGATCGCGTCGATATCGAAGAACGCCGCGCCGGGGATGTGCTGCGTGACGAACTCCTCCGCTCCGCTGCGTCCGGTCGTCGGCAGATGCCAGGAGGCGTCGAGGATCGCCAAATCAGGGTCCTCGGCATGGGCGGCGAGCCAATCGGTGGAGACGAAGTTCTCGTGCGCCATCGGCGCTCCCTTTCCTACGGCGTTGGACTGGGTCTCTCGGCAGGAACGACGACGCGGCGTCAGGGGCCCGCGTCGGCGAGCGCGATGCGCACGCGCCGGTTGATCCTGCCTTTCTTCTCGATGCCTGTGACCACCACGCGGCCGATCTCGCCGGTGCGCGCGACATGGGTGCCGCCGCAGGGCTGCAGGTCGAGGCCGACGATCTCGACCAGCCGCACGCGGCCCGTCCCGACCGGCGGCTTCACCATCATCGTCTTGACCAGCCTAGGGTTGTCGGCGAGCTCCTCGTCGCTGATCCAGCGCGTCAGGATTTCCGCGTCGCGCGCGATGAGGGCGTTGAGCCGGCGCTCGACGTCGGCCTTGTCGACGACGGCCTCGCCGGAATCGAAGTCGAGCCGGCCCTCGCCGTCGCCGACCGAACCCCCGGTGACCGGATAGGGCAGCACGACGCTGAGCAGATGCATCGCGCTGTGGATGCGCATGCGCCGATAGCGCAGGTCCCAATCGATGCGCGCCGTCACCATTTCGCCGGCGACGGGCAGCCGCGCGTCCGGCGCCGGAAGATGGAGAATCGTGCGCTTGTCGGCGTCGTAGACGACGTCGACGATCTCGACCGCGTCGCCGTCGGCGCGCGCGAGCCAGCCGCGGTCGCCGGGCTGGCCGCCGCCGCGCGCGTAGAAGATCGTCGCGTCGAGCGCGATTCCCTGCGGGTCGGCGGCGAGCACGCGCGCCTCGACCTCGCGCCAATAGGAGTCTTCGCGAAACAGCGGTTCAGTCATCGTAAGAAAGAGCCTGTAGAAGGCCGACCCGCGGTTCGCGGCGGGCGGAGGGCGCGAGAGTCGCAAATCATCGTGACGACGGCAAGGCCGGGGCGCAGACCGCCTTCGGCCCACTCGAGGGGCGTTCTGCGCCTCGCGGGCGGGGCGCCGTCGATCGCCGCGACGATTGGGCTGAAAAGCATCGGCTCCTCGGTCATCGCCCCCGGATTAAGCGAAGCCGGGACGCCCGACAAGCGCGCGCCGGTCTCTTTTTTTCGCGCCGGCGCGGCCGCCCGCCGCAAGCGCGCGGCGGCTACTCGCCGCAATCGCGCCCGGCGCGCGCCGAGGCGGCTAGGAACTTCGCCCGGCGCGTGTTAGGCAGCCTCGCCATGCGGCGGCGCGACGGCAGTCGGCGATTCGCCTTGCCCAAAAGAGGACGCGAGCCCATGGCGACACTGGAAAACGCAGCGTTTTCGGAGGGCCTCGCCTTCGACGACGTTCTCCTTCGTCCCGGCCACAGCGCGGTGACGCCGAACCTCGTCGACATCGGCTCGCGGCTGACGCGGACGATCCGCCTCAACCTGCCGATCGTCTCCTCGGCGATGGACACGGTGACGGAGGCGCGGCTCGCCATCGCGATGGCGCAGGCGGGCGGCATCGGCGTCATCCACCGCAATCTTTCGCCCGAGGCCCAGGCCGAAGAGGTGCGCAAGGTCAAACGCTTCGAGAGCGGCATGGTGGTCGACCCGATCACCATCTTCCCCGACGCGACCCTCGCCGAGGCGCTGGCGACCATGCGTCGCGCGTCGATCTCCGGCATCCCGGTGGTCGAGCGCGGCGACGACGGCCGCCCTGGGCGGCTGGTCGGCATCCTCACCAACCGCGACGTGCGCTTCGCCGACGATCCGCGCCAGCCGATCGCCGAGCTGATGACGCGCAAGGTGATCACGGTGGGCGAGGGGGTGAGCAAGGACGAAGCGCGCCGCCTCCTGCACCAGCACCGCATCGAGAAGCTGGTGGTGGTCGACGAGAGCGGCCGTTGCGTCGGCCTCATCACCTTCAAGGACATCGAGAAGGCGACGACCCACCCTTACGCCGCCAAGGACGGCGACGGGCGGCTCTTGGTCGCCGCGGCGACCACCGTCGGCGACCCGGGCTACGCGCGCGCCGAACTGTTGATGGCGGCGGGGGTCGACTGTCTGGTCGTCGACACCGCCCACGGCCATTCGGAGCGGGTGCTCGAGCAGGTGCGGCGCATTGAGCGCGCCAGCAACAAGGTGGCGGTGATCGCCGGCAACGTGGCGACCAGAGAGGGCGCCGAGGCGCTGATCGACGCGGGCGCCGACGCGATCAAGGTCGGCATCGGCCCCGGCTCGATCTGCACCACCCGCATCATCGCCGGCGTCGGCGTGCCGCAGCTCAGCGCCATCATGGAGGCGGCGGAGGCGGGCCGCAAAGCGGGCGTGCCGGTGATCGGCGACGGCGGGATCAAGTATTCGGGCGACTTCGCCAAGGCGATCGCGGCCGGCGCCGATTGCGTGATGATCGGCTCGCTGCTCGCCGGCACCGACGAGAGCCCGGGCGAGACGTTCCTCTACCAGGGCCGCTCCTATAAGAGCTACCGCGGCATGGGCTCGCTCGGCGCGATGGCCGAAGGATCGGCCGATCGCTATTTCCAGGAAGACGTGCGCGATCAGATGAAGCTGGTGCCGGAGGGCGTCGAAGGGCAGGTGCCTTATCGCGGGCCGGTCGGGGCCATCCTGCATCAGCTTGCAGGAGGGCTCCGCGCGGCGATGGGCTACGTCGGCGCGCCGACGATCGCCGAATTCCAGGCCAAGGCGCGCTTCATGCGCATCACCGCGGCGGGCCTGCGTGAAAGCCACGTCCACGACGTGGCGATCACGCGGGAGAGCCCGAACTATCCTTCGGGCGATTGAGCGGGGACGCTCAGTAGGTCCTGCCGGTCTCCAGCTGGGTCTTGGCGTCGAGCTTATGCTTGGCGGGGGGCGGAGGCGCGGGCTGCGGCGGCGGAGGCGGCGGCGCGCAGGCGGCGAGCAGCGCGGACGCGAGAACCACGGCGAGGACAGAGCGGGCGGTCTTACAAACGTTCATGGCGAATTCCCTCTTGGTTCAGCGTCGCGCCGGCGGCGAGACGGCGCCCCTCTAGCAACTGAAAGGCGGCCATTTTGCGTCAGCGCCGGAATTTAGGTTGGACGAGCGTCGCCAATCTCCGCGCCTGCGTCGCCGCCGCAACAAGGCGCGCGTCCCCCTCCGGCGGAAGCCGCTCCCCGCTTCGTGGACCGCCCGCTTCCGGTTCGACCTCCGCGGCTACAGCGCGCCTTCGCCCTGGTGTCCGCCGGTGAGCGGCACGAAGGGCTGGATCTGGCCGTTGTAGATGTCGGAGCGCACGGCGGTCAGCGAGCCGTCGGGATTGACCTTCTTGATCACCTTCAGCACGTGCTGCGCTCCGGGCGGGCCGACCGGAATCACCATGATCCCGTCGGGCTTCAACTGCTGCAGCAGCGGCGGCGGAATGTGGTCGATGCCGCAGGTGACGATGACCTTGTCGAACGGCGCCTGCTCCGGCCAGCCGTAGTAGCCGTCGGCGTTCTTGGTGGTTATCGCCGCGTATTCGCTGTAGCCGCGCGCGATCAGCGAGTCATAGAGCGCGCGCGTGCGCTGGGCGAGCGGCGGGATGATCTCGATCGAGAAGACGTTGGCCGTCAGGTTCGACAGGACCGCGCTCTGGTAGCCGGAGCCGGTGCCGATCTCGAGAACCTTGTCGGTCCGCTTGATTTCGAGCGTGTTGGTCATGCGGCAGACGCTGTGCGGGCCGGTGATGGTCACGCCGAAGCCGATGTTGAGGAAATGCCCCTCGTAGGCGCGCGCGAGATTGTCGCGCGTGACGAACTCCTCGCGCGGCGTCATCAGGTAGGCGCGCGTCGTCGAAGCGTCCCAAAGGTCCTTGCCGGCGACCAGCTTGAGGTAGCGGTCGTAGCGCTGGCCGAGGAAGTTCGGGTTCTCGCCGCGATTCTTTACCATCCAGGCGACGAACGCCTCCCGGCTGGCGATCGGCGGCGACGCGCTCCAATCGTAGGGCTCGGGCACGTTGGCGCGCGCCGCCGCGCACGGCAGCGCCGCGGCGGCGGCGGCGAGCACGAACTGACGCCGGTTCAGCATGAAGGAGCTCCAGGGGGATCGGACGATTGGCAAACTAGCGCGCGGCTTGGCGTCTCCCAACCAGAATCCGCTCGAATTTTGCTTCGGCCCGGCGTCCGCGCTAAAGGGACGCATGACCCCCGCCGCCCGCGTCGCCGCCGCGATCGAAGCGCTCGCCGACATCGAGGCGCGCCGCAGGCCAGCCGCCGACGCGCTGAAGGACTGGGGGCTTGCGCGCCGCTTCGCCGGCTCGGGCGACCGCGCGGGCGTCGCCAGCCTCGTCTACGACGCGTTGCGACGCAAGGCGTCCGCGGCCTGGATGATGGGCGAGGCGACGCCGCGCGCCGAGGCGCTGGGCGCGCTGAGGCTCGCGCGCGGCCTGGGAGAAGCGGAGATCGCCGCGCTGTTTTCCGGCGTCGGCCACGCGCCGCCGCCGCTGACCGAGGACGAGCGGCGCCGCCTCGCCGCCGCCGACCTTGCCGGCGCGCCCCCGCACGTCGCCGGCGACTACCCGGAATGGCTCACGCCGGCCTTCGCCGAGAGCTTCGGCGAGGCCGCGGTCGACGAGGCGAAGGCGCTGGCCGAGCGCGCGCCGGTCGACCTGCGAGTCAACACGCTGAAGGGCGACCGGGCGCGCGCCCTCGCCATGCTCGCCCATCTCGCGCCTGTTCCGACGCCCTTGTCGCCGATCGGCGTGCGCCTGGCGGCGCGGGCCGACGGCCGCGGCCCGCCGCTCGCCGGCGAGCCGAGCTACGCGAGGGGGCTGGTCGAGATTCAGGACGAAGGCTCGCAGCTCTCGGCGCTGCTCACCGGGGCGAAGCCCGGCGCGCAGGCGCTCGACCTTTGCGCCGGCGCCGGCGGCAAGACGCTCGCCCTCGCCGCGATGATGGGGAACCAAGGCCAGATCTACGCGACCGACGTTGACGGCCGCCGGCTGGCGCCGCTCTACGAGCGGCTGACGCGCGCC
>Ga0326728_10023463_pt1 | contig 11297 bp, 10 predicted proteins | sample MB3enrmetagenome_FD_207602 | JGI IMG/M metagenome (GOLD analysis project Ga0326728, IMG submission 207602) | Lab enriched peat soil microbial communities from McLean, Ithaca, NY, United States - MB31MN | ecosystem: Environmental > Terrestrial > Soil > Wetlands > Peat | place: USA: New York... | reverse complement strand
GACTCGCCACGGTCGTGCAAGACGTGCCGGCCATGGTCGCGCAGGCGCTTTCAATCCTGCAATCGATGGTGTCGTCGCGCCCTTCCGACCGAGGCCAGTTACGCGTCGTGCCCGGCCGCGTCGTCGAACGCGAGACGACCGCGCGATAGATGACGTTTGAGGCTTGATTGACGGGTCAGCCGCCGATCTCGACCCGTCGCTGGAACGCGCTAAATCGAGCCTTGTCGTGTCCTTCGCCAACCGCGTCGTCAAGGACAAACGCCCCCTCGAATGTTGCGTGAAACTCAGAAGCCGCTGACGACATAGCCGCCGTCGACCGGGAGGGTCGTCGCCGTGACAAACAAGGCCGCCGGCGAACACAAGAAGACCGCCGCGCCGACGAGGTCCTCGACCGTCCCCCATCGCTTCAGCGCCGCCTTGGCAGCGATCTTCGCGGCCGGGATCGGGTCCGAGCACAAGGGCTTCGTCATGTCGGTCTTGTGGTAACCGGGCGCGATGGCGTTGACTCGGATCCCTTCGGGCCCGAAGCGATGGGCGAGCGCGCGCGTCAGGCCCAGAACGCCGGTCTTACTAGTGTTGTGTCTCTGACGTAGGATTCCAAAATCTTGCTGGGTGTGCGAATCCTTGCGCATGGGCAAGATCGAACGCATTGACGTCTCGGCCGATGACCGGGAGAGGCTGCACCGTTTGGCGCGGGACCGCAATACGCCGCAGAAAGTGGTTTGGCGCGCGCGTATTGTGTTGTTGACGGGCGAGGGGATAGGGGCGGTTGACGTTGGACGCGCAGTCGGCGTGAGCGTCCTTACCGTTCGCCGTTGGCGGCGGCGCTACCGCGACCAGGGCGTTGAAGGGCTTCTGAAGGATGCGACTCGTCCACCACGCAGGAAGCTGCTTTCGGCGGCGGCGAGCAACAAAGTTGTGGACATGACGCTTCACGCCAAGCCGCCGGCGGCGACGCGCTGGAGCGTGCGCTCCATGGCGACGGCTTCCGGTCTTTCGCCCAGTTCCGTCCAGCGCGTCTGGAAGGCGCACGGGCTCAAGCCGCATCTGACGCGGACCTTCAATCTCTCGCGCGATCCGCTGTTTGCGCAAAAGGTCGCCGATGTCGTCGGTCTCTATTTGAACCCGCCGGAAAGAGCGCTGGTTCTGTCGGTCGACGAGAAGAGCCAGATTCAGGCGCTCGATCGAACGCAACCCGGCCTGCCGATGAAGAAGGGCCGTGCCGGGACCATGACCCACGACTGCAAACGGCACGGGACCACGACCTTGTTCGCCGCGCTCGACCTGGCCAGCGGCAGGGTCATCGGCGAATGCATGAACCGGCGTCGGCATCAGGAATTCCTGCGCTTCTTGCGCACCATCGACCGCGACACGCCGAAGAACCTCGATCTGCATCTCATCTGCGATAATTACGCGACGCACAAACATCCCAAGGTCAAGGCGTGGCTGGCGCGCCACAAGCGCTTTCATCTGCATTTCACGCCGACCTCGGCCTCATGGCTCAACCAAGTCGAACGGTTCTTCGGTCTCATCACCGAGGACGCCATCCGATGCGGAGTCTTCCACAGCGTCGCCGACCTCGAAGAATCCATCAATCGTTACCTGGACAACCACAATGCCGATCCCAAGCCTTTCGTCTGGACCGCAACAACCAATAAAATCCTGGACAAAGTCGCCCGAGCGAAACAAGCGTTGGAATCACAACACTAGCGCAATAGGCCGGCACGCTGTCGTCGGCGATGTAGCTCAGCATGGAGGCGAAATTGACGATCGCGCCTTTCGATCTGGCGAGCAGCGGCCGCGCCGCCATCGACAGGCGCATCACGCTGTTGAGATTGACATCCATCACATCAAGGAAGCCGTCTTCGTCGTATTCCTTCTCCGGCTTGGCGACGCCGGCGGCGTTGACCAACGCGTCGAGGCGATCGAGGGCGCCAACGAAGGCGTCGACCGCTTTGCGGTTCCAAACGTCGAGCTGTTCGAAACGGACCGTCTTCGCGTTTTCGTCGGCGCGCGCCGACTCAAGCCGCGCGCGCGAAGCTCCGGTCGCGATGACTTCGGCCCCGAGGCGGGCGAAGGCCTTCGCCAGGCATAGGCCGATGCCGCTGGTGCCGCCGGAGATCAGCGCGCGCTTTCCAGCGAAGAGGTCGGAGCGGAACGTTGCGAGGATTTCGTCCATTTGTCGGGATCCTTGGTGTTCGGCGTTTGTGGGGCCTGGCGTCAAACGTTCGCGCCGCGCGCGGAACTGACCAGCGCGTCGAGGTCGTCGTAGAGCGCCTGCGAGTGGACGTAAAGCTTGTCAAACGTCGGCCGCATGCGTGCGTAGGTCTCCGCCCAAACGGGATCGGGCGCCACCTCGTCGACGTGGCGAACGTAGGCGGTGATCGCGTCTTCGAGGCTCGCGAAGCGCCCCGTGCCGGTCGCCGCCATGGCCGCGCATCCGACGATGCCGCATTCCGGCTCCTTCGGCAAGACGATCGGCACGCCGTAGACGCTCGCCTTGATCTTCAGCCACAACTCCGTCTTGGCCCCGCCGCCCGAGGCGATGACGCGCTCGAGTTTGCGGCCGGCGGCATGCTCCATGATGCGCAGGTGGCGCGCCGCGGCGAAGGCGACGCCCTCAAGAACCGCGCGATGCAAGTGCGCGAGCCCATGCGCCGCGCCAAGGCCGAAGAACTGGGCGCGCGCGTTGCGGTGCGCGCCAAGCCGCTCGCCCGTCAGATAAGGCATGAAGAAGAGCGCGTCCGACCCGGCTGGTGCCGAGGCGGCGCGCCGCGTGATCTCTTCGTAGCTCACGGCCTTGTCGTGGAAGGCGCGCCGCGCCCAGCGCATCGCGTCGCCGCCGGTCTCCAGCAGGACGAACGGTCCCCAATGGCCTTCGACGGTCGCAACATTGCAGATCTCGGCGTCGAGCAGCGGGGCGTCGGCGATCAGCGTCAGAATGCACGACGTGCCCGTGACGTCGGAGCCGAGGCCCAGCCGGCAGGCGCCCGAGCCGAGCAGCGCCACCGGATAGTCGGCGCCGCCGACCAGAACAGGCGTCCCCTCCATCAACCCGGTCTCGCGCGCCGCCTCCGCAGTGACGGCGCCGAGAATCTCGAGCGGTTCGCGGATCCGCGGCAACTTGGCGCGATCGATCGCTAGCAATTTGACCATGGTCTCGGACCAGCGCCGCGTTCGCGGATTCATCAGGAAACTGCACGAGGCGTCGCCCGAATCCATCGCGGTCTCGCCAGTCAGGCGAAGATTGATGAAATCCTTGGGCATAAGGACAGCGTGCGCTGCGGCGTAGGCCGCCGGATCATTGTCGCGCAGCCACATGAGTTTGAAGCCAGGCCAGGCCGGCGTGGGGGGATTGCCGCTTTCGGAAAGATAGGCCGCGGCCCCGTATTCCCGTTCGAAGCCGGCGACGATCGCGGCGGTGCGCTTGTCGTTCCACAGCGGCGCAGTCTCGCGCGTCGGGCGACCCGCCCCGTCGACGAGCACAGTACCGTGCATCTGCCCGCAGGCACAAACCGCCGCGATACGTTCGCGCGCGCCTTCGAGCGCGGCGAGCGTGGCGTGGATCGAGGCGACGACACCTGCCCACCAGTCGAGCGGCCGCTGCTCGGTCCAGCCGAACTGCGGTACGATTTGGTCATGCTCACGCGCGGCGATGTGCAGGATTTCGCCTTTCCTATCGACCAGCGCCGCGCGGACGCTGCCGGTGCCGACGTCGATGGAGAGAGTGAGATCGTGGGCCAAGGGACGTCTCCTGATCGGCCCCCACCGAGTGGCCCAAGAGCAATGTTAGTGCATGATTGGCCTCGCGCCTAGCGCGGGCGGCGCAGCTGGTCGGGGTTGCGAAGCCGCCCGCGCGGCGAATGCAGGGATGAACACATCAGGTGCTGGCGGCTTGTAGCCCAAGGATCCGTGAGGCCTCACGGTGTTATAGTGACGCCGCCAACTCTCGATCACGACTTTGGCCTCCTGCAAGGCGTAGAAGATCTCCCCATCGAGCAGCTCGTCTCGGAGCCTGGCGTTGAAGCTCTCGATGAAGCCATTCTCCGCGCGGCGCAACGGACGCAAACTCACCCGCGTTTCAATCCGCCGGACGATCGGGCGCGAGGCCGACGGGAGGCACCAAGCTCGGCCCGGCTCCCGCGCAAAACTCCGCTCCCCAGAACGGCGATCAGATCGCCCAGTTCGTCTGCGGCTTTCATGAGACCTGATCAAAGGCGTATACGGATTCGGGCATCTAATCGCGGGGCCAGGCGCGCCCTATGTTCCCTGGGCTCGAAAATGGAGCGATCCGTCACCGCCGGTCCCGTCCGGCACAGGAGCAAATCATGCCTCTCGATCATTATGTTACGCTCGGCCGCTCGGGTCTGCGGGTAAGCCCGTTTTGCCTAGGCGCCATGACCTTCGGCGACGACCTCGGCTGGGGCTCGAGCGTCAAGGAGTCCGAGGCGGTGCTCGACCGCTACATCGATCTCGGCGGCAACTTCATCGACACCGCCAACGGCTACACCAAGGGCCATTCGGAGAAGATCATCGGCGACCATTTGGCGCACGATCGCGAGAAACGCGACCGGGTCGTGATCGCCACCAAGTTCAGCTTCAACCTCTACCTCGGTGACCCCAACGGCGGCGGGTCGAACCGCAAGTCGGTGATCGCCGCCTGCGAGCAATCGCTGCGACGGCTGCGCACCGACTACATCGATCTCTACTGGCTGCATAACTGGGACAAGCACACGCCGATCGAAGAAACGATGGCGGCGCTTCACAACCTCGTCCAGTCGGGCAAGGTGCGTTACACCGGGGTCTCCGACACGCCGGCGTGGAAAGTCGCGCAGGCGCAGCTCATCGCGCAGTTTCGCGGCTGGTCGCCGTTCATCGGACTGCAGATCGAGTATTCGCTGCTGGAGCGCACGGTCGAGGGCGAGCTCATCCCGATGGCTCGCGAGCTCGGACTCGGCGTGACACCTTGGTCGCCGCTGAAGGGCGGCCTCCTCAGCGGGAAGTTTACGCGGGCGAACGCGGGCGGCGCCAAGCCCAACCGCGCCTGGATGACCGAACGGCTCGACGACAAGACCTATGGGGTCGTCGAGGCGCTGGCGCGCATCGCCAGCGAACTCGATACGACTGTCGCGCGCGTCGCGCTTGCGTGGGTGCAAGCGCGGCCGGGCGTGACCTCGACGATCATCGGCGCGCGCACGATGGCGCAGCTCGAGGACAACGTGAAGGCGCTTGAAGTCAAGCTCACCGCCCAGCAGACGGCGACGCTCGACGCGCTGACCGCGCCGACGCTGCCGTTCCCCATCGGGTTCTTGAGCATCGCGCCGTCATTGCACTCCGCCGGCGCCACCGTGAACGGCGAGCCCTCGGAGGTCTTTCGCTCCGGGCCCACGAAGAGGGGCGATCATTACTGACGACGCGCGGCCTATGTCGCGAGGAGCGAGGCGTCGAAGCCATCATACGGGGCTGAAAGGGCAAGGCCCTACAGTCTCGGGTTGGCTCGCTTTGCTCCCGCGATGGCGACCCTATGCGGTGAGAGACTTCGCAAATGGGCGGAGTCCTGCCGTGCAGCTGCCACGCAAGAATGGCCCGCGTGCGCCCATTACGGCCGGTCCCGGCTAATGCGGCGGTTCTCGAAAGCGGACGCCATGCCGGCGAGGCGCTTTCGGCGACCATCGGCGGAAAGCGGCCCTCCGGCGCAATCGCGAGTCGGTGTGCGAAACGACGCCACATGTTGGCCTCGCTCACCCCGAGTGTGAATCGGGATTGGGTCCGAACGCTGATCGGCGCGCTAAGCTTTTGATAACATTAGGTTGAGGCGGGTCAAATTGTCGAACCGCTTCACAGCGTCGCGCTCACATCAGTCCTTGCGCGCCAAGACCGAGGTCGACTTCCCGCCCGCGCTGACCCTGACGCATGGCATCTGTGAGTTCCGGACGCGCTGCCAGTTGTTGTGCATAGAGTTTGGCGACCGCCGCGATAAGGCGGCCGCCGCGATCGAGGAGTTCGTCGGCAAACGCGATCATCTGCAGGTTTGGCCACGCCTGGGGTCGGATCCGCACGAGCCGCTCAACAATGGCGTCCTCACTTTCGCGCGGCGAGGCCTGCGCAAGGATCATCGTCATCGCCGCAGTCGAACGTGAGATCCCGGCGTGGCAATGGATGAGCAGGTGGCCGCAGTCGCCGCGCATTTCGCGGCCGAAAGTCAGAATCGCCTCGACGTGCGCCAATTGCGGCAGCACGATTTTATCACCGGGCTCGATCGCGTCGTGGAAGCGCAGCGTGATGCGCGAGTGGGCGTCAAAGGCCGAGAACGCCGCGGGCTCCGGCCAGTCCGGGTCAAGAATTGACAGAACGTGCGTCACGCCCCGGGCGCTATGGCGATCGAGTTCATCAAGGCCACAGATGGTCAGCGTGTAGAATGCACGAGCGTCCATGGCGGGGCATCTAGCACGAACATCGAGGGCGGACCATTTCCCTACCTAGCCTTCTGGGCAGGAGGCGGCCATCGTCTTGGCTCTTAGGTGGGAACTCTGATTTTGGAGGTCCCCATGCCAACCTCCGCTGTAATTCGGCGAGGGGTCCGAGCGCCGATCGGCGTTACAAGTTCATGTTGTCACTTAGGAAGGCAGGGTCAAAGTTCAGAGCCGACTTACTGAAGGTGCGTCGCGGCGTCATGACCCTTCGCTGCGAGAGCCTTCTGCCCAGACGCGAGCAAGCCTTCGTTTATATCGGAAATCATCACGCGGGCGCCGGCCTCCGCCAGGGCATCGGCTGCAGCGAGGCCGATGCCGCGGCCGCCGCCGGTGATGAACGAGACCTTGCCGCTAAGGTTGTATTTTTCAAGATACATTTGGTTGCTCCTTTGAGCGATCCCGTCGTGCAGAAGCGATCTTCTTCTGACCTAGGACCAAAAGGCAGCCCGCGGTGAAGGTGTCGCCGAGGCCGAGCGTCGAAGCCGGCGCCACGATGTAGGGCGCAGCGACCGCGACGAAATTCCATTTTCCTATTGACAGCGTTTGGGCGAACGACGGCGAGGCGAATCCGGCGCCGGCGGGCAGGCTCGACGGCGCGACGGGTCGGCCGGCGGCGGCGCGGCTTGCCGCGAGCAGGCAGCCGGTGAGCAGCGCGTCTCGCTCCGTCTCCGGGTCGTTGCGGGTCACGGCGGCGGCCCAGCGGTCGGCGTGGGCGCACAGCCGGCTCAGGCCTAAGCGCTCGGCCAAGTCAGCCATCGCGTTTGGCGTTGCCTCGGTCTCCGCGGCTTGCGCGACAAACTCGCTCTCGCTCATGCCAAGCGAAGTAAACGCTCCCGGAACTGCGGCGAGCACCTTGCGAAGCACTCGCATGTCCGCATAGGTTGCGAGTTCGAGGTGAATGGTCTTGAGGCCTGCCGCTCGCCACTCGTCGACCATGCCCCGGACTGCAGCGAGCTCCACGTCGATTTGCGCAAAGTCGACGGCGCTAAAGCCGGAGATAAGCGCCGCGCCGGTGCCGCCAGCCAGTCGCGCCGAGAGGGCGACGAACTCCGCGTCGTGTTCGAGGCCAAGATCCGCGAAACGGGTAATGACTCGCGAGGACCGCGCCGGGACGATCGCGCCGATCGGCGAGCCGGCAGTGAATTCGAATATGAAGATTTCTGGACGGGGCTCGTTAGTGGGGGCGAGCTCGTTCGGCCTGCAGATCTCCCCTCCCGAGGCTAGGCCGATACCGTTGGGCAGCACTCTCAGCATCGTCTCGCTGCGGTCCGCCAGCGCGAGCAGGACGCGAGCGCCAAGGACTGAGAGCGCCCACGCGGCCTGCGGCGCCGTGCCGCCGAGCGCCAGTCGAAGCGGCAAATGCGAGCGCAACCACCTCGGCCCTTGCGCCCAATCAAAGCGTATCTCGCCGCCGATCCCCTCGGCGGCGCGAGCGCTGAGCGTCGCGAGGAGCTTCGCCGCCTCGGGAGGAGCGCCATGGACGTCGACCTTTGCAAGCTCCGCCAACGGAACGACGGCGTCGACGCAAGCGCCCATCCCGGCGAGCAGAAGCGGCGCGGCGGCCGCCAGCCGGGGAAGCTCGGCAACTGTCGCTGCATACCGGCGTGACCAGCAGGTCGGGTCATCCGGGTTTGTTTCAGACGCTGCGCACATGTCGACGCTCTCCTCTCTCGCGCGCTGCGTCAGACGTTCGTGTATGCACCGTCGATTGGCAACGTGATCCCAGTGATCATCGCCGCCCAATCGCTCAACAGGAATACGATTGGCGGAGCTACCTCGTCCGGCCTCGCCCAGCGGCCAAGCGGCACCTGCCGGAGGAACGGTGTGAAGTTGCACCGAAGCGGACCCCCACTACGATGTGACGTAATTCATTGAGATGGCTAAAGAATGTGACGTTGATGAGGGGTCCCAGTTCGATGCAATTCGGGACCCAATTTCGGCGCGACTTCCTGCTATAAATCAAAAGCTGGGGTCAATCCGACCGAGGGGGCCCAGTTCGGAGCAAATCCACACGCGGGACCGCGATTGCGGTCGGAAAGCGGTCGGAACTGTTGTTGGAGTCTGCTATAGCGGCCGCAGACCGGACACGTGAAGCGCTGCATGCGCAGCGCGATCACGGCACACCAGTTCTCTTGTAAAATCGCAACGAGCCAAGGTCCTTTCCCAGAATTCGAGGCAATGAGGGGCGCGGTGACCGATACATTGGCGAACATTTTTGTATGGGCGGAAGACCATGTCCGCTTGTTCCAGGTGGCCTCGGCCCTGGTCGCCATAGCGATCGGCGGCGGTGGCTTTTTCCTCGGCTGGCTTTTGCGTCACCAGAGAGCGCAACGCGAAAGGCGAAACTACCGCAGGCTCGTGGATGATCAGAAGATCGTCTTCGAGGCTCATCTGTTGAAGGAGATGCCAGACGGCACGATCCGGCTCGAGATCGAACAATGGGGCCCGAAGCATTCGGTCTCCGCGCTCTTTCACGATCCGGTTCTCGAGCGGGAAGTGGCGAAGGTCGCGAGGAAGCGCGACGGCCTGGTCCTCGTTCCCAAGCCCGGCCAATTGCTCATGATGGCGTCGTTGCGCGACGCCATCACCGGTAACGACTGGACGGCCAATCCCGCGGCTCTTAAGGGGCGCGCCGTGGAGGAAGACCAGGTGATCATTGCGCCGGTCTCCTGGCCGGGGATGCGGGAGACCTTCCTGTTGCGCGTCGTCATCTTCGATGCCGATTGGGTCGAGCGGCTCAGCGATCCCACGATCATCCCTCGGATCGTGGCCGTCGACCCGTCATATCAATATCGCACGCAATGGCTGCATGAGATCGCGCTCGCCTGGCCGCAGGAACGCCAGAAGACGACGGACGACGCGAGGATTTGGCAGGTGCAGATCAGGTCGGCGCGACAGCCCGACTGAAAGTCCGCGTCTCGGGCGGCAGCCCTCGCCTTGGGCCACGCGGTATCCGGTCCAGACGCCCCTCGGCGCGCCGTGCCCATGAAGCCATTGGAAACGGCGGGGTTACGCAGTGGGGCCGGTTCGCACCGCCTCCAAGGTTCGCAATGGGCCAGGTGCGGTCAAATGGGCGGTCTCGATGTGGCTTCGCGCTACCCCAATATGTAGTGGGTGTCCGCATAACCGGATAGGCACGGTATGATCGATCGTCCATGCCTCTCTCCCAACGCAAACGCAAGAGGCCCCGATGCTCTCCACCATCAACCGCGACACCGTTCTATGCATGTCGCTTTCGGGACGGCCGGGCAACACCGGTACACGCTTCCACAATTTCCTCTACCGGGAACTCAGCCTCAACTACATCTACAAAGCCTTTTCGACCAAAGACATCATTGCCGCCATTGGCGGCGTCCGGGCGCTCGGCGTTCGTGGCTGCGCCATATCCATGCCGTTCAAGGAGGCGGTGATCCCGCTCGTCAACGAGATGATGCCGTCCGCCGCGGCCATCCAATCGATCAACACCATCGTCAATGACGGCGGTTGGCTTCGGGCGTATAATACCGACTACGGGGCGGTTCGCTCGCTGCTCGACAGCCACGGAGTTGCACGCGACGCCTCCTACGCCGTGCTTGGTAGCGGCGGCATGGCCAAGGCCGTGGCGAGCGCCATCCGCGATGCAGGCTTCAGCCGCGGCACGATCGTCGCGCGCAACGAGGCGGCCGGCAAAGCGCTGGCCGACACCGTCGGCGTCGCTTGGCGACCGACCATCGGCAGCCTCCGGCCGGAACTGATCGTCAACGTCACGCCGATCGGCATGGAGGGTGGCGTCGAAGCCAACGAACTCGCCTTCCCACGCGAAGTCGTCGAGGCGGCCTCGACGGTGTTCGACGTGGTCGCCCTGCCGATCGAGACGCCGCTTGTCCGCCTCGGGCGCGAGCTGGGCAAGAAGGTGATCAATGGCGGCGAGGTGATGACGTTGCAGGCGGTCGAGCAGTTCGTGCTCTACACCGGCGTGCGACCCGAGCCGGACCTCGTCGCCCGGGCGCAGGACTTTGCCCGCGTCTGAGGTCTTCGTCCCCGCCGCCGGCCAGACATGGGCGTCTTCGCTCCTGGGGCGGTTTCGCAACCTCACCCAGCTGCGCGGGCGCTCAGTCGCTGGCCCTGTGCTCGTTTCAAACGTGCATCGAAACGGGATCACTCGATCGGGGCAGGCCAGTCGTGGTTGGCGGTACAGCAGACGTCGCCGCGCCGTCACGCGCTTTTCCCGATCCCCTGGACCATCAGACGCTCACACACCATGAACGCGCAAATGAGGAACCTGACTGCGGCCCCGACCCTTTTCACGGCGGGCGAGGGCTCACGACGGCCCCCAAGAATTTGATGTCAATTATCACGATGTCTCCCATTGGCTCCGCGGAAATGAAATCGCGCTTTCCCCTTGAAATGCGTGTGAAGTTGCACCGAAGCGGACCCCCACTACGATGTGACGTAATTCATTGAGATGGCTAAAGAATGTGACGTTGGGCTGACATCCAAACAGCCACGTTCAGGCGGAAGGGGAGGAACGTCCGTTATCTGGACGGCAACGGCAAGCCTTGTCACACGATCTCTCAGAACCCCTTGATTTTTGGCCTCAAAATCCATGTGCGGAATTATTGAATTATGCACAACGGCGACTGGCGGCTGCGGTTTAGTTCACGACAGTCGTCCAACCGTCTAACGCGAGGCGCGCGCCGCGACGACCGTATGCAAAACGAATGTCCGAAACTTTGTTCTCGTGCCTGAAACCGGACCTTCTCCTTTCGTGAAGAGTTTCGGACGCCGGTAGGCGTACGAAAGTCGCCGAGGAACGAACCCGCGGGCCGGATGCGGCGCCCTATG
>Ga0326728_10023462_pt1 | contig 11298 bp, 9 predicted proteins | sample MB3enrmetagenome_FD_207602 | JGI IMG/M metagenome (GOLD analysis project Ga0326728, IMG submission 207602) | Lab enriched peat soil microbial communities from McLean, Ithaca, NY, United States - MB31MN | ecosystem: Environmental > Terrestrial > Soil > Wetlands > Peat | place: USA: New York... | reverse complement strand
AGTCCTCAGCCTTGTCGTCGAACCCATCCGCGGAGAGGATGGCGAGACCGACATAAGCCTCGGCGTTCGAAGGGTCCATCTGCAGCGCCTCTTGGTATAGCTTCGCCGCGTCACTATTGTTGAATCGTTCATGCAGCAGCATCCCGTACCGAACACGCCAACTCGCCGGACTCTTCGTCTGCTTTAACGCAAGTTCAAACTGAGCTCCTGCCTGCTCCCACTCTTCCAGTCCCCAAAAGCCTTCGGCGCGGTTGTATGCATCTGCGCTTTGCGTGAGTCCGTCGAAGCAGGATTGCGCCTGAGCAGCATGGCCATGCTTGCGCAAGGCCCAGCAATCCGCGGGCACGGCAGCGCGCGCCGCCAGGGTGCATGCCATCAGCAGGGCCAGGATGGGAGTCGCGCGCCTCATTTATCCATCTCTTCCTGCACCTTGGCCAGTTCCACCAGCGCGTCGGTCAATTGTTTCTTGTAGTCCGCAGGGTCCATGGCCGCTTTCTGGTACTTCAGCATGTCGATCTTCTGTTCCAGATCGTCCTTTTTCTCAAGCAGCGCTCGCTTGGCCGGATCGTTGGCCGCCATCTGGCTTGTGCCCAGGCGCAGCAGGGTGAAGTTGGACAGCAGCAAGCCCTGCCCACTTCCCGCCGCGCGCACCGGCTCCCCCGATCCCGTATCGTTGAAGACCGCGTGCTCGGTGGCAAGCCGCTTCTGCGAATCGTAAAACTCCGCCGTCTTCTTGTTGGCGTAAGTGAAGGCCTCCATGGCACTGATGGAGTCGCTCTTGTCGGTATCGGCAGATGGGTCCTGGAACGCTTCAACCCAGTAACGCGCAAAGACGGTCGCATTTTTCTCGGTGCCGGATTTCGTGGCTGCGATCACGGCGCGTCCCGGCCGTTCCAGTGCCTGCACAGCTCCTCCGCTTGCGCTGGTTGTGTCCACCACAAGCTGGCGCCGGGCGGCAATGCGGTTGCACATCGAGGCAATCTCGGACGCGGTCACGTCCGGCCCAACAAGATTGAACTTGTACTCGACGCCGTCGAAAGAGCCGTGCCCGATCAGAACCAGAGCGAAATCGTCTTCCGCCTTGGCGTCGCGCGCAACGCCGTCCAGCGTCTGCCGCAACTGCGCGGCCGTGGCCTGTGCGCCGGTCAACGTAGTGACGTGAACCGTACCCTCCGCGGACTTGTATATCTTGTCCAGATCGTTTGCCTCCGCCGTGAAGCGCTGCACATAGTCCGGCTCGCCGCCCAGTCCGGCCACAATGACGTAGTAGGTGGCGGCGCGCGCATGCAGTGTCAGGATGCATAGCATTGCCAGCAACAGAGCTCGTCTCATAGCACACCCCACTTGCGGCGTAGCAACCACTCCGCGATGGGCAGCCCAAGCAGCAGCAGGAAGACGATCGGCATGTCCCACAGCTCCTTGGTGCTGCGAACCGAGATGCCTGCTTCGGAGTAGGAGATGTCCCGCGGCAGGGCCTTCAACTCGGATGGCTTCCAATAACGCCCGCCGGTCGCCGATGCGAGCTGCTCCAACAGCCGCCGGTTCTGCTCGGTGTGGAAGTTTTCAGCGACCCCGTCTTCGCGTTGAAAGGTCAGCGCACTGCTACCCAGTTCCTGGGCCGGATTGCCCGCCGACTCAGCCGTCACCTCGGCCAGATAGGGGCCGGGCTTCTCCGCCGTCCATTCCGTTTGATACTGACCCGGAGTGTCCTGCGATGGCGTCAGGTCCACCATTGCATTCACGCTCTCCGGTCCAACGATGTGCGCGGTTACATGCGCGTCTGCCGCCGGCTGAAACTGCCTGTCACGCACCTGGGCCGTCAACTGTACCTGCCCCTCATCCATCAACACTCGCGATGGCATGGAAGCGCTAACCGGACCGGGCGACTCGGCCACCAGCCAGCGCAAAAGCTGCTGCCAGAACAGATCGTGCGAGGGATCGCCCAGAGCTTCGCTCATCTGCCAGCGCCATGTGCCGCCCGTCGCCATGATGGCCGTACGTCCGTGACCGTAACTCTGGGTGATGAGTAGCGGCAGCGTGCGGCGGCCAACATTCAAATCAGCCAGCACCGTGGCCCCTGGCTTGGGTGCGCCGGCGTCCTCATAGTCGGCTAGATAGGTCAGCTTCTTCCAGCGCTCGGCGTTCTTCTCCGGATCGTCCAGCAGCCGCGTGATAGGAGAGTCCACCCCTTCCGCCGTCAATTCCACCGTCGCTGCGTTGCGCAGGAAGTTGTGGGTCCCCGGCGGTAGAAAGGTCGGCAGCAGATCGTTCAGGCTGGATGCGCCCCAGCCGCCATCGCTCAACGACGATTGCCCGCCCAGGAAGAGGATGCCGCCGCCCCGGCGATCGACATACTCGCGCAGCATCTCCTGTTGCAGCGGTGTGAAGTAATCGGCGGCAACGGAGCCGATGATGATGCCTGAATATCCGAACAGGTCCTCCGGCCGCACTGGAAAGCCGTCCGCCAGCTCGTTGGGATCGCTCAGACCCTGCCGGTAGATCTTGTTTTCGCTGGTGCGCAGCATGGAAACCACCTGCACCGTCGGATCGTCGTCTTCCGCGCGCCGGATGAACTTGTACTCCCAGCGCGGCTCGCCCTCGACGTATAGAATCCTCCGCTTTGTATCGCTGACCAGGATGGGCCGCGTCACCGTATTGTTGCTGAGGTTTTCTTCTCCGGGCAGCGGTCCGATGCCAAACGTCAGGGTCCTCGCTCCCGCCGCGCCTATGGGAAAGAACAGCGGCTCGGTCTGGATGTGTCCGTCCGCCGCCAATGCGATCTCGCGCGCGGCCACTGTCTTGTCTCCATCGCGCACCGTGAGTGTCGCCTTCTGGCCTGCATAACCGTGCTGCATCAGGCTAACGGTGGTGACGATGCGCGCATTGGCGGTCGCGTTGGCCGCAACGCTGACGTCTTCCATCTCCACATCGTGTGCCAGCTCCTCTTTGCCGAAGCCCACCGTATGCACCGGTATTTGGCGGTTGCGTAGCGCCTGAAGTGCATCCAGGCCGATCCCCGAGCCGCCCATCCCCGCTGTGTTCTCACCGCCATCGCTCAGCAGCACGATCGCTCCCACCGGCAAGTCCGTTGTTTCATTTAAGAGCTGCTTCAAACTGTCGCCGATGTGGGTGGACGCTTCTTCCGGCGCCATCCCTTCAGGCTCATCCACCCGAGTCAGTTGACCGCCAAGACGGTAGATGCGCGTCTGAAAACGCTTCTTCAGTCCAGCCAGCACCCCTCCCTGGAGCGCCGCCAGCGCCGCGGCCTCGCGCGTCTTGCCGTCACTGTCTGCAATGCTCATGCTGCGCGATCCATCTACCACCACGGCAATGATGTTCTGCTGCGAACTCAACTCCGATACCAGCATGGCCGGCTGCCACAGCAGAAGCAGCACCAGGGCAACCAGCGCCGACTGTGTTGCCCAAATCATCACAACCTGCCAGCTTCGCAGTTTGGGCGCGTCTTTGCGCAGCCTCCACAGGATCAGCAGCGCCAGCCCGCCGGCGGCGACGGCAATCAGCACCGGCAGCAGCCAGGGAGGCCACGCGCTGAGCAGCACGAACCGCCCTTTGGTGAAGACCGGACTCGGGTACTTGAAGAGAAGCTGAAACATGCGTGTTTCCAGTCCTGATGGAACTGCAGCCGTTGCACTTGCAACTGTCGATTTCGTCTCGCTTCGCAGGCGAGATTAATGGGTCATTCCATAGATGATGTAATCCAGCCCCACGCGGAAGGCCATGGATGCGAAGACCTCGGGATACGCCGGGTCATCGGCCCACTCCCATGCGTCGCCCAGGTGCATGTTGTGGCAGATGGCGACCATGATTCGCCCCTTGTCGTCGCGGATGGCGCGCCACTTAGGTTGATAGCCGTCCTTCTCGTAGGTGCGGCCGGTCCTCTCCCAAATCTCGCCGGGGATCTGCATCTTGTCGTCCACGTCATAGAGGGTGTGGAAGATCTCGTCGTTGCTCTGAAGGTCCTCCACTGGGCGGTCGGGCAGCACCTGGCGCATGCCGTTCATGAAGTTCTCCCAGTCCTCCGTGCCATGGAAGTCGTCCACCATCAGAAAACCGCCCTTCAGCAGGTACTCGCGTAAGCGCTTGGCCTCGGCGTCCGTGAACGACCAGGTCTGCACCTGTACCGCGTACACCCACGGATAGTTGAATATCTCGTCGCTATCCAGCGTGACTACCTGCTCTGTCGGACGCCCATCGATGCGGGTCAACCGGTGCATGGCGATCAGAAACTGGCGATCGGCCTTGGGATAGTCTCGCGACCAAGATTGGAATCTCCCGTATCCAAAGCCGCCGAAGCCGCCGTATCCGCCATAGTTTGCCATGTTGGTACTGTAGGCCAGGCGCGACCAGTAGAACTCAGCCTTGACGTTGCTTGGCGAGTCGTCATTCCCAAAACCGAAATCTGCAATCCGCTGGAAGGCCCACAGCCCCATGGAGGAGACTGCCACCGCTACGGTCACAAGTGCGACCCGAAAAAACTTCATGGAGGACCTCCGCGGAGGGGATGTGTGCGAGAGTAGAGTACGAAAAACACTTGCCAGTCAAATAATTAGACGTGGGCCACCCTTGGTTGGTCGCAGCAGGATGAGCGACCCCGGCCAGCTCGCTTGTCCAGGCCCTCCGGCGCGTGAGACGATGCAGGCTACACGCACCAGCGGTAGGGACATGACGGTGAAACGGCGCGATCTCCTCAAACTCGGCGGCTTGGCCCTGGCACAGGCCGGAGCGGCCCGTATGCCGCTGCTGGCGCAGGACGGCATGGCCATGTCCCCGGCCGCCCCAATGCCCCTCACGCAGGCGGATTATACCCTGCGCATCGCGCCGGTCACAGTCGAACTCGACCCCGCGCACATCCTCTCCACCATCGGCTACAACGGCACCGCGCCAGGGCCGGTGCTGCGCATGAAGGAGGGCAAGCCCGTGACCGTCGATGTCATCAACGACACCGACACCCCGGAGCTGGTGCACTGGCATGGCATGCTGATTCCCTCCGCCGTGGACGGCGCGGAGGAGGAGGGTTCTCCCTTTGTGCCACCCCATGGACACAGCCGCATTCAACTGACTCCCGGCCCGGCTGGAAGCCGCTGGTATCACACTCACGTCATGGCCATGGAAGACCTGCACAAGGGAACCTATACCGGCCAGTTCGGTTTCGTCTACGTCGATGGCGGCAACGATCCCGGCCAGTACGACCAGGAACTCTTCCTTGCCCTGCGCGACTGGGAGCCCTTTTTCACCGGCCCCGGCGCCATGGAGGACGAAGACGATGAAACCCACACGGGCCCGTTGCTGGAAAAGCCGGCGGTCCTAAACACCGCACAGGCCGGCCTCGAAGTCTCTTCCATCACCTACTCCATCAACGACAAGGCGCTCGGTTCCGGCGAGCCAGTCCGCGTCCGCCAAGGTCAGCGGCTGCTGCTTCACTTTCTGAACGCCAGCGCAATCGAGAACCGCCGGGTCGCCCTGGCCGGTCATAAGATGAAGGTGATCGCGCTGGATGGAAACCCGGTCCCAGCCCCCCAGATGCTCGATTCGATCTTCCTGGGCGTGGGAGAGCGCATCGACGCGGTCGTAGAGATGAACAATCCCGGGATATGGGTGCTTGGCGCAACCGAGCCGATGGTCCGCCAGGCAGGCCTGGGTGTGATCGTGGAGTACGCCGGACAGCATCGTCAACCGCAATGGATCGACCCGCCTAAGTCGTCCTGGGACTACACCATCTTCGGCACGGCAACTTCCAGTTCGCCCGTGCCCCAGCAGACGATCGAAATGATCTTTGAAAAGATTCCCAGCGGATCGGGCAAATTCAACCTGTGGCTCGTCAACGGCAAACCCTATCCCCACGACCGCGAGTTTGTGCTGCAGCAGGGAACGCGTTATCGCCTAGTGATGCGCAACCGCACCGACGACGCCCACCCCATGCACATGCACCGTCATCTATGGGAGCTGGTCGAGATCAACGGCAAGAAGACTGCCAACGTCATCAAGGACACAGTCGTCATCCCCTACTACGGTCGCGCGACGGTCGATTTCACCGCCAACCAGCCGGGACTCACCCTCTTCCACTGCCACATCCAACAGCACATGGACTACGGTTTCAAAGCGCTATTCCACACCGCTTGACACACCTTTACCAGAAATCAGGAACTCAGACACAGTGTGTCGATTCAGCGGGAAGCCGATACCGTGCCATGGAGACGCTGCCTCTATAGCATTTTCGGTAATGGGGTAGACCATTGTGGAGCGAGCAAAAGCAGATTCCTCCGCTACGCTACGGAATGACAAACAAAAGCGGTCTATAGCAATTCCGAAAATGCTCTAATCCTCGTCCTGGCCGCCGGGAAAGCGCGTGCCGGTGCCCACGAAGCTCTGGGCGTAGATGCCGCCGGACGGTGTCTCCTTCACCGTACGTCTGTGCTCGTAATCGGCCACATAAACATTGCCGTGGCCATCCACAGCTACGCTTTCGGGATACAGGAAGCCCATGCCTACCGATCTCTCGATAGTGTTGCCGCCGCTCAGCGTCTCCTTCAGTACCCGGTTGTTGCTGGTGTCGGCGACATATACATTGCCGCTGCTATCCACCGCTACGCCTCGGGGTGCATTCAAGTCGCTGTCCATGACGATGCTCTGCGAATAGTTCCCATCGGTGGGCGTCAGCTTCAATACCCGCTCATGGTTGCTGTCGACCACGTACACGTTGCCACCGCCGTCTACTGCGACGCCTGTGGGATAAGACAAGCCGCTGTCCAGGATGACGCTCTGCGTGTAGCTGCCTGCCGTCAGCGTCTCCTTGAGCACACGGCTATTGCCGGTATCGGCGATGTAGACATTGCCGCTGCCATCCACCGCGACTCCATAGGGATACTCCATGTCGCTGCCGATCATGCTCTGGGTGTAGCCGCTGCCCGACGGCGTCTCCTTCAGCACATGGTTGTTGCCGCTGTCGGCAATGTAGACGTTCCCGCTTCCGTCCACCGCCACGCCGGAGGAGTTGGACAAGTCGCAGCACACCACGACGCTCTGCTTGTAGCTGTCGCCCGACGGCGTCTCCTTCAGCACACGGTTGTTGTAGCTGTCGTCGATGTAGACGTTGCCGGTGCCATCCACCGCTATGGCGTAGGGAGAATAAAAGTCGTCGTCCGCCGTGTCATCCTTCGTCTTCGACGCGGTCGTCTGGCAGGCCAGGGTCTGGCTGTAGCCCAGCAGCAGAACCAGGCTCACCTTTATCAGCTCGGAACAGACCCTTCCCTTGCCTCGTCTCATCGTGCTCCGACTCTTCTCTTCTTAGCATGTGGCTTGCTTCGAGTGCAGTATGTGACCCAAATCACAACCCGCAATCCCGCCAATGCAAGCCATGCAGCGCCGATCAGGCAGGGGAAGTGGCGAATCAAGTCCGGAATGGAAACTCGACGATCGGAGGCAGGCGAGATGGCACAGGCGAGAAAGTCTCACCCATCCATATCTCCGATTGAAAGGAATGGTAGGCACGAGGAGACTCGAACTCCTGACCTCTACCGTGTCAAGGTAGCGCTCTAACCAACTGAGCTACGCGCCTCTAGTGCGTCTTCGTAGTGTAAATGGAACCCTTTGCGAAGGGCAAACGCGGAGCGCAAAATCCGAAGAAAACCGCATCGCACAACCATCCGCGCCGCAGCAAGGATGAAAATGCACTACGATGGACGTGCCCGCAAACGATGAATTTTCTGCGTCAGTTCCGCGCCGCTCCCAATCTGCTCACGCTGATGCGTCTGTTCATCATCCCGTTTCTGGTGATCGCGATCCTGGACGGGAGGCACACCCTGGCATTTGCGCTGTTCGTACTGGCAGGTTTCAGCGACGGCCTGGATGGGCTGGCGGCGCGCATGACCAAGCAGTATACGCGGCTGGGCCTGTATCTCGATCCTATCGCCGACAAGCTGCTGCTCAGCACGCTGTTCGTAGTGCTCACCCACATGGGCCAGGTGCCGCGCTACGTCACCGTGCTGGTCCTCAGCCGCGACCTGGGTATCCTGCTGGTCGCGACCCTGCTGTTTGCCACCGGAACGCTGCGCGACTTCCGCCCAAGCCTGCTGGGCAAGCTGAACACGCTGGTGCAGATATTGGGCCTCACCGTGGTGCTGGTGGAACAGGTGTGGCCCTCGGTGGACGCAGTGCTGCTGCGCGTGTGGCTCCTGCGATCGATCGCATGGCTCGCACCCATCTCCGCGGCGCAGTATGCCTGGATCGTGGTGCGCAGGGTGAGCACACCCGAACCAGCCACCGAGTGAGGCATTCCCCCGCCGCCAAACGGGACCCGGATCAGGCTTTGTCGCCAGGCGCCTCGTGGCTGTCGGCGGCCGAGCCCTCTTCGTTGACTTCGTTGAGGATGTCGGCGAACTCCGCCGCGTCGAACACCTCGCCGCAGAACTGGCACACAACGAACTCAGCGTCCTCCTCGCGGGCGACGACTCGGACCTGCGGATGTTTGCACAATGCCGGCATAAGGGAGGGTTCTAGACTATTAGAAAATCTTGCCTTTGCTCAAACCGCTTGTCAATCGGGAATTCAAACTATCTCCTGCCACCATAGTAGCGTTCCTTGTTTGGACCCATGTTAAATCTCCCCTGGCTCGAACTCGGCAGATGGCTCCGAGCAATCGTTCTTTCGTGCCTTAGCCGCTGCCGCTGGCCTTGCTCTTGAAGAAGACTTGCAACTGGCTCTCATCCGCCGTACACTAATTAGGACCAATAAGGTCGGATTGTATTCGCGCACGAATGACTGCCGTTCCAGCCTGTAAGGCAGAATCTGGCGAGAGAGGGACCCAATGCTTCGTTTGACCAAAAAAGCGGATTATGGGCTGATGGCGCTCAAGTACCTGGCAGAGCAACCGGGCGTCTCGTCTGCCCCGGGCGCCTGGAGCGCGGTCGCTCAGAGTGCCAAGGACATCGCCCAGGCGTACCACATTCCGCCGCCGCTGCTGGCCAAGATTCTGCAGACGCTGGCGCGCGCCGGGCTGTTGGTCTCCCATGCCGGGACCAATGGAGGCTATGCGTTGGCGCGGCCGGCCTCGACGATTTCGGCTTTCGAGGTGATTCGCGCCATCGATGGGCCTTTGTTTATCACCAGCTGCATCACCATCCACGGATCGTGCGACCTTGCCGGCCACTGCACCATCAAAGAGCCACTGAGCAAGGTGAACGACAGCATCAAGGACCTGCTTAGCAACATCCACATCAGCGATCTCATCGAAACAGCAGAAGCTGTACGCAGAGACGAAGCCGTTGCGGTGGGCGGCAGGCTGGTGAGCATCCTGCAATAGAGCGACGGATCGGTCGTCGCAAAAGAGATTTGAACCGAATCGCGATAGAGATTTGAAGCAAAGAGGAGCAACACGATGAGTCTTCAGAATGCAATCAGCCAGAACGGGAATGGGACGAGCCACAACGGTGTGGTCCCCGGCACCAACAGCGTCGGAGTTGTCGTCACGCACTCGGAAACCCCGCTGCCCGAGGGTGTGCATCTTCCCCTCTACATGGACAACCACGCAACTACACCGCTCGATCCCCGCGTGCTCGACGCCATGATGCCGTACTTCACCGGCAAGTTCGGCAACGCCGCCAGCCGCAACCACCAGTTCGGCTGGGAGGCGGAAAAGGCCGTGGACATCGCCCGCGAGCAGGTCGCCAAGCTCATCGGCGCTACCGCCAAGGAGATCATCTTCACCTCCGGCGCAACCGAGAGTGACAACCTCGCCATCAAGGGCATTGCCGAGATGTACCGCGAGCGCGGCAACCACATCATCACCCAGGTCACCGAGCACAAGGCCGTCCTGGACACCTGCAAGAAACTGGAGAAACAGGGCTTCCGCGTCACCTACCTGCCCGTTCTGGCGGACGGCCTCATCGACCTCGACGACCTCCGCCGCGCCATCGTCACCGAGGGCCCGGAGAAGACCATCCTGGTCTCCATCATGTACGCCAACAACGAGATTGGCGTCGTCCAGCCCATCCGCGAGATCGGCAAAATCTGTCACGAGAAGGGCGTTCTCTTCCACACCGACGCCGTGCAGGCGGTCGGCAAGATTCCCGTCGATGTGCAGGCCGATAACATCGACGTCCTCAGCATCTCGGCGCACAAGCTCTACGGGCCTAAGGGCGTCGGCGCGTTGTATGTTCGCCGTCGCAACCCACGCGTCCAGATCACCGAGCAGATCAACGGCGGTGGCCACGAGCGCGGCATGAGGAGCGGCACCCTGAATGTCCCCGGTATCGTCGGCTTGGGCGCAGCCTGCGAGATCGCGAGGAACGAGATGGCCGCCGAGGCAGTCCGCGAGCAGGAACTGCGCGACCACTTGCGCGCCAAGCTGGAAGCCGCTCTCGACTACGTCCAAGTCAACGGCAACATGGAGCACCACCTGCCCGGCAACCTTAATATGAGCTTCGTTTACGTCGAAGGCGAGTCGCTCCTGATGGGCATCAACGACATCGCCGTCAGCTCCGGCTCGGCCTGCACCTCGGCCACGCTCGAGCCCAGCTACGTCCTCAAGGCCCTCGGCTTGGGCGACGAGATCGCCCATAGCTCCATCCGCTTCGGCCTGGGCCGCTTCAATACCAAGGCCGAAGTCGACTATGTGGCCGACAAGATCATCGACGTAGTACGCAAGCTGCGCGAGCTCAGCCCGCTCTACGAGATGGTGCAGGAAGGCATCGACCTCACCAAGATTGAATGGGCCGCGCACTAAGAGGGGACCGCAATGGCTTCACTGATGATCGACAGGCAGGTACAGAAAGCGCAGTACTGGATTGCGGCAAAGATTAGGAAATTACCGGTCTTTTATATAGGTGCCGCTCTTGGAATCGCGGCGCTGAATGCGTTTCGGGAGTCATACCGGAACCACGGTCGACTAGGCGTGGTGAACTTCAGTGAGGTTCTGCATCTCGCCGGTAGGTTTATTCAGTTATTTTGCATTTCAGTGGCAGTTTTTCTGGCTGCCTCTGTCATTTGGAATATGTTTGGGCGCTGGAAAAACGGGCGAAGAAATACGGCGGCTTCTATCTAGCGTCGGCACAAACCGGAAGGGCACGGTTTCCTCCGTGCCGCAACACCAAGCGCCAACGGCGCGCAATATCTTAGCCTGGGGCAACGCCCCAGGTTAGGCGAAGAAGAAAACCAGAGGGCTGAAGGCCCGACATAAGCAGGATCGAATGGGCCGCGCACTAACTCTTTTGCTCGTCATTCTGGCACAGCCAGAATCTCAGTAGTTCGTCGATGACGAACCAAATCTATCGGGCCATCATC
>Ga0326728_10023461_pt1 | contig 11298 bp, 5 predicted proteins | sample MB3enrmetagenome_FD_207602 | JGI IMG/M metagenome (GOLD analysis project Ga0326728, IMG submission 207602) | Lab enriched peat soil microbial communities from McLean, Ithaca, NY, United States - MB31MN | ecosystem: Environmental > Terrestrial > Soil > Wetlands > Peat | place: USA: New York... | reverse complement strand
ATTCGAAACCCGGATTAAGTTAGGATCGAGCGCCAAAGTCGCCGTTAGCCGGTCCCAAGCCCAGCCGCGATACCGGAACTGGCCTATGGCTAAGCGGCCTTCCACAGATGGAGCCTCGTAGCTGCCACTAAGCTGACCGGAGAACTCCGCACGCGACTTCAGCTCCAGGGGGATGCCGGGGTGGTCGGCCACTAAGGCTTGGAAGAAAGGCCGCCACTCTTCGAAGTCGTTGGTCATCACGGTGAGCGCGAGCGATTCCGCGGCGGCGGCGGCAGCTTTCTGCGCCAGCGTCCCCCGCGCCGTAATGGTGGAATGCGGCGTCCGGAGTTCGGCGTCGGCGAGGTGAAGGGTGAAGCCGTGCCCGTCCCGGAGTGTGCCGCGCGCCACGCCGCTCACCGGCAGCACGTTGCGGAGCGCGCTGGCCGGCGCCTGCAAGCTCAGATCAAAATCCGCCGAGAGACCGTTCCACTGGCCGGCCCACGTCGCGCTAACCCTGCCGCTGGCCGCGGCGGCCGGCTGCAATTGGGTCTGGACGTTCGGAAAAGTGCTAGCGGAGCGTAGCAACGAATCCAGCCGAACTTGCCGCAGCCAGCCGTTGAAGCGGAACTTTGCCGGAACATCGTGGAAATCCGCTTGGAACGTGCCTTGTGCCGTGCCGTCCAAAATGCCGACGACGAGGTTGGTGAGATCGAGCCGATTATCTTCCCAAGCGTAGTTGGCCGTGCCGTCCACGATCACCGACGGAAGGGAAGGGGTGAATATGGCCACGTGGCGGGCCTGGGCGCGGCCGCGCGCGGAAATTGCGCCGCCTTCGTACGTCGCCAGTCCCTCCACTTGCAGCGCCCCGGAACGCAGGCCGCGCACCTGAAGAATGCCGGAGACGGCGGCAAGATCGGCGCTGAAATGGAATCGGGCGGACGCTTGCAGCGTGGCGCCCGGCACGATCGTGAAGGAAGCCTCGCCTGTGGTTCCCAGGGCTTCCCACGCCAGCGATGAGACGACGAGGCCCGCGGAAGACAGCTCGAACCGGCCGTTCAGCTTGATGGGCGGAGGGGACCAACGTGCCGAGCGAACTTCCGTCGCGGACGAGGAAAACGTGCCGTTGTACCGACCCCGGGCGCGGTGGAAGAGAATTGCCAAGTCACGTGCGTTGATTTCCATCGGCTGCCGCTGGTCGTTCCAGAAAAAAAGGGAGTGGGAAACGGTGAGGCGTCCGATGGAGAGATCCATCAAATCCATCAGACCTTGCTGTGCGGAAGTCAGTTCCCACAATACGGGGAGGTTGGTAATGCCTTGCGAGTTGGTGCGCAGATGCACTTCGAGATGATCAATATCCAAGTGGCGAAGACGAAGACGCCGGAGCAGTAGTTGGGCCGGGCTCACGCCTGCCTCCAGCGATTTCACCGAAATCAGGGGAGCTTCGCCCGCGGGTTCCGTCCCGTGAATCACCAGATTTTGCAGGGTGACATGGAAGATCCAGGGGTTGAACCGGAAACGCGCGATTTCCACACGACCGCCGCTGAGCCCTACCAGGCTGGCGATAACACGGCGCTCCAGCGTGCGCTGGAACCATGCGGTGCTCATGAGAATCAGGCAGGCGAGAACCAGCCCCAGCAGACTTTCCACCAGGACCAGGGCGATCCGAACGGGTTTGGATACTTTCCAATGCGTAGCGCAACCTCCCTCTTAACTATCAAAAAGTATCAGGTGCCAGGTGTCAGGTGTCGGAGTCTTTATTTTCATCAACATCGCCGGATGCACCTTCATTTTTGAGTGCGGCGGGTCAGAAACAGGGCTCAGACAGTCAGATTGGCCCACGATGCCCTGGAACCTGACACCTGGTACCGGAGACCTTTTTTCGTCTTCCTTTGTTTTCATCAACATCGCCGGATGCACCTTCATTTTCGAAGACGTCAGGCCAAAAAGCGGGGCACAGACAGTCAGATTGGCGCCCGATGCCCTGGATCCTGACACCTAGCACCTGACACCCGACACCTTTTTTCGTCTTCCTTTATTTTCATCAACATCGCCGGATGCACCTTCATTTTTGAAAGTGGCGGGCCAAATACAGGGCATAGACGGTCAGATTGGCGCCCGAGGCCCTGCAACCTGACACCTGACACCCGGCACCTGACATACACCTGACACCTAGCCCTCTCACCGAAAGTCGTGAAACCGCATCTGGCTGGCGGGTCTTAGTTCGTCAATCCACTGGTCCAGCAATTCGTTGATGCGTTTCTGGGTCAGCACCTCGCGAATCTGGTCGGCTACGGCAACGAGCGGAGGCGCTGCTGCCTTTCCGTTCTCTTTCTGAAATTCGGGGACAAACACGGCACGATAGTAATTTGCCACATCTTCTTCAGTGGGTGAAGCCTCGGGGCGCAGGCGCTCATTGATAAGGCGGAGCATAAGCTCTTGTTGCGCAATGCGAGCCAGTACCTCGGCTTCGGTCATTCCCAGATCGTTCATGGCTGCCGCGAATGCTCCGGCACGGGTGAATTCCTTGCGCAGCGCCGCCAGGCGCTCCGCGGCTGCCTTTTCCGATGCTCCCTTTGCCGCCGGTTCCGGATTTTCCTCCTGCATCAGAAGCATCTGGTAAGTAAGGCGCTGGCGCACCGCGTCGAGCGCGGCGGCGTCGGGCGGCGGTGGCGGCCATTGGGCATCAAGGAAACGCTCGAACCGATACTCCTTTTCCACATCGCTGGCGGTGATGGCGGTGTTGCCAACGGACGCAACCACGCTATCCAAGGTGGTGGTCGAGGCCAGCACCCTTGGGCTGACGGGTAGGCAGGCCAGAATGAGAACGCAAATCGCCAATGAAAGAATGCGACGGTACGCGTAGTGCCGGACACCTTGGCGCCAAGAAACCGTCTTTTTGTGCAAAACATATGTTGTACGGGCCAAAATGTCGTGGCTGCTGTCAGTCATTATGTCTTGCTTCCCTTGGTTTTGATGTACATTCCAGTCTCGAGCGTATGTGTCTAATTCTGGGCGCGTTGGTCCTATTCATGATTTTCGTTAATCTGGGGGTGAGGTGCGGCAGCGGGCGCAGGATGAAGACTTCCATGCCGGATTCATAATGCATACTCATCTAGGCTTTGTCAAGAGAAAACTGAGCCTACATTCTCGTCTGTCGAACCGCGGTCCCTCCCCTCGGTGCACTCCGAAACAATCAAAATAGCCGTGGCATACGATCGTCAAAAGCTCTGTCCAAAACTCAAGAAGAACTGGAAATTCGCCAAGCGCTGCGCCTGGGTGGTCGTCACCCCGTTGACGGTGCTCACCACATCAAAGCGCGGTGGATTCAGGTTATAACCAACGTCGAAACTCAGGGGGCCCACCGGCGTTTTGTAGCGCAGTCCCAGGCCTACGGCATGCGAAGTGTAATCGAAATCCGCGGTCGAGCCGAGGGGGCTTTGCGTGACCTTCAACAGGCGCATGGTGCGGATGCTGGAATAGACGTTGCCAGCATCTTCGAAAAGCACCGCCCCCAGGCGGCGTTGCGCAAAAAACGTGCGGAGCTCTATAGAATTTAGGAAAAGCGCATTGCCGCCAATCGGATAACCGGTCACGGGGTCGCGCGGTCCGGCCTGATTGATGGAGAAACCGCGCATCGATTGACTGCCCCCCATAAAGAAACGTTCGGGCAGAGGAATTTCATGCGTTTCGATGGTCTGGGCGGGCTGGCCGTTGCTTGCGGGAACCTTGACGGTGTACAAGCTTCCATAGGGCGAGACCACGCCGAACTGGGTGAGCCGCGCAAAAACCAGGTGCGGGTTTAGCGTGTAGTAGGTCGAGTTCTTGCCATTGAAGCGCAGAAAGTCAGACTGGGACCCGAAACCCGTCCAGGCGGTCCCGGCGTTGATCAGCGTGTATGATCCTCGCGTTGCATCCAAGGGGTCGTCGCGGCGATCGTTGAGGTAGGTTCCCTGCACTTGTCCCACAATGGCGGGCTGGCTGTAGAGGGCTGCCTCTGCGGGCGCAACCCGATTGGAGATATCGAGGGCCTGCACCCGTTCAAAGGTGTACTGCCCGATCAGTAGCGACGTGCCGCGAAGATGTTTCTCGATGCTGATGGACGCTTGCTGGAGATTCTCCGTGAACGTCAGAACCTCGCGCGAAAGATCGGTCAACACCTTCATGCGCAAGTCAAGGTCGTCGCGGTTAAAGAGGCGGGGAATCAAATACCCGGCGTCGGCGCCGGTATCGATATAGGAAACGCGCCCACCCATACTGAAGGTCTGCCCACGTCCGCCGACGTCCAGGCGCGTGACGCTCAGGGATCCGCGGGGACTGAACTTGAAGGTGCCTTGGGGCGTGTTGCTGCCCAGGCGCTGGACCTCGAAACCGGCGCCGTAGCCGAGGCTCCAGCGGCGCGCCTCCTCCAGGCCGACGAGCATCGTCTTGTCCGTATCGGCAGCCGGCTCTTCCTGCGGAGTAATCTGGACTTGCGTAAAGATGCCGAGATTATAGAGCTTACGCTGTGACTCGGCCACCGCGCTCTGGTTGATGGGTTCGCCATCGCGGAAAAGCAACGCGCGGTTTATCAAGCCGAGCCGGGCATGGTCGTTGCCAACAATAACAACATGTTGGATTCGGTCTTGTTGCCCGGGCACGACATCAAATTCGAGATTCATGCTGTGGGGTTGGTTCGCCGGGGTGGCGCTCCAGGTAGCCGACGCGTGGGTGTAACCGTGGTCGCCGAGATAGTCCAGAATGCGGTCGCGGTCAGACCGTGCTCCTTCGGCCGAGTAGGGCTGCATCGGCTTGCTGACCAGCGACGGCCAGACCTTCTGCTGATCGGCGGCATCTATTCCGGCCATCGAGAGCTTGTTCACCGTAGTGCGCGCGCCTTCCCGGATCTCAAAGGTCACAAAACGCAGTCCGGGCGTTCCCGTGTACGTGTCGTTAATCGCCGAGGAAACCTGCACGTCAAGAAATCCACGCGACTGATAGAGAGCCACCAGGGCCGCAGTCTTCTGCTGTACAAGGTCCTGGCTGAACTCGGGCGCCCGCGGCAGGAACAGCCCCTGGCTGGGAGGGGAAATGGTGGACATCAATTCCGCAGTGGGAATCGTGGAGTTGCCTTCCACGCCGTAGCCGGCGAAGTCGCCGTGTACTCCAAGATTCACCTCGAAAGGAATTTCCAGGTGGGGTTGGGGGGTATCGCGTCGCACCCGGCTGGCTTTGACCGCGGCGGAGAAATAGCCTTTTCGTTGAAAATAGTCTTCCAGCACTTTCTCGTTGCGGCCCAGGGCCTGGTCGTCCGCCACGCCGTCGCGGTATAGCGGCAGCAAGTCTTGCAGTTGCGACGATGAAATCGAGGCGCCCTGCACTCGCACCCGGACCAGCGGCCCGCCATCGATTTTTAGAACCACTTTTTCGGTGTTGGTTTTGGCGTCGTACACCCTTTGAGGGCTGCGGGTGTTCACCTGAACGTACCCATGGCTGACGTAGAATTGGTGCAGGCGGTAGAGTCCGCGGTCCACCCGCGAGGCCGTCAGAAACATGTGGGGATGCCAGCCCGCCACCCCCATCAGGCGTGGGGCAGGGAAGACCGAATTCTCCTGGAATTCCACCGTGCTCACCCGCGCCGGAGGGCCGGCCTTGATCGTGAAGACCACCTTGGCTTCCAGCGTGTCGGGGTCGCGTTCAACCGCGCGCGAAATCCGGGACTGGTAGTAGCCGTTGCTAACCAGCACATCGGTGAGGCGCTGGTGGGCGGCGTCGAGGACTTCGTCGCTAAGGGGTTCACCCAGGTGCAGTCGCGACGCGATGATGAGCCCTCGGGGTTCCAGCGAACCCGGATTGCCCTCGGTGTTGACTGTGCCGACGAAATATTGGGCGCGCGCGACAAAGGTGAGCGAGACCCCATTGCCCTCAGGCTCGCCATTGGCACGCAACTCCGAAAATCGTCCGGTGGCGTAAAGACGTTTCAGGCTCTCCGACACCTTTGCACGTTCAAGCGGGTCGCCGATTTGCTGCGTAATGGCGCCGGGGAAATTCTGTAACTTCAGGTCGCAGTCGCACTCAAGATGAATATAGGTCACCGGCCGGCCCCAAAGTTCAGGGGGACTTTGAGCGCGCGCCTGTCTGGAGCAAAAGCCAACCAGCACCGCGAGTAAGGTAATCGTGTGAACTGCTCTGCCGCGAGCCGCTGGGGGGCACAGGCGCCGCCCAGCAGGGCGGGGAAGACGAGCGGAAAGCTTGCTGGAATTCCGATAGGAGCAACGCACCCTGAAATTTACCCGACGTTAGAGTTCTTGTTGCCAGCAGCTTGCATTATACTTAATCGGGCTACACCTCACGGGAAAAGAAAGTGAACCGCCCGTACCCCCGGCATCCTGCCGGCTCGCCGATCAACGCTCGCTGAGCACGCCGGTGATGGCCTTCCGCAGAATTCCAACGTCGGTATACCCGATCCAGTGGTCCCTTACTTCCCCGTTGCGATTAATCAAAAACAGGGTGGGAAAAATGGCGATGCCGCCATATGCCTGATCGCCTTGCTTGGTCCAGTTGACCGTGGGGTAGGAGATATGGTGTTCCTGAATATAACGTTGGCGCACCGCATCGTCGTAGCCGAGGCCCAGCACACGGTCAGCATTAGCGCCGACAATCACCAGCCCACGCGAAGCGAATTCGCTGTTCAGCGCTGAGAGAGCAGGCGCTTCCTGCATACAGGGCGGGCAACCGGTGAACCAGACCTCAAGGAGCAGCACCTGGCCACGATAGTCCGCGAGGCGAAGATCGCCGCCTCCGATGCGCGCCAGAGTCAAATCGGCGGCAGGTGTGCCTTCCCAGCCGCCGATCTGGCGGGCCAATGCCTGGCCGAACTTCGGATCGGCCTTGATTCGCTCGACATCGACATGCGTGATTTCGCCCGTCTTGGGATCGCGGGTAAGAAATCGCGGTACCCGCGGATCTGATTCCATAACCCGAAGGAGCACGTCGGCCTCCGCCGGTGAACGGAGATCAAACTGTTCGGCAATAACGGTGAGCGATGGGGGTGACTTAAATCGCTCCTGATAATCGGCGACAAACAGCGGAATGCGGAAGAAAGCGTTGTAAAGCTTGTTCAGGGCCTGCCGTTCATCCGGCTGGGTGAAAACACGGTTGTAAAGATCCGTGACCATCAGGGGTTGGCCGGGCTGGAGGTGCGTCCGGATGTAATCAACCACGCGTCCCTCGGCGTCCGCGGAAGGCAATGCAATCCCTGAGGTTCCGGACAGAATCGAAAGTATCAATAAGAAAAGCCCCGCCCAGAAGCGCACAGAGGCCACCGAGAACTTTTCCTGATCAGTATTCTGAGATTTGATTCGAGGGAATCTTACTTTTGACCTTTGCATTTTGCCATTTGCTATTTGAATTGTTCTTTGTGTGTAGCTGTTTACTTACCTGTGCCCTTTGCGTTTCCGCCTTCCGCACGGCTGAATACCTGCCAGTGGAATTCCAGCGAGAAATGCAGGTATTGATCCAGATAGCTCCAGCCATGACCACCCGGCCGCAGGACGAACGTGTGGGGGAAGCCCTTGGACGTTAAAATCCGGTCCAATTCCTTGTTGCCTTCGTCAAAACCGTAGCGGTCCTGATCGCCACAGTCGAAGTAGAGCTTCAGGTTGGCGAAGCGCTCCGGGTGCTCGGCGAGCGTCAGCGGGTTGTTGGCCTCAAAATAGGCCTCGTTTAACGGCGAGCCAAACGGTTCCTGCAAGACCCGCGCATAAAACCCCCAGCGGCCCTCGGCGGGAAGGGGGTCGGGGGACTTCGCAATCAGGGCCGCGCTGTGTGCACTGGCGGCGCCGAAAACGTCGGGATGCCGCATGCCAAGGTGCAGCGCTCCAAAGCCGCCCATCGAGACGCCACTGATACCCCGCGCCTCACGCGTGGCGATGGTGCGATACTTGTGGTCGATGGCCGGAATGAATTCCTGAATGAAGAAATCCTCGTAGCGCTCACGGCCGTCAAACGAGTTCACATAGAAGCTCCGGCCGCCCTCCGGCATCACCACGATGAATTTGCCGATAGTACCCTTGTTCATCAGGTCTTCCCAAGTTTGCGCTGCGCTGTGGTCACGCCAGCTTGTGTCATGCTCGAACAGGCCGTGCAGGAAATAGAGCACCGGGTACCTGCCCGCTCCCGAATCATAGCCGGGAGGCAGCGCGATGCAATAATCCACCGCATGGTCGAGGATGTTGCTGGAAATGGACTCGCAATTGACGGTCGCGCTGGTTTGCGCGAAGACCGGCAAAGCAAAAAAGACGATGGCCAAAAACCCCAAGGGCAGATCTTTCAGCCGGCGGAGGCGGTCGCTGGTGAGGTGCATTAGGCGCATGAAGCAGTTATGTTGAGGAAGATCCCCGTCAAATAACCATTTTGTGGCTACCGCACGTTGGAGTCAAGCGCGCGCAGGCCGGCGCCGTCGTAGAACGGGCGTTTTCGCCCGCTGTTCGCGGGCCTCCCGCCCAATTTAATCCAACCGTTGAGCCAAAGCCCTTTATTTGATGGCGTTCTCCAGTTCCTGAGCCGCGCCCGAGATCAAGGCTGACTCGGCGTCGACGACGTTGGCGATCTCCGCCAGCGCGGTATTCGCTTTATTCCACTCTTTTTGTTCAATCGCCTCGCGCGCGGCGGGAAGGGTTTTCACTTCATAGCCGGTATAGAACCCGGGCGCGTAAATCTGGTGCTGAAACCACGGACGGCCGGGCAGCCCCTCGGGACTGGTAAGCCGACGTTCGCTTTCGATCAGCGCGCGGTTCACCTGTTGGAGCGATGCGCCGGCCAGCGCTGCCGCCCCGGCGGTCTGCGCTTTTTCAAGAGCTGTGTGGTAGCGCGCGGCGCTGCGAGCAAGCGCGTCAGCAGCGTTATCCAACGGAGCAAAATTCAGGTAGGGGGGAACGTCGTCGCGGGTGGGCGGGACCAGCGGTTCCTTCGGGTCCAGGGTGGCCGTAAAGACGCCTTCGTCAATCTCCTGGTTGCGCTCGCGCGCCGCCTCCTGCTTGTCATGGAGCAACTTCTTCAATTGCTCGACATAGGTGTGGAGGGTATCGGCGAAATCCGTAAATTCGAAAGGAAGCAGTTCGGCGTCGGCAAGGCGCATTACGGCGGTGCCCGCGGTTTGCGCCAGCGCCCGCCCATACCTAAGATCGGTATCGCCAAAATGGGTATACCAATAGAAATCGTCATAAATGGAGTGGTAAATGCCGCCGCCATCCTCGCCGCCGTAGTCGAGGTTGAGCGAGGCGATGCCCAGATGATCGATGAACGCCGTGTAGTCCGATCCTGAACCGAGCGCGTAAAGGCGCCAGTCCGGACGAGTGCGGGCTTCGCGCCGCTCCTCGGGTGTCCCAGTGGCAATCAAGCGAAGCTGGCGACGTTTCCAGACAGAGACGTTGGTTTCCGGATCCACGATGTCACGGGCCACGCCGTTCATGAATTTTTCCAGCGTGTGCGAGCCGCCGGCGTCAAGGTAGCCGCGGCCGTTCGAATCCGAGTTGATGTACACCGCCGCGTGCTGACGCAATTCGCCGGCGTGCGCCTCGGCCCATTCGGTGGAGCCTAGCAAGCCCGGTTCCTCCCCGTCCCACACACAATAGATGATGGTGCGGCGCGGCTTCCAGCCTTGCTTCAGAAGTTCGCCCATCGCCCGCGCCTCTTCCATCTCATCCACGAGTCCGGAGACAGGGTCTTCAGCTCCATTCACCCAACCATCCTCGTGATTGCCACGCACAATCCATTCGTCGGGGGAAGCCGAGCCGGGGATGCGTGCGATGACGTCATTCAGGGGTTTGATATCCCAATTGGATTTTACTTTCAAATGCACCTGGGCGGGCCCTGGGCCGATGTGATAGGTGAGGGCCAGGGAACCGCGCCAGCTTTCCGGAGCCACGCGTCCCCGCAAGGCGGCCAGCAACGGTTTCGCGTCGCCATAAGAGATGGGGAGGACGGGGATCTTGGTGATCGTTTTAGCTTCCGATAGGGGCAGGCGCTTGGCATCCTTGGTGGCCCCGATGCCGGGCGTGAGGGGATCGCCGGGATAAAGCACCATGTCCATCACGCTGCCGCGCTGCACGCCCTGGAGCGGACGCCAGGCGCCGCCGGGGAAGACATCGCCGCGAAAGTAACCGTCCTCGTGGGGGTCGGAATAGATAATGCACCCAACCGCGCCGTGTTCAGCCGCGACTTTGGGTTTGATGCCGCGCCACGACATGCCATAGCGCGCGATTACGATGGCTCCCTTTACGGACACGCCCAAGCGCTCCAATTCGTCGTAATCGCCGGGAGAGCCGAAGTTTACGTAAACGAGTGGCGCGGTGACGTCGCCATCGGCGGAGTAGGCGTTGTAAGTGGGGAGTTGCTCGGCATGCTGGTCTGAAGTGGGATCGCTTGCCACCGTGGGCTCCTCAAGCGTCGCCGTGAAGTGCGTGGGCGCGACCAGTTCCACCACCCGTTCCTTGGGGGTGGGGAAGAGCACATAGAAGTTCTCGATGTGCGCGTCCCAACCCCACTGCTGGAAGAGCGAGAGAATCCATTCCGCGTTGGCGCGGTCGTATGCCGTGCCCACGTGGTGGGGACGCGCCGAGATTCGCTGCATATCACTGCGCATATTGGCAGGGCTGGGGAGGGCGCGGAATTTGCTCTCCCAATCGCGTTCCGCGCGCGCGGACGCAGCCGAGAAACCGTCCAAGGCGGCAGGGGACTCGGCGTCCATCGGGGTGCTGGCGCTGGCTTGAGCCGTACTCGCCGGACGCGGCCCGGCCGGCGCCGGGTCTCCTGCGGGCGGAATAAAGAAGATGATTGCCAGAGACGCGATTACACTTAGCACGAAACGACGCATCAAAAACCTCCTACAAAAAGTGTGCGCGGAAGTATATCGCATCGAGCTCACTTGCCGGCAAGAGATCGTGGTCGATTGCGGGACGAATACGTGCTGGCGTCGCTCGTTCGCACGTGCTTCGGTGACGAATTGTGATGAAAGAGAATAGTGAAAATATGATAGTCTCGTATAAGGATCACTCGCCACACTAAAGTTAGCGACGGGCCGAGTTCGCGGGAGGGATGGGTGAGTGGTTGAAACCGGCGGTCTTGAAAACCGTTAGCCTCGAAAGGGGCTCGGGGGTTCGAATCCCTCTCCCTCCGCCATCAAAACGGCCTGTGAAATGAATCAGTTAGCGCGGGAAGTCTTTCCGCGTGTGTTATACGTGTGGTTCGTCTCGCCAAGTGCCTCGGGGTGGGATTCCCAAACGCGCTTAACATCAGCCTCAAGCTGCTCCTGCCGAGCACGTATCCAGGGTGCATAGTGTT
>Ga0326728_10023460_pt1 | contig 11298 bp, 7 predicted proteins | sample MB3enrmetagenome_FD_207602 | JGI IMG/M metagenome (GOLD analysis project Ga0326728, IMG submission 207602) | Lab enriched peat soil microbial communities from McLean, Ithaca, NY, United States - MB31MN | ecosystem: Environmental > Terrestrial > Soil > Wetlands > Peat | place: USA: New York... | reverse complement strand
TTGATCTCCGGATGAGCCTGCAGAAAGTCCTCGATCTCTACCGGATAGATGTTCTCACCGCCTGAGATGACCACGTCTTTCTTGCGGTCGACCAGGTAGATGAACCCGTCCTCATCCTGTTTGCAGACGTCGCCGGTATAGAGCCAGCCGTCTTTGAGGGTAGCCTGGGTAGCCGCGGGGTTGTTGTAATAGCCCTTCATCACTCCCGGCCCCCTGACGATCAGCTCTCCGGCTTTGCCGCGGGGCACCGGCCTGCCGTCATTATCCACGATCAGTGTTTCCCAACCGTGGCCTGGTACGCCGATTGCCCCCACCTTGTGGATATTTTCCAGCCCCAAGTGCACACAGCCGGGCCCGGTTGATTCGCTGAGGCCATAGTTGGTGTCGTACTGGTGGCCCGGGAAATGCTTCAGCCAGTCACTGATCAGGCTGGGCGGCACGGGTTGCGCCCCGATGTGCATCAGGCGCCACTGGTCGAGGTGGTAGTCGTTCAGGTCGACTTCACCGCTCTCGATGGCGTCGAGGATATCCTGAGCCCAGGGAACCAGGAGCCAGACAATAGTCGCCAGTTCCTCCGATACTGCCTCCAGCACCCACCGGGGTTTGACGCCGCGCAGGATCACTGCCCTGGCGCCGACCAGGAAGCTGCCGAACCAGTGCATCTTGGCGCCGGTGTGATACAACGGTGGGATGCACACGAAGTTGTCCAGATGAGTCTGGCCATGATGGGCATTTTCGGTGATGCAGGCCGACAGCAGGTTGGCGTGGGTCAGGATGATCGGTTTGGGCGTGCCGGTGGTGCCGGATGAAAAGTACAGGGCGGCCTCGTCCTGATCGCTGATGGCAATGCCAGGATCGGTGGCGGGGGCGCTTGCCAGTAGGTCGAGGTGACTCTCGGCTCCTGGCGGGAGGTCATCGCCGACAAAGATGAACCTTTCCAGGCAGCCGATCTGGCCGCGGAGAGCGGCGATCCGTTCGGTGAATTCCGGCCCGTAGCAGAGCACCCTCGCTCCTGCGGCCTCAATGCACTTTCCGATCTCCTCCGCCGTAAAACGGAAGTTCAGTGGTACGGCCATTGCCCCGGTTCTCAGGATTCCGAAATAGAACGGCAACCACTCCAGGCAGTTCATCATTAAAATGGCGACCCGGTCTCCCGGAACAACACCGCGGGCAACCAGGGCATTGGCATACTGGTTGGCCTGGTTGTTGAACTCCAGCCAGGTGATTTCCCGGCGCCGCCCGGCGGCCGGCTCTCTTTCGATTAGTCCGGTTTCCATGGCGTATTTACGAGCGTTCTGCGTGAGTATCTCGGTGATCGGCATAAAAAGAAATATACCTCCCTTTGGCATCGGGGGACATTCCTGAACAGCGCCCCCATTCCTGAATTGCCTAAAAGAGATATACGCTATGAAGAATCGATCTTGAGCAATCGCTGTCCTGCCATCCTACTGTTCCTTCCCGACTGCTCCGGACGTCAAACAGCCATCCTGCAAGCTGTCTCCTGTGTTTTCCTTACCCATGCTTCCCAGGCACTCTTCTTGATGCTGAGGGATTCCAAACTTGATCGGCATTCCCTTCGAACAGCGCCTGCAGGGCGACTACCTGTTACTGTCCCGAACCTCGAGGCCCGGAGCCACCCCATACTACTGTAGTGCCAATATATCGTGAATAGAACCTTAATTCTACGTCTTTTTCTGAAATCCTTCCCTGAAAAAAGAAACCTCGTCGGGGCATTCCCCCAATGAGGGTGTGTCCCCGATGAGGGCTCTGCATCCGGAAGGTTCTAACCGATAAGACGCAGGGTATTAGTACCTGCTTCTGTTCTTGGCGAAGCAATCGCTACAGTAGACAGGGCGATCACCGCTTGGCCGGAACGGCACCATGGTGTCGACTCCACAAGCTGCGCATACTGCCGGATACATTTCCCGCTGGGATGATGAACGGGAACTACCACGCCCGTTACCGCGGTTTTGCTTGCGCGCCGCCCGGCATTCTGGGCAACGGCTCGGGTCGTTGGTAAACTCTCTTTCAGCAAAGAACTGCTGTTCAGAGGCGGTAAACGCAAATTCTCTTCCACAATCGCGGCAAGTAAGGGTTCTGTCCTGAAACACTAAGGATCCTCCTCGAAAAGTTTATTGCCCAAATGGGTTAGGGGATTCACTTCCTTTTTCCCCCGGCCATCAGGCAATCGAAGAAGGGAAATATCGTGGATCTCACTAAACCTATTTACTTTGAGCTAGCTAATTTTAACACCGCAAAGAGCATTTGTAAAGAATTTTTCAAGATCTTGATAAATTGCTCCCATGAACACCCTAAAATCAGCATCGAACGGTTTATATGCCCAGGTAGGATGATCTTGCGCCGGGCCAGATCAATTTCGGAGGCTCTGGATGGGGGCGGGGATCCGGCCGCCCCTTCCGATAAACTCCTCGGAGCTGTATTGGCTCACCTGCATTACCGGTCCTGAGCCCAGCAGTCCCCCAAACTCCACCAGGTCACCGATCGCTTTGCCCGGGGCGGGGATGATCCGTACGGCGGTGGTCTTGTTGTTGATCACCCCAATGGCTGCCTCGTCGGCGATGATCGCGGCGATGGTACTGGCACTGGTGCTGCCTGGCACCACGATCATGTCCAGGCCCACCGAGCAGACACTGGACATGGCCTCGAGCTTTTCGATCGTCAAGGCCCCCCTGCCGGCGGCGTCGATCATGCCCGCATCTTCACTGACAGGAATAAAGGCGCCGCTGAGTCCTCCTACATAGGAGGAGGCCATGGTGCCGCCCTTTTTCACCGCATCGTTCAATAGAGCCAGGGCAGCGGTGGTACCCGGGGCGCCGCATTTCTCCAGCCCCATCTCTTCCAGGATGTGCGCCACGCTGTCCCCGATGGCCGGGGTGGGCGCCAGGGACAGGTCAACGATACCGAAAGGCACACCAAGCCTGCGGGAGGCCTCTTGAGCCACCAGTTGCCCCATCCGGGTAACTTTGAAGGCGGTTTTCTTGATGGTTTCCGATACGGTCCCGAAATCTGCTCCCTTCACCTTTTCCAGAGCACTCTTGACTACCCCAGGCCCGCTAACTCCCACGTTGATCACGCATTCCGGCTCCCCGATGCCATGGAACGCCCCGGCCATAAAAGGGTTGTCTTCAGGCACGTTGGCGAATACCACCAGTTTGCAGCAGCCCAGCCCACCCCCGCTGGCAGTCAACCGGGCCGTTTCCTTGACGCAGGAGCCCATTTCCCGCACCGCGTCCATGTTGATGCCGGCCTTGGTGGTGGCCACGTTGACTGAGGCGCAGACCTTCTTGGTGGTGCTCAGCGCCTCCGGGATGGAGGAGATCAGCCGGTGGTCACCCCTGGTGTAGCCTTTATGAACCAGAGCAGTAAAGCCTCCGATGAAGTTGACCCCGACCGTCTCCGCCGCCTGGTCCATGGCAGCGGCGAACATGGCGTAGTTTTCCTCATCACTGCTCTCTGCCACCAGGGAGATCGGGGTCACAGCGATCCGTTTGTTGATGATCGGGATGCCATACTCTCTCTCGATCTCCTCGCCCACCCTGACCAGATTGCGGGCGAGGCTGGTGATCTTGTCGTACATCTTGATCCGGGCCGCGTCTCCGTTGGGATGGCAGCAGTCTCTGAGGGAGATGCCCATGGTGATCGTCCTGATATCCAGGTTCTCCTCCTGGATCATCTTGATAGTTTCAATAACCTCAAACGGGCTGAACAACACGATCTCTCCCTCGTCTTTAATGAATACTCAGCGTCGGCAGTCGTTGCCTGTCACGCATCATCTGTTTCGATCCTTTTAGTGATGGCTGACGAGCGGAAGTTTTTACTCATCACTCATCACAGGTTTTTTAGATTCGGTGCATGGAGTTGAAGATGTCCTCATGCTGGATCTGGATGCTGAGCCCAAGTTGAACGCCCAGATCTTTCAGATCCTCCGACAGCCTGGTAAAGGTGGCGCTGGCCTGGGAGATATCAACCAGCATCACCATGGTAAAGATCTCCTGCATGATGGTCTGGTTGATGTCGAGAATGTTGACGTTGGTCTCGGCCAGGATCCTGGTGACCCCGGCAATGATGCCCACCCGGTCCTTGCCGATCACGCTGATTACTGCTCTCATCTGAGCCCTCCGTCGCTGTTCAGTCTACCTCGCCGCCTGTGGCAGCAACTCCCTATTCTGAATCCTGACTCCTGAATACTCGCCCCTAAACATCTAACTTTTTAAGTTTCCTGTAGAGTGAGGCGCGGGAAATCCCCATATCTTTGGCTACCAGGCTAACGTTGCCATCGTTCTTGGACAACAGGGTGAAGATTTCCTCCCGTTCTTTATCTGCCAGCAGTTCTTTGATTTTTTTGCGCTCATCGGTTATTTTAGCTATTTTGGATCCAAACTCTGTTTCTGTCTGGCGGATGGCGCCGCTGTTCGGCGCCAGGATCTCTTCGGGCAGGTGTTCCAGGCCGATCGCCTGCCCGGCAGCGATATTTACCATCCTCTCCACCACGTTCTGGAATTCCCGCACATTACCGGGCCAGTCGTACTGCTGGAGCTGGGCGATCACTTCAGGAGGCGCCTGGGGGATGCCCACCCCCAATTTAGAGCATACCTTCTCAATGAAGACATCGAACATCAGAGGGATGTCCTCACGGTGTTCCCGCAGGGGCGGCAGGCTGATGGTGATCACATTCAGCCGGTAATAGAGGTCCTGACGGAAATTGCCCCGGGCGACCTCCTGTTGCAAGTTCTTATTGCTGGCGCAGATGATCCGGACGTCGACAACCACCGCGTTATCACCACCGATGCGGGTGATGGTCTTGTCCTGAAGCACCCGCAGCAGGGAGACCTGTTGCTCCAACGGCATATCTCCGATCTCATCCAGAAACAGGGTGCCACCGGAAGCCAACTCGAACTTGCCGGGGCGGCCTCCCTTATAGGCCCCGGTGAAAGCCCCCTCCACGTATCCGAACAGCTCGCTGCCGATCAGGTCCCTGGGAATGGCGCCGCAATTCATGGCCACGAAGGGGCCATTCCGGCGGGCACTCTTGTTGTGAATGGACTGGGCGAACATCTCCTTGCCGGTGCCGCTCTCGCCGCTGAGCAGCACACTGCTGTCATTGCCGGCAGCCAGAGAACTCAATTCGATGGCCTTGCGAACGAACCGGCTGTTCCCGATAATGTCCTCGAAAGTGAAGGTGGCGTGGGCGCCGCTGAAGCGATTGATCAGGTTCTTGATCTTATTGATCGGATTGATGAAGATGACCCCACCGGTGATGTTGCCCTGGTCATCCTTGATCGGCTTTCCGGAAGCGAGGCAGTTGGTGATCCCCCGGCCGGTTCTGACGATCGCTTCCAGGTCGCTGAAGATCTTACCGGTAGTCAGCATCTCTCTTACCGGGGTATAGCGCTCAAAGTAATCCTTGATCAGGTTGCCGTTGATCGATTCAGCAGTCTTTGACAAGATCTTTTCCGCCACCGGGTTTACCTGGGTGATGGCGCCCCCGGCATCGACCACGGCCACGCCGTCGGAGACGGTCAAGAAAATATTGTTCAGGCGGTTGTTGAGCAAGGTCAGTTCCCGGTTTTTCTGCTGCACGTGCAGTTGCTGGTGGATGGCTTCCACTGCTGCCACCACCATCCCCAGGGTGTGCAGGTGGGTTTTCTCCACCGGGCCGGACATCTCCAGAATCCCGATCATCCGGTTGTCATTGTCAAAGATCGGGGCGCCCGAACAGGTCCAGGGGTGATGCTTATAGCAGTAGTGCTCCGCTCCGGAAACCTGAAACGGTTTTTGCAGTGTCAGGGAGGTGCCGACTCCGTTGTTTCCCACCTCTTGCTCGGTCCACAGCGCTCCCCGGGAGAGGTTGAGGCCATGGTCGCCGCCCAGGACGTCGCTGTCGCCCACTGCCTCCATGAGGTAGCCCCGCTCGTCGCACAGCAGCACTACGAAGGAGGAACTGGCAAACCCGTAGAGGCTCTCCATGAATGGCCTGGCGATGTCAATCAGGCTCTTTCTCTTTTCCAGCAAAACATCCAAGAGGGGCTTGGCCAGAAGCAGGGTACTGCGTCCAGCGTAGGGGTCGACACCAACTTTATGGCACCTGAGCCATGATTGGGCGATGTCAGGGCGAACCACACCGGGTTCGATCTCGCCGGTGCCAATAAACCTCTCCCATGCCGAAAGGATGGATGCGTCCGCATGTTCGTTTGCTAAAGGTGTTGTCAATGGCATGATCGCACCTCCACGTGAAAACGTTAGAGTATCAATGGGACGGAGGGGTACGCAGTCTTTCAACTGATCATATATACCTTATGGCAGATAGAGTCAAGATCCTGCTTGAACTTCCCTGCGTGTGGTTTCCAACGGGGTCTTGGCTTCATGTACTCCGCATTATTCCTCCGCATCCTCCGCATCCTCCGCATCTGAGGCTTCGCCTCAGCCCCAAGGAATGCGGAGTGCATGAGGCTTCGCCTCAGCCCCAAGGAATGCGGAGTGCATGAGGCTTCGCCTCAGCCCCAAGGAATGCGGAGTGCCAGGCCAGACCGTAGGCCTGGATGCGGAGGAGCGGGTTAGTCATCTGTGGTGAGTTGGTTAGGTATTTGACAAGCAAATATTTGACCATGGTTATGAGTGCGCCGGACACTGCAGGATGAGCACATACCTGGGCGTGAGGGAACCATGGCAAACTTGCCATAAATGTCTAAATATATTGACAATGATATCAAAATAGTATAGCATGATTATTGATAAAAGCTTGTTGTATGGAATTATCTTCCTGCTTGGCCCTTTCCTCATTTTGCCTTTCAGAACTTCATTCCAGGGAATAAGATGGATAACGTTTTTAAGGCCTGAAACAACCTATCTGTACAATTACCTTCGACCGGGCCTCCTGTATCTGCGTACTTGGGCTGGACTCAACCCAGGGAAACTCGTCTGTTTCTCCATGGCGAGGCTTTCGCCCTGTTCACGGCTTAGTGAACAGTCTCATACGTGTCTCATTCATCGAACAATATCGAGATACTTTGATACAGTTTTTTGATACAGTTTTATGAAGCTTCCTTAGCTGGTCTGGGCGCAAATTTTCAACTGGGAGAAACGATCAGAGGCCTGCATACAGGTGTTTGACGGTAACAACCGTCCATTGTGCAGCGGTTTTTCCAACCAGGATCGCAGCTTGGCACGCATGTTGCATGTTAGGCATTGTGATACACAAATTGTCTGTCAGAGAGGAGGTGTGCGGGAGGAGACGTCTGACTGTTGGTTTGTGGGAGAGGATTTTAAAGTCGCTGGGTTTTTCAATCAAACTAAACGGAGGGTAAAAAAATGTCTGAAATGCCGAGACCGTTTGATGCAAGCTACAAGATGCTGATTGACGGTAAGTTTGTGGACGCCAGCAACGGTGCGATTCGCAAGTCATACTGTCCCGCCAATGGCGAGTTCCTGGCCAGTTTCCCCGATGCTACCAAGGAAGATGTCGATACTGCCGTCAAGGCTGCCTGGAAGGCTTTTGATGCCTGGAAAAAGATCGGCGCCATCGAGCGCCAGGCCCTGTTGATGAAGATCGCTGACGTCATCGATGCCAACGCTGCAAAGCTGGCCATGATCGAGTCTCTGGATAACGGCAAGCCGATCCGGGAGACCTCGGCGGTCGATGTCCCCCTCGCCTCGGATCACTTCCGTTACTTTGCCGGCGTCATCAGGGGCGAAGAGGGCGAGGCGTCGATTATCGACGATCCCGTATTCGGTAATAACTTGAGCATCATCCTCCGTGAGCCAATCGGAGTGGTCGGCCAGATCATCCCCTGGAATTTCCCGTTCACCATGGCCGCCTGGAAGATCGCCCCGGTGCTGGCTGCGGGTTGCTGCACCGTGATCAAGCCGTCCAGCACCACCTCGCTCAGCCTACTGGAACTGGCCAAGCTGATCGCCCCGATCCTGCCTCCGGGCGTTGTCAACGTGATTACCGGCGGCGGCTCCTCCACCGGACAGTTCATGCTGGACCATCCGGACTTCCGCAAGCTGGCCTTCACCGGTTCCACCGAGGTCGGTTATAATGTTGCTGATGCTGCTGCCAAGAAACTGATCCCGTCGACGCTGGAACTGGGCGGCAAGTCTGCCAACATCTTCTTCCCCGATTGCAATTGGGCGAAGGCGATCGAGGGCGTGCACCTCGGCATCCTGTTCAATCAGGGCCAGGTCTGCTGCGCCGGTTCCCGGGTGTTCGTGCACGAGGATATCTACGACAAATTCGTGGCGGACCTGGTAGCGTCCTTCAAGAAGGTCAATGTGAACCTGCCCTGGTTGAGCGATACCCAGATGGGCTCCCAGGTTGATGAGACCCAGTTGCAGAAGATCCTCTCCTACGTGGAGATCGGCAAGAAAGAGGGCGCCAGGGTGGCCGTCGGCGGAGCGCGGGCGACCGGGAACGGCCTGGAGAAGGGCGCTTTTATGCAGCCGACCCTGCTGGTCGACGTCAACAACAAGATGCGGGTTGCCCAGGAAGAGATCTTCGGACCGGTGGCGGTCGTGATCAAGTTCAAGAGCGAGGATGAAGTCATCGCCATGGCCAACGACAATGAGTATGGCCTAGGCGGCGCTGTCTGGACTCAGGATATCAACCGGGCATTCCGGGTCGCCCGGGGGATCGAGACCGGCAGAGTGTGGGTCAACCAGTACAACGACCTGCCCGCCCATACCCCGTTCGGCGGCTACAAGAAGTCCGGCATCGGACGGGAGACCCATAAGGTGATCCTCGAACACTATACCCAGATGAAAAACATCTTCATCAACTTCGAGGAGAAACCGATCGGTTTATACTAGAACCTGGGGTGCGCCGGCACTCCATCTATCTGACCAAGGACGAGGCAACTGCTCAGCTTGAAGATTCAAACAGAGTATCGCTTGGAGATAATGGGCTGCCTGATCTGACTTGAGAATAGATGCCCCGGGCAGTTGCGGAACGAGACTCTTGATTGACATTAGTGCCGGGCTGGTTGCCCGGAAAGAAGGCAAGTGCGCTGGAAAACCTTCTCGATCGGGGTGCAGGATTCAGCCTGCACTCCGTGCAGAGAGGGGCAGGGAGTATGGCGCCTGAAAGGAAGGGCTGGCATGATCACACGGAACACCCAAGTTGAGGAGATTGTTAAGATTCCTGGCATCATACCCTATTTTATCGGTCGCGGAGTATCTCCCATCACCTGTGATGGCGCCTTTCCCCAGACCATTGGCAGGCTGCTGGAGATCAAGAAAGTGCAGGATCCGGACGCCTTTATCGACGGCGTGAACGCTTATCTGAGAGAACTGGCGACTGCTGTCGAAGGTACCTGATTGACACGGGGCGCCAGAGTAAGTATGCTGCTTATGTTAGTGGCCGGTGACACAGGGGATCTTCGATTTTCGAAAGTGCCGGCAACGCTTTTAAAGAACGGAGACCCACGGCAATGACCAGGTGAGCACCGGAGGGGGTTATAGGAATGAGAGTGGCGGTCGTCTATAAGAACGACATCCGGGCGCGCGAACTGGCCCTGGAATTGGGCGATAATTTGACGAAGAGAAGCATTGAATACTATCTGATGGACAGCATGCGGCTGGGACAGACAGCCGCTCAACTGCCGGTTGACCTGATCTTCGTCATCGGGGGAGACGGCACTTTGCTGCAAGTTGCTCATTGCTTTGCCGGCGCAGGAGCCCCGATCATGGGAGTGAACCTGGGAACGGTGGGGTTTCTCAGCAGTGTCGAGCCTGAGGACCTGCAGCTTTATCTTGATGCGGTATTGAGGCAGGAATATGAACTGGATGCCAGGATCATGATCAATGCCGCTGTTACCAGGGACGATCAGGTGTTGTACCGGGGCACGGCGCTTAACGATGTCGTGATCAGGGCTCGAGCCCCTCACGCCATTCTGATCGAGCTGCGGATCGACGGCAATCCGCACACCAGCTACCGGGGGGACGGCGTCATCTGCGCCACGCCCACCGGCTCCACGGCCTATTCCTTATCAGCGGGGGGGCCGGTCATCGACACCGGGCTGGATGCCCTGGCGATCACCCCGATCTGCTCTCACCTGTCATTATCCAGGCCACTGGTGGTAAGCGCCCTGTCCAAGTTGACCCTGGAACTGGATTCCGACTATAGCACCGACCTGGTCGTAGACGGGCTGGAAGAGTTTTCACTACTGAAGAGCGACCTGGTGCAGATCGAGCGTTCGTCGCTGGTGACCAACCTGGTGCGTTTGCAGCAGATGAGCCGCCTCGAAAGAATCAAACGCCTCATGGGCAGGTCTCCTCATGAGGGAGTATAGATCGCCAAGAGATAGGAGGCAGAGTCTACCATGTATCAGATCATCGAAAGAAAAGACCTGACGCCAACGATCAAACTGATGAAAGTGGTTGCCCCCGCCATCGCCAGAAAGGCCGAGGCCGGCCAGTTCATCATCCTGCGTCTGCACGACCATGCGGAAAGGATTCCCCTGACCGTCGCCGACTACGACAGGGATGGGGGCACGATCACCATCGTCTTCCAGATCGTCGGCAAATCGACGGAGGAGCTGGCCACTCTGAAAGAGGGAGACAGCATCCTGAACTTTGCGGGACCTCTCGGCGAGCCCTCGGAGATCGAAAACTACGGAACAGTGGTCTGCATCGGGGGAGGGGTCGGAGTCGCCCCCATCTTTCCAATCACTCGCGCCCTGCGCCAGGCCGGCAACAGGATCATCTCCATCATCGGCGCCAGGAGCGAGAGTTTGCTCTTCTACGAGTCCGAGATGGAGAGCGTCAGCGACGAGTTTCAGGTGATGACCGATGACGGTACCAGGGGAAGGAAGGGCCTGGTGACCGAGGCCCTCGAGGAGATCCTGAAGTCAGAGCAAAAAATCGACCTGGTCTTCGCTGTCGGGCCGGTGGTGATGATGAAGGCGGTGGCCGACCTCACCAGGAAATACGCCGTCCGGACGATCGTCAGCCTGAACCCGGTCATGGTTGACGGTACGGGCATGTGCGGAGGCTGCCGGGTCTCGGTGGGAGGCGCAACCAAGTTTGCCTGCGTCGACGGACCGGACTTCGACGCCCACCAGGTAGACTTTGAAGAGCTGTCGATGAGACAGCGCACTTACCATAAAGAGGAGCAGGCTGCAAATGAGCATTACCATCAATGCGCCTGCGGCAGGAGGTGAGCGAGATGGCTGAAGAAGTGGCAGGACGCAACGCCATGCCGGTCCAGGACCCGAAGGTGCGGGTCAACAACTTCGACGAGGTTGCCCTTGGCTACACCAGGGACCAGGCCCTTTCAGAGGC
>Ga0326728_10023458_pt1 | contig 11298 bp, 10 predicted proteins | sample MB3enrmetagenome_FD_207602 | JGI IMG/M metagenome (GOLD analysis project Ga0326728, IMG submission 207602) | Lab enriched peat soil microbial communities from McLean, Ithaca, NY, United States - MB31MN | ecosystem: Environmental > Terrestrial > Soil > Wetlands > Peat | place: USA: New York... | reverse complement strand
TTACCCATTCTGTCAATAATACCATTCCGCTGCTTCGGAATAATCTTCACCCATACCTTGGTGGCAACTAAAATCTATCTCCGACAGGCTCCTAGCGATGGCACGCTTACACCGGAACTGCTGAACCAGGTGAGTAGTCCGGGCAGGGTTACGAATATCACCGCCCAAAACATCCACTTGGTGAATCCCCCACCCATCGCGAAGTTCACTCGCCGCAGGCTGATTCCCGCCAGCACCAGGCATAAGAGCGCGGCCGAGGGAGCCAGGAGGATCATCACGTTCGCCATGTCGGTAAGGAGTTGTGGTGTCTGCATAGCCAATTTCCTAAGCCCTTTTGGGTTGGGGGCAGGCGGCCGAAAACCGGGTAACCAGGTCCAGTCCAGGGCTGCCCGCCCGGGTTAACGTTAGAGGGGACTTACGTTCGTGCTAGTGAACGCCGCCCGTGCCGTTGGTGATCCAGAACTCGATCAATCGCGTCACGCCCGACACGGCAAGCAAGGCCCCGGCCGCGAACAGCCAGCGGCCGAATCCCCGCCCCGTGAGCCAGGAAACGATGGCGCCTACCACCGCACCACCGGCTGCTACAGGGGCGATCACGTTGCCGATCCAGTTGATGAAGTTCAGAAACGCTCCTTCCGGCTGCGCTCCGGTCTCGCCCTGGACCGCGACGTTGGTCTGCGGGGAGGCGCCCAGGTTTTGGCCTAACGCATAGTTCCCGAGGAGAAGTAGCGCAATCCCCGCCACTGCCAGGGGCCGCCTCCAGCCCGCGACCCGCTGAGCCCTGCTGGTCATATATCCCTCCTTTCTGGCTGGGCCGCGTGCTCGCTTCCCGGCCCAGCCACGGATGTTTTGCAATGAAGAATATTTTCTGTCAAACGGCTGCACAGCTTGGGACTGGGGGATCGACGGGAAGAAAGATGGGCCGAGGACTCTTTTGTCTAACCATGGGACCGACGTATTTTTTTCAGAGATCCCGGTCGCGTGATGGCTCTGGGGCACTAGAGTGGGGCAATAGCGGCCCCTCTATGCGGGGCGGATTTTCGAACCTGGATTGGGTCTGACGTAGCTAAAAACGCAATGTGTGCGGAAAAAACGGTATGGAAAACAAATGGTTCCCCCCCAGGGCCAGTTACGGCCCTTTTCGAGGGAACCAGCTAATGGTGGGAAGCAGTGAGGTGGGTGGTGGTGGGAATCCGGTCTTTCGCCCTATTGCTGCGGGTTGTCGTCCGGCGCGGCTTTCTCGCCCGGTCCCTGCTGGTAAATCTGGCTGAGTTCCTGCCTTAACTGCAACAGTTCCCGCAGTTCCTGTAAGTTGGGCACGGCTTGGCTGTCACCCGCAAAGCCCGAGGCAGAGCTCGCGCGCCGAGCCCCTGCTGTTTGGCCAGAGGAATTGGGAGTCTGCTGAAGAACGATGTAGAACCGCGTGTTCCCGGGTACGGTCACCATGATGTTCTGGTTGAACGCAACCTGGTTCATCTCACTCTGCCCGGCAATCGCTACGTTGTCGGCAAGACGTTCTCGCAAAAGCGCGCTGTCCGAAATCGGCCCGCTCAAATTGTTTCCGCCCACAAGGTATGCCGCGACAGTTCCCATTCCGGTCAGGGTTTGCACCAGGAATCGCGTACCGCTTCTCTTGCCTGACACGAGCCCTTTGACCGGGGCAAAGTCTAACCCCATGGAAGTTCCGTCCATCTTCCCGGTCGTCCCGTCCGGAAATTCGATTCTGTCGAAACGCAGTGAAACGTAGCCGGTGGAATTTGCTTGCTCAAGCTTCCCCAGGGCTTTTGATCCCGTCGGCACCACGATCTCCCCGTCCTGCTCGTAGTTGTATTCGATCGCGGCAATGACTGGAGCCGTGACCGCTGTGCTCGCCGGGGATTCGAGCCGCGCCACCAGGCGCGTCCCGGGGGGCAGCAGAGAATCCAGGGATATTCCCTCCGAACCCAAAACGGCATTTACAACCCCGCTGTCTCGACCTGCTAACCTGCCCGCCGCGTTGGGAATGGTTGTGCTTTCGCTGCTCACAAAAACGAGTGAAGGTTTCTTGAGGTCACTTTCGGTATTCGAAGAGGCAAGCGATCGGGGCGGGACATTGACCGCGCTCAGCTCCGGGACTTGCCCGGCATTGGCATACCTCTGCCGCAATTCTGGATCAGAAAAGTCGATGCGGCCGAGAACGTATTGCTGGCTAGAGGGATTCTTCGCACCCGAGGTCTTCCCCGCGACCTCTTCTGCTGGAACCAGGGTATTGGCTGTAAAGTTCGGCTTCGCAATCACGCTTTGGGAATTTGCGTGGGACATACGATTGATGTCTTCCGGTGTTACCTCACCGCCCCTTTCGGGTTGTTGGTCGCTCGTATCCGCGTTGAGCAAAGGGACGGTGGAACCCGCCTGCTTCTGCACTTGGCCGGGCGTCGTGCGTTGGCCGAGATCAGGCTTGCCCCTGTGGGAAGGCGCCTGTCCCTGATTGGGCTTCTGCGGCGAAGAAAGGTACATCAGAAGAAACAGAATCACGGCGACGCCGGCAGCCACCAAGACGTAGAGTGATTTTGACTTGTCTTTGCCGAGGTCCCTGCGGCCTCCTGAAGCGGGTGGATTCGATGTCGCCTGTGCCTTCCGGAGGCTTTGAAGTATCCGTTCGAGTGGGGTCGGTGGTTTTTCAGGTTGTTCGTCCTTCGTTAGATCCACATCCTCGACCTGCGTCGTTGCCTTAATTTCCGGGTTTTGTTCTGACATGGTTATCCTCCTCTGTGGTGCTGATTCCAAAGCCGATGGGGGCAAGCGCCGGATGATCGACGGCGCCCGCTTCCGCCATTTGTAGGAAAAGAGTTTCATTCGACTGCTTGTAGGGGGGTCTCGCGAACAACACGACGCCGTCAGCGCGTTCGCCAGGCGCCAGCCGCCGCTTGTTCAACCGGTAGTCCATCACCGGCATTTGCTCGGCGGTCGTCCACTTGGAATGCTTAACCAGCTTGCCCTGATTCGTCTTGCCTCCCAACTGGATTTGGGGCGGCATCAGCAGGATGTCCTGTTTTTGGGGATTGACCACCGAAAACAGCACGGCCACTTCCTGGCCGCCGTCGATGACTTGTCCAACCCCCGCACGGACCTGGTCTCCTCGCTCGCTTTCACTCTGCGGATGCTCACCGTAAAGGGTGGGCAGGGGCGCGCCCACCTGGCTCTGGAGGAGTTTGTCGAGATTGCCTTGCTGGACGGGGGGCGCGGGCTCGGGCGAAGATCCAAGAATCTCTTGCAAAAGGGGTTTGATCGAAGCCGCAGACGACGCCTGCGCAGAACTTTTCTGGGTTTCCGGGATTGCGGGCTGTGAGGTTGTTACCAGGACTGTCTCTGGTACCACCATCGAAGGGGCCGTGGGCTCGATGATGAAGCTCCTTTCCCGCTGATAATTCACCAGGAAGTCGACGGCTGGAGATCCTTCGCCACCCTTGCTGACCACCAGCAAGCTTACCTGGTGCCCTTTGGCTGTCGAGATCAGCACGTTCGTTTTCGCGGGATAGGCTGTGAGCACCTTCACAAACAACAATTGGGGTTCTCGTTCCGAGTGCTCAACCTCGAAGAGCGCGGGGTCACCGACAGCCACCGACGATATGGCCTCCGGTAGCCGAATGGCCGTGACAAAGTGCGCGGCTACCTCAACCGTCGTCACTTGGGTGGCCATGTCTGGACGGGTCACAATCCGCGGCTGGGGCTCAGCCGTTTGTGCCTGTGCGCAGGCCGCCAAAGCGATCAACGCTACCGTACAAAATGCTTGGGTCATGACTTACCTCCTCGTATGGTTCGGGTACGCCGCCGGCGGTACTGGCGGGCTACATTCGACACGTATTCATAGACTTCGCGGGAAGAGTACGTGAGCCCTCGCGACAACATGCGGTCCTGGCCCGCGACGTATGCTCCGATCACCAAGCGCAGGTCTCCCCTGAAGAGCTGAATTAACCAGGCGAGATAAGCAACGCCTCCGCGCACGTTGTCTTCGACCTCGAATCGGTTCCTCACACCGAACTCGAGGGCCGTTCCCGGCATTAACTGCATCAACCCCACCGCACCTTTGGGCGAGACCGCATAGGGATTCCAGTTGGACTCGACGTCGATCACGGACTCAACAAGCTCCACGGGAACTTGGTAAATGTGGGCGTAATGCTCAACGCATCGAATTGCGTATTCCCGCGGCGCCGGTGGCCCCTGGGCAGAAGCCTCGGCGCCACAGGCAAGTACGAGCAGGAGAAGAGTTCCCCTTCTCACACCGGCACCTCGCTCTTTAAGTGTCCTGCCTTCATAAGTTGGTCGCGGTGGCGAAGCGAATCGTAGATTAACCCCTCGAATCCGGCGTTCATCGAGAGCCTTCGGCGGTCGCTCGGAGTCTTCGCCAGTAGCGGCAGGAGCAAATCGCGGTCTTGGGGATTGATTTCGCCCATTCCCAGGATTTCGAGCGCCCGCGCGAGGTCGAGGATCTCCGCAATCGAAGGCGGTTTCTCCATGTTCCAGGCGCGTAACGCACAAGCCAGACCAGCCAGTTGGCCCTGCACGGTGGAATCCTGACTCTTGCCCCGGGCGCTGAGTATTTCGACCTCCCGCTCGATGGTGGGATATTCGAATCGCAGGTAAAAACACCGGCGGCGCAGCGGGTCGCCGAGCCTTCGCTCTTCGTTCGAGCTCAACACCACGAAAGGCACCGTCTCTGCCTTAACCGTTCCGAGTTTCGGTACGGTGATTTGCCAGGCGCTGAGCAGCTCAAGGAGCATCGCTTCGAAGGCGTGATCAACCTTATCGAGCTCATCGATCAGCAGGACGCAGGGTTTCTCCTGGTAGAGCAGGGCGCGTAATAAGGGGCCATGGGAGAAGAAATCGAGCGAATGAAGGCGATTGCGGATTGCTTCCCAGTTATCTCCAAGCTGGCTCCCCTCAACACGGAGGAAGAGTTCCTGCAAGGCTTCATCAAACTTCCCGATCGCTTTCTCCTCGGTAATCCCTTCATGGCATTGTAGACGTTCGACCACCGCGTCTGCGGCGGAGGCCACGGCATAGGCCAATTCGGTCTTGCCCGAGCCGGGCGGGCCCTCGACCAGCAGGGGTTTCTCCATCTCGGCCGCGAGATACACAGCTTCGAGCGTCACCGGGTCGATGATGTATTGGGCGCTCCGTAGCCTCACGGCCAGGTCTTCAATCGATGAAAACACGTTGTTCGCCTCTCAGGCGCTCAAGGTAATGGGTTTTTGTTTTCTGCGCATCCGGCTGAACTGCGAAACGGGAGCTTAGAAGGTAAGAATCCATGGGAGGTGGGAATTGCAACTAACCGGGTGAGTCCATACACCACGTTGCATAACAGGCGGTTGCAGTCATGCGGAGGAATAGCAGGGACGGCTCACATTTTCTGGTCCAAATAAATTTTGCTGGTCGAATGGTTTCTAGTCAGACTCTGCTCGCCGGCAGGTTATCCCGGGAGTCCGGATCACAGCACTTCTGGTGCCAGAAATATTTTGCTGGTCGAATGGTTTCTAGTCAGACTCTGTTTGCGATCAGGCTATCCCAGGACTGCGGATCATCAGCACTCCTGGTGCCGGAAATATTTTGCTGGTCGAATGGTTTCTAGTCAGACTCTGTTCGCGATCAGGCCATCCCAGGACTGCGGATCATCAGCACTTCTGGTGCCAGAAATATTTTGCTGGTCGAATGGTTTCTAGTCAGACTCTGCTCGCGATCAAGCTACCCCAGGACTCCGGATCATTAGCGCTTCTGGTGCCAGAAATGTTCCGCTGCTCGACTAGTCTCTCATTCGGTGGAGAACCGCATTGTTGCTCAGAGTACGGCAAGTTAGTTCTTGTGAGGGGGAGGGCCGGGATCCGATTTGCATTAGATTCCCCGAATGACACAAGTCGTCCACGACACAGTTGTAAACAAGCCCGTGGCCCACGCCCCTTGAGAATTTGCTTGGAACTATGCCATGCTGCGTTATGCCGAGTTAGCTTCGAGCAAGCCATGCGGACTCAAGGCAGAATTCGTTCTCTTAATTCGCTCAAGCGGCGAATTGAGAGTGAAACCCGGAGCGAGGCCGAATGGCAAGCTCGGAAGGTCCCATGGCCTACTCTTTTGGAATACCGGGAACAATATATTAAATGGGAAGCCTTTACGCTCTGGGTACACGCCATTGAGGAAGCGGAACATCAGACTCCTGACTGGCTGCGGCGCGTGGTCGAGCGTCGCTGCGGGGGCATAGAATCTGAGAAGAGCCCAAAGCTCTGGAGGTGCCTGGACACCTGGAAGCACAAAACGGTTTTCGCCAAACCCAATCGGGAAGGCTGGATGCGCGCGGTCAGTTTCTTTGCCGCGCGAGACTTGGCCTATGCACGAAACTGGGCATATTGGGGGTACTGCGAGCGGCAATGGTCAGTGCGGCGCCCGGCTTCTTACCCATCATTCGATGAATGGAAATCCGCCGCAGAAGTCTGTCCAGGCGAAGTCTTGGATTCGAGTGGACTTCGCAAGGAGAGAAAGGCATTGATCAAAGAGGCGGCTCGCTGCGGCAAAGAGCGATTGGAACGTGCAATCGGAACTTATGTTGACCTCGAAACCTTCGCTTACTGGCTCCGCCCGATTGTGGACCACGGTCTGCCGCTCTCTGGCCGCGTGCTTAAAGAGTTCCAGAGCCGCTTTCCCTCTCTCGAAATGTGCGACGACTGGAATTGGGATCAGTTTTGGGCACGTTTGCGGCATTTACATTTTCAAGAAGCGGAGGCACAAGGCTGGCTGGATGCGGTTGTTTACACCGCCGAACTCCACCCGCGGCGAATAAAAGTTATCGATTACTGGTTGCTATACTGGGCTAGTCAATGGCCCAAGGATCAGCCGGCGTTGTACCCTCCATTTGAGGAATGGCGCTGCAAAGCGGAGAGTTACGTCCCGAATGGCTGTGACCCTGAGGGCGTTTCCTCTGTTCCCTTACAGGGCTAAAGCATTCGCCGGTTGTCAGTATCTTTGGTGATACACGTCCCGCCCTTGGCGCAAGCCTTCATGTGGCGATAGAAGGCGTTACCGTGAACTTTTCGGCCGCACCGGTCGCAGGTGTGCACCCTCATGCTTTGCTTCCGGTCCCTAAACCACCGGACCGAATGGATAGCATCCTCATGAAACCCGAGATCGAGCAACCAAAGCCTCACGTCGCTTTCTAAGCGCTTGGCGTCGATCTCGTCGCTGTGGCCTTCCAAAAAGCGCACAACTGAACGGTCCTTTATTCGGTCTTGATACAGCGTGAGCCAACCCAGGCGAACCCAGCCACGCACTTTGCGCGGTGACACATGAAGCGCTTCCGCGAGCTCTTTCTGCGTATACCCGTCCTGAAACTTCGCGCTTTCGCGGTATTTCCATAGCAACTGGTACACCGCGCTCTGGGTTCGCTGCAACCGTCGTGCGAGGTCGGCCACCGGAAACTCGCGCGCGTGCTCGAGAACATAGTTTTTTTCCCCGTCCATCCAGGGGTTCTGCCAACTGCTTAGCTGCAACTCTGCGGTTCGCTTCAGGAGTCTTCTCAGGCTCAGGCTCGGATCCTGTTCCCGGATCTGTTGTATGGATTTGTAGAGTCGAGAAGGGCCGCCGGCAGCGCCAGATTTGAGTATTGCGTCGATTGCCCGATTTTGCTTCCTCGAAAGGCCTTGGATGCAAAGCTGAGACACGTTGCCCATCAACCTCCTTTCCGGACATCTATGTGGACGCAACCCGTCCACCAAACATCATCTGCGTATTCCCAATGAGCCGGAAGCGGAGCCGAAGGGTGCGAGTTCAGGTCACTCCTTCAGAGATGTGTAGGACCGAATTGGAATCAGGCCAATTCTTACAGCGATGCCCCGGTCCTCTCGGCTTTTGGACAAATACGCCCCCATATTGTAAGAGGCTAAAAAGGCGCAGATACTTAATGGGTAATTTCAATCGGGCTACTTTCGCCGCAAGTGGCAGGGCTTCAGACCCGGGCCAAAAATAAAGTTGCGAGAGTGGGTAAGTTTTTGCGGTTTTTCGGGCTCTTAATAGTAGAGGGCAAATCATCTCGGGTTTTGGCGCGGATAGCCGGACCCCCTGGTAATGGGATGAGCGCGACTGGATGGCGATTGTGCCCAGAAGCCATTTCAAAACCCTCTAGAGCCCCTTGAAACAAAGGCCGTTGACGTGATCGCACGCGGTTTGGGCGTACGAGGCAGCAAGGTCTTATTGGAGTTAAAGAATTTAACTCCCTACCCCCGCCCGTCGTCCCAGGTCACTCGGATACGGTTAAGCAATTCAGCAAGTTGCATGGGGTTTTGAAATGGCTTCCAGGGATTTCGAATCCAGTCTGCAAGTTCGGGTTTGGCCACGGGATAAGTCTGGCAATGCGATCGAGCAGGATCTCATAGACGCCGCCGAGCGAAACTGGGCGCGCATCGACGCATACGCCCAGCGCCACCAGCAGGATTCGGCGCGAACTGCCAACCTTCTCGAGGCAACCCTCCTCGCACTCTCCCGCGCCCGGAAGACCAACGGACGGCTCATGCGTCCCATTCGAAACCTCGACAATTATCTCTATTCGGCCTTCATTCGCCGGCTGAACCGGCAATTGGCCAAGGAGCCCAAAATTGAAACCGTCGGCTCCATCCAAGATCTGGACTCCCTTAGTGCCTTTCGGACTAAAGCCGCACCCCCATCCATTGAGCAGGAGCTGCTCGTTAAAGAGGTGATGACTTTCTTGGACGAACGGCCGAGGGAAATCTTCTCCCTGAGACACACCGGTTACTCTTGGAGGGATGTTGCCGGTATTCTGAAAACCACCACCAACAATGCAGAGGTTCGCTTTAATAAAGGACTCCAAAGGGCCCGCAACCGCGTTATGAAACCCAAGGACTCAAGGAATACTTCCGGTAAAGGCGGTGAGACGCATGAGTGATCGAGCGCTTATGCGCAGGGAAGAAGCGAAATTTCTCGAGGCTGCGCAACGCGTCCTGCAGCAAGGCGGGTTTCCGAACCCGGAGCGGACCGGCTGCCCTGACAAATCGACTTTGAAGGCAATCGCCTTCCGTGAGATCAGCCCTGACCAAGTGATGGACTGGATCGATCATCTGGGATTCTGCTCTCCCTGCTATAACGAATATGCTGTACTCCGGCGGCAGGTTCTAAGCCGGCGATGGATTCGGTTCGCCGCCATCGCAGCTTGCATTACGGTAGGGTTAACTATTGGAATTTGGCTTTGGATTGGGGGATGGCGGCAACATTTGGTTGGAGGAAGAGGCGAAATCGCTCGCCGGGAAGAGTCCGGCTCCTATCAGCCGTATCTTCTCGACCTTAGAAATAGGGTCGTGCTTCGTGGTGAAGAGTCAATCCCTGATGAAACTCCTATAGAGCTTCCTCGGAGGCGCTTGTCCCTTTCCATTTATCTCCCCATCGGCAGCGAGGCAGGCAAATATGAATTCGAATTCGCACAAGAACCCGAAAAGCCACTCGTGAGGGCAGAAGATGTTGCGGGGCTGCGCGACGGCATCGCTGCGTTCAACGTAAAGGTAAATCTTGAATCCTTACGTCCCGGGCCGTATTTGGCCTGTATTCGTCGGACTGGCCGGAGTTGGAGGTATTATCGTGTGATGCTGAAGTAGTTATTATGAACTCAGATCTCCTACTTGCTCGAATGGTCTGCTGGCATAGGGCGGACCGCGTGACAGACGACAAGTGGGTATGACTATCCATACTCAGACCTTTGTGGGTCGAGCACAATCAGTTGCGCTGTTTACTCTTGAAAATCGGAGAGAAACGTGTGAGAGCAAAAACCCGATCCATTGCAAAACCTAGCGCGAAAACTCTTGAGAACATCATCCGTCTGGTGGCCCTTACCTGTGTCTTCGGAACAGGGCTCTTGCCACTAAATGCACAGCAGAATCGGCACTCTGCTTCCGAGTTGCTCCACCACGCCCTCTATCTAGCTGATCTATATAACTGGGCGGATGCCGGGCCAGAGTTTAGCCAAGCCGAGAAGATGTTCGTTGCAGCGGGCGACCAACGGAACGCTTTGTATGCCCAACTGGGAAGGATCAGGTCGACGGTGGAACAAGGTAGGTTGCCGGTGATCTCGGCCCAGCTCGGCGAAGAATTGAACACGAGCCCCCTCCTTCTCAACGATAGGCAGCTCCGGCTGTTTTGCTTCATTGTCAAAGGCGATATCGACGCAGAGCTTAATTCTGGTGAGATGCGGGATGACTGGCAACAAGTACAGGCACTGGCACGTGAGCTGGACGATACGAAATGGCAGTACCGCGCCTTGGCTCAGCTAGGTTTGGTGGCCTTCTATGATGGCGATCTGGCGACAGCTCGCAGGAATGTTGGGACCGCTTTAGCTGCTGCAACCGCAGCCGGCGACGCCGGCGCCCAAATCCGCTACCTGACAGAACTCGGAATGGGTTTGGTATACACAAAGGTGTACGAGCAGGCTCTCCCCTATCTGGACAAGGCTTTACAGATCGCCCTCGCCACGCCAGATACTGGTTATCCATTTCTGACCTACGAGCAGCGCTTAGACGCACTGATCGGCCTTAAGCAGTTCGGGGCCGCGCAAGCTCTCGCCGCAGACATCTTAAAGCACGCCCGAGACCTGCATCGGCCGGCACACGAGTCGCAAGTGTTGATCCAAATCTCGCACCTTGCTTTAGCTCAGGGCGAATACACAACGGCATTATCCGTCCTTGAACAGTCCCTTCCCTTGTCCCAAAAGGCCGGCTTAGTGCGACATATGGCTACAGCGCAGTCTTTGCTGGCGGATATATACCGCCAACAGGGAGACCTGCCGAAGGCGGAACATTTCGCTGCCCTCGCGGCCGCATCGATTCAGACGAGTGGTGATATCTCCTCTGTTCCGGAATGTCTACAAACCCTTGCCGAAATTGAGACCAAGCAAGGAGCATATTCCGAAGCCGACCGTACCTATGATCGCGCTTCTGCGTTTGTCGATTCCACCATAGGAAACCTCTCCGGTGTTTTGGATAAAACCGCTTTGATCAATTCCTCCAGCGAATTGTACTCACAACATTTTTGTTTGATCGCGCAGCACTTTAATGACCCGGCGAAAGCTTTTTCGATCATCGAACAAGTTCGCGGCCGCATTACGACCGACCTGCTGATGGCCGGTGCCGTCACACCGCAAGAGGCAAGAAGAGAGGAGCGCACGATTTCCCAGCTCCAGCTCAAACTAATGGCCGCGCGGTCGACCGCCGAAGTGCGCAACATTCGCGATCAAATCTTCATGGCAGAGCAATCTCGGTGGGTTACCCCGGATGT
>Ga0326728_10023457_pt1 | contig 11299 bp, 11 predicted proteins | sample MB3enrmetagenome_FD_207602 | JGI IMG/M metagenome (GOLD analysis project Ga0326728, IMG submission 207602) | Lab enriched peat soil microbial communities from McLean, Ithaca, NY, United States - MB31MN | ecosystem: Environmental > Terrestrial > Soil > Wetlands > Peat | place: USA: New York... | reverse complement strand
GCACCCCCCCCGGGACCGCCCGAGGAGGACGTGAAGCTCGTCATGGAGCAGTCCGGCGTCGACCGTCCCACGGCGCTCCTCGCCCTCCAGGAGTCGGACGGCCAGCCGGCGGAGGCGATCCTGAAGCTCCTCTCCCGACGGGGCCCCGGCGGTGGCTGAGGCTCCCGTCGCCCAGGAGTGCGTCGAGGGGTACCTCTACGTCGCCGCGCCCCTGTCGTTGCTCCTCCTTCGGCGGCCCCCCGCGCGCGGTCGGATCTGGGTCCCGGTGAGCGGGAAGGTCGAGGCCAGGGACTCGGACCTCCCCTCCGCGCTGACCCGAGAGCTCTTCGAAGAGACCGGCTTTGCCGGACCTCTTCGACCGTGGGCGCTCGATTGGGTGGTCCCCTTCGAAGGACCGGACGGCCGGAACTGGCGGCTGAACGCCTTTGGCGTGGAGCTCCCGGCCCGCCTTCTCCCTTCGTTGAGCGAGGAGCACGACGCCTACGAATGGGTGAGCTCGGTGGAGGCCCGCCGAAGGCTCCACTACGAGGACAACCGACGAGCGGTCGACCGCCTCCTCGCCCGGCTCGCTCCGCCTCCGCCCCCCGGGCGAGCGGGCGAGGGGCGGCCGAATACCCTTTAGGCCCGCGGCCCGCTAATGGACCGATATGGAGCTCCCCCCGCCGAGGGCGCCCAAGGTCGACCCGGACCTACCGCTCCTCCTCCCCGGACCCTCCTCGAGCCCCCCCGCCGTTCCGGTCGCCGGCGTCTTCCCGGTGCTCGAGGAGTCCGTCTTCGCCGCCATCCGAGAGCGAGGGTTCCGGTCGGTCGCGCTCCAGGTGCCCGCCGGTCTCCTCCGGAACGCCGGCGAGCTCGCTCGTAGGACCGCCGAGGCCACGGGCGCGCGGGTGACGATCCTCCAGCGGGCCTGCTTCGGGGCTTGCGACGTGCCGACGCGGGAGGAGGTCCCCGGAGCCGAGTGCGTGCTGGCGCTGGGACACTCGCCGATCCCGAACGTCCGCCTGCCGCTCCCGACGTACTTCGTCGAGATGCGCCTTCCTCCGGGCGACGTCCCCGGGCTCGTCGAGCAGCTCGCGGCCGCGGAGCTCCCGCGTCGGCTCGGGCTCGTCGCCTCCGTGCAGCACCTCGACCTCGTCGACCCGCTGCGGCGGGCGCTCTCCGAGCGGGGCTACTCGCTCCCGGTCGCGCCCGGGGACCGACGCCTCGCTTACGTCGCCCAGGCGCTCGGGTGCAACTACTCGAGCTCGGAGGCGGTCGCCCCGGAGGTCGACGCGTTCCTGTTCCTCGGTACGGGGGAGTTCCATCCTCGGGGGCTCGCCCTTGCCACGGCCCGACCGGTGTGGTCGCTCGACCCGCTCCAGCGGACGCTCTCCGGGCCCATCGACCGGGCCCGGATCGTCGCCCGCCGCCTCCTGTACGTCGCCCAGGCGCGCGACGCCCGACGTTGGGGGATCCTCGTATCCAGCTTCCCTGGCCAGCACCGCCCCGCGATGGCGGAGGCGCTGCGGCGTCGCGCCGAGGCGAAGGGGCGCGAAGCGTTCCTCCTCGTGAGCCGGCGGGTCGACAGCCGCGACCTCGAGGGTCGGGACCTCGATGCCTACGTCAACACCGCCTGCCCCCGGATCGCGACGGATGATTCCGCGCTGTACGAAAAGCCCGTGCTGACGCCCCCGGAGTTCTTGATGGCCCTCGGCGAGCTAACCATGGAGGAGTACCGGTTCGACACGTTCCGGTAGCCGGCGATGACGTTCTCCGCTCGACGGTGGGCCTCCCCCGCGCTCGTCGCCGCGGGCGCCGCGTTGATCGCCGCCGCGGTCGCCACGGGAGGGGCCTCCTTCTTTCTCGTCCTCGTCGTGCCGGTCTTCACCGGCTCCTCCGCGCTCTTCCTCCTGGGGGCGCTCCTCCTCGTGCTCGGGCTCTTCGCTCTCCCCCTCACGCTCGGCCCGTACGACGAGGTCGGGTCCGCCCGGCCGAGCGCCGAAAGGACGGGCGTTCGACCGAGCGCACCCTCCGCCCACCCTCCCGAGGAGGCGTTCCCCAGCGGAGGGGTGGTGCTGGTCGGGCCGGTGCCCGTGTTCTTCGGGGGGTGGAAGAACGCCCCGCGGTGGGCCTACGTGCTCGCCGCATCGGTCGGCGCGGGATTGCTCCTCTTGGGAGCGCTCCTCGTCGTGCTCCGCTAGCGCCCCGAGGGAGCGAAGGATCGTATCCACGCGTGGTGGAGGCGGAGGTCCTCCCCGAGCTCGGGATGGAAGCAGGTCCCCCAGCAGCGCCCCGAGCGCACGCCCACCACCTCGGACCCGTGGAAGGCGATCGGCTCCACCCCCGAGCCCACCTCGAGGATCCGAGGGGATCGGATGAACACCCCCGGGAACGGAGGTTCCCCGAGGAGCGGGATGCGGAGCGGGGCCTCGAAGGAGTCGACCTGCCTACCGTAGTCGTTCCGCCGGACGGTGATGTCGAGCGCTCCGAACGTCTCCGGCTCCTCTCCGGGAGAGCCCGGGGCGATGCGTCGGGCGAGCAGGATGAGCCCGGCGCAGGTGGCGAGCACGGGGAGCCCATCGCGGATCCGACCGACGAGCGGGTCGCGGAGCCCCGTGAGGCGGAGCAACTTCGCCATGGTCGTGCTCTCGCCGCCGGGCATGAGGAGCCCGTCAAGGCCTTCGAGGTCGGCCGGCCGGCGGACCTCGAGGACCTTCCCTCCCGCGAGGCTCTGGGCGAGGGCGTGGCGGTGCTCGGGCACGTCCCCTTGGATCGCGAGGACCCCGACCCTCATGCGAGCCGGCCGCCCCGCAGTTCCTTGAGGACCTCTTGGGCCCGGTCGATCCGGATCGCATGCGACTCGATGAGGCGGGCCACCACCCGGTCGACCTCCTCGGGGCGGGCCCCGGCCATCGTCGCGATGTTCCGGGCGTGGAGCTCCATATGTCCGCGCTGGATTCCCTCGGTGGCGAGCGCCCGGAGGGCGCCGAAGTTCTGCGCGAGCCCGACCGAGGCGATGACCTGGGCGAGCTCGGAGGCGCCCGACACCCGGAGCAGCTTCACGTTCGTCCGGGCCGTCGGGTGGACCGCCGTGGCCCCTCCGATGAGCCCCACCGCGACGGGGAGCTCGATGGAGCCCACCAGGTCCCCGGAACGGTCCTTTTCGTAGGTGGTGAGGGGAAGGACGACGTTCTCCCCGCCGGCGCGGTAGGCGGCGTAGGTGTGGGCCCCGCTCTCGATCGCGCGAGTGTCGTTCCCCGTGGCGAGCACGACCGCCGAGACCCCGTTCATGATCCCTTTGTTGTGCGTCGCGCACCGGAACGGGTCCACCTGGGCGAACGCGTAGGCGTCGAGGACCGCCTCGACCACTTCCGGCCCGGTCATCTCGGGGGTGGCGAGCTTCTCCGCGGGGAAGGTCGCCCACGCCCGCGCGAGCCGCATCGTCGAAAGGTTGCTGATGATCCGGAGCACGCTTCGGCCCCCGGCAAGCTGGCCGAGCGTCGGGGCGAGCGCCTCGCACATCGTGTTCACGGCGTTCATGCCGCCGGCGTCCCGGGCGTCGACCATCAGGTGGACGATGACCATCGTCCCGCGGGAGGAGGGGAGGAGGCGGACCTCCAGGTCCCTCGCTCCGCCGCCGAACTTGACCAGGAGCGGGTCCTTCGAGTTCGCTAGCTCGAGGAGCCCATCGCGCGCGGCGAGGATGCGCAACCGGGCCGCCGCGGGGTCGGCGACCTCCATGAGCTGGACCTGACCGATCATGATCGGGGGGGTCGTGAGCGCGGTGAACCCCCCGGTCGCGCGGGCGACCTTCGCGGAGTTGGAGGCCGCGGCGATGACGCTCGGCTCCTCGATGGCCATGGGGACGAGATAGTCCCGCCCGTTGATCCGGAAGTTCGTGGCGACCCCGAGGGGGACCGGCAGGACGCCGACGACGTTCTCGACCATCCGGTCGATGAGCGCCGGGTCGAGCCCGGGGGGGAAATCGTAGGCCGCGAGCTCGGCGTCGGAGAGGTTCGCCCACTCCTTGAGCTTGGCCCGCCGCTCCGCGATGGACAGGCGATAGAATCCGCTGACCTCCGAACTACGCTCCATGCTCCTCCTCCCCCAGGTCGTCGACCTCTCCCTCGGGCTCGGACGTTTCGGTGGAGGCCGCCCGGACGGAAGAGCTCCGAGGCTCCCGCGCGATGAGGACCTTGGCCGGACGCAGGAGCCCGCCGGGGCAGCGGAAACCCTGCTGGACCACCTCGGCGATGGTGCCATCGGGGGTCGAATGGGTCGCCCTCACCTCGGCGAGCGCCTCCTCCTCCTCGGGGCGGAACCGCTCCCCGACGCGCGCGACCGATTGGACGCTCTCCCCGGCAAGGAACCGCTCCCACTCGCGGAACAGCAGCGCCATGCCGCGGCGGAGCGGGTTCTCCTCGGGGAGCTGGCGGGCGGCCTCCTCGGCCCGGTCGAAGGCGTCGTGGAGCGGCAATAGCTGACGGAGGACGATGGCGCGGGTCTCTAGGCGGTTCCGGTCCCGCTCCCGTTCGGTCCTCTTGCGGTAGTTGTCGAACTCGGCAAGGAGGTAGTGGTAGCGGGTCGCCCAATCCTCTTCCGGGCTAGGTCCGGGGCCGGGCTCGGAAGCGGGGGTCGCGGGGGGAGGGCTATCGGAGCCGGTCGCTCCGGTGGGAGCCGCCGGTTCCTCCGCGGGGTCGGGGTGGCCCGTCATGGAACGGACGGTTCCATTGGGGGAGCTTATATGGGATTTTGCTCGCGCCGACCGCGCCTGCCGGGAGCATCCCGGGCCCGGAAAACGAAGCCCGGTTTCCGCGGAAAGCCAACGCTTATAATGCGTCCTCCGCTCATCGAAATCGAGGCCATTTCCGGGGAAGTTTTCATGGTGCCGGAGTCTGCGGCGGTGGCCGAGTACGACGCGAGTTCCATCCAGGTGATGGAGGGCCTCTCCGCGGTCCGGAAGAGGCCGGGAATGTACGTCGGCTCGACCGATGCCCGGGGCCTGCACCACCTGGTCTACGAGGTCGTGGACAACTCCATCGACGAGGTCCTCGCGGGGGCCTGCACCGAGATCGGCGTGACCCTCCAGAGCGACGGGAGCTGCACGGTCGTCGACAACGGCCGAGGCATCCCCGTGGAGAACCACCCGAAGTACAACAAGCCCGCCCTCGAGATCGTGATGACGATCCTGCATGCGGGTTCCAAGTTCGACCGGAAGGCCTACAAGGTCTCGGGCGGCCTCCACGGCGTCGGCGTCCACGTGGTGAACGCCCTCAGCGAGTACCTCGAGGTACGGGTGCGCCGCAACGGCCAGGAGTACTTCCAGCGGTACGAGCGGGGCACCCCGGTCGCTCCGCTCAAGGTGCTCGGGAAGGCCGATGGGACCGGCACCGAGACGCGCTTCAAGCCGGACCCGACCGTGTTCGAGACGGTCGTGTTCGAGAAGGAGACGATCAACCGCCGCCTCAAGGAGCTCTCCTTCCTGAACCCCACCGTGACCATCCACTTCGCCGACGAGCGCGACGGCACGAAGGAGACGTTCCACCACGCCGGGGGAATCGTCGAATTCGTCCAGGACCTCAACTCCGCAACGAATCGACTGTTCGAGCCTCCGGCCTACCTCCACGCCAAGCGCGACACCACCGACATCGAGGTGGCGCTCCAGTACAACGACGGGTACAACGACACCACGCTCGCCTTCGTGAACAACATCAACACGGTCGACGGCGGCACCCACGTCATCGGGCTTCGGGCCGCCCTCACCCGGACGTTGAACGACTACGCCCGCAAGGGCGGGCTCCTCAAGGGGGACCGCGAGAGCCTGACCGGCGAGGACGTGCGCGAGGGGCTCACTTGCGTGCTCAGCGTGAAGGTGCTCGAGCCGCAGTTCGAGGGCCAGACGAAGGCGAAGCTCGGCAACTCCGAGGTGAAGGGCCAGGTCGAGACGGCGGTGAACGAGAAGCTCGACGAGTTCCTGGAGGAGCACCCGTCCATCGCGCTCAACCTCCTGACCAAGGCGGTCCAGGCCTCCCAAGCGCGGGAGGCGGCGCGCAAGGCCCGCGAGCTCACCCGCCGCAAGGGGTTGCTCGAGGGGGGCGGCCTTCCCGGCAAGCTCGCCGATTGCCACTCCCGGGACCCGGCGGTCTGCGAGCTGTTCATCGTGGAGGGGGACTCGGCGGGCGGCACGGCCAAGCAGGGCCGGGACCGGGAGTTCCAGGCGATCCTGCCGCTGCGGGGGAAGATCCTCAATGTCGAGAAGGCCCGCCTCGACAAGATGCTCCAGAACGAGGCGATCCGCTCGCTCATCACCGCCATCGGCGTGGGCATCGGCGACGAGATCGACCTGACCAAGCTGCGCTACCACAAGATCATCCTGATGAGCGACGCCGACGTCGACGGGGCGCACATCCGGACCCTCCTGCTCACGCTCTTCTACCGGAAGATGCCGCAGCTGGTCACCGAGGGGTACATCTACCTCGCGCAGCCGCCGCTCTTCCGCCTGCAACGCGGGGCGAAGGTCGTCTACGCGTACTCCGACGAGGAGCGCGACCGGGTCTCCAAGGAGATGGGCGGCAAGGGCGTGGGGATCCAGCGGTTCAAGGGGCTCGGGGAGATGACCGCCGAGCAGCTCTGCGACACCACCATGGCGCCCTCGAAGCGGACGCTCCTCAAGGTCACCATCGAGGACGCCGCCAAGGCCAACGACCTTCTCTCCATCCTGATGGGCGAAGAGGTCGAGCCCCGGCGCCAGTACATCGAGCAGCACGCGGTCGAGGTCTCGAACCTCGACATCTAGCGTGGGCGCGAACCCTTCCGCCTCCCCCGGGGGCGACCCCCTCGGGGCGGCGTTGAGCCGGCTCGGGCTCTCCTCTTCGCACCTCCGCCATCCGGTCCTCCGCAGCGCCTCGGGCGAGCTCGTCAGCTTCGCCCTCCTGGGAGCGCCTTCGAAGCTCTCCTACGGGGGAGTGCTGCTCGTCGCGGGAGGCGCGGAGCTGGTGGGTCCTCCCCCCTCGAACCACGCCTTCTCCGAGGCCCAGGGGCTCGAAGGGGTCCCCGCTCAGCTCGCCGACCTCCTCGCCGAGGCGGTCGGCAGTTACCTCGAACGCGCCGAGGGGGCCGACGGTCGGCTCGCCGAGCTCCAGGGACGGGGCCGCCGCGCCTCGGTCGAGGAGGTTTGGTCGCTCGAGCGCGAGGTCTCCCGCCTCCGGGGCGTCGTCGGCCGCGCCGTCGTCGCCGTGGCGGAGCTCGCCCGACTTCCTTCGGGAGCTCTTCCCGGCATCGGTCGGGCGCTCCCGCCGCTGGAGAGCGAGCTTCAGAGGGTCCAGGACCTCACCCGCAGCGTCCAACAGGGGCTGAGCGACCTCATCCTGATGCGGAACGCCGAGGAATCGAACCGGCTCGCCGAGACCGCGAACGAGCTCGCCGCGCTCTCCAACCGGGTCGCGGAGCTGCAGAACGTCTCGAACATCCGGATGCTGGGGATCACCTACATCGCCCTCATCCTCGCCATCGTCGGGGCGGTGGTGCTGATCCCGAACACGGCCGCCACGATCCTGGGGATGCCCTCCGCCGGTTGGGTCCCCGGGCTCTGGGTCGACGTGATCCTGTTCGCGCTCGCCCTCGTTCCGCTCACGGTCGTCTTCGGCCAGCGCTGGGTCCGGACCCTTCTCAAGGGTTTCTCGGGCTACGAGTTCCGGGTGGTCGAGGGGATGGGGGAGCTTCCGGAGACCGTGTCCCCGAACGACTCCGCCCCGGCGAGGAAGCCCCCTGCGGACCGGACGTAGGGCCGGCGAAACGCCTTGTAGCGGGGCCGCTCTCGCCGGGCCGTGTCCGGGGAACAGGGACCGAGGTCCGTACGGTTCGACCGCGCGCTCATCGTGACCCAGGACCCCGCCCGGCGGGTCCTGCGAGGCTCGCTACGCCTGGAGGATGGCCGGGTCACCCACGTGGGGGCCACCCCCGGTCCTTCCGCCGAGGAGGTGGTGGATGCTTCGGGGTTCGCCATCCTCCCCGGATGGGTCAACGCCCACACGCACGTCGCGATGACCCCGCTCCGCGGGATCGCCGACGACCGGGACCTCGCTCAGTTCCTTCAGAAGCTGTTCCAGCTCGACGCGCGTCGGAGCGAGGAGGACCTCGAGGTCGGCGCGGCGCAGGGGATCGCCGAGATGCTGCTGAGCGGCACCACCTCCTTCTTGGACCTGTACTACGGAGAGGACGCCGTCGCCCGGGCCGTGGAGCGCCTCGGCATCCGGGGATTCCTCGGATGGGCGGTGCTGGACCCCGAGCTGACCACCCAGAAGGGCCGTCCGCTCGACAACGCCCGGGCGTTCATCGGACGGTGGAAGGGCCACTCGCTCGTCCGGCCGCTCGTCGCCCCCCAAGGGGTCTACGTCTGCAACGAGGAGACTTGGGTGGGCGCTCGCGACCTGGCCCGAGAGGCGGGGACGCTGATCCATTGCCACCTCTCCGAGACCCGGAGCGAGGTGCATGAGCACGAGGCGAAGTACGGGAAGCGGCCTCCGGGCTGGCTCGACTCCATCGGGGCGCTCGTTCCGGGGCTGGTCGCCGCCCACGGGGTCTGGCTCACCCTCCCCGAGGTCCAGCTGCTCGGCCAGCGCGGCGTAGGCGTCGTGCACTGCGCGAGCTCGAACATGAAGCTCGCGAGCGGGGGCGTCTGCCCGGTACCGGAGCTCAAGGCCGCCGGCGCCGTCGTGGGCCTCGGGACCGATTCCGTGGCGAGCAACAACTCGCTGTCCATGCTCCGCGAGATGCACGTGGCGGGTCTGCTCCAGAAGCACCACCGCTGGGACGCGGCCGCGCTGACCGCGCAGGAGCTCCTCGACATGGCGACCCTGGACGGGGCCCGGCTCCTCGGCCGCTCCGAGGAGCTCGGTTCGCTCGAGGTGGGAAAGCAGGCCGACCTGGTCCTCTACCGGCTCGACCATCCCTCCCTCACCCCCGCTCGACCGGAGGCGATCGTCTCGCACCTCGCCTACTCGGCGAGCGAGGAGGCGGTGGATTCGGTGTACGTCGCCGGGGAGTGCGTCGTCCGCCATCGCGCATTGGTGAAGGAGCCGTGGGAGACGCTCCACGCCGCGGCGGAGCGGGCCGCCGAGCGGCTCTGGTCGGGCGCCTGAGCGGTCCCCCACCTACGGGACCGGTTCGACCGCGAACTCCTGGGCGAGCTCCCGGCGGAGTCGTCGCGCGATCCCTTCGGAGCCGCCGACGACGCCGAGCTCCTCCACCCCGGCGAGGCGGTCGAACCCCCCCTCCTCGGGAAGGTCGAACAGGCGACGGAGGAGCGTTCGGTCGACGCGCAGCGCGATGGAGCCGTGGTGCAGGAGCGCGGTCGAGGTCCGATGCTGCGCCGCTCCTCCGACGACCTTCCCCCCGATCGTGAGCACCTGCCCGCGGCCGCTCAGGTAGCAGAGCTCCGCGGAGAGCCCCGGCCCGGGGACCCAGGCGGCCTCCCCGGAGGCGCTCACGAGGCTCCTCGTCGCCGCGCCGCCGAAACGAGCGTACGCCCGGACGTAGTCGCGGCCGACCCTCGGGTCCTCCCGGGGGAGGACGACCGACCAGGCGATGTCACCCCTTCCGATGAGCACCGAGGTTCCCCCCGTCGAGCGACGGACGACGGGCAGCCGTTCCCGGCGGGCCCTTTCGGCGGAGGGTACCGGATCTCGTTGACCCACGCCGAGCGAGAGGCAAGGCCGGGCGAGGATGGCGACCCGCACGGCGGGGAGCCCCTCCCTCAGGAGGACCGCGTCGCGCGCGAGGGTCTCGGCCCCGTCGACCCATTCGACCGGCGCGGCGGCGGGGGCCTTCGACACGGCCGCCCCGGAGCGGACGGCCCCCCTTGAGCGTTCCGGCCGGAACCGATTTCAGGCCGGCCGGGCTGGGAGACGCATGGCCGAGCTCAGCGACTTCCGCCTGCATCCCGGCGACCGCGCCCCGGAGTTCGCCCTTCCCGGCGTCGATGGACGCACGTGGAGGTCGAGCGATTTCGCCGAGGCCCCGTACCTCTTGGTCGTCTTCTCCTGCAACCATTGCCCGTACGCCCAGGCGTGGGAGGGGCGGCTCATCGACCTCCAGAGGCGGTACGCCGACCGGGGGCTGCGCACGGTGGTGATCAACTCGAACGAGACCGAGCATTACCCCGAGGATCGGCTCGAGAAGATGGTGGAACGTGCGAAGGAGAAGCAGTACCCGTTCCCGTACCTCCGGGACGATTCCCAGGAGGTGGCCCGCGCGTTCGGCGCCCTCGTCACCCCGCACCCGATGCTGTTCGGCCCGGACCGACGCCTGCTCTTCCAGGGCAAGGTCGACGACAACCACGAGCGGCCCGACCGGGTCCGCCACCCCTACCTCGAGGAGGCCCTCCAAGCCGCCCTGGCCCACCGCCCGATCCGCGAGCCGGAGATGCCGGTGCTCGGCTGCTCCGTCAAGTGGAGGATGTAGGGCGACGCGGCCGCTCGCGGGAGCTCCGGCGGCGAGCCCGCCGTTCGTCGAGCTCGGTCGCTCGCCCCTCGAACGCCGCGAGGAGCCTCGGGTCGAGCGGTCGGCCCGCACGGTCGAGACGGGCGGCGATGGCGACCTTGCCGGCGAGGGCCCGCGCCAGGCGTCCGCGTTCGAGGCGGGGCGCGGAGTGGAGCTTGGGGTGGAGGAACAGTAGCCCGTGGCGCGGCGGCGGAGCTCGACCGCGAAGGTGCTCGAAGAAGGCGCGTTCGGCGCCGAGCACCTGGATCGTGCTCGCCGGTAGCTCCGAGAGCCGTTGTAGGCTGCCGGCTTGGCTGATGAGACGCGCGGCCAGAAGCGGGCCCAAGAGCGCGGTGAGGTTCGGCGCCCTCTCGGGCATCGCCTCGGTCAGCGCCGATTCCATCTCCGAGCGCGAGCGGTCGAGGGAGAGGTACAGCTTGGCGAGCTCGCGACGCGCCCCGGCGAGCGCCGGGTCCGCGCGAGGGACGGGGTAGGCCGGCGCTTCGGAGGTGTCCGTGAGCTCGCGCGCGAGATGGCGGTGGACCCCCTCCGGCTCTCCCTCGGCCGGATGGTCGTGGGCGGCCCAGGAGGCGAGCCGCTCGCCCACGGTGTTCAGGACGCCGTCGAGGTCCGTGATCGCCCGGACCGCTTCCTGGACGTGCACGGTCGGGTCCCAGCCGGAGAGGATGTCCTCCTGGGCGCGAGCGAGGAGGATATCGTCGATCCCGTCAGAAGCGTAGCCATACTGCTCGGGTTCGATCTCCGGCTCCGAACCGGCCCGAATGGCCACGCCACTCGCCTCGAGGCGTCGGTCGCGCCCGGTGAGCCCTCGCCCCTTCGC